>SXGT01280216.1_pt1 | contig 28171 bp, 27 predicted proteins | sample 3176221 | NCBI WGS metagenome assembly SXGT01 (sample SAMN11356862, study PRJNA531348) | freshwater metagenome | isolation source: freshwater sample F1-120 | place: China: Fuxian Lake, Yuxi | collected 2017-12-25 | reverse complement strand
GCGCGCTGGGCGCGGCCACCGGTGCGGTGGCGGGTCTTGTGGCCATCACCCCGGCCTCCGGCACCTGCGGTCCTCTGGGCGCGATCCTCATGGGTATCGCCGCGGGCGGCATCTGCTTCCTGGGTGCGACCACCATCAAGCGTGCGGGCGGCTACGATGACTCGCTGGACGCCTTCGGCGTGCACGGCATCGGTGGTATCGTCGGCGCGCTGCTGACCGGTGTGTTCGCTTCCGATTCCCTCGGCGGTGTTGGCTATGTGGAAGGTGTGACGATGGGCGCTCAGGTTTTCGCCCAGTTGAAGAGCGTCCTGGTGACGCTGGTGTACAGCGGCGTGGTTTCGCTTATACTGTTCAAAGTCATTGACCTCACCATCGGCCTGCGGGTCTCTGAGGAAGTCGAAAGCCAGGGCCTGGATCTTGCCGAACACGGCGAAGAAGGCTACATCCTCTAATCCAACTCAGTTCGGGGGAGGCCCCGTGGCCTCCCCCGCATGAAACCTCCGGCACCTCGCGATGCCGGGTGGATCCAAAGAAACCTGTAGCCTGTCGCGCTGGCCCCGAGATTCGGCGGCCCCGGCGATGGAGTGGAGAACATAAAGGTGAAAAAAGTAGAAGCGATTATCAAGCCGTTCAAGCTGGAAGAAGTAAAGGATGCCCTTTCCGGCGTTGGTATTCAGGGCCTTACCGTCTCGGAGGTCAAGGGATTTGGTCGCCAGAAGGGACACAAGGAGCTTTACCGCGGCGCGGAATACGTCGTGGAATTCCTGCCCAAAATGAAGATCGAAGTCGTCGTGCCGGACGACGTCGTGGATCGCACGATCAAGGCGATCGTGGATGCCGCGTCGACGGGACGCATTGGCGACGGCAAGATTTTCGTGTATCCTGTGGATGACGCGATACGAATCCGAACCGGCGAATCTGGGGACATCGCCATCGGTTAAAGTTTCGAGATAGGCATCATCCTGCGTAGGGGCGGCCGGGCCAATTTGGCCCGGCCGCTTCGTTTTGTTCCAGCACACTTTGGATCATGACGCAGGACCACAAAGGACAGAGATATCTCTGTTGTGTCTAGTTTGGGCGGAAATACTTCCGGCTAGCTTAGTCGCGCGCTGCGGCGGGCCGTGCGACTTTCGCATCGGGCAGGCGGAGGAGTGACTGAACCTTGGCGGTGAGGTCGTTCAATCCGAAGGGTTTGCGGAGGTAGTCGTCGAAGCCGAAGTCTTTGAGCTGGGCAAACTCGCTGGTTTCGATGTAGCCGGAGATGGCCAACATGCGCGTGTGCTGCGTCTCGGGGCGGCTCTTCACACGCTCCGCGACGCGGCGGCCGTCCATGTCGCTGAGGCGGATGTCCAGAATCAGCAGGCGTGGGTTACGCTCGGCGACCAGGGTGCCCGCATCGAAGCCGGTGGAGGCGGTAATGACTTCATAGTTGCCGATTTTCATAAGTGCTTTGGGGATGATGTCGAGATACTGCGGATCGTCGTCCACGACCAGGATGCAGCGCATATTGTCGTCCAGTCGGTCGAGCGGAATGCCATGCTGGAGCATAAATTTGCGCAGACTGTCATACGGAATCCGGCGATCGCCGCCCGGGCCGAGCCGGTAACCTTCGATGTGACCCGAGTCGAACCAGCGGGACACGGTGTCGGCCGAGACCCCGCAGATACGGCCGACTTCGCCGCTGGTGAACACATCTTTCTGGTTCGAATCTTTCACACAAATCCTAACTGCGTGTTTGTGAATGCTGCGATACTGAACTTCGTTGCGCACGATACTTCAGTGTCGTGCTTTTACTAGGCGAATAGGGGATTAAACTAACGGGGCGCTACTCGAAAGTCAACGAACCTTGGGCGAGTCAATCCCGGTTCCTGCGCTGCTTACTTAAGGAGTACGCGGGCGGCCCGACGGGCCGCCCGCGTAGTTATATGGTCTATTCCTTGTGGTAATTTCGATTACTTGATGAACAGCATTTCCTGATAGGTCGGCAGCGGCCACAGGTCGTCCGCCACGTATCCTTCAAGCTTGTCCGCCGCTTTGCGCACTTCCTGCATCGCCGGCCGGATGACGTCGTGGAAGAACTTCGCCTCACCAACCAGACCGCCCTTCTGATGATGCCGCTCGTGCATTTTGTGCTCGAGCGTGTTCAGGCTGTCCTGCAACTGCTTGATGGATTCCGTCACGATATCGAGCGTGTCGGTGTCGAAGTTGTATCCGACGGCCTTGAGGTTGCTGCAGGCCACCGCAAGTTCGCTCTGGTAGCGTACTGCCGCCGGGAAGATCTGCGTGCGGCCCATCTCAAGCACCAGGTTGGCCTCGATGTTCACCGCTTTGCAGAACTGCTCGAAGTAGATGTCGTGGCGGCTCTCGATCTCGCGCTTGGAGAGCACCTTGTATTTTGTGAAGAGATCGAAGCTCAGCTTGCTTGCCAGCGCGGGAAGCGCCGCGACCGTGTTGCGGTGGTTTGGCAGACCGCGCTTCTCGGCTTCCTTGTGCCAGGCTTCCGAGTAGTTATCGCCGTTGAAGACGACGTCCCAGTGTTCCTTGAGCACGCTCTGGACGAGCTTCTGGATGGCCGGGCCGAGTTTCTTCGGATCGCCCTTAGTCACCTTCTCCAGTTCGGTTGCCATGTAGTCGAGCGATTCGGCAATGGCAGTATTCAGGACGACGAGCGGACCCGCGATCGAGAACGCCGAGCCCACCGCGCGGAACTCGAACTTGTTACCTGTGAACGCAAACGGGCTGGTGCGGTTACGATCGCCCGCATCCATCGGGAGCGGCGGGAGCGTATCGACGCCGACCGTGAGGTAGCCGGCTTTCTTCGATCCCTTGCCCTTGCCCGTGCGGATTCCGTCGAGCGCATCATTGAGCTGATCGCCGAGGAAGATCGAGATGATCGCCGGCGGGGCCTCGTTTGCACCGAGGCGATGGTCGTTGCCCGCCGACGCGATCGACGCGCGCAGGATCTCGCTGTATTTATGAACGGCGCGGATGACGGCCGCGCAGAAAACGAGAAACTGCGCGTTGTCGTGCGGCGTGTCGCCCGGATCGAGCAGGTTACCCTGCGTCGAATTGCCCAGTGACCAGTTCAGATGCTTGCCCGAGCCGTTCACGCCGGCGAAGGGCTTTTCGTGCAGCAGGCACTCGAGACCGTACTTGTTCGCCACGCGTTTGAGCATCAGCATCACCATCTGCTGATGGTCCGTCGCCACGTTCGCGTCCTCATAGACCGGCGCAATTTCATACTGCGACGGCGCCACTTCGTTGTGGCGAGTCTTGATCGGAATGCCGAGCTTGTACAGCTCGCGCTCGCAATCGAGCATGCACGCCAATACGCGATCAGGGATCGCGCCGAAGTACTGGTCTTCGAGTTCCTGGCCCTTCGGCGGCTGCGCACCAAACAGTGTGCGGCCCGCATTTACAAGGTCCGGCCGCGAGAAGTAGAAGTTGCGGTCGATGAGGAAGTATTCCTGTTCCGCGCCGGCCGTGCTGGTGACGCGCGCGACGTTCGGATGGCCGAACAGCGCCAATACGCGCCGCGCATGCTTGTCCAGCGCCTGATTCGAGCGCAACACTGGTGTTTTTTTGTCCAGCGCGTGACCCGTCCACGATACGAAAGCCGTCGGGATGCACAGCGTCGTTCCGTTCGGATTTTCCAGAATATAGGCCGGGCTGGTCACGTCCCACGCCGTATAACCGCGCGCTTCGAAGGTCGCGCGGATGCCGCCCGAGGGGAAGCTCGACGCGTCTGGTTCGCCCTGAATCAGCAGCTTGCCCGTGAACTCCGCGATCGCGCCACCCTCGCCGTCGGGCGAGAGGAAGCTGTCGTGTTTTTCCGCCGTGATGCCGGTCAGCGGGAAGAAGACGTGCGTGTAGTGCGTCGCTCCCTTTTCAATTGCCCAGTCGCGCATGGCCGCAGCGACGACGTCCGCGATCGACGCGTCAATCGCTGTGCCGTTTTCAATCGTCTTCATCAGCGACTTGTAGACGGGCTTAGGCAGGCGCTCTTTCATCGCGCGCTTGCCAAATACGTTCACGCCGAAAATGCTGCTCGCCGGTGTGTCGTGGAAACTCAGGGGCGGAGACTTCGCTTCGAATTCGTTCACCGCCTGGATCGCGCGCAAGCGCGCCGCACTTCCGCTCATGTGGTCCTCTCCTTCGCTATCTGCTCACTCAAATTATTCACCCGCGCCGCCCCATGCAGCCCGGTGGTGCCCGCCGCGCGCGCCACTGTCTCGCGGATCGTGGCGCGATTCATTGGGCAGGCTCGCAGCCCGCCTCGCGTTCGCTGTGAAGACACACAGCTTGCGCGGCAGCGGAAGCCTTAAAAGAGCAACGCCCGTGCCAGCCCGGCCCAAGCCGGGCATCATGCCAAAAACCCGCGATAAATTTCGTGTGTCGCCGGATCGAAGAGTTTTGGAGGGTATCGGCTCAGAATAAATAACTACAAAAAAGTAATAATGGCAAATAATTCATACATTAACGTAATAAATTAGCTCTGAATGGTCAAGAATGAATGTTCATTTGGCTGATCGGGGCTTGGCTTCGATGGACGCCGGGCTATCCCGCCGCGTAGCATGGCGCCGAACCTTGGGATGTACCCGTACAAATGACCAGTCAGCAACGAAAGCAGCTCCGTAGCCTGGCCCATCACCTCGATCCCGTGGTGATGATTGGCAAGTCTGGCCTCACCGAAGGCGTCGTCACCGCGACCGCGAAGGCACTCAAGGCGCACGAACTCATCAAGGTCCGCTTCCTGGAGCACAAGGACGAGAAAGAAACGCTGAGCGAGCAACTCGCCACAGCGACCGAATGCGATATCGCCGGGATCATCGGCCACGTTGCGATTCTTTACAAGGAGCATCCCGACCCGGACAAACGCGAGATCGTGCTGGACTAGAATCTCTGTCTTTTCGAACCGACGGCGACCTTATCCGGGAAGTGCCATTGCAAGTTGTTCACCTGGTCGTTTGATCATACGCGCTTCGTGTTCGAGGAGCGCCTGTTTGATGCTCAGTCCGCCCGCGTAACCCGTGAGTTTGCCGTTGGCGCCGATCACGCGGTGACAGGGGACGACGATCGCGATGGGGTTTCGGCCGTTTGCCGCGCCGACCGCGCGCGAGGCGTCCGGGAAGCCTATGTGCGTAGCGAGTTCGCCGTAGTTGCGAGTTTCGCCGCAGGGGATTTCGCAGAGGGCCGCCCAGACTTTTTTCTGGAACGGGGTGCCGCCTGGAGCGAGCGGCAGGTTGAATTCGACACGTTTCCCGGCGAAGTACGCGCGCAATTGATCAATCGCCTCGCGCAATGGCGCATCGTCACGACGCCAGCCCTCGCGGATTTTCGCGGGGTATTTACTATTCTGGAAAAGGATGTGGGTTAGGCCCGCATCCACGCGCGCGAGCATGATTGGCCCCACGAGACTTTCCATATACGTATACGTGACGTCGTCACCGCTCATCATCCGCCTCCATCGCCCAGGCTCGTCCACAGGTGCAGCGCGGCGTACGCCCGCCACGGCCGCCAGGACTCCGCCACGCGGTCCAGTTCCTTTGTGCTTACGTTCTTTTTTGAGAGCGCTTCCCATGCGCGGATCAAGCCGAGATCTCCGGTGGGAAATGCGTCCGGCTCGCCGAGTGCGCGTAGCGCGATGTACTGTGCCGTCCAGGGTCCGATGCCGGGCAGGGCAACCAGCCGCTCGACAGTTCCTTCGAGGCTGCCGTTCATGCCGAAGGCGATCGAGCCGGTGGTAATCGCGCGGGCGATGGTTCGGAGGGTGCCGATGCGGCGCGTGGTCAATCCGAGGCCGTTCATCCGCGCGGCGGCGATACGTTCGGGCGTGGGGAAGACGCGCATCGGCTCGCTTGCACCATTCAAGGGTTCACCGTAGCGCGCAACAATGCGTCCACAAATGGTTCGTGCGGCGGCGACGCTTACTTGTTGGCCTACGATGGCACGCACAGAGATTTCGAAGGGATCCCATGCGCCGGGCACACGCAGCCCAGGCCGCCGTTTCAGGAGAGTTCGTAATCGATCATCCAGCGACAGTTGGTTGTGTACGGCTGAGGGATCGGCCTGAAGGTCAAAGAGCCGGCGCACGCGGCCTGCGATTTCAGGCAGGCTCGCCGCGAGTTGCGCAGGTACCTGCAAAATAACGTGACGCCGCGCTACATCATGCCCCACCGAGATGACACCACTATTTTCACCTAACCGTACCGTCCGCGAATAGGAGCCTTCTGTGACTAACTCGACACCCGGCAATGCACGCTGTCTGAAAAATCCGAGCAGTCCGTCCCAGTCAAACGGTGGACGGTAGCTCAGCCGTACTTCGAGCGGTGCTTCGCGCTCAGGCGTGTGTCCGTTTTTTCGGGCTCGACGGACATCGCGGGGGGAAAGATCGAAGGCGGTTTTGAAGGCGGTGTTAAATCGCCGAACGCTGCCGAAACCGGAGGAAAACGCGATGTCGGTAATGGGTAGCGCCGTGCTGTCGAGCAGCATACGCGCCGCGTGAAGTCGTCGAGATTGCGCGACCTGCACGGGAGACGCACCGAGGTGTTCATCGAAGAGCCGCCGAAGGTGTCGCGCGCCGACGCCCAGTCGTGCCGCGAGTTCGTCCGCACCCGCCTCGTCCAGCCCGCCGTCGCCGATGAGCCGGAGCGCGCGGGAAACGGTGGTGGAGGTGCCCACCCACGCCGGAGTCCCCGGCGCGGTCTCCGGGCGACACCGTCGGCAGGGGCGATAGCCCGCCGCTTCGGCCGCTGCGGCACACGTGTAGAAAGTCACGTTCTTGCGGAAGGGCGTCCGCGCGGGGCAGACCGGCCGGCAATAGATTCCCGTCGTCCGCACGGCGATGAAAAAGCGCCCGTCGAAGCGTGCGTCCCGGCTGCGCAGGGCGCGATAGCAGATATCGTCATCGAGTTCCATGCGCGCAGTGTATCACTGCGCACGCACAAGACTAGCCGTTTTCGGACATGCTCATTTTGAGGCCGTGTACACGGAGGAAAGCCCGAGCAGGTGTCCGATCGGCGCGAGCAGGCCGAAGAGGATGCGCTGAACGACGAGCGGCGGCGATGTGGATACGAATTCTTCGCGATACGCGCGCAGGATGACGGCAAGCTGAAGCAGACTGGGCGCGCCAGTGACGTTCGTTTTTCCGTCGCGCGCCAGGCCAAAAAGGACGCGGAACATGTCCTCGGTACGCAGTGCGGGGCGGATTTTCCAGAGGAGATGGCCGGGCCCATCGCTCACATTGTGCATCCAGTGCGGGACACCCGACGGAATCTCGAAGACATCGCCCGTGCGGTACGTGCGTTCCTGACCGCCGACGCTTGCCCGATAGTCGCCGCGCCGGATTTTGAAGCGTTCATGCTGGCGCGGGTGCAGATGCTCCGGCGGCATTGGCGAATTCGGACGATACTTCGCCTCCATTTCGAGCAATTCGCGGCCGGTCTCCGCGCCGGTCTTTAGGAAGACTGCGCGCGAGGCATCCGGAAATCCAATCTGCGCCGCGAGCTGGCCATAGCTCCGCGTCTCGCCGCAGGGAATCGTCCGCAGGCCCGCCCAGACTTTTTTCTGGAACGGCGTACCCGCGGGCGCGAGGGGTAGATCGAAAGCGAGGCGTTCGCCAGCGAAGTACTCCTCGAGTTGAGTGACCACCTCGCGCAATGACGCATCGTCGCGCCGCCAGCCGTCGCGATTTTTCGAAGGGTATTTCGCGTTGTCGAAAAGTATATGCGTGATGCCTTCGTCAATCCGCGCGAGAAGGATCCGCCCGACCGGGCTGTCCATATACGTATAGGTTGTAACGTCGCTCATCATCCACCACCTCCATCGCTCAGACTCGTCCACAAATGAAGCGCCGCGTAGGCGCGCCAGGGGCGCCATGCTTCGGCTGCGAGCTTGTCTCCGGGGGCGAGGCGACGCCGCGGCGAGAGGCTCGCCTCGGGGCCGGCCAAGGTGACGTCGTCGCCCGCCACCCATCAATGCAACACCTCTTCGACGCGGTTGGCAACGCGAATCGGGTTTAGCCCCGATGTCCTCGCCCCCGCAGCCCCGGAGGTTGAACCGCCGAGGACGCCATTAACGCCAAGAAGGAAACGGTTCCGGAACCCTCTCCTGCTTTGGCATCCTGGGGTTCGCTCAACCTGCAGCCGCCGTCTCGGACCCGCGCTCGCGCAGGACCTCATAGGCCATCCACCCCGACGTGATGTCCACCAGGGCATGGGCGAGCATCGAGGGCAGGAGCGAGCCGCTCCATAGATAGAGGCCCGCCATCACGGCACCGGCGAGGGCGGACCGCGCCGCTCCCGTCGGCCCCTGGTAGAGGTGCGCCACGCCGAAGATCGCGACGGCCACGCCGTGGGCCGCCCACGGTCCCAACCAATGGCCGAAATACCACCCCAGGACTCCGCGAAACAGGATCTCCTCGCAGATCCCCGCGGTCACCGACATGGCGATGAACCCGGTGAGATCGGTGCGCTGGACCGGCAGCACCTCCACGAACTTCACCATCGTCCCGCGCACCTGGGCGTGCGTCTCTGGGCGGCGCACGACGTGGGCGCTCTGCAGGAGCAGCAGCGCGCCCATGGCCGTCGCCGCGGCGAGCGCGAGGAGGAAATCGCGCGTCACCGGCGCCGAGAAGCCGATCTCCACGAAGGCGCGCCCGGAGTGGATCCACAGGGCGACGACCGCGCTCACGAGGAGCCACTGCGAGAGCATGCCGTCGGCATATGCGGCCAGCCGCGCGCCGCAGATCCCGGCGCGCACCCGTGCCTTTAAGCGCTGGTAGTCGACGTACGCCCACACGGGGTAGCCCACTGCGAACATAAACACCAGGGCATGATCCAACCATGTCATGACGACGACCTCCTCCCTGCGCCGGCCGGCGTGAGCACGAACGTCAGCGAGACCGCGTCGCCCGCCTCGCTTCCGATACACGCGCGATAGACGCGGCGGCGGACCTCGAAGCGCTCGTGTTGGTGCGGGTGAAAATGTTCCGGCGGCCTTGGCGAATTCGGGCGATAGTGCGCCTCCATTTCGAGCAATTCGCCGCCGGTTTCATCGCCGGTCTTCAGAAAGACCATGCGCTCGCCTTTGCCGTTTTCGATGACGCGCAATCGTTCCATCGCCGAGACGATCTTCTAAGTGCAATTAACAAATCTGAGGCCGCCCTTTCAGGGCTCCTCGTGGAGGCGATTCCAACCCAAGGCGGCGCTTCGCTCTGCCCTGGGCTATTCTGGCGTGTCGCCCCTTTGGGGCTCAAGTTACAGGCTGCAGGCCCTACGCCATCACGGACACGGTTTCCAGAACCGCGTCGCCAAGAGCCTGATCCCCCACGACGCTAATAGCCGGGAACTTTGCGCGCGCCTCCGTTGCGGAGGTCCGTTTCATCAGGACCTTCCAGGCGTCATCCTGACACATGATCACGGTAGCCTGCGCGGAGTCGACAGTGCCCAATTGCCACTGGCCGCCGCGGCGCTGCACCCACCAGTCGTCGCCGGCTTCGCCCGTCACTTGCACGCGGACGGTGGTGGACTCCGGCGCGGCGCAGTTGCGCAGGCCATTCGGCAACCCGCGCATCAAGGTATCGAGGCAGGGGTGCATCAGCGCGCGATCCGTAATCGTGCTTTTGTGCCCCGTTGCTTCATAGATCTGCTGCGCGTGATGCCATTTCTCTGTGTACTCGCGCGCGATGTCGAACCAGTTCTGCGATTGGGTTTCGCCTGCCCACGTCACAGGCCACAATGCCGGTCCGGACGGGTCGAGTGAGGAGAGCAGCGCAAGCAATCGCTCATCGCTCCAGCGGATCAATTCGGTGAGCAGGCGCGGGCTAAGCCGTTCGGCCGCGCGCACCCAATCGGCATTCAGCGCGTTCAAATAGTCAACCAGCGCCCCGTAGCCTTCATTCGGTGGCGCGGTTTGAGGGCCGTACCGGTCGCGTTGGGCCGAGAGCCTGCGTAGTGAGCCGTCAAGTAAATGGGCCACCACGTCGCGCACGCGCCACTTGGCGGATACGGGCCGCTGCCAGTCCTGCAACGGCAGGCTCTCGAGCAGCGCGACGAACCGCCGCGACAGCTCGGGAAACAGCGGTATCGTTTCAATGGGTCCGCTGCTGCTCATGCATCAGGGCTCCTTGGTTGCAGGGCGATTCGAGGGTATTCTAATTCAGTCAGCAAGTTCACCGGAGAGGCGCCACTTGGACATCGTAAGCATTTCCTCGTTCCTCGACTACTACGAAAAAATCCGTGGGCGCACGCGACGGGTGGTCCAGGCGATTCCTCCGGATCGCGTCGAGTGGACTTTCCGAGCCGGGAAATGGACCCTCGGCGATCTCGTTCGCCACATCGCTGCCATCGAACGCTGGATGTACGGCGAGACCTTGAGCAACCGTCCCAGCCGGTATTCCGGCTGTGGCCGCGAAGTCGCCGATGGTTACGATGCGGTACTTGCCTATTTCGACCGGATGCATACTGAGACGATCGAGATTCTGCGCAGATTCAGCGACACTGATCTGCTTGAAAAATGCATGACACCCGCGGGCAGCCCGCTCGCGCGGGCAAAGTGGATGCGCGCGATGGTCGAGCACGAAATTCACCACCGGGGGCAAATCTATACTTATCTCGGCATGCTCGACGTGGCCACGCCTCCCTTGTATGGTCTGACTTCCGAGGAAGTAGCCCGAAAGGCGGTTGTATGAAGCACTCGCTGATTCTCATCGGAATCATTGTTCTTTCGATCACTCTACCGGTGTTTGCAGACCAACCCCCGTCTGACTTTCCGAGCTTCGATGTGCCCGGACACGAGATCGAGATGGCGCAGCTGCGCGACATGTTCTGGTTGCACTATCCCGGCGCCGGGCCGAAGGCGACGCTGTGGGACGACTGGCTCAGTGGGCCTGCGTTGTGGCCTGCGGTCGAGACCGGCGATCAAGCCAAGACGATGCGGCGTGACTGGGGCGCGGCGCTCGCCGGACGGCAAATGGACGCCGAGGGCTATGTCGCTACGCACCAGCATGCATCGATTGCGCACCAGCAGGGTTGGCCCTTCCCCGCATGGCACCAGGGGCTGGGCGGATTTGGCTGGCACTTTTCCTTTGTCGATGGACCGCCACCGGGCTGGCGGCCCGACACGCTGAGCACGACCGAGGGGTGGTCGGTCTCAGGCGTGACCGACGAGGGTATTCGTGAAGATGGCTGGCATATCTACCTCAATGCGGCCGATGCTTTTGTCGTCACGCCGATTCCTTCCCGAGAGCCGAATCATGCAATTGAGGCGCGTCAATCGCCCTTCCTGCAGCTTCGATGGAAGGCCATCGGCCTCGGGGCCGTGCGTCCCTTCGTCGAATGGCTTACCGAGGAAGAGGTCGCGGCCGGTCTCGACTTCCACGAAGAACAACGCGCGTATTTCGATCCGATCGAATCCGACGCGCTTGTGTATACGATGATTCCGGTTTACAAACACACCGCATGGCGCGGCCAGATCAAACGTATGCGCATTGCCTTTGCGAATGCCGCACCCGATGCCCGCGTCACTATTCATTCTTTTTTCTCGCAGTACGACACACGCCACAACATTAACGCGCAGAATTTCGTGCGCGGCTGCGCCAAATATTTCTGGTGGACAGGCGACGTCGATTTCCTGCGATCGCAGATTGATCGCATGCGCTCCGCGCTCCGCTATGTGATGAACGAACACAAGGCGCTCGAGATGAACGTCGTTGATACGTCGTCATGGTGGGGCCACGAGGGCCGCAGCGGCCTTGCCTTTGATGCTGACGGTACGAAGCGCATCCTCGCGGGGGAGGGCGTCGGAAATAATTACTGGGACCTGTTGCCATTTGGCGGACGCGACTGCTACGCGACAATCCACTACTACGACGCGCTGAACGCGATGGAGACGATCGAGCGCAGCATCCTGGCACATCCGGAGTGGAGCATCGTAGCCGGCGAGGAGCTCTTCGCGCCAGACCTGATCGCGGGTCACGCTGCACGCGTGAAAGAGACCGGGAACCAACTCTTCTGGAACGAGACGACGGGGCGTTTTGCGGCCTGTGTCGATGTGGACGGTCTCCAGCACGATTTTGGATTCACTTTCTTGAATCTTGAAGCGATTTCTTATGGCTTCGCCACGGACGAACATGCGACGTCGATCATGAGCTGGATCAACGGCGATCGTATTGTGGAAGGCGACACGGCGCAGGGCGCTGATATTTACCACTGGCGCTTCGCTCCGCGCGCGACGACGCGGCGTAACACGGAGTGGTACGGCTGGTTCTGGTCGAATCCGGAGAGCATTCCTTGGGGCGGGCAGGTGCAGGACGGCGGCGCGGTGATGGGATTTTCGTATCACGACATCATGGCGCGGATGAAGGTACTCGGGCCCGACAACGCCTGGCAGCGGCTCAAGGAAATTCTCGCGTGGTTCCAGGAAGTGCAGACCGGCGGCGGATATCGAAAATATTACGACGGTACGCGAGAAGGGAATTTACAGGGCTGTGGCACGCCTGGCGGTCTTGGACTCGATTGTGAATTTTTCGAGAGTGTCATGGTGCCACAAATTATGATCGAAGGCTTCCTTGGACTCGACCCCTCGCAGGATGCGCCACGGCCCGCGCCGAATCTTCCGCGCGACTGGCCCTCGCTTCGGATCGACCAGATTCTACTGCGGGGACAAATCACGCAATTCACGGCGTCGCGCTAATGCACAGGAAATCACGTCAATTTTCTTAGTTTAGACATTGAAGCTGCGGTCCGTTCGGCAAACTCCGATGGCTGATGGCAACGCAATCTGATATCGTGGACAACGTCTGAGTAATCCGGGAGGTGCCACCCGATGAAAAAGCTGCTTATTTTCCTGTTTGTGCTCATTTTCCTCGCCGTCGTTGTGGTGGGCGGCGGTCTTGCGTATGCCGTCATGAACGCGAACGCGATTGCCAAGCAGTACAAGCCGGATCTGGAGAAACTCGCCAGTGATGCGCTGGGGAGCAAGGTCACTTTCGGGGATATCTCCGCGAAAATTTTCCCGACCGCACGCCTTGCGATTTCCGATGCGCAACTCGAATCGGGCGGAGAGAAGCTCACGCTTGCAAGCCTGTCGCTGAACGTAGCACTGATGCCGCTGCTCCAGCGCGATCTTCAGGTGAAGGAGCTTGTGCTTGATACACCGAAGATAACGATCTACCTCGAGAAAGACGGCTTCTATATTGCCGGGTTGCCGCGCGAACGCCCGGCGGAAGGCGCAAGCACACCCGCGCCCGCACCGGCGGAAACCGAGACGGCACCGGCAACCGGAGGCGGCGAAGTACCGCTGAACGTGACGCTCGACCACATCGCATTGAAGAATGCAACGATCGCGCTCGTAGACAAGACGGCTGACAAAACCTACGTTATTGAAGACCTCAGCGCGAAGGCTGCGTTGGCGTACAACAGCGGAATCGTGACACTGGGCACGCTGGATGGCGGCATGACGGTGCTCGACGACGTCGAGGTGCAGTTCGGCGGGAAGAATACGACGCTGAACCTCGAAGGCGGCGCATTCAACATCGACGAAGCCTCGGCGGAAGCGCTGGGCAATGCGTTCAAAGTCACCGGCGGTATCGATCCCGACGACGCGAAGAAGGCGCTGCGCATTACATCCGATCGCGTCGACCTTGCGAGCCTCGGGCCGCTGTACGATGTGTTTGCGCCGGGGATCAACGACCTCGGGATCAAGGGCTTGTGCAAACCTGACCTGACCATTGCCTGGACTTCCGAAGGCGCGTACCGTGCAAACGGCACCGTCGGTTTGTCCGAGGCGTCATGGACCGTTGCCGAAATTCCACTGACGAAAATCCAGGGCACGCTGAATCTGGATGCGACGGACAAGGGCGCGAAGGTGGTCACGAAGGACACCCAGGGTATGCTGCGCGATGCACCCTTCACGCTCGTGGTTGACTCCGGACTCAAGGACAAACATGCCGGTCTGGAGACCGTGACCGCGAAGGTATTTGACGGCACCGGTTCGCTGGCGACGAGCATCAATCTGGAAGGGGAGATGCCCTTCACGACGAAGCTCAGCCTGAACGACATGAAGATCGAGCAGGTGTTGCCCGCGCTGCTGCCCGAGAATACGTCCGGTATCAGCGGCACCATCAAGGAGATGAGCGGGGACATTACGGGCACGTTTAACGACAAGCTCATGCCGTCCATTGCCGGTACGGCGAAGATGCACCTGGCAGATGGTCTCGTGAAGGACGTTAACCTCGGCAAGGAAGTGCTCGGCGGCGTGTCGGAGATTCCGTTTGTCCAGGGCACGTTGCTCAATGCGGTTCCCGAGGGTATGCGCAAGCTCATCACCGAACCGCACACGGCGCTCGAGAGCATGACCGCGACCTACGCGATCGCGAACGAGCAACTGAAGACAGAAGACCTGCACATTCAGAGCGATTACTTCGAACTCGACGCGAAGGGCACAATTGAATTCGATACGAAGCTCGATCTTGCGGCGAACATCGCGTTCAACAAGGACTTCTCGGCCGGTATGGCGACGATGGTCAAGGAAATTGGCGTGCTCTTCGACGATCAGGGCCGTCTTGCGATGCCTGTGAAGATTACGGGCATCCCGCCCGACTTGAAGGTGATGCCGGACATCGGTGATTTGATGAAGCGTGCGGCCACCGGCGTCATCAAGCAGGAAGCCACGAAGCAGTTGGAGAAGGCCGTCGGAGGAGAGCTCGGCGGTGCCGTGAACAAGCTCTTGGGTGGTGATAAAAAAGCTCCTGCCCCTGCGCCCGACGGCGCCGCAACCCCGCAGAGCGCTACACCAGAAGGCGACGCTGCCGCAGCACCCACGGAAGAGAAGGCTCCGGAAGAAGCCGCACCGAAAACAGTCGAAGACGCGGCGAACAAGTTGCTGAAACGGTTCGGCGGCAGTAACCCGTAATTGCGTGACACGAATTTTTTTCGCCGCGCCGTCTTAATATTTGACGGCGCGGCGATTTATTTTTTCCGTATCAGCTTGTGAGCCGTTGCGGTGGCTACGCCGGCTTGACTCGCGGCGGATTCTCGCAGAATTTCTTCGACTCTGCCTCTGCAAGAGCCCGCAGTTCATCGCAGGCCCGCCGATCGCGAGGCTTGGCAACGTCATAACCGATGGTTTCCCACCGTGGGTCCGCGGGATCTAGCCCGCGCGCGCGAATAAACTCCTCGCCGCAGACGAAATAGTCTCCGCGATGCGTCAGTAGGTACCCGCCCCGTGCATCGAGATGGGCGCGCGCTTGTTCATAATGCGCGAACCATGCATTGAGGAAAACACTGGCGTTGCGCGGATACCACACGATGTCGGTCGCGTCTTTCAGCGCCTTCCAGTCGATATAGCGCTGTTCGCGGGCGACAGCGGCCTGCGCATGCTTCAACTGGATCGTCTCGCGCGTAGCGAGAATTTCCTCGACGCTGCGTCCGGCCAAAGTCAGTGCCGCTTGTAACCGCTTGGCGGCGGCGTGCGCCACAGCTACGTCGTCGGAGAGAAGCGCTGCGAGCAGGCGCTTGGATTCGGTCTTACACTCGCGCAGATCGGGAATGGGACGGGACATGGCATAGGTTCCTTTGCGTTATCGGACGGTTTCCGCTTGCGTCCACAAAGGAATTTCGGCCAAACCGGACTCGGAATGGGGAAGTGACCAAGTCTTTCGCGGAACCAGGCGCCTTCCCGCGCCTGCACACATAGTGTAGCGCGAGGTATGCGTATCGGGCAAGCGTAGCGGCTGGTTCTTCTCGCCGGGCTTCGCTAGTTTTTCTTATCCGCAGGCACTGGCGAGGCCATCAGGAAGCCCATCATCATTTCGTCGGTCGATTTCTGGCCGAAGGTCACGTGCTGCTCGGCGTCGAAACCGCGCACGGCCGCCATCTCCGGCGAGTTGTTGTACCAGGCCGTGTACTCAACGCGCGTGCCGGCGGGAAGGCGTTTGATGTCCTTGTAGTAGTAGACCGTCTGCCACGCAAAGTCGTAGTGAGGGACGTTGAGTAGAATTTCGCTTGTGCCGTCCGGATAGAAGGCTTCGAACTTCGCCTTGTCGCCGCGCATGTGCGCGTGCGGCATCAGGCCGAGGACATCGACATCTGTCGCCAGCGTGGTCTTCACGGGCCCGATCTGATGAGAGGCTTCGCGCGGCGGAATGCTGATATTGAAATTCATCAATGCGGGTACGCCGCCAATGGTGCGTGCCGGTTCTTTGAACGTCAGCTTGAATCCCATCGCGGACGATTCATCGGTGACGCCCGAACCGGCGCCCGGTTCCTTGTGGTAATGGACGTCGAAAGTGACGCGCGATCCCTTCTTGATGGGAACGCCGAAGCCGTCGGGATAGGGACTCGAATCCGTGCCCGACGAAACCCCGCCGATGTATTGACCGGCGCCGACCGGAGCCAGCTCCGACGAGAGCGGGCTTGAGCGTTTCGGCGGCAGCTTGCCGTCCGCATCCGGCGGCAGCAGGTGACAGTTGAAGTGATGGATGATCGGCGTGCCCGGTTTGCACTGGAAGGCCGTGATCCACGCGTCTTGCGGCAGATCCGCGTCCGTGAGGTCTACTTCGAATGCTGTGTACAGATCGTCGACCTCGTCGCCGATCTTGAACGCTTCCGGCAGCGGCACGATCAAATCCGGCTCGCCGATGAGCCAGCCGTCCATGCTCTGAAATTCCCGCGGCTCCGGAGCATCCTTCGGATTGCCCTTCGGCGCGCCGCCGGAGACCCATCGCGCGATCAACGCGATTTGCTCATCGCTCAGCGTTCGCTCATTCTTGAATACGCCGTGAAAGGAAGCGTCCGCGTCCCAGGGCGGCATCTCGCGGCTGGTCACTTTTTCGACGATCGACTTCGCCCAAGGCCGGACTTCTTCATAGGTTTGCAGCGACATCGGCGCGACCATGCCGCCGAAATTCGCGCCTGCCGCACGGTGGCACTCCTGGCATTTCGCCTGGAGCACGGGGAGCACATCGCGATAGAAAGTCGGCGCATCGGTGTCTGCTGCGAAGGCCATCGTAGGCGCGGCGAGGAACAGGAGCGAGGACAGAATTTGGGTCGGTCGGGACATGTGCGGCGCCTCCAGCGGATGATCGGGCGCTAGGATAACACGGAACCGGAGCAGGAAGTGCCGGGGCGCTCAGGCCGTGACTTTGGGGAATTCCATCAATTCCGCGACGGCGTCCAGCAGTTCGTCCTGCTCGAAAGGCTTTGCAATGACGCGATTGGCCTCCGCCAGCACGGCCCGCGTCAAGTGTTCGATACGCGGCGTCCCCGAGATCGCGATGATGCGGATGTCGGGTGAATGGGCGCGGATTTCGTTAATAACGTGGACCCCGTCCGTGTGCGGCATGATGAGATCGGTAATGACGACGGCAGGGTGCTGCTCCGCAATCAGCGCAAGGCCGCGCTCGCCGCTGGAGGCCGTCATCACGCTGTAGCCGCCCAGCTCGAGGATCTCCCGCATGACGTCGAGCATCAGCGAGTCATCGTCTATGACGAGCACCTGTTCCATAACGGCCCTTTCTGGAATCCCCGTCCAAATGAACTGTACCCGTCAGACCGAAAACCCCGCAAACCGATATCTTCAGAACAGCCTAAAGTGATTGTCATCAATGAGTTACACGCGGTACGCCGTAACGAATGATTTGGTTTCTTGCTAAAGGACTGGGTTCAGTTGGAGTGCTGGATGTGAAGGTCCACTGGAAAACCAGTATCGTGTCGCGACTTGCGAAACTACCTCTGTGGATCATTTTCTGTCTGGAGAAATCAGATGCGCCTTCGAGGTTTGACCCCGCTTGTACTTCTTGTTGTATCCCTTGCATCTGTCACGGCGTCGGCAGCTACATCTCCCGACGCGCTGGCGAAACAAGTCACCATTCGCCGCGACAGCTTTGGAGTGCCGCACATTCTAGCGGAGACCGAGGAAGCGGCCGCTTTCGCAAATGGTTACGTCGCTGCGGAAGATCATGGGCTGGAGATTGCACGTCTGTACCTGAAGGCGAAGTCTCGCGAGGCGGCGTGGTTCGGCAAGGGTTTCGCCGAGCCGGATCTCCGGATGAAGCTTTTCGGACTCCATGCCGCGGCTGCAGATGGATATGCCAAATCGCCGGAGTGGATGCGCCAGATTCTCGATGGTTACGCAGCCGGATTTAACCGATACTTTGACCAGCATCGCGCGGATAAGCCAGCCTGGGTCGAATCGGTCACGGGTATCGACGTACTCGCTCATGCCATGCGCGTGGTGAACTTCGAATTCGATTTGGATGCGGACCAGCTTGCGTTCGCCGGAAAGAAAATAAACGGTGCGGTGCCCACACCCGGATCGAATATGTTCGCTGTGAACAAGGAGCGATCGGCGTCTGGCCATGCGATGCTGGTCGGCAATCCTCATCTCGCGTGGTTCGGCAGCCAGGTGTGGCACGAGATCCACATCACGGTCCCCGGCGTGATCAATGTGTACGGTGCATCGTTAATCGGTTTGCCCGGCATCGAGATCGGATTCAATGAGCGCCTGGGCTGGTCGCACACGGTGAATCCGCATGACTCGACGGACATCTACGAACTTACACTGGCGCCCAGCGATCGCGAGAGTTACATTTTCGACGGAAAGCCGCGCAAGCTCACGAAGCGTGAACTTGCGATTGAAGTGCTTGTGGATGGAAAAATCCGCGAGCAGACGCAGCCGGCTTATGCGTCGCACCTGGGGCCAATCCTCGGGTTTGCGGGAGACAAGGCCTATGCGCTCAAGACCCCTAATTTCGGCGCGTATCGGCTGCTCGAGCAGTGGAGCTTGATGGCCAAGGCGCGGACGCTTGACGAATTCAAAGCCGCGCTGAATCTCCAAGGTATCTCCATGTTCAACATCGCCTATGCCGATGTGGACGGAAACTGTTTCTACATTTCCAATGGCCGTTTTCCAAAACGTCCCGCCGGTCACGACTGGAGCGGAATAATTCAAGGTAACACCTCTGCGACGGAATGGACTGAAATTCTCTCGCCCGCCGAATTGCCGCAACTCACCAATCCGAAGGGCGGATATGTCCACAACAGCAACAATGCACCGTGGTATGCGAGTCTGGCGGCGCCGATGGACAAGTCGACCTTTCCTGCGGACGTATTTCCCGATGAGAATGATCTGCGATCACAACTCGGGTTGCAGCTAATCGATTCTGATGCGTCGCTGACCTTCGACGAAATGCTTGCGAACAAATTGAACACACGCCTGCTCGCTGCTGATCGGGTGAAGGATGCGCTCATCGCAGCGGCGACGCCCAAGGCGGATTCTGACCCTTTGTTGAAAAAAGCCATCGGCGTTCTTGAGGTGTGGGACAATACCTCTGCGCCCGAGAGCCGGGGCGGTGTACTCTTCGTCGCGTTTGTCGAGGGATATGTCGCCAAGGCCAAGAAACCCTTCGCGCAGGACTGGGACCCGGCGCGTCCGATGGACACGCCCTCTGGACTGGGTGAACCGGAGCTCGCTGTCGAACAACTCGTAACGGCAGCTAAGAACGTCCAGGAGAGATTTGGATCGCTGGATGTGCCGTGGGGCGAGGTCTATCGCCTGCGCCACGGCGAGATCGACATTCCGCTGGGTGGCCACGAAGGTGAACTCGGCGCGTACCGCGTCATCTATTTCCAGCGCGACACGGACGGGAAATATAAAGCGCTCGGCGGCGACAGCTTCGTGTTCGGCGTCGAATTCTCGCAACCGCTTCGCGCCGTCAGTGTGCTGCCCTATGGCCAGAACGCCGATCCAAAGTCGCCACACCACGAGGATCAGGCCGTGCTGTTCGCCTACGGTAAGTTCAAAGAAGTGTTTTTTACCGAGGAAGAGATCGCTGCGCACACGGAACGGAGCTATCGACCTTAATTAGCGTGCAACATTACCGGCGCAACGACTCGTAGAGCGAGTCGAAGAGTGCCATCGCGGCATCGAGCCGTGCGCGATCATCGGTATGGCGCCGCGCGATGCCGTCAATAACCGTGGCCACCCCGGCTGTCTCGCTCCGGCGCTGCGTTGGCTCTTTCAAATCGATGTCATGCACGATCTCGGCCAGAGCCGAGAGGCCGGGGTCCTCCAGCCCTACGCGATTCGCCAGTACTTCAAAAGTACACTTATCACCCTCGTGCGTGAACTCCCCTTCGAACATGTCGAAGCGGAGTTCGCGCGGCGAGTGCGAGTATGCCGCGGGATCCACGAAGACAAATTCAGGCGAGGGGTCGATGAATCGGCGGATGAGCCATGCGGACGCCATGCGATCGACCTTGATCCCGCGCCGCGTGACCCAGCGCCGTCCGTGAAATTCCGCAGTGGCTGCTGCAGGATCGCTTGAATTTGCCGGGATTTCCTGGCTGCGTTCGATCTCATTCATGAGCGTGATGACCTCCTGCTGCTGGGGTGCGCCGAAGTAGTCGGATTTCCGGATCGCGTCGAAACGACGCTTGAGTTTTCGAATGCGCGCGCTGTCGCTTTGCTCGTCAGCGGTTTTCTCTTCGGAGTCCGTTTCACCGGACGGGCGGCAGCGCAATTCCTCGAGCAGCACCCGGGCTTCTACCGCCAGGGTTGCGTATTCTTCACCGCGCAGTCTTAGGAATGTTTCGCGCAGTTCATCGTCCGTGTGTCCGGCGACGGCATCCGCGCGAAAGATCCATGCATCGCCGCCCTCGCTCAGGATGCTCTTGCGAAGCCATTGCAGGTCTTCGAAGGTTTCGTCGTTGGCCGGCAACACGTAGGCGGATTTTTTGATCGCCAGGGCGCCGAGCTGGTTGAGTTGGCGTAATACGCGGGCGCGAAAATATGCCGGCGCCGGCGGCACCTGATGAAGAAACAGATACCACCGCCCACCTGCTGTGTTCGTTTCCAAGGAATCCATACCCGCTCCCAAGCGATTGCGCCGTCAATCGTGTTGCACGCCAAAACGTGTAATCAGCCGGCGCAAGGGTTCGACCATCTGCGGTAGCCAACGCTGCGGATAGGTCTCGACTTCGCCGGGCACGCCAAAGACCTCGCTCTCGGGGCCTGCCGGTTCGAAGGTGCCCGCGATACGATCCCACAGCGTCAAGACGGTACCAAAGTTCTTCTGGCAGGTGCCTCCCGGAACGTGGTGCATGCGGTGCAGGCGCGGCGTGATGAGCAGCGGCTCGATCGCGCGCAGGTTGAGCCGCGTGTTCGAGTGTTGGAACACAGCAAAGGCGGCGTATACACCGGTCGAGAGTAATGTGACATCCAGCGGAAAGCCGATCACAATGAGGATGGCTGGGCCCAGAACATTCCGCAGGATTTGCTCGCCGATATGGGAGCGGAATGTGGCCAGCCAATCTACTACGCGTGAGGAGTGGTGGACCTTGTGCATCTCCCAAAGCATGTCCGAACGATGCATCCAGTAATGCGCCAGCCAGTTTCCCAAATCCACCAGCACGACGCCGATCGGTATCAATACCCACGCAGGCAAGTCGAATTGAGCAAGCCGGGGGATTTGCGCCTGGGACTCAATCCATTCGGTCAGTGGTGTGATGTAGGTAAGGCCCATCCAAAACCCCAGACCGACCGCGACCAGGAGATACGTAATATCCGAAGTGAAATAGTCCCGGAAGAACGGGGCGTCACGAAAGCGATACCGGAGAGTTCTCTCCGTCAGTACACAGCCAACGATTGCAGACAGAAGGATTATTGGACCCATGGTGTATCTCCTTAGAGCAGTTGCTCGGTTTAATTTAAATTAATATATATCAATTGATATATAAAGTAAATATAAAAATGTAGCAACTGTAAGTCATTTCAACACTTATACTTAGAATCTAGGGATGACTCTTCGATTCGGAGCAGGTGAGACTTGGGTGGGTAATGGCGCCGTTATTTCTTGGGTTTTGCTTCGGAAATAGAGAGGTCGGTGATGTCGGTGGACTGGCAGAGATCCATCACGCGAGTGAGACGTTCGAGCGGTGCGGCGGGATCGACTTCCAGAGCGAGGCCAGCTTTGTGTGCGGGCGCCTCGGCCTTCAGTTTTGCGGCGAGCGCTTCCACGGCCACCTCTTCTCCGCCAACCCGGTAGGGGCCGTCAATGGTGATTTCGACGGTCAGCGCCTTGTCGTCGCTGGGCGCGGCGGCAGGCGCATCGGTGGAGCCGAGCGCCGCGGAAAGGCCGGTGAAATCGAGCAGCGGCGTCACCACCATCATGATGATCAGCAGCACGAGGAAAATGTCCGTCAGCGGCGTGATGTTAATTTCCGCGATGATGTTGGGTCCGGTTTTCTTCATCTCGGGCTCACTTTAGCGGCGCGGGGTTCACCCGCGCGATCTGTCCTGCGATGAATCCCTGCTCGAAACCCGCGTCCTTCGCCGCGCGCAGCACCTGCAGGATGACGCCGCTTTGGGTCGTTTCGTCGCCGCGCACGACAATGTTTTTTTCCGGAAGCGATACGAGCCGCGAGGCGAGATATTCCTTCAATTGCGCTTCGGGCACTTGCTGACCATCGACGAACACAAGGCCCGCCTTGTCCACTTCGGCGACAAGCCAGGTCTTCTTCAGCGTGACCGCCTTGTTGACCTGCGGCGTCGTGATGCCGTTGTGCACTTTCGAGAGCGCGGGCGCGGCGATGATGACGACGACCAGTAGGACGAGAAACACGTCCGTCAGCGGCGTGATATTGATATCGCCGAAGGTTTTTTTGCGGCCGCCGCCTGCCATCTTAGCCCCGCCGTTCGTGGTCCATGCGCGTCATTGGCGTGACGGTCCGCGGCGCGGGGGCAGACGCCGGTCCCGGCCGAGTGCTGAGGCAGAGCAACTTCACCAACTCGAAGTCTTTCATGAAGCCCTCGGCGACCGACTGCAGGTAGTTGTTCACCGCCACCGCGAAGATGGCGACCGCCAGACCAAAGGCCGTCGCAATCAGCGCCGAGCCGATGCCGAACATGATCGACGCGGAGTCTCCGCCGCCACCCGCCGCGTTCGCGAGTTCGCCGAAAGTGAGCAGGATGCGCACGACGGTGCCGAAGAGGCCGAGGTAGGGGCTGATGGTCGCGATGGTGCCGAGGATGACCAACCCGCGCGTGAGCTGCCGTGCCGCGAGGGAGGACGCGACCTCGTAGAGCGTTTCGAAGCGGTCCGGGTATTCGGTGACGATGCGCAGACCCTCGGAGGCGATGTGCGGCACGAGGCCTTCCTTCGAGTCCACCCAGTGCTTGGCTTCGACGGGATTGGTGCGCAGCAACTGCTTCTCGAACTGGTCGAGAAACTTCCGCACGCCGCGGCTGTTAATTTTGTAGTACCAGATGCGCTCGAGCGTTACGCCAATGGCCAGAATCGAGCACAGCACAATCGGCAACAGCACCGGCCAATCGTGCTGGATCGCGAAACGATACATTTCCATGCGAAGAGTCCCCCGACTAAGGGGGAATGATACCCGAATTCGGCCCGAAGTTGCTCGTTTATGCCTGAAACCTGCCACCGAAGGTCAAGAGATCAAGGCCTCGCCGCGGATTTTACGGATTAGACGGATGAAGACTGGACGGATACCGATCCGCCACCCGAATTCGCGCGACAATCGATCCGTACAATCCGTCAAATCCGTGGCTAACGCAGTTAGGGCCAAAGGAGCGGAGAAGAGGCTACTTCTTCCAGTACTCTGCCATGATCTCCCGTGCCCATTGTGGCTCGCGGATTTCGCCGCGCGGCTGGAAACCGCTCATCACCGGCTTGATGTCCAGTACAGGTGTCCCGTCGATCGCGTCAAGGCCTTGCACGTGCAGGCACGTGCCCTCCACCTTGAGCAACCGGCACACGGCTACGCCAATCCGGTTCGGCCGCGCGCTGTGGCGCTGCGCGAAGATGCCCACTCGCGGCCATTCAGGATTTCCGCGTGGGTGCCGCGCCTGATCTTTCAGGTCGGGTTCGGCGACGCGATCAAAATGAAAGACGACTTCGATGTGGGAGAACTGGTCGAGGCCGAGGAGGGCGTCGGGCGTGAAGCGTCGCGCGTCGAGCTCGATGACGGACTCGACCGAATCCCAATCGTCGTCCAGCCGCTCCGGGCGGCTGCTGCGGACGTGGGCGATGGGAACGAAGGTGAGCGGGTCCGGACTATCCATTCGTAAAGCTATGTCGAATCACGATCGGTTTCAAGCCGCTTCTCTGCACTGTATCGCTTTTTATACTTTAGAATCTCTGTACCCGTCCAAAATGAGATCAATCCATATATGCCTACTACGATCCACGGCAACATGCCTTGCGATTTTATCGGGCTTGTTAGAAAACCATATGCAAGGAAACAAAACCCCAGCGCATTAGGAACAAAAATAAGTGTTGTGCCGACAAGTCCCATCAGTGCCTGAGTACGGTTTGAGGACAAATTGTAAATGGCCCAGATGCCGAGGAATACAAAGACAAGCAGGCAGAAACCAAGGATCGAGGTCTTTGCGTCTAAGTCGATACTTTCAAGACGGAAGAGCAAAGCACTCGTCAACACACACCCAATGAAGGAAATGCACAACGCAACGATTGCGGCTGGGCGAGATGCGCGATATCTCTCCTTTGGGATCGGCGTCCCGCTCATTTGTGAATACCTAATCCACAACCGCCTGCATCGCGAGGTTCTGAAAATCCTGCCGGATGTTGATGTGGGTATACGGCCGCACCTGCGCCATGATGATGCCGACGACCTCTTCCTTCGGGTCGACCCAGAAGTAGGTGCAATACGCGCCGCCCCAGCCGTAGGTGCCGACGGACGACATCGAGTTCGCTTCGCCGATGTCGGTGGTGACGCTGTATCCGAGGCCGAAGCCGCCGCCGGGTCCGCGCAGCCAGATGGGCAGGTCGCGGGTGTGATTGCTCGTCATCAGCTCGACCGTCTTGCGGCCGAGGATGCGCACGCCATTCAGTTCGCCGCCGTTCAGCATCATCTGGTGAAAGCGCCAGTAGTCCGACACGGTGGACACGAGGCCGCCGGAGCCCATGAAGTAGTTGTGCGGCTCCTTCACGAAACGGCTTTCCGCGTCGGGCGCTTCGACGAGCACGATGTGGTTGTCATCGCCCTCGGGTTTGTAGTTCGCGACGAAACGGCCGAGCTTTTCCTGCGGCAGGTAGAAATGGCTGTCGTGCATGCCGAGCGGCTTGAAGATGCGCTCGCGGAAAAATTCGTCTAGCGTCATCCCGCTCATCACCTCGACCAGCCGCCCCACGACGCAGGTCGCCCGGCTGTATTCCCATTTCGTGCCCGGTTGGTAATTCAGCGGCAGCGCCGCGAACCGCTTCACGTAGTCCGCGACCGTTTCGTCCGGCGACTGGGGCGCGGAGGCCTTCGCCTCCAGCGGCATCGTGTAGGCGTTGCGGTAGCTGTTCGCGAAACCCGCCGTGTGTGTGAGCACGTGCTCGACCGTGATCGGTTTGTCCGCGGGCACGAGCTTGTACGGAACACCCGCCGCGTCGCCCTCCGTCGGCACCGCCACCTGCATCGTCGTGAATTCCGGCAGCCATTTCGAAATCGGGTCGTTTAGCTGAAACTTGCCCTCCTCGAAGAGCATCATCAGCGCTACGGACGTGATCGGTTTCGTCATCGACGCGATGCGAAAGATCGCGTCCTCGCCCATCGGCTGGTTCTGCTCGACCCACCGCTGCCCGCGCGCCTCGAGGTGGACAACTTTGCCCTTGCGCGCGACCAGCGTCACGGTCCCCGCGACCAGCTTCTGGTCGACGTACCACTGCATCCGCTCGCCGATCCGCTCCAGCCGCTCGGTCGACATTCCGACCGATTCCGGCTTCGCCATCGGCAACGAAAGGCCGTTGTCCGCGAAGGCCGGCACAACGGTTAACAGCGCGGCCAGCGCAACGAATCGTAACGTCATCGATCTCATGTTTTTCTCCTCAGGGATGTATCCGATTTCAACCGGCAACGCGCAGCGAGATGTCGCCGTGTTTTTCGTCATCCATTTCCGCGCCGCCGTCGTCCGTGTGGTCCGGACCCAGACTATAGATAACGAATTTTTCGTTCGTCGACACAAAGCGATACTGCTTGTTGCTGTACGGATCCAGAGGAATCAACCGCAGAAAGTCGCCTGCGAGTTCCGAAAGAGACGGTGGCCAGATTTTGTCGCGAAGCCGATAGCGCTGCGCCGCGATCGTAAGTTCACACAGGTCCAGCCGCATCATCGCTTTTTGGATGCCGGCCGATCCTCGCACCAGCGCAGGCTGCATCAGGTTGGTCATCGGCGTCACATACATAGCAAATGCGCCCGTTTCCGATCCCTTCATTCGTTCCAGTGCCGGAATGCTGCCGTGGGTCGGTTGCTGCACCGCGACGAGTAGCTCTTGCACGAAATTTGCGAATGCCGCGCGATCGACGCTTCCCAAAGGCCGGGCGAAGCCATTGGTGGGGCTGTTCGAAAACAGGCCAAACGTACATTCACCCGCCACAGTTCTGTCAAGGGAAATATCTTCGCGCAATCGATCGGCTGCCGCCGCAAGGCGCGCCAATTGATCTTCTGAAAATGACACCGTATCCATCGCAGACACGATTTCCCCACATAGCCGCGGCAGTATCGACGCGACCGACATCATCGAAATAAGCATCGGCTCCGCGGTGAGCGTTCGCGCGCAGTCAAATGCGGCGACATAGGCATCGGTTGCGCGCGCAGCGTCTTTTTTATGCGCGGCGACGGCGCCCTCCAGTATCAGCAGGCGCGCAACCCAGGACACGGACTTGAGGTGGCCTATGTCCGGCGGCCACTGGTTTAAGTCGAAAGGATAGCGCGCATTTTTGAGTTGCAGGGCGGCATGCGCCAGCCGAAGCGCTTCTGCATTGGCTTCGACGTATGCGGCCGATTTGGTTAGTTCGTCCGCGACATTCAGATCGATCCGTTTGCACGACGTGCCCGTACACAACACGGGCAACAGCGCGCTACCCGGATCTTTCCCTGCGTTGGCCGCTGCAAGCACGCCTAACGCCGCGTTGTCATTGTCCGAAGCCTGTGCAAGGTGTCGCTGGTTTAATTCGTCGAGCGTCGTGGGGAAAGCGTTTGCTTCGTACTCGTCGCGAATCTTGCCCACTTGCTCGCTCGACCAAAAAGAAATCGCTACGCCCGCAAGGATTAAGACCAGCACGAATCCGCCGAGCACTTTCAAAAAAACGAACCGCTGGCGCTTGGGTTGCGCGTCGTCCGCCATTGCGTCAGCCCGCGGCGTTGCGCGCGCCGAAGGCGGCCTTCGAGGTGTGCTCACCGAGGGCGATGAGTTTGGCTTTGGTGATTTCGACGGCCTTGACGATTTCCGGTGTGGTCAGCAAGGTCACGTCTTCGAAATTTTTTGTAAGCTGGTGCATTGCCCGCGAGTATTCAGGATCGTTCAGGCGGACGACCGCGTCCTTGACGTTGTCGAAGCGCCACTTCATGTTCGACTCGATCAGTGCGTCGCCGAAGGTCTCCATCTTGCCGTACCAGACCTTACGCTCCTCGAGCTCCTTGGCGTATTCCGGTTTCTGGGGGATCTCCGCGCGCTTGAAGCGAAGCAGCGCGTTGAGCTGGTTGAGATCGATCAGCATCCGCACCATGAGCTCGTAATAGACAGAGCCGCGCGTAAGCTTGCCTTGCGATTGCGCCGGTTGCTTCTTCATTTTGCGGTCCAGATCCGTCAGCGCGGTCGGCCCGCCATCGGAGGCGAGCGGAGCAGGAGGTGCTTCGGAGCGCGGCACGGGGATGGTGGGATCGAGGATGGAAATGTGCCCGTGGCACTTCGAGCACGAACCGGTGGTGCCGATGTCCACCGGAGACACGTGCAGCGGTTGATGGCAACGCGGACAAACCACTTCGATCATGGCCGGCTTGCCTCCCGGGGGCCGGGAATGCGCCCCGAGACTGTACGCGCGGCTCCGTACACCGCCGCACGTCCCTCATACAATTCCAGATTAGCCGTTTTCCGTGTCATGCGCAAGCCTTGCGCAATACGGTTGACTGCGCCCGCGCGGCTTGGGTAGTCTGCGGGTTCCCTGGCCCTGCTGCACGGGCCATCCCAGCCAACGAATCCAGAAAGGTAGCATCATGGGCGACGTGGTAACTCTTTCCAAACAGGGCGAAGTGGCGATTGTGACGGTGGATAGTCCGCCGGTAAATGCGCTGAGCCTCGCGGTCCGCAAAGGTCTTTTCGACTGCTTCAAGACAGCCGGAGCGGACTCCTCCGCCAAGGCCGTTG
>SXGT01158076.1_pt1 | contig 28171 bp, 20 predicted proteins | sample 3176221 | NCBI WGS metagenome assembly SXGT01 (sample SAMN11356862, study PRJNA531348) | freshwater metagenome | isolation source: freshwater sample F1-120 | place: China: Fuxian Lake, Yuxi | collected 2017-12-25 | reverse complement strand
TGGAGATGATGTTAATAAATGTTATCCAAAATTTATAGATATTGATGAGGATATTGATATAGATGAATATTTTAATGAAGAAGATAATAAAATTATTAAAAATGATCGTATATCTAAACCAATTTTAACTAAATATGAAAGAGTTAGATTATTAAGTGATAGAACAAGACAATTAGCCCAAGGTGCAAAGCCAATGGTTAAAAATACATCTGGTTATTCTCATAAAGAAATTGCACGTATGGAACTTAAACATAAAATAATACCCCTAATTATAGAAAGACCAATTCCAAATGTAGGAACAGAAAAATGGAAATTATCTGAATTGGAAATTATTGATTAAAATATTTTTATACAAAAAGTTATAAGCGTTATTACAAGTTAAGAGTAATTATAAAATTTGATATATCCTCTTTAGTAATTTTTTCTATTATATCAAATTCACTTTTATCAATTTCATTATCTTTTTTTTTAATTATATTTATAAGTTTAGTTATACTAATTTTATTATTCTTACCTTCTTCTAAATAATATCCAAATTTACCTTTTTTTAAAGTATATAACTTTTTATCTATCTTCCATACCTTGTTTTCTCTAATTATTAATAATGCTTTTTCTAAGATTTCCTCTTTATTGCTTACATCACTCACATCCTTCAAACTATAATTATTTTTTCCATATGTAATATATTGTCCATATTTTCCACTATTTAAAATAATATCCTTTTTTTTATAGGCACCTATAATTGTGCCTCGGGTACCGTTAGTACCTGTTGCTTTTTCTTGATTGTTAACAACCAATAAATCTGTTTTTATACATATAGATTGTTGTAAATAAGTGTAAAAATCATTTAATGTAGTATATTTGCTTTTTTTTCCTTCCGCTATTAAATCTAAATCTTTTTCCATATTTGCTGTAAAATTATAATCCATTAATTTCTTACAGTTTTTTTCAAGAAATTCTGTTGTTATTATTCCACACTCTGTTGGAACAAGTTTCTTTTTTTCATTACCTATTACTGTTATAATCTTATCAATATCTATAAACTTTTTACCTTCACCTTTATTATCAATTCTATATTTTAATAATTCTATCTGCTTCCCTTCTATATCTTTGATTTCAACATACTTTCTTTGTAATATTTTATCTATTATTGTTGCATATGTTGATGGACGACCTATATTTAAATTTTTAGGATCCATTTTATTTATTAACGTAGCATCATTGTATCTTGTAGGAGGTTTTTCTGTTTCTTCGGATGCATGTATACTCTCCCACGATACACCTATTGTATTTTCTTTACTTTTTGTAAATGAACTCATATTTAGTGGCTTATCCTTCTTTTTTTCAGGCCCATCAACAATTCTAAAACCTTCATAAATAAGTTCTTCAATTGTTCCAACAAATATATATTTCCTTTCCTTCAAACAAGGTTCTGTTTCTATAATATATTGCTGATATTCTGCGGGTTTCATTTGACTTTTAACCGTTCTTTTCCAAATTTCTTTATATAATTTTTGTTCATCAGGTGTTCCTTTTATTTCTTCATAATTAATCTTTGTTGGTCTTATACATTCATGGGCTTCTTGTGTATTATTTTTTTTATTTTTATAATCCCTTCTTTCATAATTATCATTGCCATATTTTTTAATAATACAGTCTTTTATAGCAAATGATGCTTCTTGTGATATATTTGTTGAATCTGTTCTCATATATGTTATGTATCCTGTTTCATATAATTTCTGTGCAACAAGCATCGTTTTTTTAGAATTCATATTATATTTGCGAGATAATGTTTGTTGCATTGTTGATGTTGTAAATGGTGCATCTGGATACACTTTACGTATTTTACTGTTAATTGATAATAAATTATATTTACACTTTGCTAATTCTTTTAATATAGATATTACTAATTCTGTATCATCTTTTTTAAATTTTATTGCTTTATTGATGACCCTTGTACTAGTATCGCAACCCTCAGCACCACCACCCTCTGCACTACCACCATCACCTCCGCCCCCGCCTTCTTCTACTATACCACCCTCTGCACTACAACCACTCTCATTTAAAAGTTCTTTTGATATAGGTTCAGGATGTTTAAAACATAAATTAGCATTATATTTAACACGGTCCTTATTCAAAGACAGTACAGAAACATTAGAAATAGTTATAAATATATCCTTATTAGTTGAAAAGAATTTATCAATCTCTTTTTCTCTATCAACAATAATTTTAACAACAACTGATTGAACTCTTCCTGCCGATGATGCATCTTTAATACCATGCTTGGATAAAAGAGGCGATAGTGTATATCCTGCTAATCTATCTAATAAACGCCTTGCTTGTTGTGCATATACCATATTAATATCAATATCCTTATACTTTGCAATAGCATTTTCTATTTCCTTCTTTGTTATAGAATTAAATACAATACGCTTATAATTAGTTAATTTTAACTCTTTTGCTAAACTCCATGCAATCATTTCACCTTCTCTATCTTCATCAGAACCTAAATATACATTTTCTTTTCCTACTTTATTCATTTTACTAATTATATTCTCTACAACCTTCTCCTTGTCATGATTACGTATATATATTGGTTCAAATGTTTTTAAATCAATTGACATATTGCTTGGCTGTAAATCTATTATATGTCCTACTGATGCAACAACAATCCAATCATCACCAAGTATTTCTGATATTTTATTAATTTTTCCTGGTGATTCTACTATTAACAATTTCATTGCTTATGCCTATATGCCTATATGCCTATATGCTTATATTCTTAACCCTAAATATGTTAGGTTTATATAAATAATATCAATTTTTACAAAAAAAAATGAAAATGATTATAATTATAATGTAAGTATGTATAAATACATTTAGGTAATTATGAATAAACTTCCACATGAAATAATACAACAAATTTACTCAAGTCTTCCTCCACATGATAGAACAAATTTTAGATGTTGTAATAAAGAAATTGCATCAATATGTCCAGCAATTCCATCTAATGCATTTCTAACAGGTTATGTTCCTCCATTACTTAGAAATGATAATAATGTTCATTATAAGAAATATGAAACAATAACACTTACTAAATTAACACAAATTATTGATGACTCAGTGCAAATGATAACTTACAGAAAAACATTACCAACTTATATCAATAGTTATATGTACATAACTGATATTAAAAAAATTATGCACATCATTCAACAATGTTTTAGTTTCATACTTTATAATTGTTACGGCTATAATCAAATAATATGCAATTGGAAATATTGTAATGAATTTATCAATGCAACAAACTCTGGATTTTCTAACTTTGGAACAATTGTAGCAATATTTTTAACCTCAATTTTTTATAAGCAATGATGTAAAAATTGATAAATATAACTTATAAACCTAATTATTAATAAAACTTATAAATAAGAATATATTATATATATCATCATTAATAATGGCAGATATTGTACCTCAATTATTACCCGTAGAAAAAAGTTTACATCAACAACTTGATATTATAAAAACAAATATTATAAAAATGTTTAACTATAGAGGCTATATTAATGATGATAATGTTAAACGTTATACTGATGATTTAATTAAAAAAAGCAATGATGAACATGAGTATATTATAAATTTTGACAATGAATATAATAATTCATTAAGTACGAGTATTCCATCTAAAAAAATTATAATAAAAATATTTGATTATAAAATTACATCTGTAAACAAGAATTCTCCAATTGGTGAATTTATTACTAAAAATAATAGTATGTACAAATTTATTATTGTTGATGATATTAATCATAAATCTGAAAAATCTATTGCAAGTTATCAAACAGAATGTGAAGTATTTAAGACATCTGAAATGATGATTTGTATTATTGAACATATTCTTGTTCCTAAACATATCATTTTTACTCAGGAACAAGGTAAACAAGTATTAGATGAATATTGTGCTAAAAAAAGAGATATGCCTTTTATTATGTCTACAGATCCAGTTGCAAAATATTATAACATGAAACCTGGTGAAATTTGTAAAATAATTAGACCATCTAACTTAACTTGTGATGCACCATTTTATAGAATAGTTATTAAATCTAAAAGTATGAAGGTTAAAACTTAATGCTTTACATCACCAGTCCCAATTTGGAACTAATTTTTATATATAAAAGATATATATAAAGATGCCTTTTTATAAATTGGTTTGTAAGGCGGATATGGATCGTAAGGGTGATAAGGGTCGTAAGGGGCATATGGTTCACAAGGGAGGACAGGTTATAAATATAGCAGGGGTAATTGGTCTAACTGTTTTATTAAATAAAAAAACAAATAATAAAGTTTTTCTTTTTTATGATGATCATGAAAATATAAATTATTGCTCTTCGTCTCAACAATTTATTAGCGACCTGTTAAATACATTACTTTCATCAAATGATACATATATCCACGACCACCACGACCACGCTTCTAAAAAAGGTGATGGTATTGGAGCAACGGGGGCAATGGATGCAACAAAGGCGACGGTGGCAACGGATGCAACAAAGGCGACGGATGCAACAAAGGCATCGGTGACAACAAGGGCAACGGTGACAACAAGTGCAAAGGTTGTAATGGATGCAAAGGTGGTAACGGTGGTAACGGATGCAACAAAGGCAACGGATGCAACAAAGGCAATTGTGGTAACGGGTGGGGGAGGGAATGTTTGTAAGTATATGCTAATATTAGAAGAACCATTTATAGACAATCGCGGTGATATAGGTGTATTATGGAATGATGTTAAACATTTATGTTTATTTAGAGATTTTTACAGCAAAATAATTAGAAAGTGTTCAAAGGAGAATGTTTGTAATGGATTTCCAGTTGATATGCGTATTGCTTTATTAGAATTTTCATTATATCTGAGCGATTATAGTAGCATAACAATAACTCTTGGTGAAAGTTTTAGTAAAATATTTTTTTTATTTGATTTAGAGACAAAAGTTGCAGAAGTTGCAAGTATACCTATATTAGGAGGTGCAGAGACAGTATTAGTATTTCTTAAAAATGTATTTTCAAAATATGTACATACATTTCATTATCGTCAACTTAAAAAAAAAGTAGATGCATTTTATAATAAGTTTATTAGAAGTAATGTTAATGTAAGAGTATGTGATTTTGCTGGTTCTAAAGAACCTCGGGACATGTTTTTTGTATGCGATTACCCCTTTACTGATGATAATATATTAAACTTTTTTGACGAGTTAGATAAAATATTGTCTGCAATAATGGAATTTTACATGATTATACTAATAAACATATTCAAAGATAAACAAAAAATCGTTTATGCTGGTTATTATCATTGCAAAAATGTTAAACATATTCTATCCTCTTACTATGATTATGAACAAATATATAATTCAGGTATAACAGATAATGTAGAAACCAGCGATAATGTATGTAGTTGTATTAGTGTACCTGCTACATTGTTTAATTAAAAATTGAAATTATACGTTTATTGTGGATAAATATGTATAATTTTCTGAACTGTTTCTACAAAAGTTCACTCAATCATGTCCAGTCTAGAGTTTGAAGTACCACGCGCCACGTACTCACAAAGCGCTATAGCTGCGTTGTTTCCACGTGGAACCAAAGTTTCTATTAAAAGTACTGATAGAGCTACATATGTCATTGTGTCAACGTCGCAACAATATTCACAACAGGACTTAGGTGAATTGTATCATAAGATATGCAGTGCACAAAAGCCAGAACACCGAGTGCAACCTGCTCAGACACACCGCGGAGGCCACGTACAACACGGGCAACACAACGGAGGCCATGGACAATCTGCAAAGCATCGGGAATATGTACGCCCTGAAGAATTTGTGCACAAAGGGAAAAGCAGTGTCCAAACACCAAGACAAGGTACAATGTTTACACAAGGTGCTTGGGGACACGAGGGAAGCCATTTTCACAATTAGTGTACTTTTTGTCTAAATCATGTTGTCTAAATCTTTTTGTACAATTATTATTTTTTATATGTTTTAATTATAATTATAACAATGACTTTACAATACGTTTACGATATTAAAACAGACAATATAATACAAATACCATATGACATTGTAAGTGCAGATACAAAAAGATATATAGTACTTGATTTAGATACTGTGCAAAAATTTGTAAATAATAACTATAAACATATACTTAAAACAATCGGTACGGGTACACGCAAGAAGGGTGATACACGGTTTATACATGTTTGTATTGATAAGTTGGATATGACATACCTTAAAGATATTGCAAATTATTATGGTTCTTTGACAGGGGATGGGGTATATTACAATCCACAAGGTTTATGGTTTAGTTGTGGTGCATCATGGATAGACTTTTTTAAGCCAACTAAAGGTAATAAGAATATAGAAATAAATGCATGGACATTATCAACTTATATATATGAAATAAAAATAAATGGTTCTAATGATAGAGCAACCAATAACCACGGTTTAATCAATAATCACGGGGTATTGCAAATAAACAACCTTGATGAATTTAAGGAATTTATTTACAAATATAGATTCAATGATAAAAACGTTAACATAAGAAACGTCATGGATTGGAAACGGATTAAGAAAGATTATAGTGGTATAGTAATATGTCCATACTTGGGGGATCTATTATTTGGTAAAAATGCAAATGCAATAGGTTTAACGGGAACACCTGAAAATATAACAAACTTTTACAAGAAATTATTAGGACCAACGTACTATGACCATATACTGTTCCTTTCCGAATGGTATAGACACTGGGAAGCAGGTACAGGTATAATATGGAACTTAGCGGGTATAAAGGATATTGTCCTACTTGATAAATCGGCTGTTTACCCACGTATACTAAAGGCGCGTAGTAAGAAGGAGGCAGTAAACAAAAAAAGTTGAAATTTTTGATTGTAACGGCTTTATTTTAGATTTACTGCATTATTTGTGAGATACATACCATGCCTATTTTGTTGATACCTCCACGCATCCCTCGCCCAGTGCTTGAAAATGAACAACTACAGGCTACCGTGCGTGTGCCATCCCGACATGTTTCTTTCCTTCCAGAGGGCGCAGAGATTGTTGGTACAGAGGGTGAATACACAATTGCCCTTATTCGCATGGACATTAACGTCGTTTATGGGGGCTATGGAGAATACATTATTCTCAACTGGGGTTCACCTTCCACAGCGACATTGCGGAAGAGGCTGTGGCACTCCTTGAACGTGGACAGACCCAAGCACATGACCAAGTGCGCACGGCATGTAATATCCATGTAGAAGGCTAACATCATGTCCAGCACTGAACAGGCCAACGATTTACTTATACAAGAGGAAGAAGAGGACGCATAACCTCCATTTTTATATATATGAAGTATCACTGCTTCAAACCCCTAAAATGTATTTATTTCTTCCATGTATGTGATAGGTGAAAGTACAAGTATAATAATTATCATAATCAGTTCTATTTGTTGTATATATGACGGTCAATTAAAGGTAGTAAGAATGTGGACACAATCCATCCTATACTAAAAGCGATTGGTAAGAAGGAGGCAGTAAACAAAAAAAAATTGAAATTTTTAATATGTTGAAACGGCTTTACTACTTTAGATTAGTTTTCTCCCCCGAGTTTGTAGGAAATGTTTCTATCATTGAAAACAATGTTAGCCCTTGGCCTCGCCACCATTACTAAAGATGGTAGGTTGAGTGTATCCTGCTCCACCATACGTGTCACCAACTGCACCTATAAGGGCAAAGAAATGCGCGTTATCAACGGTACTATCACCGTCACCCTTCCCACGGCTCTTAAGAGCATGGCCAACGAGCTGTTGTGCGAACAGGACATTGGTCTTGTCATTGAAATTGACCCCAAACGGTCCCTCAATGAACAGATCAAAGCCATGGCTGGGTTGCCATCCGCACCAGCACCTTTACAAGCCACCATTCCAGCCCCTGTTCTTGAAGGCGATAACCTGACGGCTACGATATGCGTTGCAACATCACACTCTTCATCCCTTCCATATGGTGCACAGGTTGTGGAACAAAGAGGGACGTGCACTATTGCCCATGTTACCATGAACCTCACCCGCATCACATATGTTGACGAAAGGCAATATTCCCTAAAATTGGCGGATGAGAGTGTTCTCATTTTCACTTTCCACAATAACATTGCTCAACAAGCAACGCACCTCATCAACCAAGCGCACGAGGAAGCCGATATTGCACAGGGTCGTCAAGTGATCCAGAAACGTCTGAAAGAAGGTGTAATGGCTGCCACCAGAGACGCGCAACGTTGCAATGATGCATTAGTGACCAAATTATCGTCTATGCCCTCCTTGTCATTCTTGAACATTTCACCACGGCCCATGTTTGATGATGGCACTGGAAGCACGTCCACGGGCAATTGGGTCGATGACGCTGTCGTTGCTTCTACATATGATCATGCCCCTTTTCCCCGCGAAGTTGAAGCCAATGCCTTGACGGGTATTGACATTGCCCCATCCAGAGAGGAGCAAAAGGCCCAGAAGAAGCAAGAAGCCCAGCGCCTGAAGGAGGCAGAGGAGGCCAAGCACCAAGCCGAACTTGCAGAAGCCCAGCATCAAGCAGAACTCCTGGAGCAACAACAGCGTGAGGCCCAACGCCTGGAGCAAGAAACCCAGCAACAACACCTCACGGCCATGCACGATGTCCCCAACATTACGGTTCCCCAAATTTGGGCTAAGATCTATGACACATCCGTTGTAAAAACTCTCATAATTATAACCCGTCAACATGGGCTTGAGTTGCTGTGGAATGAGCAACAACACGCACGGGGTACATTGTACTTGATTGACGTGTCCCCTCTGTTGAATGCAGGGATTCTTACATTGAGGGTGTCTGCACGGGGCAACGAGATTGTTGTCGGGGAACTAACCGATGACGACACACTACGATGGGGTACATGTGCCAATGTGTGGAATGGTTCATATGATGCACTCGTGTCCATGTTCCCTGCAATGAGTGTCATGGTCCAACAGGTCGTGAAAACACGCGCTGTCCTGAAGATCCAAAAACAACATCAGCACCTGCAACAAGGGTTGCTCCCCGTCCCTGAGCCAATGCGTGTCCTTCCTGTATTTGACATGCGGGGTAATGTCGTGGCCTATCAACAAGCGCCACCGTTTGCCCATCAACAAGTGCCACCGTTTGCCTGATCCCCGCTCCCCTCCTTTTTTGTGAATCCGTGCAATAAAGCACAACTTGAATTAAAAAATGAAATTATTCATTATTTAGTAAGACATATAAAAAAGTACAGTTGGTGTCAACATCTGCATAATGAACCAATTATCTCTTTACCAACTGCTATTTCCAGTGGGAGCGTGGCCACAAGTATCAACGTGTTTGACGTCATACACAGAACCAGGCCACCCATGTCCTGAGGTTTTCCCTATACCCATTGGCAAAAATTATATGGTTATCGTTGGAGGGTCAATCACATTCAATTGGGATAAGTGGGAAACAGTATGCTCACAACTTGGAAACTCATCATGCATTTCCCTTACACCTGCACGAGCATAATCTTGTTTTTGTATCCTCGGTCATAAACGCCATTCGGGCCTATTTTTTGTACATCCATGTCCCCCATACATATTCAAATAGTAATAACAAGCCTGATATTATAAATAGCACTATTCCCACCACTATAAATGTATTTATTTCCTCCATGTATACAACAAATGAAAATACAAGTATAATAATTCTCCTAATCAGTTCAAGTCCACAAAATAATATATTGGATATGCCTGATGACTTTAATATTTGTAATCTATTGTATATTGACAATTGTGATAATATTGCTATTACTATATACATTATAACCATGTTAGTGTTTGTAGGTATAGGCCTAGCATCACTTCTACTTAAACCTATTGCTGTTGGTATTATTGAACTTGCAAAATATGCTATTTGAAATACTATTTGATAATCTAATAATGTTGTATTGTTGGCGCATATTGGGTCGTTGGTGCCAATAACTTTAGTCATAACATCTTTAACCTTAACCTCAACCATAACCCCACCAACCTCTTTAATATTGCTCCTCTCTAATAGCCTTACATCATCACTTTCACCCTCCTCAACCCCCTCATCCCCATCAACTCCCATATTTTTTTGTTTCAGTGAATATTCTATTAAATTGTTGTAAGTTGAACCAATAAAACAACCAGTTAGAAGTAATGCAGTATATGTAATAACACCATATATGCACATAAACATGATGTAACACAATAATAAAAATAAGCAATTCACCAAATATATTTTTGTAATTTGTATTTTTAGAAGATAATAGAAAAAAGGTATATTGAAAATAATTGTAGATGAACGTAATATAATATATAGGCTAAGCGGTATGCCTTGAAATGAATAGTATAGCAATAATGTTTCTACTGTAGATAATATGCCTACACATAATGGATACAATAATCTTTTTTTGTATTTGTAAAGTCGTTGTCTAACATCTCTCTTTATTAGGAATATAAAGTACATTGGACATAGTGAAATTGTTAAAAATATGTTAAACCAAAAACTATTGTAATTGTATTTATATTGCACATATTTCATGCCGACTATTGGAATACATGAACTTAAAATATAGAAAAAACAATTTAATAATAATATACACCCTGTATGCCCCAACTTGCTTATATGCCCTGTACTCATCTTGCTTATAATGTATGTATATATATGTACTTATAAACTATAATTATAAAAATTGATGTTTTTGATATTATGAATAACTTGGAAATAAAATACGTTCGGTACAACCACAACCGCAAACACGACCACAACCATGACCGCAACCACAACCATGACCGCAAACACCACCAACTGGTTTATGACCTTTTGGGCGAATAAACCCGAACTCTTTATCTTGTTGGGCATATGCCTCACGTGGTACGCATCACGATTTATGCCACTGACCAGCCTCTTTTTATGGTGTCTATTGTGGTATCCGTGTGAGGACAGGACTTCTCTGCGCCACCTTCCATCATACTTCTTTATCCTGATGATATGGTGCGGAGTGTGGGGTTGCTGGTCTGCACGGCCTCACATCTTTGGGTCGTATGCCTTCCTCGTCCCAACTACGCTTATAACGAGCATAATGTTGTCGGCGATGCTTAGTGTTCCTCCACCAAGGGACCAGAACCAGAACCAGGACCAGGAACAGTATCAGGAGCAGTATCAATAGTATCCGCCCTTTTTTGTTATTGTTTTTTTTGGTAATAAGAAAAAAATTATACTTATAAAAAATATATTTATTTATAAAAATTACTTACTTATTATTCATTCGTGCTTACAATGTGAACTGTGTTGTTCTAATTCTTGGTGCTACATTCATTGACATTAATTCTTGAATAAGCAACTTGAAAGCATAAGGGATAATTACCCTTGATATTTTTGTCTTATTTTTACAAGAAGGGCAATTATATACATCGCTCTCTTGTGGATATAGTTTATTTTCTTTTTTAATTTCACGTTGTGCAAATAAACCACAGATATCACATACATATGTTGAATATGGATCTGATGTATCTAATAGCCTTTCTTTTAAGAATTTTGACATTCCGTGTGATATGATTGAATCACGTTCCATCTCTGAAGAAATTCAATCGTTGGTAGATCTAATTTATTTTTGTCCAGAATTAAAGTTAAAACCATTCAAGGTTACTAACATTATTATTATTTTTGTTTTTGTCTTTGTGTCTTACATTTTTACAATTATTGGTATTTTCAATAAATAAAGTTGCAGTTAAGTTATGTACATACTTATTTTTCTTACCGCTTGAAGAACTTAGGGTTATATAATTTGAGCCATGTTCATTAATACACGGTTTCATAAAAGATTTACGTTGTTTATTATATACAAGTCCTGTTGGAAATACATAATAATTGGGATATTCAGGTACAGATTTTGCACTTGATAAATCAACGTCTTCTACATATTTATGTTCCTCATTTTCATAAGCCCATATAAATCCTCCTGCTGTTTTATTTTCTCCAATACATACTTTATTAACTGCATGACGTGTTAAACCAATAGCATTTCCTGCTTCTGTTATGGAGTTATGTACTGCAATAATATTATTTTGTAAATCTTTTTGAATAACCTTTCGTACATGACTTATAACTTTAGAATGTTTATTGCAATTTTCTTTTTGAGTTACCCATTCTAAATTACTAACATTATTATTGATTTTATTTTCATCAATATGATTAACAGTATTGCAATTTTGTGGATTGTCTATATAAGTTAATGCTACTAATCTATGTACTGCATACATTTTTTTATTGATTGAAATATTATAATATCCATTTTTTTTATACTCTTTAATTTTTTTTTTATCTTTATCATATATTTCACCTGTTTTTGACACAAAGTAATCGTTTAATTCTGGATGTTTAATTTTTTCCATTTTTTGTTGTATTGTTATTTGTTAACTATAAACCGTCTTGTTCACTATAAACCGTATTATTCACTATAAACCGTCTTGTTCACTATAAACCGTCTTGTTCACTATAAACCGTCTTGTTCACTATAAACCGTCTTGTTCACTATAAACCGTCTTGTTCACTATAAACCGTCTTGTTCACTTTAGACCATATTATCAATACAATTCATTTTTTTAGATCTACCATATTCTTTACTTCTCAGTAAAGGCTGGACTATACCTTAAGTCGTGGTTTTTAATAAACCATAACCCACTTCCGTCTAGTCTCTGAACCTTTGCCTTTTAAGGCACTTGGCTGCGGATTTTCCTTATTTTATAACTTATTACCATACCCTATGCTGTTAACATAAGCCATCATTATATTTCTATTATGACTTGGTATTATAAACCTAACAGGATGTTCCCGCAATTTGAAAGTGTTGCCTAAATAATGTTTAAAACATTTTTTTAGACTAGCACAGGGTTGAAATCTGTACTTTTTTCGGCAAGATGGAACCTACCGAATCTTAAACCACCATCTTTTGACCTCGTTTATACCAAACTCCATCAGGCATTTGCTCCTGACTTCATTGTTCCCACAATTACTACACTGTGGCATCATTACTGATGGGACTAGACTTTATCTTATGCCGTATCAATCTTAAAAAGATATCAACAGCCCATCTCCGTAAAGTCGTTGCACCTTCTCCCTTTTAAGGGAACTTGGCTACGGATTGTCCTAATATAATCTAAAATTATTACCATTGGGTACGGCTATTAACCGTGTTCCTTCTATAAATTACTTTAAAGAAGTGGTATTTAAATTATTTAACCTATATTTTTGAGTTTCTTTTTGTTTTTATGAGTTTCTTTTTGTTTTTAAGCATAAGTCCATTTATATCCATTTGCGGTATTATATTTTCCAGAACAACAATGAATGATTGAAGTATTATTACTACCAGTACTAATAGCAGCGTCTTTAATGCTATCAAATACTTTAATTACTTCATCTGTATCTTTGTTAATTTGTTTTACTTTTTTGGATGTTTCTGGTTTATTAACTGCATTATGAATCATATTCATTGAATCAGTACACCATTCTAAATTGTCAGTCGTATTATTATGTTTATTAAAGTCTTTATGATTTATTTTGTCATAATTATTTGGATTAGGTATGTATGTTTTTGCAACTAATTGATGGACGTAAAATATATAGGTTTCACCATTATTTTGTAATCTAACTTTTACATATCCAGTTGGTGCATATTCTAATTCAAGTAATTTATTACTTATTGATGAATATATTTTACCATCTCTTGATACCAAATATTTTTCAAAACCATTTATTTTTCTTCCAGTAAAATCACCAATTGTTATATCTGTAATTACATTATCATTACTACGATTTATAATATCATTTTTAGTAGACTTGCTTACTTTTTGATATCCAAATTCTAAATTTTTATAATAAGTATTACTCTTATTACCATCTTTAAAACTGACAACTATTTTTAAATTATCTTTTTCTTGAATTGGTGTTATAAATGCTTTTGCAACATATGAATGAACATCAATTGTTTTTTTATTAGAACCTGTATCTAATTTTACTGACTTATATCCTGTTGAACTAATTTGAAATGCTTTTATTTTTTGTGTTTTCTTATTCTTAATATCACCATAATTAGATATTACATATGATGTATTAAATGGTTCTATTGGAATATCCTTCCACTGTAAATCTGGCTGACTCATTTTTTGCTTTTGTTTATATTTAGTATAATTACTTATGCTTATACCCTTTTATTTTAAAACTCAATTTTTTATAACTCTCTTTATATAGGTAGTTAGGAGATTCCCGTAATTTGAAGATGTCGCAATTGCTACTCATAGCAACTACTTGCATATGCCTTTTACGCATATACACAGGCGTGTGTCATTCTCACCTTCAGGGGGTTGATGTGTTAACATCGTTATTGGGCCTCTTGCACGTGAATGCATTTTATCCGACACTAAATGTTTCAAGCGTTGATAATAGGTTGGACCAATAAATATAGGAATTTTCATACGTTGTCCTGTCATACCATTATACATATATTCAGTACAATCTTTACGATATCCTAATGCTTCTAATTCGTCTTTTGTTTTCTCTAAATCAAATGTGTTAAATGGTGTACCGTCTGCCTCAATTCCCTTGGTAGCAGCAATCTTTCCAACAAGACATTCAATCAGTTGGCCAATTGTCATACGTGATGGAATTGCATTTGGATTTACAATCAAGTCTGGATATAAACCTTCTTCTGTAAAGGGCATATCACTTTGATGTAATGTTAATCCAATTGTACCTTTCTGTCCATGTTTACTGGTAAACTTATCACCAATTTTAGGTATTCTTTCAGAACGTGTTCTTATTTTAATCATATCATAACCATCAACATCTTGAATATTTGTAAATACTCTATCAATTATTGCTGTCTCTTGACTTTTGTAAATAACTGATGAATCTTTATAAACTTTATTAGAATTTTGGCTTGGTTGGATTGGTGTTACTTTACCAATTATAACATCACCGTCTTCTATGACAGTTTCTTCTACAACATATCCATTATCATTTAACTTTTCATAATTTGCATGTCTTGCACCTGTTAAAGTTAATGGGTCTGGCTTTTTAAATATGTCATCATTTGATGTTGACTGATTCTTTTCTATTTTACTCATCCATTTTTTTAATGATATTGAACGAAATAAACCTCTATCTATTGATGTTTGATTAAAAATTAAAGAATCATCTTGATTATGACCAGTATAACACCCAATCATTACAACTACATTTTCTCCACATGGTAAGATATCTGTATGAACATATTTACCAATTTTAGAACTTACAAGTGGTTTTTGTGTATGATATAAAATATAACTTATATCTAACCTGTCTCTGTAATTTGATGCATATATACCCATTGCTTGTTTACCTTGGGCATATTGAAAAATATTTCTTGGTCCTTGATTATGGTTTGCAAATGGAATATTTGCTGATATAATCCCTTCAGTTAATGAACCATGAATTTCACAATGTGAATAATTTAATATTAATGCGTCATCATATCTGTTAATAATTGGTTCTATTGAATCTTCATATTTTAACTTACTCTTCTCTTTCATATCATATACTTCATTTTTATCAAATGCTACAAGAAAGAATGATTGTTCTTCTGCATCTACAATATCTATTGCTTCTGGATATTTCATCATTAATAAATCCCAATTGTTTTGATTTGTATTTTTTGAATTTAATGTAAACTCTTTTATCATCTTGTTTGTTAAAATAATATTGTTATCTTTCACTTTTAATAGAGGTCTATATAATCTTCCAGTATCTGTATGAATACGTATATCTGCCTTATTTATATCATATACTACACCACATGTTTTATTAATTATTGAACTCTGTTTTAATAAACATAACTCATTGTATAATTCCATTGGTTTTAATGTTATACCTATCCATTCTCCATTTAAAAATACTTTTATGTACTGAGATAGTAGTGATGCATCGTGATTATTTAAATGAATAAACTTTTTATTATCTTTTAATAGATTGTAAACTATATTGGCTTGTTCGTGTGAACCAATTGTTATAGAACCTAAAATTGATAAATGCTTTACAAGTCCAATATTAGCATGTTCTGGTGATTCAACTGCACTTAAGAATCCTGCCTGGGATGGATGTAAATGTCTTGGTCCTGTTAATTTACTTGTTGATGCATCTGTACTTGGGGCATCTACTCTTCTTAAGAATTCTATTGATTGTAAAAATGTTAATCTTGGAAACATTTGTGCAACACCTTTTTTCTTTCCCCAATTACCTGTCATCATTGCAGATTTTAAACCCTGCTCAATTGTAGTTGGTTTAATTTGATTTATAATATTAATAGGTGTTTCATTATTATCACCATTTCTCTTCTTGAAAAATTTATTACATTCATTTAACATTTTCTTGTAATACTGTTTAAATAAATCAAATATAAGATCTCCTGGTAAATCAATGCGTTTATTAATAAATGAATCACGATCATCTGGTTTAATTCTTCCTAAATAACAGTTAAGTAATTTATTTACCATTAAACCAAGAAAATATGCTTTGGTTTTTAATATATCATCGTATTTTGTTGTTTCAATATGAGGCATAAATGCATTTCTTAATAAGGCTTCTAAATGTTCTTTCTTTTCTTCATATTGCAATTTCTTATCTTTATCTGTATATTTTTTAGCAACTTTTAATTTGTTTGTCAAACTAAATATAGCATCTTCTTGTGATAATATTAATTTTTTACCTTCTACTTTTGATAAATCAATTGCAATTTTTAAAATATTAATCATATCAATATCATTTTCATTATATACAACGTATTTTACAATTTCTTTATCCGTTTCAAGTCCTAATGCTCTCATTACTGTAAATACTGATACCTCATTTAATATTGGTACTCTTATCATAATGTTAAAATCTTTTAATAATCTAACCGATATACCTTGTGTCATAATATTTGGATTACTTGATTTAGAATTAATTTGTACATGATAATTTATAACATCACCATCCTTCTTTGCATGTACTAAAATTCTATTTGGTGCAATACTCTCAATGCATAAAACTATTTTTTCAGAACCATTTACGATAAAATAACCACCTGGATCATATTCGCATTCATTCTTATTATAATCTTTACTTATTTCTAATGAACAATATTTTGATCTAATCATATTTGGTAAAATTGCAATTATATCTCTTTCAACTGGTGCACCGATAACTCTTTCTAAAACAACTTCTTTCTTATTTAAATCATATATTTCTTGTATTTGTGATATTTTTGCTATTATTTTTACTGAATATGTTGAATTTTTATTTCTGGCATCCATTGGATAAGTTAGTAATGTTCCATTTTCATTTAATGCAGGTCTTACATGTATATTTTCTAGTTTAAACCTATATCTATATATCTTGTTATTAATTTTTGCTTCATAAAATATATTATCATTTTTCTCTAAATATGGTATTAAATTATTATCAATCATATCATTATATGATTTATGTAAGTGTTCATATAATATATACTTCTTGGAAAATCTCGCATCTAATAAATTGAATATTTCACTATTACTAAGTTCCTCGGCCATAGTTATATATGTATATTGTTATTATTATTATAATTAATAACGTTTAAATAAAAATCAATTTTTTTAAGTCTTTTTCTTTAATAGGTTCTGGTTATAGGTTCTGATCTTTCAATATACTGCTTAACTGTTCAAACATACTAATTAACTCCTTTGATTGTTTATCAATATTATTTCTATTACTCTTTGACTTGAAATTATTGCTAAAACCTACTTTAGTATTATGATTTGGATTATGATTTGGATTATGATTTGGATTATGATTTGGATTATGATTTGGATTATTAATTGGATTATTAATTGGATTATTAATTGGATTATTAATTGGATTATGATTTGGATTATTAATTGGATTATTAATTGGATTATTAAGCAGTTGTTCATTTATATTTTTAAATATTGATTCTAACTTTTCAATTTCACCAATCTCTTTATTATCATTGTCTTTATTTGATTTAGGTGATGTTAAATATTTTACTAATTTATTTATTCCAATATCAAAATATTTATATATGGGTGCATATAAGTAAATAAGTGAACTAATTATAAATCTATATCCTTTCCATAACATATTAATCATATAATTGTTATCATACTTTGCTAATATATTATTATTAAACATGTTTGTTATACACACCATTGCAAGTAATAATATTATTATTCCCGCAATAATTAAACGTGCATTTAATAAGTAAAATAATATAACTAATAATTTTAAAAATATACAAGACATTGATTTATATGCACTAATATTACATTTTTTATAAATATATACAATCATTAATGAATAAAATATTGTTTGTAATGTTTGTATTGGATAAAGTAAAAGTGTTATTGATGATAAAAAATAAAATATAACTAAACTTATCATTTTTATTACTATATTATAAAATTTGTTTCTTATATAAATATAATTATAAATGAGTTTACAATTATCTGATAATAATTTGGAATTAATTTTTAAATCATCCAACAATAAAGAAAATAATCTATTAGATGTAAATACAATCCAAAGTAGTGAACGAGAAGAGGAATGGGATGATGATCAGGACCAAGATAGTGATGGTGAGGAAGGGGATGAGGAGGAAGGGGATGAGGGAAGCGGTGAGGAGGAAGGGGATGAGGGAAGCGGTGAGGAGGAAGGGGATGAGGGAAGCGACGGTGAGGAAGGGGGTGAGGGTGATGAGGGAAGCGGTGATGAGGAAGGGGATGAGGGTGATGAGGGAAGCGGTGATGAGGAAGGGGAAGAGGGAAGTGATGGGGGTGAGGGAAGCGTTGGGGGCAGTGATGAGGGAAGCGGTGATGAGGAGGAGGGCAGTGATGACGGGGGTGATGAGGGCAGTGATGAGGGAAGCGTTGGGGGCAGTGATGGGGATGGCGGTAGTAGTATTAGTGAACAAAATAATAAAGAAATAGGTAATAAATTAGATACAATAACCGAAAATAGTAAAGTTATATTTATTAAAACTAATAATTTAAAAAATGTAATAATTAAAAAAGATACTAAAAATAAAGAGTTAAGCATAGATAAAGAGTTAAGCATAAATAAAGAGTTAAGTATAAATAATGACGGTGGTTTTATTGATTATTTAGTTGATATGTTATCTAATGCATATAATAGTATAATTAAGGTAATTAACTATGAAAAAATAGTTAATTATGGAAAAAATGCATTAAATTACACAGTACGTTTTTTATTTTATTTGTATAATATGGTTATGAATAATAATAAAAAAAAAGATATTTTTAAAAGTGTTATTGGCAAGAGTAAAGGAAATAATAAAAAAAAGATATTTATAAAAAATAAGTATAATAAATATAATAGATATAATAATTATAATTGTAATTGTAATAAATGCAATAGAATTTTAAATACATACTTGGATACTGAAAAAAAGATATTTTTATTAAAAAATTGAATTAATAATATAAATTGTGTTAATAATATAAATAATCATATTATTAAAAATAAGTTTATTATAAGTTATAATACATATTGATTACAATGACAAGTGATGATATAGATATAGACATATATAGTTCTATTATAAACCAGTTATACAATGATGATAATATTAATGATAAAGACATTATTAGTGATAAGAAATGTAGTATTTGGTGTTATAAATGCAATGATGATAAAATTATTGAAGATACATCGCATGGAAATTTAGTATGTACAGGATGTGGTGATATTATAAGTAATTTAGTTGATTCACATGCTGAATGGAGAAATTATGACGATGATAGTAAAAAAAATAATAGATGTAGTTTACCAATAAGTAGTTTATTACCACAATCATCATCTGCTACAAGTATTGGTGGATGTTCAAGTAGAGTAAAAACATTACATGCCTGGAGTTTAGTGCCATATAATGAAAGAAGTTTAAAAGAAGTATTTGATAAAATTGAAGCATGTTGTGAAATGGGTAGTATTGAAAAATGTATCCAACATGATGCTAAAATAACTTATAAATTAATCAGTGATTGTAAACATATAACTGGTACTAATATCGGTAAAAAGATAATAATTAGAGGTAAGAATAGAAATGGATTAATTGCAGCATGTATATTAAATGCATGTAAAAAGAAATTTAAAACAAGATCTCCAAAAGAAATTGCCAAAATATTTGATTTAGATTATACTGATATTACTAAAGGTTGCAAATTATTCAAAAAATTAGCAAAATTAAAACAACTTGATTGTAAATTAAACCCGTCAACACCTGAACAATTTATATTACGTTATTGTAATGAATTAAAAATTAAATACGAATTTACACAACAAGCAGTTAAAATTGCACAAAATGTACAAAAGTTGGCAATTGCAGCGGTTCATACTCCATTATCTCTTGCAACAGGTTCCATATATTTAATGATTAACTTGAATAAATTAAATATTAGTAAAAAAACAATTGCAGATAAATTTGATGTTTCACAAGTAACAATATCTAAAACTTTTAGAAAGTTAGAACCATTTGCCAATATTCTTGTTAATGATATAATATGTGATAAATTAGGTAGTTATATTAAGATATATCAAGAAAATACAATATTTGATGAACGTTTAAAAATTAAATTTATTCGCTTTGATATTAATGCACCTCCTGTAAATGATGCTATTATAAATGATGTTGTAAATTCATGCCTGTATAATAATGAAACTAGTACTATTAATGAAAACCTTATTATAAGTCATTCTATTGAAATTGATAATAAGATAAACTATTTAGATAATAAGTTTGTCAAGTTAAATATAGACTTTGTTGATATGATTTTTGATAGGATGCGTTTATAATTAGTTTATGTATGTGTGTAAAAATTGAATTTTTTGTATGTTTGTTAGTATTATTTATAAATAGTTGTTTGTTAAAGTACACTATGTGTACGCCTCAAGAACATTTGATAAAATCGCTACGTTTAGCCCTTTTCCCAGACAATTACATTCATAGCATCCGCGATGTCTTGTCCAACACAGGACCCTTTTTCCTCTCACTGGTATACAATGACCAGTCTACATCTGTTGAGTTGAAAGAGGTTGCCCTTGTTTGGCTATGCTCATTGGCACTGTACGGCAATGAAGAAGTCAGAATGACGGCCCGAAATGCATTGATGCATGACTGTGATCAACTCATAGACGCAGACACAGACGCAAACTTTGAGCGTCTAAGAGATAGCATCTGTGACCGTGTTATGACGCACAAAAACAAGGTCTTTTTGACCATGCTGAAGGCGCTAGGTAATGTGGTGTTCTGTATGAATGACCCGCATGAGGTTGAAGAGTCGGTGTTCCAACTTAGGGGCTACTTTATGCTGTACGACCTTCCAGCAAGGTTTACAGCCGACAAATCAGCAAAGTTCCTTGTAACATACGCGCAATCATTGCTTGTTATGATTGGGAAAAACAAGGAGTTTGTTCCACATATCACATATATTCTTGGTGTTTTGCGTGACAAAAAGGATATGGTGGAGCGCAAGTTACAAATGGGTCTTCTTCAGGAAATACATTATTACTACTGCGACTTGACAGGGGTATCACAGCCACACCCCGAAGTTGCTAGGCTTCAATGGTGTATTGAACATGTTATCGCATGTTTGAACTGACGTGGTCCCGTGCAAAAACTTTTTGTAATATATATATAAGCAATTGGTACCTCCTTTGCAACTTCTAAAACATTTATGGCCAAGATACAATAGTGATTATCATCAAATATTACAGGCATATTTTTTTTCACTTATAATGAGATTAATTTTTATAACTATGATGTATTTACATAAAAATTGAAATATATATATATATATATACATGATGCATTTATAAAATAACGTTTGGTACAACACAAATGTCCGTACCTGCAAAACCATTGGATGAAGTCAACACAATTCTTGTTAGGATATTGTTTTCTGCAAATGATGAAGTTGCAATACAACATCTTCGGAATTTATCCGACATTTCATATCTCATCGGTTTATACCACAATTCAAAAAAGTCGGAAGACGAAGAACGGTTGGTATTGATGCTGTTGCTAACTATTGCACAGCATAGTCGTACACCTGACCGTAAGGAAGAGGCACGTAAAGCACTGCTTAAACTTGACATCGTGTGCGAAAATGATCTTACATACGTACAACATAATTTATGTGAATGCAAGGGGTGTTCAAAGTGTATGTGTTGGGCGTATTTGCGTAAACTAGAACAGTTGTACGAACAGATAGACCCATGTATCAACGAACTCCAATCTTATTGGGTACATCGCAATACTAAGTGTATAGTACACCTCGTGAAAAATGACAACAATTTATCGCCATCTTGTTCCGAAACAATGACTGAGACATTTGAAATGTTTCGGTGCACCTTCTTTATGTTCTCTTTTATACAATTGTATGATGGTTGTCATTCAGTTCAATATTTAAACAAACTTCTTGCAAAATTCATTGAGATTTCCATGGAGACCTACAATGAGATGAATCCAAGGCTTTCTCAGTTGAAAAAGGGGGAGGATGGGGAGTATCAGTGGCAAGAGGAGCCTCAAGAGAAATATGTAGACTCCTTGTTTTTACAAGAACATGATGCAAGGCACATGCATATAGTTCAAATCCTTCAAAACAAGTTGTCAGCGTCCACAACAAACGAAAAACAAAAAACCATGATTCATGAAATGTTGGGGAGGGTTGAGGAACTAACTACAATGTTACATACGGGAGTAGTATGACATAAACCTTTTTTGTACTACATTGACACATCATTTGTGAGAAGTTCTGCTTTTGTATTATAGTCAATTAGTACCTCCTTTGCAACCTCTAAAACATGTTCTGCTAAGATGCAATAGTGATTATCATCAAATATTTCAGGCATATCTTTTTTTAGTTTTTCATAATCTTCTTCATTCTCTTTAGGAAGATATGCTACATTAACATTTGCCTTAAATGCGCCTTGTACTTTATATTTAACACCACCAATTTTTGTAATATTGCCATATAAATCTATTTCTCCTGTTAATGATATATTATTTTTAATTTTAAGGCCAAGCATAACTGATAAAAAGGCAATAGTAAATGCAACACCAGCACTTGGGCCATCTTTAGGAGTTGCTGCTTCAGGTGTATGTATATGTAAACCATTTGGATAATTTGAAAAGAACTTTTTCTTACCTTTGGTTGATAATAAATTTATTGCTGTTGTAAATGAATATTTTATTGATTCTTTCATGATTTTCTTTTGATTACCAGTTAACCTTAATGTAAATTTCTTACTTTTACCCTCGTGGTTGCCTATAATTTGAACAGGTACAATGCCACCAAAACATGCAGATGTTGCATACATACCATTTATTACGCCTATCATTGGTTTAGTATGGATAGTTTTATAAGTAATTTTAGATGTTCCTAAATAGGTTGTTAATATATCGGTATCTATCACAAGTGGATTTTCGGTTGTATAATCTTCGCCATTAATAAAATTACCTTTACTATAAATTTTATCAAGATTTAGTTTTAGCAATATAGATTCTATTGCACGTTTTAATGAACGTACGCCTGGTTCATATGTATATTCTTCAACAATTTTGGTAATAATTGGTTCGGGAAATATAACTGATTTATATTCAAAGCCGACATTTTTACATATATCTTTTAATAAATAATCATTTGTTATATTTACTTTTTCTTTTATGTTATAATTTTCAACGTTTATTATCTCCATTCTATCAATTAAAATTCTATCAATTTTTGATATGTCATTGAATGAAAATATAAATATTACTTTGTTTAATGGAAATGTTATTTCTTGAAAAAACCTGTCTTGAAATGCATTATTTGTCATTGGATCAATTAAATGTATTAAAATGCTTGTTAATTCATTTACACCACCGTGTTTAGATACACATTTATCTAATTCATCAAAATACATAATACATCTTCCTAAACCTGCTTCAACCATTTTTTTAACTATTAATCCTGGCTGTGAACCTGAATATGTGTATCCATGACCATGTAATAATTCACCATCATTTTGACCACCAAGTGTTATTTGAACAAAGGGTATATTAAGACATTCTGATAAAACTTGGGCAAATTTTGTTTTTCCAACTCCTGGAGGTCCTGCTAAACCAATTGGATGTATATTACAACCCTGAACTGCTATTATTTTTCCTAACATTTCCATAATTTTATCTTTTGCCTCCTTGTGACCATATATTTTAGAATCTAAACTATTTTTAGTATCTTCCAAGAATTTTTTAGAAATATCTTTACTTATAGAAAGTGATTTAAAATAGTTATCATCTAAATCTGTTAACCATGGATATTGTATTAAAATATTAACATACATTTTTATTTTATATGATTCATTACTATTATTTTTAAGTTCATCAATTTTATCTATACATATTTTTTTAATATGATTAGGCATATTTTTAGATAAAATAACTTGTTTTTTAAGGTCAATGTCTCCACTTGACATGTCTTTTAATTTTTCAAGTTCGTTTTTAATATTAAATACAGAACTCTTCAACTTTATTTGTGATGTATAACTCAATTGATTATATATTAAATTTGATACATACTCGCTATATGATGAAAATTTCTTATCTTTTAACATATTAAATAATAAACTAGCAATTGCGCAATTTTCATTTGAACCTAATAATAATAATTTAATTATATTGTACATATTATATATATTTTCACTTGCATCTTTTGTAAAATTTTTAATTAATTTAATAAATTGTATCTTATTTAACTCAATAAATTTATAATAATCTTCTATAAGTTTTATATTAAATTGTTCTTCTGATAAAGTTATTATTTCATAAATTGACATATTCTTAAAATATATCTCACTAAAACTATAATCTACATTTTTAATCTGCTTAATTAATTGTTCTAATTTATTCTTTTTTTCATATATGCATGAATTACAAATTTGTGACGTTTTTATATAAATGTTTAATGGATCTGATTTTATATAACCTGTTATTTTAAATATATTACTATTGACAATTATATTAACTTCTGCCTGAGAATTAAATAAAATTATCAATTTATTATCATAATATTTATTAATTTCTATGTTTTTAGTACTATCACTTTTATTGCATGTAGATACAGGTTGTACATTACAGTTAACCTTAGATACAGGTTGTACATTATATTTAATTGGTACAAATATTTCTTGTAATAGTTTATATAGTTCATTATCACTATTTTCAATAAATTCAAAATTATTAATATTACATTCTAAATAGATTATATTATCCAAGTTGTAATATCCTACTATTTTACATAATGTTTTTATATTATTTTTTACAATTACAAATGGATTATAGTCAAGTAAATTATACATATCGTGTATGTCAGATACCTGGTTTATAATGCTCTCATCAAGAAACAGTTTTTTAATATTATTAATAATATCAATATTTATAGTATCACTATCTCTATCTGTATCTATAACCATGTTTATAATATTTGTATCACAATCACAATCACTATATTTACTAAATTGTTCATGATTATTAATATAATTTACCATATCACTCCCATCTTCATTTATATCTGTACATGTACTATCATTATCATTATCATTATCACTATCTCCAATATATGCAACTTCACAGTCTGTTGTAAAAATTTCAATTATTGAATTATTGTATATTTCATTTAATTTCTTAATTATATCATTTAAATTTTTCATGCAATTATTTTTTGAATAGTTTAATATTATTTCATTATCAATAATCACTTTTTGTAGTTGTATGATAATATTACTTATCAGAGCGTATTCTTTTTTTAAAATATTACATTTTAAAGCCTTATTCTTAGGTATTATTTTTGTATCCATCTATATATTAACTAACAAAAAAATAAATTATATCATATATCTACCATTTATTATATAGTTTATATGCATTATAATTTATTAGAAACGCATTAAAGATATCAGCAATATTAAAATATTTTACACTATATCAAAATTATATGAAAATAATTTAAAATTTTAAAAAGTATATATGAATATAAATGGAAAACAAAACATCAAAGTCTAAAGCATCTGCTTCCGCATCTACTCCTATTGTCTCTGGGGGAAATAATATTGTTGAAAAAAAGTTAAATAATCAAGTTGTTGAACTTGCAACACAACCTGTTAAAAAAGGAGGTGCTAAAAAAGTTGAATCAGCACAACCAGCACCTGTACAATCAGCACAACCAGCACCTGTACAAGCACAATCAGCACAATCAGCACAACCAGCACAACCAGCACAACCAGCACAACCAGCACCAGTTAAAAAGGTTGGTGGTGCTAAAAAAGTAGAAAGCGATGTAACTGCAACCACTGCAACCACTGCAACCACCGCAACCACTCCAACCACCGCAACCACCGCAACCACTCCAACCACCGCAACCACCGCAACCACTCCAACCACCGCAACCACCGCAACCACTCCAACCACCGCAACCACTCCAACCACCGCAACCACTCCTGCTAAAAAGGTTGGTGCTAAAAAGACAGTTCTTACTACAGAACTTGAAGCAGACCCAGATGCACAAGGCAAACTTCGTTATTTTAAACTATTTTATAATAATGAAATTTGTGGAAGATATTGTGGTAAAAAGCCCAAACAGGCTGCTAATAAAGCATTTTCATCTATTGTAAAAGATATGAAGAAAGATGGTGTTTCTGTTACAATAGATTCCCAATTAGAAGTTCCTTTTACTATTAAAGAATGTACAAGAAATAGCAAACATAAAGAATATAAGTACATTGGAAAAAGACATCTTCTTAAAGAACCAGTTAAAGTAAGTATTGATAATGGTGATGGCTCAGTTAAAGAGATTGTTTATAAATTTCACAATCAATTACAAAAAGCACCTAAAGAATAATTTTTATTAGATAAAAAGATATTTATATATATTATTAATATATATAAATATGTTAAATACAAAGGCTATTTATAATAAAGATAATGTTAAAAAAACAATTGAAAGCATAACACATTCATATAATTCTTTAACTGGACAAGATGATATGACTGGACGAGGAGATATGATTGAAAAAGGTGATATAACTGGACGAGGTGATATAACTGGACGAGGTGATATAACTGGACGAGGAGATATAAATATATTTAAAAAAACAGATATAATAAATGATGGGTTTATTAAAGGTAATGATGGGTTTTCCATTGGAGGTAAGGCTGATATGGTTTTAGATATCCAGCGTGTTAATGTAGTAGAAGCAATGGGTGGGACTAAAATACAAGATGCATTACTGCAAAAAGAAAATCCAACCGTATTTATACCTATAGAAAGTAGAATATGTGAACAAGGAGCATATGTTGTATGGGATAAAGAAAATAATGTGTATAAAATTTATGAATATAATAGTTTATATGATATAATATCACATGACGATATTGTGAATATTATTTTAAATCCATCACATGAAAATAAATTAATAAATAAATATTTTTTTACAATGACGTATAATAGAGAAAAGGAATTATATGAAATAGTATTTTCTAAAACAATATTTACAGAAAATATTGATTTAATGAATATGATGCATAATTATATTTATGATTTAGTTAATAATAGTACATGTAATGATGAAAATATAAATAATTTAACAATGTTTTATTTTCAATTTGCATTATTTTTATTTAAAACAATTATTCCATCTATACATTGTGAACTAACTGACACAACTAAAATTATTAAATTATCAAAAATAACTTCAGTAATAAATTATAAATTTTCTACTTTGGTATTAAAAAATATATTATCCATATCAGAAGAAAATAATGCTAATAAAAATACATTAAAACTATTATTAGAACAAAAACAAGGTGGTAGTCTAGTTAAGCAAGTTATTGCTATAAATGATATAAGAAAGAATAATATAGATAATGAGGGAGAGATTGATGCTATACACCTTATTCAAAGTACGGGCGGTAGCGTTGATGGTGATGGAGGTGGCGTTGATAGAGGTGGTGGTGGTGGCGGTGATGGTGGT
>SXGT01213884.1_pt1 | contig 28173 bp, 23 predicted proteins | sample 3176221 | NCBI WGS metagenome assembly SXGT01 (sample SAMN11356862, study PRJNA531348) | freshwater metagenome | isolation source: freshwater sample F1-120 | place: China: Fuxian Lake, Yuxi | collected 2017-12-25 | reverse complement strand
GCGACAGCCACGTGGAATGGTTTGAGGGCAACTTCAGCGACTACGAGGTGGACCGCAAGAAGCGCCTCGCGGCACAGGGCGTGGACGTGGAGACGCCGCACCGCCTGCGCTATCGCAAGCTGGATGCCTGAGAGGGGGCGCATCACACAAGCCATGTCGCGCACGCACGCGGAAGGGCGTGCGCGGCAAGGCACCAATACTCACGCGCGTCTGCGAGCGTGGCGCGGCGGGCGCATGGTCCGTTCAGCGCGCCCGAGCAGGCAACACGAAGTCGCCGTTGGTCACGAAGAACTTCTCCACGATGTCCGGGCCGAGCCGTTCGAGGTTCGCGAAGGTCTTGCGGAAGCTGTCCTTGCCGCCCTCCACGTGCGGGTAGTCGGTGGAAAAGCAGTAAACGTCCTCGATGCCGTAGTGCTCGATGTAGCCGGCGATATTCTCGAACCCGAACGGCGTGACACGGACGTTCGATCTGACGAAGGTCGACGGCAACACCTTCAATGCCTCGCCATGCTTCGCGTATCGGCCGAAGTTCTGATGCCAGATATCCATCGCCTCCATCATCGGTCCTACCCAGTAGCCACCGAGTTCGGCCGCGAGCACACGAAGGCTCGGATGGCGCACGAACGTCCCCCCGACGATCATCGTCATGAGGAAGCTCTGCACGGGCATGTGCAGGTGCGCCAGGTACCACGGATCGGTGCTTGTCTCGCCGAACCGGCGGTAACCCTGGAAGGCCGACGCGTCACGGAACGCGCCCATCGGCGCAAGGAACGTTTCCTCGGTGCCAACGTGCAGCGTCAGGACGCAGTCGTTGTCCACAAGCATCTGCCAGTACGCATCGAGATCCCTGGAGGCCGGTGACTGTCCTCCTGGAGCGATGCCGAACGGCATCCAGATCGCGCGGATGCCGGCATCGAGCAGTTCCTCGGTCGTTTCCGTGAGCTCGGCCAACGTGTCGCCAAAAACCGGAGCCACCGGGACGATTCGCGGGCTGCGCCGTGCCTGGGTGGCGAGCCACCTGTTGTACGCCTTGATCATCACCTTGGCCTTGCCAGCCCGGTCGCCCTGGATGCTGCTGAGGAAGTGCTTGTCCTCATGCGCACAGAGCAGGAACGCTGCCCACAGCCCGACGCTCGTCAGAAACATCAACTGCCGGGCAACACCCATGGCGTCCATCACGTCCAGGCGCCGGTCGAGCGCCATCGCGCCCGGCGCGCGCGCGCCCTTGACGTTGACGATGTCGGCGGTGATGACCGCGTCATCGGCCACGTAGTCCGGCACGTTCGAAGTGTTCCGATCCTCGACATCAGTGATCGGACTGTTGGCCCGCGCGTCCTGGAGTTCCTGGCATTCGGGGCCGAACAGTTCGACCCAGTACTTCACCGGGATCATCTCGTGCGTGTCGGCATCGACGATGCGTCCTGCCAGCGCACGCGCGGCGTCGGGAAGTGCGACGGCATCAGTCATGGATTGCTAACCGGTCGCTCGGCCTCGTGATCCGGCAAATCAGGTCGTGCAGACTCTCCAGAGCACCGGGCTCCTTGAGGCGCTTGCCGATCAGCACCTCGACCGCACCGGTTTCGATCTCCGCGAGCGCCAGCTTCGCGTAGGCGTCCATCCGCGCGGGATCGCCATTGATCGCGAATGCCGAGAGCCTGGCGAACGCCGCGTGGCTGCCGGCCGCCTTGAAGCGAACATCGTCACGTTCATCTAACCGGAAATCCACCACACCGTCCTGCTACACGCAGCTCCACGCGATCTCGTTGGTGCCCCACCCGAGCGAAAGCGGCACGTCTCGATAGACCTCGCACACCGAGACCCGGTCGCCGAAGCCCTGGCCGGCGAGGCACGACGCTCGCTGGACGAAGATTCCTTGCACTGCCGCGAACCATTCGCGCGATGCGAACTCGTACTGCGCAGGGTCACCTCCCCGATATTGGCTTGACGCAGTTTGAAACGAAACCGGGTGTGAATTGCACCTACGGACCCCGGGCCCCGCTCACTCGACGATTGCGCGCGCTCAGCGACACACCTTCGGACGGGGCCGCGAACGTTCAGCCGACGCGGCTGCCGGGCACGCTGCTCGCACGAGGATTGCGTGTGATGCGGCCTGGCCGCGCGCCCGTGTCGCGGTCGTTCCTGCGCGTTGGCACGCCGTTCACCATCGTCAGCACATAGCCTGTCGCATCCTGAAGAAAGCGCTGCGCACCTGCCGGCAGGTCTGCAACGATTCTCGGCAAGCTGACACCGAGCCGGTCGAAGTCGATCACGTTGAGGTCCGCACGCATGCCCGGCGCAACCACACCACGGTCGGCAAAGCCGGCAACGTCGGCGGGCAGCTTGGTCAGCCGGTGCACCAGCATCTCGATCGGGAAGCGACGCCCCCGCGTGCGATCACGTCCCCAATGTGCCAGCAGGAAGGTCGGATGGCTCGCGTCCACTATCAGCTTGTAGTGCGCACCCCCGTCGCCGAGGCCCACGAGGTAGTTCGGGTTCTGCAGCGTCTGCTCCTTCTCGGTCATGTCGCCGCGACGGTAGTCCGCGAACCAGGCCAGCACTGCGCGGCCCTCGTCCGCGATGAGCAGGTCGTAGTACACCTCTTCCGGGTTGCGACCCGTGTCGCGCGCGATCTGGCGCACCGAGGTTGCAGGAAGTGGCTCGTAGTCCGGCAGCGCATGCACGTACTTCAGGTTGTTCCGGAAGGTCAGCGCCATCATCTGCAGCGGGTCGCTGGTCTCGAGTGGCAGGTCGGATTCCGAGAGGATCGCCGCGCGGATCGCAGGCTCGGCCATTCGCGCGGCGCGCTCGGCCCGCGGCAGGTGTGCGATCGCACGATAGGTCGGCCGCGAGGTGAAGATGTGTTGTGCATCGAGGCATGACAGCGCATTCAGCGGTCTGGGCGAATATTGCGGATACAGCTGTTCACCAGCCGCGTGGGCGTCAGCGAGCGCCTGCGTTGCGCGCGCGTAATCGGGCCCAATCTCACTGTTCATGGCGAACGAGAACGTGCAGGTCACGCCCGTCTGCCGGTGCAGCCAGCGCATGGTCTCCACTTCCTGGGAGAGCCGGTACGGGTCCGGGCGCATGCCGGCGATGACGTTCTCGCCACCATCGCCCTCGATGACGCCGGACTGGCCGGAGGGAATCATCTGGAAGACACCACCACCGGCATCCCGGATTGCTTCCGCGATTGCGAGCAACTCTTCATTGGCCGCGTAGGTGCCGGGAAGCGGGCCGGACTCGGTCATGTGGATGCAGCTGCGCGACGTGCTGACGCCCAGCGCACCGGCCCGCACGGCCTCGAACACGATGGCGCGCATCGCGGCGATGTCCTCGGCGTTCGCGGGTGACTTGCCGCGCCCGCGCGCGCCCATCACGTACTCGCGCAGCGCGACGTGCGGCAGCAATGCCGCAACATCGATCGCGTACTCATTGCAGCCCATTGCCGACAGATAGTCAGCGAAACTCTCCCACGTCCAGGCCAGGCATTCGGACATCACCGCCACGGGCACTTCCTCGATCACTTCCAGCAGGTGCATCAGGCGGTCGCGGTCTGTGGCTCGGACGGGCGCCAGGCCCACGCCGCAATTGCCCACCACAACCGTGGTGACGCCGTGCGCCGAGGACGGGAGCAATTCGGCGTCCCACGCCAGTTGCGCGTCGTAGTGCGTGTGTACGTCGATGAAGCCAGGCGTCACGATCAGGCCTTGCGCCTGAAACACCTCACGCGCCTCGCCCTCCAACGCCGCGCCCACCTCGACGATCCGGCCGGCAACGATCGCGACGTCCTGCACACGCGGCGGGCCGCCCGTGCCATCAACCACAGTCGCACCCCTGATGATCATGTCGAACACGGTCGATCCTCGCTGATGTCGTTTGCCGCGTTTGATCGTCAGCGCTGATGCCGTCGATCGCAAGCGAATTCGCGCTGGCTTTCGTTCTGCCCGGCATCCGCCGGGTGCGCGCACGCGCGTTGAAGCCTACGGCCGGCAGCGACGTCGCACACGCTAGGCCGTTGCGATCACCCGCGCGAAGTTCCCCGCGTAGAAGGCATCCCGAGCACCCGCACTCGCACCGTTCAGCCCGGCCTCGAAGCGCGCGATCGGTGCGCGCCCGCCCTCGATGTGCGGGTAGTCACTGGAGAACATGTAGAGTCGTTCGTCCGACTGGCGGATCAGCTCGGCAACATGCTCGAAGGGCATGGGCGTGAACGCGAGCTGCTCGATCACCTGCTCGGAGGGTTTGCGCGTGAGCCGCGCCAGCTCCGGCTCCGTGCGCCGCCAGATGTCGGCGATCCAGTCGAGGCGCGTGAGCATCGACGGCACCCAGCCCGCACCAAGTTCGATGGCACCGCCACGCAGCGACGGGTGACGTTCCAGCACGCCGTCCAGCACCAGCGTGCCGAGGAACGTCTCGGCGGCATGGTGCAGGCTGGTCATGTCCTTGCCGCGCACGCTCTCGCCCGCGCCCATGAAATCGGTCGGCTCCGCACGCCCGGTGTTGAACCAGCCGGGGGCAATCTGGATCGGTGAACCGGCGACGTGGATCAGGAACGCGACGCCCGTCTCCGCCATGCGCGCCCACAGCGGATCGAAGGCGTCGTGGCCCGGGGAACGACCTTCGGGCATCCGATGCGGCACCCAGGCGGCCTTGAAACCGGCGGCCACGATGCGCTCGAGTTCCTGCAGGGCAAGTTCGGGCGCATCGAGCGGCAGCAGCGCCACCCCGAGCAGCCGCGCATCCTGCGCGCAGAACTCCGCCATACCGCGGTTGTGCGCGCGCGCCGCGGCGTAGCGCGCCTCGATCGAACGGCGCACGTCGAACGCGGCGCCCGCGCTGTAGCTCGCGAACACGAGCTGTTTCTGGAAGCCGAGCAGGTCGAGCGCCTGCGTACGCTCGTCGGAATTGAACGCGCCGAGCGCCGCGTGCCCCTTGGGCCCGGTGAGGAGCCGGTCGCCCAGCGCAGTGAGCTCGGCCACCGTCGCCGGCGCATGGCGACCCTTCGCGAGCACCTCGGCGTCCAGCACGGTGGCGAGCGCGCCGGCCGCTGGCAGGCTGAACGTGGGCACCAGGTCGCGCTGGCCTGGTTCCGCATGGGCCCTCAGGAAATCCGGCAGCTCCATGATGTGGCTGTCGGCATCGTGAAAGGTACGCCCCGTCGCATACGCCATGTCGTTCTCCTCGTGCGTTCGCTGTCGCGTGGTGGGCCCGCGGCGTGCGCACCGCGGCCGGCGTGGACAACTGCCGTGGACTATTGATGGTGCGCCGTCAACGCGCAAGCATCGGCCCCAATCCAGCGGGCTTCCCGCGCACTACTGACGAGGATGAAACGATGACGATCGACTGGGCTGCCGCACGCGAAGCCTACAGGCGCGATGGCGTGGTGCATGTGCCGGGCCTGCTGAAACCCGCACAGCTCGATGCCGCGCTGAAGTCCTGGGAATGGAGCCTCGGCCATCCCACGCCCGCGAATGCGCCGCGCCTCAAGCGCGACGGCACGCCGCTGTTCTATGCGGATTCGTACCATCCGCGCGTGCTGGACGGCTATCGCGACATGCTCGAGGCATCGCCGATCCCGGCCGCCTGCGCCAGGCTCTGGGGCACCGACCCCGTGTGGTTCATCTACGAGCAGGTTTTCCTGAAGGAAGGCGGCGAGACGGGCCGCACGCCCTGGCACCAGGACGGCTCGTACATCCCCATGGACGGCGACGACGTTGCGGTGGCGTGGATCACCTTCGACCGCCTCAGCCGCGAGGACAGTCTCGAGTTCGTCGCTGGCTCGCACCTCGGCGCCGTGTACAACACATCGAAGTTCGACCCCAACGACCCCACGCGGCCGCACGACGAGTCGCTGCCGTACCCCCGGCTGCCTGACATCGAGGCCGACCGGTCACCCTGGGAGATCGTGTCCTGGCCGGTGGAACCGGGCGACGTGATCTTCTTCCACTTCAGGACGCTGCATGGTGGCGCCCCCACGCGGCCGGGCCAGCAGCGCCGCACGCTGACGCTGCGCTTCTTCGGCGAGCGCACGCACTACGACCCCAAGACGGCCAAGGCATTGCCGAACGCGCCCGACATGGCCACGCGCCTGAAGCCGGGGGACACGCTGCGCGCGCCCGGGTTCCTGCAGTTGCACCCCGGCAACGCCGAGTTCGAGGGTGCATCGACCTGAGGCAGCGCGCCGCACACGCTCACCCACCGTGATAGCTGGCGCCACCGTAAGGCATCACCGCGCCGGGGCCCGCCACGGGGCCGGGGCGCGGCGTCTTCACCGCAAGATCACCGTAGCGTGCGAGTGAACGGCGCAGCAGGTCCCAGTGCCGATGGCGATCCAGCTCGCCGTACAGCACACCCGTGGTCTTGTAGTGCCCGGCGTTGTGCTGGGCGCCGTGATAGCAGGTGGAACCGCCCATCGCGATTGCACTCACCCCCGCCGGCAGCTGCACCCAGTGCCGCTCGCCGCCGAACGCCGTGGTGACGTAGAAGCAGCGGTTGCGCGTGAGATCATCCTGCGGATCGCAGAACAGGATGCGGTAATACATCGGTTCCACCGCGCGGAAGTGCTCGTACCAGGTGATCGAATTGTTGTCGCCGAACACGTCGAGGTGCTCGGTCACGTCCGAGTTCTGGGTGACCAGGCTGAAGTCGTGGATGCGCGCAAACGGCAGCGCCTCCACCCAGGTCACGAGTGCGGGAAAGCGCTCGACGAACGCCGGATCCCACGCGAAGGTTGTGCCATCCGGCACATCGCGCAGGCGCGGATCTGCCGCGTGCAGCACCATCTCGCCATCGATCACCGGCTTGCGCGCGTGGAACAGCACGTAGCGCACGAGATTGCCGTTGAACGCACAGGCCTCGCAGTGGCTCTGCGTGAACGTGCGAAATGCCTCGATGTCCACCGGCAACGGCGGCAGGTCGAGCGGGATCATCACGTAGTCCTCGAACATCGCGCCTCCGCCTACACCTGAACATCTGCTGCGTATTTCAGCCCACCGCAGCCCCGCCGAGGTGCCGCTGCTGCCACTGCGCAAACGTCTCGCAGCGCGCCGGGTCTGCACTCGTAACGCGCAGCGGCGTGCGGCCCATCGTGCGCAGTGCCGCGTCCACGAAGTGGCGCGATGCCTCGACGTTCGCATCCCGTGCGCCCATGGCGGCAGTACATTCGTCGGGCGGCGCGGCGCTGAACCCCAGGTCTATGCTCCAGCGCACCTCGTCCGTCATGTTCATGCCACTCGCGTGGAACGTGAGGTTGCCCATCAGCAACGCATCGCCCGGCCGCATCTCCACATGCACCGGCCGTCCGCGTGCAGCGATGTCCTCCAGCGGGTGCACGTTGCCCTCGATGCCGCGTACGCCGTCGAGCAGGCCCCAGCGATGGCTGCCTGGCAGCACCTCGATGCAGCCGTTGGCGGCATGCGCGGGCACGAGTGGCACCCACACCGTGACCACGTGCAGGTGCCGTGAGGCGCGGCCGTAGTACAGCGTGTCCTGGTGCCAGGGGAATGCCTGCACAGGATTGCGCGGCAGCTTCGGCGTGAGCTGGTAGTCGCCATGGAACAGGACCTCGGGCCCCAGCACCGCGCGCAGCGCGTGCAGCAGGCGCTTGCTCGTCACCAACGCATGGATCTCCGGCCCGAACAGGAAGTTGCTCCACTTGCGCAGGCGGATGCCGGTGCCATCGAGCAGTGCCGCCAGCCTGCGCGGGAACGGCAGGCCTTCGTGCAGCGTGCGAACGCGACCGCGTTGCAGCAACTCGCGAGCGTATGCATCCACCTGCACATCGATCAGCGCACGCAGTGCTTCGAGCACATCAGGATCGAACGCGTTGCGCACCAGCAGGTAGCCGTCCTGCGCATAGCGAGCGGCCAGCGTGTGGCAGCCCGTCATGGCGGCGCATCACTCGCGAGCATTGCCCGGCGCGTTGGCCATGCAGCGGCGAGACGCTCGGACTCGGCGCGCAGCCGCGAATCGACACCGCCGCCCTCGCCTGTGCTCGCGCCCGCGAACCACACGCGCGGGTCCACCTGCCGCGGCAGGCCATAGTCGTCCAGCTGCACCTGTTCGCACAGCGCATCCCAGCTGTCGATGCGCTGCGCGAACGCGGCATCCACGCCTGGCCGGGCACGCGGCGGGATGAACAGTGTGTGGAACGGCGAGATTTCGGCTTCGAGCTGCGCGAACGAACCGAGCCGGAACCACAGCGTCTGTGCCACGTCGTCGCGCCCAACCGGTGCCAGCACGAGCGCCATCGGCGTGTCGTCGGGATAGCTCGCCGCAAGGCACGCCTGCAGTGCGTCGAAGCGGCCCTGCGCGGCCCGCGGTGCGCCGGCGAACCAGCGCGTGTCGTAGTAGCCGGGCTGGATCACCAGCGCCGCCTGCGTGGCATCCAGCCTGCGCTGCTGCAGCACCAGTTGCTGCGCGAGGATGACGTGCAATCCGTCCGCGACGTCCCAACCGAGTTCCGCGAGCACGTACTCGATGCAGGAGATGCCCGGCACCACCCGCACCCGCAGGCCGCGCGCATGCGCACCGGCGAGCACGTGGCGCGCGATGGCATCCACCACCATCGTGCTGCCCGGATGCAGGGCCACCACGCCAGGACCTTCCGCAGCTTCCGCAAGCACACGCGCGGCGATGCGCGCATACATCTGCGGCCGGTACTGCCCCACGAGGTATTCGCCGTCCTCCTGGCACAGGAGGCGCGCCGACGAATTCAGCGCGCGCAACTCGCCCAGCAGGTCGCGCGAATACTGCGAATGCAGGATCACCCGCGCACCACGCAGGCAGGCGATGGCCTCCGGCGTGAGGTGGTCCAGCGCCCGCAGGCCGCTGCCCAGCAGCGTGATGTCACAGGCAGGGTGGGAAGGCATGGGGTGGCTACGCGAGTTCCGCCACCTGCAGCGCGGCGCCGGAACGCTCGCGCTCGCCGCGCAGCCACGCCGAGAACAGCAGGTCCTGCACCAGCGCGCCGGTGCGCGCGTCGAGTTCCGCACGCCGCACCTCGTGCGCCTGCACGAGCTCATGCGCACCACGCGCGGTCGCGATGGGCCCCACGATCTCGCCGGGGGACGCGCGGAACACCGCCGCGGCCACCGCAGGATCCATGTGCATGCGCAGCACGAAGCCCGCGCCGTCCGCGGGAGCACCCGCGGGGTCCGCCGCGAAGCGCCCCGCGAGCACGGCCACCGAGGTCTCCCGCGCGGCGAGCTGCGCCTGCGCCTCGCGCGCCACGGCCTCGCTGCCGAAGGCCAGGCGCGAAATGCGTGCGGCATCGAACGCCGGCCGGTGCTCCATGAAGTAGCCCTCCACGTGCTCCGTGGCCACCCTGGCCTTCAGCTTCCGCGCGCAGACGATGCGCTGCACGTAGGTCTCGAAGTCGTCGACCGACACGCCGCGCGCGGCGAGCCACGCGCGGGTGTCGGCAGCGCGATGCAGGCCAAGCGCCACGCGCACGCCATCGGCTTCCGCCTGCAGTTCCTCGTCGGACGGCGCGATGCCCTCGCGCTCGGCCCCCTGCTGGATCAGCAGGTCATCGAGCGCGTGCCGGAAGTCGCCCAGCCGGTCGGTTATCTTCATCGTGTGCAGCAGCGTCGCGAGGTCGATCGATCGATCGTCGATGCGCGCGGCCTGGATGTCGCCGAGTGCAGTCATCACCTGTCTCCCATGCCTGGTCCGTCGTAGTGCGCTAGCCGCGCACGCCCGTCACCGAGATGCCGGACAGCGGCACCTTCGAGATGCTGTAGCTGCCGTAGAGCATGGTCGGCTGGAACAGGATGGGACTGGACAGGCTGAAGAAGGCACCGCCCACGACGGTGTCGAGTTCCTGCTCGGTCAGTTCCTGCTGCGCCTTCGCGGCCTGCGGGTCGATGTCTGCAATGCTGATGCGTGCCATGGGATGGCTCCTGTCGGGTTGGTCGGGAATCGGATTGGTCAGGAAGTCGCCCGGGAACGGCCGTAGCGCGCCCCCTGGCCCGGCGGGCACCAGACGTCTGCCCTGGTGAGCAGTCTGCCTATCGCACACATGGGCATCTGTCCTCCCGAAGGAGGACAAATGCAGTGCGCGACGCGTTAACGCGCGCGCCCCCAACCGCATGTGGCGTGGGTCTGCGTCACGGCTGCGCACCCAGGGGGAGCGCAGCGGTGATGCAGGAACGCTCGCGATCCCGCCCGTCGGCGAGGCCCGGTGCAAGGGTCGTCGCCGCAGGCGTTTCAGCGCAGCGCCGGTAGCAGGCGATCACCGATGAGCCGGATCGCGGCCAGTTGCCCGGCGCGCGTCCAGCCGGTCTTCCCCGAGCCTGTCTTCGTCGAGTGAAGCACCGCGTGCGCGGCACGCCGATGCGGCACCGTCACCTGCACGTGGCTGCAGTCGAGCGCCACGCACCAGTGCCGCAACTGCTCGGCGCACTCCTCGGGCGCACCCCAGATCACCCGGTCCCTGGCGAGCAGTTCCCAGGTGAGTTCGTGCGCTTCCTGTACCTGCGCCATCCAGGTCTCGTGTTCCGGGTTGAACGCGCCGTTCTGCCGGTAGTAGCGGTACTGCGCCAGCAGGCCCGCGGAGCAGCGATCAAACGCCTCCTGCCGCGTCTCGCCGATCAGCAGCTCGCGCATCAGCACCACTTCCGCCCTCCGGCCCGCCGCCGCTGCAGCCTCGCGATACGCGTGCACGAAGGTCTTCGTGGCAGCGAGGTTCTGGATGGGATCGGTGACGAAGGCATCGCCGAGCCGTCCTGCCCGGCGTGCACCTGCCAGCGACCCCGCTTCAATCGAGAAGAGCGGCGAGCCAGATGGGCGGATGCGGTGATTGCACCGGCCGCGGATACACCGCGACATCGTCGAACTGGTAGCGCCTGCCGACGAAGGAGAAGCGCTCCTGCGTCCATGCCCGCCGCAGCACCTCGATGCCTGCCCCGAAGCGCGACACCCGCTGGTCGAACGGCACGCCGAACTGCCGGAAGTCCTGTGGCTGGTAGCCGAGCCCGAGGCCCAGCACGAGCCGCCCCTTCGAGATGGCGTCGACCATCGACGCTGTCTCGGCGAGCTGCACCGGCTTGTAGAGCGGGCTCAACAGGATCGACGTGCCGAGGCGGATGCGTCGCGTGCGCGCCGCGAGGGCGGCGAGCAGCACCAGCAGCTGCGGCCGGTCGTTCGCGGGTGTTCCCCCTCAACCAGGAAGAGGATGCTCACCGAGGAAGCAGCCGTGGAAACCCAGCGACTCCGCGAGGTTCACCGCCTCCGACAACTCCTCGAAGTCGCCGGAGGGATGGAACAGGGAGATGCGGATCACCGAGCGCGGGTCGCCGAGCGCGGGTCGCCGAGCGCGGGTCGCCGAGTGCGGGCCACGGGGTGCGGGCCACGGGGATGCCGCGTCAGTCTGCTGCCGCGAGCCTGCCGTCCGACTTCTCGGGCAGTCCCGCGCGCAGCACCGAGGGCAGCGCCTCGTCGGAGGTGTTGGCCAGCAGTTCCACCCAGCGGTGGAACAGCTGCCCACCGAGCTCGTTGCGGCCGAACAGCGAGATGCGCTTCGCGCCCGTGGCGAGCGCGCGCTGCACGTTCTTCCCGGTCATGTAGTCCTCGTCGTTCACCACGGTCATCATGAACCTCATGAAGTCCGCGAGCTTCGTCTTCTCTTCCTCGTTGGCCGGCTCGTAGCGCAGGAAGTTCTGGATCGTGACCGACTCGGTGACCTTCTCGCCCGGGAACATCATCGACACCATGTAGCCACCGGTGCCGGGATGTCCCGCAATGGAAATGTTGGGGAAGATCGTCCACACGCCGTGGATCATCTCGTCTTCCTTCCACGTCGATTCGTCGCGGCCGTCGAGGTTCTCGAACGACTTCGGCGACATCACGCGCACGTGCGGCCCCCACGCCGCGTAGTCCGCCTTCGGCTCGCGGTCTGGCCCGAAGGTGGCGCGGTGCAGGATCGGCAGGTGATAGAAATCGCGGTAGCCGTCGTAGGCCACCTTCCAGTTGGGCCCGTGCAGTACCTGCCGGTCGCCCACGTAGCCATCGTCGAACCGCAGGAACTTCAGCATCTCGCCGTAGCCGGCGAGGAAATCCCCGATCTCGACATTCGAGTTCGGGTCGAGCGTCACCCACACGAGGCCAGCGACCTCCGCGGTGGGAAGCGCCGTGAGACCCATGCAGCTCTTGTCGATGGTGCCGAAGTCCGACTCCTGGAACACCGCGATCAGCTCGCCATGGATGCCGAACTGCCACGCGTGATAACCGCAGCGGAAGCGCTTCGTCACGCCGCTGCCTTCCGGCACCACGAAATTGCCTCGGTGGCTGCACGTGTTCACGAACGAGCGCATCACGCCGTCGTGGCCGCGCACCATGATCAGCGGCACGCCGCAGACCGTCGTGGCGCGGTAGGCCCCGGGCTCCCGGAACTCCGACGAGAAGCCGAGTGCAAGGGGGATGCGCTTGAAGATGCGCTGCACCTCGTGCCTGAACTGCGCCTCGTCGCAATACTGCGCCGTCGGCACTTCGAGCACGGCCTCCGTCAGGTCGATGCGATCCGCCCGCATGTTGTCGAGTTCACGCCTGGCGATTGCAACGAGTTGTTCCCGCGGCTGCAGCTGCGACATGTGAGTGTTCTCCATTGCACGATCAGTGATTCATGGTCGCCTGGCTGGCACATGCCGCGATGCCGCGATGCCGCGATGCCGCGATGCCGCGATGCCGCGATGCCGCGATGCCGCGATGCCGCGATGCCGCGATGCCGCGATGCCGCGATGCCGCGATGCCGCAGGCTGCGACATCGCGGCCACCGCCTGCTAGAACCGCACGGTTCCCTGCAGCTGCCAGGACTCTCCGGCAATCGGGGTGCCCGAGCGGTCGGCCACGAAACCCGTGGCCGTGCCGGTGCCACCGCCGGTGGACGGCGTGTCACCCGACGATAGCAGCGCGTACTCGTCCGCGATGTTGCGCCCGATCAAGGCCAGCTGGTACTTGCCATCCTGGCTCGCCAGGCGGATCGACAGGTCGATCGTGTCGTAGGACTCCTGGACGTCGAAGGGGTTGCCGAACGCGCTCAGCCTGTGGTCGTCCTTGTACTGGTAGTTCACCGAGATGCCGCCCACCAGCCAGCTGCCCAGCGGACGGGTGTAGTCCACGCCGATGAAGCCCGCGTACTCGGGCGCCAGGGCACGCTCCGTGCCGGCAAGCTGCTGCTTCGGCACCTGGCCCGGGTTGAAGATGGTGCAACCCTGTGCCGGTCGCTGGCCGGCGTAGCAGGGGGCGATGAAGTCGGTGTATTCGGCCTTGTTGTAGGCGAGCGCACCGCGAATCGTCAGGCCTTCCACCCTGTCCGGCGCCCAGTTCACCGACAGCTCGACGCCGTCCGTATCCGATCCACCGGCGTTCTCGGTGATGAACGCGAAGGACGGCGAATTGAAGAAGTCGATCTGCAGGTTCTCGAACTCGTAGGTGTAGACGTTCAGCTCCACCTGCAACTGACCTTCCAGGAAGCGCGCCTTCACGCCGCCCTCCCAGCCCTTCACTTCCTCGGGATCGAAGGTGAAGTCCTCGATCGTGCCGGAGATGGCGCCGAGGATGCCGCTGTTCGAGAAGCCGCCCGACTTGAAGCCTTCCTTGTAGGCGACATAGAAGGTGATGTCGTCCGTCGCTTCCCAGCGCAGCGTGGCTTCGGGGACGATCTCGTCGAATCCCTGGCCGGTGCTGATCTCGCCACGCGTGAACAGCCCGAGGAAGAACGGGTTCACGTAGGGCTGGTCGTAGAAGGAATTCTTCTCCTCGTCGATGTAGCGCGCGCCAGCAGTGAGCTGCAGCGTCTCCATGATGTCCCAGCGCGCCTCGAGGTAGGCCGACCAGGTCTGGCCTTCCGTCTCCGAGTACTTCTCGTAGGCCGTGAAGCGATCCGTCGGATCCAGCGCCGCCGAGTTCTCCGCGCCGGCGAAGATCACGTCCTGGTCGAAGGTGCGGTTGGTTTCCTGGTAGTACACGCCGCCCACGAGGTTCACCGGGAAGTCGAAGCGCGTGGATGCCTGCACCTCCACCGACAGGTTGTCGAAGGTGTTGTTCTCGCCCGCGAAGATGCCGGTGGAACCGCCGCCGTCGAAGTCGCCGACCCAGTTCGTCTCCTGGTCGTGGTAATTCACGATCGCGACGACATCCGCATTGTCCAGAGTGACGTCGGTGCGGAACGTGAACGCGTAGGACTCGTAGTCCTCACCCAGTTCGCCACCGAAGGTGTCCAGCAGCGGATTGGTGCGCGAGATCGTGCGCGGGATCGGGTTTTCCGACTTCGTGCGGTCCGCGCGGCACTCGGCCTGGGTGTTCGGCACTGGCAGACCACCGGCCACGGCATGGGGCTGCCCGTTCAGCGTCGGGCAGCTCCACAGCTCGGTACCGCCGGTCGGCGAGTTGATCTCGTACTCCGAGTTCGAGCCCTTGAGCGAGAACTTGAGGAGGTCGTTCGGCGTCCACTCCAGCGTGAGGCGCGCAAAGGTCGAGTCGTCGCCGGACCAGTAGTTCTTCTCTGGTGCCGCGTTCGCATGTGCCGTCCGGTTGAAGGTCGCCGCGTCGAGGGTGTTGTAGACCGTCGGGCCTGCGGCGTTCGCCATAAAGCCGTCGTGGTTGGATGTGTGGCGGATCGCGAGCCGCGCGCCGAGTGTCTCGCTGAGCGGGCCGGAGAAGATCGCCTCGTAGGTGCGTGCCTCCTGCTCGATCTCGTAGCCCATCGAGCCGATGAACTCGAGCTCCTTGCCCGGGCCATTGGTATCGATGGCCACCACGCCAGCCGTCGCGTTCTTGCCGAAGAACAGTGCCTGCGGGCCCTTCAGCACGGCCACCTGGCGCACGTCGAAGAGGCCTTCGTTGATCACCCGGCCCTGCGGGTAGTAGACGCCGTCGAGCACCACCGCCACCGACTGCTCGATGCCGATGCTGGTGCTGCTGGAGCCGATGCCGCGGATGCTGATGCTCGCGCCGCTGCCCGAGCCGGCGCGGATGATGTCGAGGTTCGGCGTGGAAGACGCGACGTCCTCGAAGCTCGCGAGGTCGAAGTTCTCGAGCTGTTCCTCGCCGATCACGGACACCGCGACCGGGATGTTGCGCACACTCTCCTCGACACCGCGCGCGGTGACGATGAGCTCCTCGATGTCCTGCTCTGCGGCCTGCGCCACCGGCAAGGTGCCGATCGCGAGCGCCGCCAGCGCGATGGACTCGCGCACACGGAATCGCTTCTTCATCCACTCTCCCCCGTCTTGGGTCCCCACCGCGACGGCAGGGACGTGTTGGGACGTGACGCGCGCTGGCGCCCTCGATCGGCTCGCTTGCGAGGTGTCGGCCCGAGGCAATGCGGGCACTGCCGGAAGCCCCGTCGGCGAGCGCGCGAAGACTGCCCCGCCCCGGCGCGATGCACAAGTTTCGTGCCGGTCTCGTGCCGGGGTCCGCACAGCAGCGTCGAATCGCCCCCGCAGGGTGCACGTGGTAGCTGCGTCTTGCGGGCCACCGCCGGCGTGCCCCAGATTCGCCCATGAACGCCCTCCAGATCCCAGGCAAGCACCGCTACCGGAGGCACCATGTCCGACGAACCAAGCCCCGCCCTCTGCCTGCCCTACCGGGAAGGCGACGCAGCTGCAGACAGCGCCGACCTGCTGGTCATCGGCTTCGGCGTATCCGGCGCCTGTGCCGCCCTGGAGGCGCGCGGGCTTGGCGGCGACGTGCTCGTGCTCGAGCGGGCGAGCGCGGGCGGCGGCGCCAGCGCGCTGTCGGCCGGCCTGTTCTATCTCGGCGGCGGCACGCCACTGCAGCAGGCCGCCGGCTACGAGGACAGCGCCGACAACATGTACCGCTTCATGATCGCCAGCATGGGCACCGAGAACGCGGACCTCGCGCGCCGCTTCTGCGACGGTGCCGCCGCCCACTTCGACTGGCTGGAAGCGCAGGGCGTGCCCTTCGAGCGCAGCTACTTCTCCGGCAAGGCGGTGTCGCTGCAGACGACCCACGGCCTGATGTCCACGGGCAACGAGAAGGTCTGGCCGTTCCGCGACGTCGCCACGCCCGTGCCGCGCGGCCACCAGGCGACGACCCAGGGCAATGGTGCGGGCGCGGCCGCCATGGCCGCGCTGCTGGCGCGCTGCGAGGCCGCGGGCGTGCGCGCGCAGTACGACAGCCAGGTACTCGCGCTGCTGGTGGACGATGCCGGGCGCGTGCGCGGCGTGCGCACCCGCCGCTTCGGCGAGACGCGCGACTACCACGCCCGCCGCGGCGTGATGATCGCCACTGGCGGCTTCGCGATGAACGTCGCCATGGTCAGGGAAAACCTGCCGCTGCTCAGCGCCACCTCGGAACCGTTGGGCACGCCGAACACCCTCGGTTCGGGCATCGCGCTCGGCGTCGCCGCCGGTGCAGTGACCGAGGCGATGGACGGCGTCATCGCCACCGCATCGTTCTACCCGCCCGGCCAGCTCATCAAGGGCATCGTGGTGAACAACCTCGGCCGGCGCTTCGTGGCGGAAGACAGTTACCACGGCCGCACCGCGTCGTTCATCATGGAACAGCCCGCCCAGAAAGCCTGGCTCATCGTCGACGCCGAGGTGTTCGCCTACCCGGAGAACCCCGGCGCGAACCACATGCTGGTCGACGGCTTCGAGTCGATCGCCGAGATGGAGCAGCGCCTTGGCACGCCCCAGGGTTCGCTGACGGACACGCTCGGCCGCTACAACGCCCACGCCGCGCGCGGCGACGACCCGGACTTCCACAAGCACCCGGACTGGCTGAAGCCGCTCGACGAGGGTCCCTGGGCCGCGTTCGACATCTCGTTCGACCGCTCGACCTACCGCTTCATGACCCTGGGCGGCCTGCGCATCAACCCGAATGCGGAGGTGCTGGGCGCGAACGGCGCGCCGATCCCCGGGCTGTATGCCGCGGGTGCCTGCACCGCGCACATCTCGCGCTCGGGCAAGAGCTACGCCAGTGGCATGAGCCTCGGACCGGGCTCGTTCTTCGGCCGCATGGCGGGCCGCAGCGCGATGGGTTGATGCTTCCGGCCAGCTGACACTCAGCAACGATGGAGAACACGGCAATGGCAGACGAAGAACGCAGACAGCGCGGCCTCGCGCTGCGCAGGCAGCTGTTCGGCCCGGAGGACGCGCCCGCACTCGGTGACCCGCTCATCGACGTCACCGTCGAACACCTGTTCGGCGACATCTGGACGCGGCCGGGACTTGCACTGCGCGATCGCTCGCTGATCACCTGCGCGGTACTCGTTGCGCTCGGCAAGGAAGCGCAGCTGAAGGTGCACCTGCGTGGCTTGCTGAACCAGGGCGTGTCCAATCATGCGGTGGAGGAAATGATGATCCACCTCGCCCACTACTCGGGCTGGCCCACGGCGGTGAACGGCATTCGTGTGGCGCGCGAGGTATTCGCGGAGCGGGCCGACTGAGACAAGCCGTGCAACACGGAACCGACCGGGCATGACAGGCATGCCCGTCGAGGCGACCTAGACGATCTCCCCGAGCTGGTCCGCAGCCTTGCGCAGCATCTCGGTGGTCGCGCCGGCATCCGTCGCATCCGAGAGCGACAGCCCGTACCCCTTGCGAGGCGCGCGCCCGAGCGCGAACTCCGGAGGCAGGATGTCGCGCCCGGGTTCGTTCGACTCCGGATCGGTGTAGTAGCCGAGGGCATAGTTGCCCTGGGTGTAGCCGAGCAGTTCCTGCAGCTCGGGCTCGAGATGCCGAGCGATGTGCGGCGGGCACGAGAGGTACTGGTTTTCCTCCTGCCGCAGCCAGCCGAGGCAGTAGGTGATGTTGAGCCCGAGGCGCGCGGCCCGTGACCTGTTCTCGCCGCCGGAGTGCAGAACGGTACCCGTGTAGAACAGCACCGAACCGGCGCGCATCTCCGCCTGCACCACCTGCGCGGGTGCGGCCTTCTGGTCCCATGCCCAGTGCTGGCTGCCCGGCACCACGCGCGTGGCCCCGTTCTCTGCAGTGAAATCCGTGAGTGCCCAGATGGTGTTGAACTGCGGCTCGATGGACAGTGGCAGCACGGTGCCCCAGGCCAGGCGGTCGCGATGCAGCACCTGCGCGCCCTGCCCGGGCTGGATGCAGATCGTCTGCGTGAGGTGCAGCAGGATCCGCTCGGCCCAGGGCTTCATGAACGTGCGCGCCGCCTGAAGCACACGTGCGTCGAGCACGAGTTCCCTGCAGGTCGGCGTGCGTGCCACGAGGGCGCCGGTGCGCTGGGTGCGACGGCCGGTGAAGTCGTCTGCCCCGAAGGGTGTGCGTTCGATGAACGGCGTGACCTCGCCGACCATGCGCTGCACCGTGGCTGCATCGATCACATCCGCGAGGATGCACGCGCCATCGCGTGCGATCGCCGCCTGGATTGCGTCGTCGCCCGCATCGGGCGCAAGTGTCTGCAGGGCCATCCCGGGTTCCTCCTGCCGTGGCGATGGAAGCTGGACGACACGATGCAGCAGGCCAGCCCGGAGCACAACATCGACCGCAGCGTGCGCGCGTGACCCGCTCGCACGCCGCCACTCGCACGCCACCGGACGCCGCCGGGACTCATTTCGTGTGGACTTGTGTGACCCTGATTACGACCTCACACGGAGCTTTTACAGGAAATCACCGCATCCCCGCAGAGTCGTGCCGGCGCGGGATGTAGATTCCCGACAGCACGAAAAAAAGAACTCGAGTTCCGCGTGGGCGCACGCAAGGAACCGCAACAAGGCATCGATGGTCGGGGACCCGCGAAGGGTTCCCACCTCGTCGGGAAGCGCATCAAGGAACGGGACGATCATGAGGACGAACGCGAACGCTGGGCGCGCGCGGCGCAGGCATATCCGGACACTCGTGCTTGCGATGGCGCTCGTTGCGGTGCCATCGGTGCAGGCGCGGGCCGAGGACCCATCGAGCGATGCCGCACGCATCTACCTGCTGCGCCAGCAGTGGTTCGACGAGCGGGCGCAGCTCGAATCGCAGCTGCTGGCACTGCGCCAGACGATCGCCAGGCAACGGGCGGCGGATGCCGCACAACAGCGAGCGCTTGACGCATCCGTGGAGCAGCTGCGCGCGCTCGAAGTCAGCCTGCGTGCCGAAACGGCCGACCGCGAGCGCAGCAACATCATTGCATGGTCGCTCACCGGCCTCGCACTGCTGCTGGCTGGCGGCATCGCGGTGCTTGGCAGCAACCGCGCCATCCGGACGCAGGGACGCGAGTTCAGGACACAGCTCGATGCCATCACGCGTCGGCACGCGGATGAACAGAATGCGCTGCGCGCAGCGCTCCAGAACGACCTCAGGCAGGCGAGGGCAGTGCCGGCAACCACCGCTGCGCCCATGCAGGCATCCACCGGCACGCAGGTTCGGGCTGAGCAGGCGGCCACGCTGCGCTCGGACAGCCTGGCGGCCACCGTGCGCTCCGTCCCGACGCAAGCGGCCATTGCGCGGCATGACGATCTGCCCGTGCCCCCCGGCGCAAGCGCGAGGGTCGAGCCCACCGTGACCGCGTCGTCCGCCCAGGCTGCGGCGAACCCACCGTTCGCGGCAGACCAGCGGATCGTCCTGAACGCACCGCTCGTCACGCTGCAGCCCACGGCCGCAGGGGCGCTGCAGATCGGCGCATCTGCGGGCGTCGCGGATCTCGCACCGGATGACCTCGATGTCGCGGCGCAAGGTCCCGGGGCGGCAACGCTCGCGGTGCCGGCGGCGCAGGCCACGTCGCCACGCGGCGTCGACATCGAGATGGTGTACGACCCCACGTCGCTCGAGATCGTGGAGGAGCCGGGGACATCGCCCGACGAAGCTGATGCGCGCTGGCGGTCCCTCACGGGCGCGCCACTCACCCAGATCGAACTGCAGCCTGCAACACCACAGCTTCCCCGCTCGGCGTTGCGCGGCAACCTCACCATGGAGAACCACTCCGGCACCTTCGCGGCCTCACACGCGAACCTCGCGAACACCTCAGTGAGACAGCCTGCCGACGGCTCCGCCGCCACACCGCGTATGGGCGGCAGCACGGGTGATGGCACAGACCTGGCCGCGGCGGGCGACACTGACGACCGCAGGGAGTTCGCCCAGACAGGTGCCAGCCGCCCGGACATGCCGGAGATGGACACCCTCGATCCATCGAGGCTGAGCCTCACGTCGCATGCTGGTCGCGCACAGGCCGAGTTGCGGGCGCGCCTCATGGAACTCGAACTGCAGGATGACCTGCGCCGGCAGCTCAACGCGGAACCGGAACTGCTTCGCGGGCTCGTCGAGGAAGCGCTGGGCGTCGTGCTCGTGCCGACGAGTGCGCGTACGTTCGAGGACTGGCGTTTGCTGGTGCTCGACGCATGGCGTCGGGACAACATGCAGGAAGCGCTGGCGCGGACGGACTCGATGGTGGCCTCCGCCACCACCGATGGCGATCGCATGCGGGCGCACATGCACCGGGCGCTGGTCGTCGATCGCATGGAGCGCCTCGGTGCTGGCGCGACAACCGCGCGCCAGGACACGACCTTCGCCAACCTGCATGCGACCGCACTCGCGCCTGCACGCTCCCTCGCCGCGATGCTGCGCGAAGCCGTGCGCCTGCGCCGCGAGGAACGCGACACCGCCGCCGCCAGCAGGCTGCTGACGGAACTCATCGGCCAGCTGCAGCCGGCCGACGATGCGGACCAGGCGCGCATCTGGATGCGCGCGCTGATCAACCTCGCGCTGGTCGAGGCAGGACCCGGCGGCGATGCCTCTCGCGCGATCGCCCTGTACGACCGCGTGGAGCAGTCCTTGCAGGGCGTCTCGGACGCCACGTTGTCGAGCGCCCAGGCCACCAGCGGGGCCCAGGCACTGTTCAACCGCGCGGTGCTGCACTACGAACGACGTGGCGATGCCGACAGCGCGGCCGAGGACTACCGGCGCATCGTCGCGCGCTTCGCACCACGTCATGAACCCGACGTGATGCTCACGGTCGCCCACGCGCTGTCCAACCATGCATGGCTGCTCGCCAACGTGCACCGGAATGCCGGCGCGGCCGTCGCGCTCTACCTCCAGCTGGACCAGCGCTTCGGCGATCGCCGGGATCGCGAGATCGCGCTGCTCGCCGCTTCGGCGCTGTTCGCTGCCGCGGTGCTGACCGCGCGCGAGCTTCGCGCCGCACCGGCCGCGCTCGACCTGTACCGCCGCATCGTCGTCCGCCATGAACTCACCGCCGATCCTGCGTTCGTGGCGCTGGTAGCGAAGTCCCTCTTCAACGTGGGCGCACTCCTCGGTGCCCACCCGGAAACCCACGCGCAGGCGATCGACGCCTACGACGCGCTCATCGAACGCTGTGCCGGCAGCGACGATCCGCAGCTCGCCGAATGGGCAGCCGGCGGCCTCGTGAACAGCGCCGCATTGCAGCTGCGCGGCGGCGACATGGAGGGTGCCCGGGTGAGCTACACACGCACGGTGCAGGCGTTCAGCGCGTCGCGTGAACCGGGTGCCGCCGAGCAGGTGGCGCGCGCGCAGTTCAACCTGGCGGGCATCGCGAGCCAGCAGGGTGATGTCGCTGCCGCGATCCGCGCCTACAACGAGTTGCAGCAGCACGCACAGGGCAACGAAACCCTGCGCCACGAACAGATCCTTGCGCGGGGACTGGCGAATCTCGCCCAGCTGCAGGCCAACACCCGCCAGGACACGGCACTCGCGCTGCGCGCCTTCGGCCAGTTGCTGGATCGCTTCCGGGAGCGCGACGAACCCGGGATCGCAGAACAGGGTGCCCGCGCGCTGCTCGGCGTCGGCGTGCTGAACGCGAGCAGACGGCAGGACTACACGGCCGCCGTCGCGGCATACGACGATCTCGCGACCCGCTACGGCCACCGCAGCGAACCGCAGATCGCGATCACTGTCGCCAAGGGCCTGTTCAACCTTGCAACGTTGCAGGCACGCCAGCTGCACGACCTGCGGGCGACGCTGGTCACCCTGAATCGCCTGATCGATCGCTTCACCGGCTATCAGGAGGCGGAAGTGGAGGTGCGTGTGGTCAGCGGCCTGCTGACGCGTGCACGCGTATTCGACCGGCTGGCGGAACCCGCGGCAGCGCGTGAGACCTGCAGCGACCTCGTCGCGCGCTACAGCGCCCATGCGGACCCGCGCGTGCAGAAGTACGTCGAAGCTGCGCGCCGGATGTTCGGAACGAAAGCGACCGAGGCATCCGCAAGGCCACCCGCAGGTGAACCGCAAGCCGGGGCGCGCGAGGAGCTGCTGCCACACTGACCGCCTCCAGCCAGTCAATTGCAAACGGCCAGGGAGTACCGGGCTTCCCGTCTCCTTGCTGGCGCCACCACTTGCAGGGGCCAGCCCTTGCTGGGGCAACCCAGGGCCAGTGCGATCTGCGGCAGGTTCCCCGACCGCAAGACCGTCACGCCCGACGGTTTTCCTGGCAGCTGCAGGGCGACGCGCGCGCTGCCGCGCTGGTAGGCTCGCCGCCAAGGCTGCGCAAGGGCGCGCGGCCCATCCTCAGGCGGCGCGAGACCAACAAGACATGGCGGAAGCATACAAACCACTGGATCCGGCAACGATGGCCCGCTCCCCTGGCCTCACCTACCAGCAACTGCTCGACCAGGACACGCGCCCCGTGCCCGCCGTGCTGCGCCTGGAGTCGCCACGCGACTTCGGCGACGCGGACATCTCCGTGGAGCGCTACACAACGAAGGCCTGGCACGACCTCGAGGTCGAACGACTGTGGAAGCGGGTATGGCAGTTCGCCTGCCGCGAGGAGGACATCCCGGAGCCCGGCGACCACTACCGCTACGACATCGCCGGCCTGTCCTTCCTCGTCGTACGCACCGAGACGCGCGAGCTCAAGGCCTATCCGAACGCCTGCCTGCACCGCGGCCGCATGCTGAAGGAGTTCGATGGCCGCGCCTCGGAATTGCGCTGCCCGTTCCACGGCTTCTGCTGGCACCTCGACGGCCGCCTGAAGGACGTGCCCGCGAAGTGGGACTTCCCGCACATCGCGAGCGACCGCTTCTCGCTGCCCGAGATTCCGCTCGCCACCTGGGCGGGCTTCGTGTTCATCAACCCGGACCAGGACTGCGCGCCCTTCGGGGACTTCATCCGTGACCTCGCCCAGCAGTTCGAGCGCTGGGACCTCGCGAAGCTGCACAAGCAGGCGCACGTGGCGAAGATCATGCCCTGCAACTGGAAGATCGCGCAGGAGGCGTTCTGCGAGGCCTACCACGTGAACGGCACGCATCCGCAGATCATGCGCGGCCTCGGCGACGTGAACAGCCAGGTGGACGTGTGGGACAACTGCGCACGGGTGATCACCCCGTCGCTCACGCCCAGCCCGCTGCTGGACTACGAGCTCAGCGACCAGGATCTCGTGCGCGCGATGCTCGACATCCCAGAAGGCATGCCCGTGCCGCCGCTGCCGGAGGGCATGTCGCCGCGCGCCTGGAGCGCCGCGATGAGTCGCGAGACCCTGCGCCCCGCTGCCGGTGCACTCGTGGACGAGTACTGCGACGCCGAGATGGTGGACAACCTCGACTACACGCTGTTCCCGAACTTCCACCCCTGGGGCGCGTTCAATCGCATCGTCTACCGCTTCCGCCCGAACGGGAACGACCATCGCAGCGCGATCATGGAGTGCATCATGCTCGCGCCCTTCCAGGGCGAGCGACCCGCACCTGCAGAGATCCGTTGGCTGAAGGAGGACGAGCCCTGGTCGTCCGCACTCGGCTTCCTCGGCAAGGTGTTCGACCAGGATGCCTACAACATGCCGAAGGTGCAGCTGGGCCTCGAGTCCACCTACAAGCCCGGCGTGACGCTGGCGAACTACCAGGAGTCGAAGGTGCGCTGGCTGCACCACCGGCTTGGCGAATTCGTGGAGGGCGGCAAGTGAGCATGCGCAACACCCGCCACCCCTTCACGCAGGCGTTGTACGAACTGCGCGACGACGGCAACGTCGGCGTCACGGATGGCGACCGCACGGGCGTGTTCCGCCCGGATGGCCGCTGGGTCTCGGGCGCACTGCGCGAGGCCGACCCGCAGCTGTGCGTGTGGGTGGCGAACAACCCGCCCACGCCCGCAGTCGCCGACTCGCACATCACCGACCCAAAGCGCGATAGCGCGCGGTAAACAAGCGCGACAGCGCGCGGTAAACAAGCGCGACAGCGCGCGGTAAACAAGCGCGACAGCGCGCGGTAAATCAGCGCGACCGCGCCCATCATCGGGCGCGCAGCGTGAACTCGATGTGCAGCGCCTGCAGCGCCCTCAGGCCGTAGTTGGGATGGTGGCGCAGGTCATTGCGACCGGGTGCCAGGCGAAAATCCGCGACGCGCTCGATGAACGCGCGAAAGCCCCAGTACAACTCCCTGCGTGCGAGCGGCGCGCCCAGGCAGTAGTGCGTACCCGAACTGTAACCAAGATGCGCCGCCGCATTGCGGCGCTCGAGGTCGATGGTGTCCGGATCGGCGAACTGGCGCGGGTCCCGATTGCCAGCCGCATAGCGGATGTCGATCACGGCACCCTCGGGAATCCGCACCCCGGCGATTTCCACGTCCATCGTCGTGGTGCGCGTGAGTCCCTGCACCGGGCTTTCGAGCCGCACCACCTCCTCGCAGAAGGTGCGCAGGTAGCGCTCCGGCGCTGCGGCCAGCTTCGCCCACGCCGCCGGTTGCTGGGCCAGCAGCATGATGCCGGCGGACAGCGCGTTGGTCGTCGTCTCCGAGCCACCGACGAAGGTGTCCTGCATCATTTCCGCATGCAGCTCGTTGTCGGTGAGCGTGCGGCCCCACTCCGGGATGACGGTGTTCACGAGCGCCGACAGCAGGGAATCGTCGGGCACCTGGCGCAAGCGCTCGAAAATGGCCTGGAAATAGTGCTGGGCCTCGATCTCCATGTCGGTGGCCCACAGCACCTGTGCCTCGGTGAGCCCGAAGCCGACGCCCTTGAACCAGGCGTCGGTCCACGCCTTGATCTTCCAGATGTCGGCCTCGGGCGCGCCCATCTGCCGGCAGATGATGATCAGCGGCAGCGGCACGGCCAGCTGCCGCACGACGTCGCAGGTGCCCTGCTGCCCGGGCGCGGTGCCGCCCACGAGTTCATCCATCAGCCGGCGGGCCAGGGCCTCCACCTCGGCATCGAGTTCACGGATGCGGGCTGGCCGGAACGCGTGATCGAAGATCGCCCGCATCTCGCGATGTTCAGGATCATCACGCCCCGCGAGTGACACGCCGGGCACCCAGCCCTTCGCCAGGAAACGCTCGTGGGCCTTGCGCGCGTGGCCGGTGAGGTTCGCATGATCGTTGCTTGGCCGGCGGTTGCTGAAGCGCGCTGGATCGGTGGCGATCTCCCGCAGCAGGTCGTAGCGCGTGACCACGTACATGCCCGTGCGTGGGTCCCGGAACACGGGCGCCTGCTCGCGAAGCAACGAATAGGTGGGATAGGGGCACTCGAGTACCTCGATGTCCGCAAGCGTCGCCTCGTCGAGCGACTGCGGGCACACGGGATCTTCCATACGGTTGATCGGCGGCATTGGCGAGGTCTCCTGATGCGGCAATCGTCTGTGTGGGGCCGCCGTCTGTGTGGGGCCACCGTCTGTGTCGGGCCACAGTCTGTGTCGGGCAATCTGGCACATGCGCAGCGATTCGGCGACGCATGACACGGCGTTCAGTGCATGCACGACTCGACAGTGAGCGTGCCCGCCGTCGCATCCAGCCGCGCCAGCGCGCCGATCGGCACAACAGTCTGGTCCGGGCCGCCGTTGTCGCCAACGCCGCCATGGCCGATGTCCAGCCCGCCGAGAATCGGCACGCCAAGCGCACCGAGCTGGTCCTGCAGCACCTCGCGGAGGCTCCAGCCGCGATCCTCGTAGCCCGCGAAGCCACTGAAGTGGCCAAGTGCCACGCCCACCAAGCCATCGAGCGCGCCCGAGCGGATCAGTTGGGTGAGCTGGCGATCCACCTGGCCGAGGCCGACGGTGCGCTCGTCCTCGAGCAGGAGGATCGCACCGCGCAACGATGGCATGCGCACACCCACGCAGCCGGCAACACCACGCAGGTTGCCGCCAACGAGCGGCCCGACGGCCAGGCCCGGGCGTTCGATCGCCGACGAGTACGCAGCTGGGTCGCGCACCACCCGGACCGGCGCGGCGTCGAGGAGCAACTGCCTGCAGGCAACGGTCGCACGCGCACCGACGAGGCAACCGTGCAGCGACATCACGCCTGCACGGTGCAGCATCCCGAGATGCAGCGGGGTGACATCGCTGAAGCCGAGCAGCGGCTTCGGGTTCGCTCGCAGCGCGGCGAAGTCCAGCGCATCCGCAATGCGATAGGCACCGGCGCCACCGCGAGTGGCGATCACCGCACGCACGCCGGGATCACGCAGCGCATCGTTCAGGTCCGCGAGCCGCGCCGCATCCGTACCCGCCATGTAGCCCCACTCGTCCAGGGCATGCGTACCCACCTCGACCACGAGACCCCAGCCCTCGAGCACCGCAGTCGCGTCCGCGACACCGGCCGCGGTGGGTGTGCTTGCGGGCGAGACCAGGCGAACGCGGTCTCCCGCGCGCAGGCGTGGCGAAGTCAGTATCGACAGCATCAGCGGCGCAGCCGCACTGCGCGAGGCGCCTCGATCGAAAGCACGCGCAGCTCTCAGGTCACATCCACGCCCATGCGGCGGAACAGCGGATGCGCCGGCGATCGCGGCTTCGCTGGCGCGAGCTCCGGATGCATCACCGCCTCCCCCGGCGGGAATCGATGGTCGATGTGCCAGTCGAGCTTGTAGACGCGGCGAGCGATCTTCCACACCCCTGCGCGCCGCTCCCACACATCGAAGTAGCGGCCGCCGAACACGTTGGTATGGCCATCGAAGCCACGGCCGCCCGCGATGCCGTACACCTCCACATGGGCGCAGTCGTCGCCATCGAACTCGATCTGCGGCGCCGCACAGAGGTGGAACGTCGTCTCGCCGCTGGCCTCGATCTCCATGAGTTTCGGCTTGTAGTCCTTCCACACGCCCACGAAGAAGCCGAAGTCGACGTGCGCGTCGTCGAAGAACACCTCGTCCATCAGCGAGCCGTCGAGCCACTCCTGGCCGCGGCCATAGCGCGTGATCTGCTGGCGGATCTGCTCCCGCGACTTCATTCGCTCCACTTCCGCACGCAGCGCACGCAACTCCGCTGCCAGCTCGACCATCGTCTCGCCCATCGTCCTGCCTCCCGTTCCCATGTAGGGCGTACTGCCCGCCCGTCGCTGCCTGGCCCGAGTCTACGAGGCGGCGGGCTGGCGCGAGAATCCCCACCGCCCTACATTGGCACGCCATCGTCGCGAATTGCGCCAGCGCAGCCATGCACACCCTGCGACCTGAGGCCGAGGCAACCGACGTGCTCGTGATCGGCGGCGGCAACGCCGCCCTGTGCGCCGCGCTGACGGCGCGCGAGGCAGGCGCATCCGTGCTGCTGCTCGAGGCCGCGCCAATCGGCTGGCGCGGCGGCAATTCCCAGCACATCCGCAACCTGCGCTGCAGGCACGAGGCCCCGCAGGACGTGCTGGCCGGCGCCTATCCGGAAGAGGAGTACTGGCAGGACCTGCACCGGGTCACGGCCGGCCACACCGACGAAGCACTGGCGCGCCAGGTGATCAGGGCTTCGGCGGGCTTCCGCAGCTGGATGCATGGGCACGGGGTGCGCTTCCAGCCGGCGCTATCGGGCACCCTGCACGTGGCGAGCACCAACGCCTTCGTGCTCGGCGGCGGCAAGGCGCTGCTGAACGCCTACTACCGGAGTGCCGCTCGTCTCGGCGTCCGCATCCGATACGACGCGCCGGTGCGGCACCTGGAGTTGCACGACGGTCGCTTCGTCGCCGCCCACCTGCAGCCGGGCGGCACCGGGCCCGGCGAGCGCATCGAGGCGCGCGCCTGCGTGCTGGCGGCCGGTGGATTCGAGTCCAATCTCGGCTGGTTGCGCGAGGCCTGGGGACAGGACATTCATGGCGACTGGCCAGGCGAGAACTTCCTCGTGCGCGGCACGCGCTTCAACACCGGGGTGGTGCTGCAGGACCTGCTCGATGCCGGCGCCGACACCGTGGGTGATCCATCGCAGTCCCATTGCGTGGCCATCGACGCCCGCGCGCCGCAGTTCGACGGCGGCATCTGTACGCGCATCGACTGCGTGTCGCTCGGGATCGTGGTCAATCGCGACGCACGGCGCTTCCACGACGAGGGCGAGGACTTCTGG
>SXGT01728699.1_pt1 | contig 28175 bp, 25 predicted proteins | sample 3176221 | NCBI WGS metagenome assembly SXGT01 (sample SAMN11356862, study PRJNA531348) | freshwater metagenome | isolation source: freshwater sample F1-120 | place: China: Fuxian Lake, Yuxi | collected 2017-12-25 | reverse complement strand
GTTGGGCATCGTTAAAGTAGGCGGGCACGGTGATCACCGCCTTGTTGACCTTGTGGCCCAGATACGCTTCGGCGGCCTCTTTGAGCTTGCGCAAAATCTTCGCGGAGATCTCAGGAGGAGTATTCTCTTTATCGCCGACGCGCACCTTGACATAGTCGTTGGGTCCGCCGACCACTTCGTAGGGAACCATCTTCTCTTCGCTCGCCACTTCGTTGTGCCGCCGGCCCATGAAGCGTTTGATCGAGTAGACGGTTTTCTTGGGATTCGTGACGGCCTGTCGGCGCGCGAGATCGCCAACGAGCACATCCCCCTTATCGGTAAACGCGACCACGCTCGGCGTGAGCCGGTTGCCCTCTTGATTGGGGACGACCTTGGCGTCCTTGCCTTCCATCACGGCGACCACCGAGTTCGTCGTACCCAGGTCGATGCCAATGATCTTTTCGCCTTTGGACATGGAATTAGTTCTCCTTTCAATGGATTTGCGCGCGAGAATTGCGCACCACGGTGGCAGCCGCGGGGTGCGATTCCGATGCGTGGAAACCAGAGGAAGCAAAGGCCATGCCGCCTGTGCACGGACCCAAGCAATCATCGCAACCTATTGCAGCATAGAGATTTGCAGCGACGCGTCAAACTCCCAGCCAAGGTCGGCCCGATCCGAGTCTGCCAAACTGGCAGTTCCGCGCCGTTGAATCCAGTGCCTTGACATCAAAAATCGCTCCAAGTACAAGAGGGGTTTTCACTTATCGACGCTGGTTGGCACGTTTCGCGGGGTAACCTCCCGGTTTGCGAGCGGCGCCTCTTTCAACGCGGCACGAGGAATGTAGAAGACTGTTCCGCGTCCCGAGCTCCAAGTTCCGCGTTCCCCCACCGCTCCGATGGCCACGGAAAAGAAGCCCAAGAAACCTGCTGACCGGCCATTGCTGGCCGGCCTACGCGGACAGATTGACCGACTTGACCGCGAACTCTTGAAGCTCATGAATGAGCGGGCGCGGATTGCCCACGACATTGGGCAGCTTAAGAACCAACATGGCATGCAGTGCTATTCACCGACCCGGGAGGAGGAAGTGCTGGCGCGCGTCACCCGTGCAAACGAGGGCCCCCTTGAGGAACGCTGCATCAGGGCCGTATTTCGCGAGTTGATTTCCGGATCGCGGTCGGTCGAAACGGCGCTGCGCGTCGCCTACCTGGGGCCCGAGTATACCTACAGCCATCTGGCGGCCATTCACCGCTTCGGGCAAAGCGTGGAATTGGTGCCGGTTGGCACGATCGGCGCGGTTTTCGAGGAGGTTCGACGGCAGCAGGTAAATTTTGGCATCGTGCCGCTGGAGAACAGCACGGACGGCCGCGTGGCCGACACGCTCGAGATGTTCATCCGTGTACCCGTCAGAATTTGCGGAGAGGTGCAGCTTCGCATTCGCCACAACTTGCTTGGCCACGGCAGCCGTTCCAAGGTGGAGGAAGTCTACAGCAAACCGCAGGCGCTGTCACAATGCCGCAACTGGTTGGCCAGGCACCTTCCCACGGCGCGAGCGATTGAAGTCACGAGCACTGCCACGGCCGCTCAAATCGCCCGCGACAAACCGGGCGCTGCCGCGATTGCCAGCATTCAGGCGGGGGTCACCTATGGTCTGGACGTATTGGCATCGGAGATTGAAGATGTCGCGGGCAACACCACGCGTTTCGCGGTAATCGGCGGCGAAACGGGCGCAAAAACGGGGAGCGACAAGTGCGCTTTGATGTTTGAGGTACCCCACAAACCGGGCGGTCTGGCGGATGCGATCATGGTCTTGAAGCGCGCCAAACTTAATATGACCTGGATTGAATCATTCCCCATTGCCCGGCCCGAAGGCGGATATCTATTCTTCGTCGAGTTGGAAGGGCACGAAACCGACACGCGCGTCAAAAAAGCCATCCGGGTGTTGTCCGGCAAATCCGTGCGTTTGGAAGTCCTGGGCAGCTATGCGAAGATGCAACCGGTAGCGTGAGAAAACAGGTCAATTCCCAATGATCATCATCCTCAAATCCGGCGTGAGCGACGAGCAAATCGAACATGTCATTCGACGGATCGAAGACATGGGTCTGCGCACGCACCTGAGCCGCGGCACGTATCGCACGATCATCGGAGTGATCGGCGATGAAGCCAGGCTGCAGGATGCTCCTCTGGGTGCAATTCCCGGCGTTGCCGAGGTGATTCCCGTTTTACCGCCGTACAAACTGGCCAGCCGAGAAGCCCATCCCGAGTCAAGTGTCGTCGATGTGGCGGGAGTGAAAATCGGTGGCGGCTATTTGGGAATGATCGCGGGACCGTGTGCCGTGGAAGGCCATGAGCGCCTCGACCAGATTGCGGGAGCAATTAAGGCGGCCGGGGCCAATCTGCTGCGCGGTGGTGCGTTCAAGCCGCGCACCAGTCCCTATGCGTATCAGGGCATGGGCGAAGAAGGACTCAAGATTCTCCGCGACGTGGGTGACAAGCACGGCATGCCGGTCGTGACCGAAGTCATGGATCCGCGGTATGTGGATTTAGTCGAGCGCTATGCCGACATGATTCAGATCGGCGCTCGCAACATGCAGAATTTTTCACTGCTCACGGAAGTCGGCCGGACGAAGAAGCCTGTGCTGTTAAAGCGTGGGATGAGTGCCACGGTGGTCGATCTGCTGATGAGTGCCGAGTACATACTTTCGCAAGGCAACCCGAACGTGGTGCTTTGCGAACGGGGCATTAAGAGTTTCGACACTTCCGCACGCAACTTGTTCGATGTGGCCGCCGTGCCGACGACCAAAGGCCTTTCGCATCTGCCGATCATCGTCGACCCCAGCCATGCCACTGGCCGACCGGACTTGATTCCCGCCTGCGCCTTGGCGGGCGTCGCGGCCGGGGCAGACGGGGTACATATCGAAGTCCACAACTGTCCCGAGCAAGCCATGAGCGATGGGCCCCAGGCATTGCTGCCGGAACAATATGCAAAGCTTGCCGCCACGATCAAGGAACTGGCGAAGTTGTTCAATAAAACGATCTCGGCGCTGACTCCGTCCTAAAGCCGCGGCCGGTGGTCGCAGGGCGTCGCCAACCGATCGTCAACCAGCCTCGATCCGCGGTCACCAGTCGAGGCTTGATGGAACCGATTCCCATGCGAAAACCGTTGATTGCCGGCAATTGGAAGATGAATCTTGACCGGCACGCCGCGATTGTGCTGGCGAATGCGATTGCGGAAGCGGCTGAAAAGATTGGCAACGTCGAGATCGCCATCTGCCCGCCGTTTGTTTACTTGGATGTGGTCCGCCAGGCGCTTGGCAATTCGGTCGTCGCGCTGGGGGCGCAGAACATGTCTCCCGAGCCCAGCGGCGCCTTTACCGGGGAAATTTCAGCCGGGATGCTCAAAGATGTGGGCTGTAAGTATGTCATCTTGGGACACAGCGAGCGGCGACATCTCCTGGGCGAAACGGATGCGTTCATTAACACCAAGGTCCATGCAGCCATCGCCGCGGGGCTGCTGCCCGTGGTTTGCGTCGGGGAATTGCTGGCGGATCGCGAAGCCGGCAAAACCGCCGCCGTTGTCGGCGCTCAGTTGGAAGGCTCGTGCGCGGGTCTGTCCCCAGAGCAGATGGCCGAGGTTGTCATGGCTTACGAACCGGTGTGGGCGATTGGCACTGGTAAAGTGGCGTCGCCAGAACAGGCTGAAGAGGTGCATTTGGCTCTTCGCAAGATGATCTCCGACAGGTACAATTCCCAGACTGCCGAGCGGGTGAGAATTCAATACGGCGGCAGCGTAAAGCCGTCGAACGCGGCGGAGTTGCTCTCGCAGCCGAATATCGACGGAGCGCTCGTCGGCGGCGCCAGCCTGAGGGCCGAAGATTTCCTTGGCATTGTGGCGGGCGTAAAGTAGTGTCATCGGTCGGCCTGAGCTTCGCGGGTCCCACCCTACGGAGAAAAACCATGCTGCAGATTGTGTTAATGCTTCTGCTTGTCATCACCGGATTTTTTCTGATTCTGATCGTGCTCATTCAGCGCGGTCGTGGCGGCGGTTTGGCGGGCGCCTTCGGCGGGATGGGCGGGCAAAGCGCTTTCGGCACCAAAGCCGGCGACATGTTCACGTGGATTACCGTGTACACGGCAGGTTTTTGGATTGTGCTTTGCGCCTTCTCGGTGAAGCTCTTGGGAACTCCCGATAGCAGAATTGATCCGTCCTTGGGCAGCGCGGCCACGGCCGACGAAGCACCGGGTGCCGCCGGGGGCAAATCGCCAGCCAAGAAACCCGGCGCGACCGGTGAAAAAACGGAGCCAGCCGCCGCGGGTGACGAACCGGCCAAGACCTCGGAATCGAAGCCCGCGCCCGGCGGCGCCAAAGAATCGTCCGCTCCCGCGGAAGCACCAGCGCCGGGCAAGTAGCGTAACAGGCACACTCCGTGTGCCGGAGGCCAGCGTCGTGGGCATGCTTTTGTCCGCGACCGAGATTGTAGTTGTTTGCTTCGGCACACGGAGTGTGCCTGCTACGGATTGTTTGCTTCGGCACACGGAGTGTGCCTGCTGCAGTACCGCCGGAGATCCACCCTTGCTGCTGAGCATGACAGGTTTTGGAGAGGCGCATCGCCAGCGCGATGACTGCGCCGTTGCGGTTGAAATGCGGACCATCAACAGCAAGTACTTCAAGCTGGCCATGCGCTGTGGCGAAGGATACTCGGTGCTCGAACCGCAGATCGAGCAGATCGTGCGACAGTCCATCAAGCGTGGCACCGTGCAGGTCAATTTGCGGGTCGATCGTCGCCGCCACGCCGAAGACTTCCAGATCGATGCCGACGTGCTTAACGGCTACCGCAAGCAGTTGCAGGCGATCTGCAGCGGGTGGGGTTCCTCGGAGCCGCCGCGGCTTGACGCTTTGTTGATGTTGCCTGGCGTCGTCAACGAAGATCCAAGGACCTCGGCCGACGCGGAGCACGACTGGCCGCTGGTGCAGGAGACGCTTGCCGCGGCTCTCACCAACATGGCAAAGATGCGCGAGGATGAAGGCCGCGCAATGGCCGCCGACCTGATTGCCAACTGTACGACGATTGCCAACGAGTTGACCGCCATCGAAACCCGCGCTCCCCAGGTGGCGGACTCGTATCGACAGCGCTTGACCGAACGCCTGAACAAAATCCTCGCCGATTACCAGTTCAGCCTGCAGCCGGGTGATCTGGTGCGGGAAGTCAGCATGTATGCCGAACGGGCCGACATAAGCGAAGAAACCGTTCGCCTCCGCAGCCATCTTGAACAATTGGCGGGCTTCCTCACCGCCGACGAAAGCACGGGCCGCAAGTTGGAATTCCTGACCCAGGAGATGTTTCGCGAGACGAACACCATGGGCTCCAAGAGCAACGATGTGCAGATCGCTCGGCATGTCATCGAGATCAAGGCCGCGATTGAGCGAATGCGGGAAATGATCCAGAACGTGGAATAATCGGAGCCATCTGAAATACGAATCTCGAAGTCCACAACAGATTCCGATCTTCAACATCCGAATCGCAAAACAAAGTTTTCCGAAAGGCTCCTTGCGAATTTCGTGCTTCGATCAGTTTTCGGAGTTCGCTATTCGCACTTCTTTCTGAAATGACGCACACCGGCGCGGGAAAAGTCATCGTCATCAGCGGTCCGTCGGGGGCGGGTAAGACGACGCTTGTGCGCCAATTGTTTGAGCGGATGCCGCAACTCGTTTCCAGCGTATCGGCCACCACCAGACCAGCGCGGCCAGGTGAACGGGACGGTGTTGACTATTTTTTCCTTTCCGCCGAAGACTTCCAGCGGCGGCGGGGGGCCGGCGATTTCCTGGAGAGTTGCCAGGTTTTTGGCCGCGGCTATTGGTATGGCACTTTCAACAACCAGGTGTCCCCTAGCCTTGCGGCCGGAAAATCGGTAGTCTTAGAAGTGGATGTGGAAGGGGCCAAAAGCGTGTTCGCCCGGCATCCCGCCGCGATTACGATCTTCGTGCGCCCCGATTCAATCGAGGAACTTGAGCGCCGGCTGGTGGCTCGTGGCACCGAAAACCCAGCCGCGATTGCCCGTCGTTTGGAGGTTGCCCGCCGCGAGTTGGCCCAGGCCGACTGGTATCAGCATCAGGTGGTCAATAACGACGTCGACCAGGCGGTCGACGCGATAGTAAATATTTTGCTGTCCCATGGAGTCTAAAGCATGATCGACGAACTGCGCGAAGAGAAAATCGTAGACAAGGTGGGGGGGCGATTCAAGCTCTCCACGCTGATTCAAAAGCGGATGGTGCAGCTTCAGGCCGGCAGCCGCCCCTTGGTGGACATGAAAACCGACAACAGGTTGGAAATCGTGATCCAGGAAATCATGCAGGACAAAATCTATCTCGATACCGACGCCCACCTCAAGATCACGGGCGAGCCCGCCGCCGGTGGTGGTCCGCCTGAGTTGGATCTGACGAACCTTGGCGGATAAGTAATGCTCGCAGGTCGCGAAATCATCGTCGGCGTGACGGGCGGGATTGCCGCTTACAAAACCGCTGCCCTGGTCAGTCAACTCGTGCAGGGGGGCGCCCATGTGACCGTGGCGATGACTGCCGACGCCAGGCAGTTCGTGGGGGCCGCCACATTCGCGGCCCTCAGCGGCCGACCGGTCGCCGATCGTGTCTTCGACGACGAGCACTATCCCCTCGGCGCGCATATCGAGCTGGCGCGTCGGGCAAAGCTCCTGGTGGTGGCTCCTGCCACGGCCAACTTCCTGGCGAAGGCCGCCGGCGGCGTAGCGGATGATTTGCTTTCGACGCTCTACCTGGCCTTCACCGGACCCGTGCTGCTTGCACCGGCAATGAACTCCGAAATGTGGGAGAAGGCCGCCGTGCAGCGCAATGTCCAGCAGCTTCGCGGCGATGGCGTGCGCTTTGTCGACCCCGAAGAAGGCTGGCTGAGCTGCCGCACGCGCGGGGCTGGACGGATGGCCCCACCGGAAAAGATTTTCGCGGCCATGGATGAGCTGCTCACAGGCAAACGCGTGGTGTGACGGTTCCCACCACGGTAGCGCTAACCCAACACGCTCCATAGCTGCGGGGGAGCCCCCCGCAGTTATTCGCCAACGGTACGAGGCATTCAACCCGCCCCTGATGCATGTCCCGTATTCTCATCACCTCCGGACCCACGCGACAGTATCTCGACCCGGTGCGGTTCCTGACCAATGCGTCAAGTGGACGGATGGGTAAATCGCTGGCCGAGGCTGCCATTGCTCGAGGCCATGACGTGATCGTCGTCAGCGGTCCCGTCAACGTGCATTATCCGCCCGCCGCCGAAGTGGTCGAGGTGGTCGCCACGGAGGAAATGCTCGAAGTCTGCCAGCGGCTGTTTCCCTCCTGTGACGGCATGATTGGCGTGGCCGCGCCTTGCGACTATCGGCCTGTTAAGGTTGCCGAACAAAAGATCGCGAAAACCGGCCAGCCGCTCGTGCTGCACCTGATCGAGACTGAAGACGTAGTCGCCAGCCTTGGTGCCCGAAAGCGGGACAACCAGTGGGTCGTGGGTTTTGCGCTTGAGACGAACGATCCTCGACTGCGCGCTCTGGCGAAGCTGGAGAAAAAACATTGCGACTTGATCGTTCTCAACGGTCCCGAAGCGATGAATGCGCTCGACATTCGTGTTGAAATCCTTGACCCGGCAGGCACGGTGATCGAAACGCTCGCCGGTCCGAAAGACGATGTGGCAAACGGAATCTTTGCGGCGGTTGAGCGCCGGCTGATTGCGTCGTAGGACGGATCGAAAATCCGTCCTGAATGTCCTCAGCAGGATCGCATATTGGCGCGGCTTTTGGCCCTCTCGTCGCCATCGCTGCTGATGCCGGCCAGGGGTTGTTGCGCTGCCGATGCTGCCGCTTCGACCTGAATCACGACACACTTGAACGAGGGCGTTTTCGAGCCCGGATCGACGCTCCGCGGCACCAGCAGGTTGGCCTCAGGATAATACATTGCCGCATTGCCTGGTTTGATTTTATCAAACGGACTGACCAAGACACCCTGCATGGCGCCGGCATTGCTGCGAATGGTGGCCCGCCCGCCCGCCGTGAGATGCAGGCGGCGAATGTCGTCGGGATGCAGCAGAATGACGTCGCGTCGGTCCACACCGCGGTACAGGTCGTAGTTCTCATAGACCACGGTGTTGAATTGCCCCTCGCTGCGGATCGTCATCAGGCGGAGCGTGCCTTCGTCACCAGCAAGCTCCGGAAGTTCGTGGATGAACAGCCTGGCTTTCCCGCTGGGGGTTGAAAAACGCGGTTCATGCAATACGCGTCCGCCGATGTGGAATTCCTTGCGCGTCTGATCAATTTCAGCAATCTGCTCCATCCCTGGCACAATTCTGGCAATCGCCTGACGGATCTGGCCGGTGTTGTTCATGCTCAACCAATCGATCGGACCGCTGGCGCCCAATACTCGGTGCGCGAGTTCCGCGATTATGCGCACTTCGCTCAAAGGACCATCGTGCCGAGCGGGGCCACCATCGCTGAGGCGCACAAAGTTGAACATGGACTCTTGCGTGGTTGGCTGCGGCTCTTCGTCGCGGGCCAGCACGGGAAGAATGATAGTCTCTTTCGCCAGGCCATGGGCGTGGCCGGTGTTGAGCGTGGTGTTGAGATACACGATCAGATCGAGCTCGCCCAACGCTTTGGCGGCAAACGTGGCATCGGGATTCGATCCATACAGGTTGCCGCCCAGACAAACGGCCAGCTTTACTTTTCCGGCGTGGGCCGCTTCGATGCACCCCATGGTGTCGAGGCCCGGCGTCGTTGGCAGCCGCACGGCGAAATGCTGTTGGAGCCGATCAAAGACGATCTCCTTAAGTTTCGGCGTGACGCCCATCGTGCCAATGCCCTGAACGTTGGAGTGCCCGCGAATGGGCATCAGGCCCGCGCCCGGCTTGCCGGCCATTCCCCGCAGCATTGCCAGGTTCACGATTGCTTGGACGTTATGCACGCCGTGCGTGTGGTGGGTAATTCCCATCGTCCAACCGAACACGACGCGACGAGCCTTGGCGTAGCGATCGGCGATAGGGTCGATTTCGGCCTGGGAAACGCCCGACTTGTGCTTTATCTCGTCCCAGGACAGGTTTCGCAGGAAAGTCCGCAGTTCAATCCAGCCTTCGCATTGGTTTGCCAGGAACGGTTCGTCGGCGGCTCCCATGGCTTCGATCCGTTTGGCCAAACCGTACAGCAGGGCCAGGTCGCCGCCGATGTGCGGCTGCACGTACACACTGGCAATCGAACTGCCGAAAAACAGGCTTCGCACATCGCCAGGCACGGCAAAATTGACCAGACCCGTTTCAAGGATCGGATTGATGACGATCACTTCGCCGCCGCGCCGACGGACATGCATCAGTGTGCGCATCAGTCGTGGATGGTTGCTCGCCGGATTGCCGCCAATCACGAACACCAGGTCTGACTGGTCGAGGTCCTCGAGCGAGATCGTTGCCGTGCCGGTTCCCAGCGAACCTGTCAGTCCTACGCCGCTGGCCTGATGGCAGTAGTAGCTGCAATTGTTGACGTTGTTGGTGCCGTAGATGCGGGCAAACAGTTGCAGCAGGAAGCCGGCTTCGTTGGAACTGCGTCCGCTGAAGTACCAAAACGTTTCGTCGGGTGTCACCGAGCGTAGTTTTCCCGTGATCCTGCGATAGGCTTCCTCCCACGAGATCGGTTGATAATACTGCTCGCCCTGGCGGAGCATAACCGGCGTCGTGATTCGTCCGCAGCTTTCCAGTTCGCGCGGCGAGAAGGCCTGCAATTGCGCCCGCGTGTAGGTACTGTAGAAATCGGGCTTGATGGCGCCTTGCATGTCGGCCGCCATGGCCTGAAGCGACTTCTTGCAGACCTCGGGAAAATGCCCGGCCTCGTTGACCATCCCGCCCGACTGCCCCCCCATGCCCAACGCACAGGTCTTGCAGGCGTTCTTACTGCGCATGGCCTTCCAGAGTTTCCACAGGCCGCCCACCTCACGGGCCTTTTGCCAGGTGTAGAACACCGCCGGCCAGCCTCCGCCTCGATTGACTTTGCGCATGACGTTAGGCAGTCTTGTGGGGGATGTTTCGGCCGGCAGTTGGCGGCGGTAGAGGCGTGCTATCTCGATGGTGCATTTCAATCGTCTCGTATTTTACGTGGCATCATGGCTTGCGAAAAGAGACGGATCAATCGTTGACAGCCGGCGCATGCCCCCCTTATGCTCGCGGAATGCGAACGATCGTACAAATTTCGCTCGATCTTACCAGTGTTCCAGAGGCCTTGGAGACGGCCGAAGTGGCGATGCGCTCCGGCGTTGATTGGCTGGAAGCGGGTACGCCCTTGATCATTGCCGAAGGGATGCACGGCGTGCGGGCGCTACGAGAACGGTTTCCGGAGGTGCCGATCATCGCCGATCTTAAGACAATGGACGGCGGCTACCTGGAAGCGGAAATAATGGCCCAAGCCGGCGCCACGCACGTCGTGGTGATGGCCCTGGCCCATGCAGAAACCCTGCACTGCCTGGTCAAGGCCGGTCGCGATTTCGGCATCAAGGTAATGGGGGACAATCTGGGATGCGAAGACATGGTTGCCGGCGCAAAGCGGCTGGAAGATCTGGGCTGCGATTTCGTGATTCACCACATTGGCTATGATCAGCGCCGCGGCATCGCAGCCCGTGGTCAGCGGATGCCCAGTCCCCTCGATCAGCTCCGCGAAGTCGTGGCGGCTGTCGGCGTGCCCGTGCAAGCGGTGGGCGGGCTTACCTTAGAGCAGGCAGTGCGCACGCCAGAGTATGGCGCGCCGCTGGTGGTGCTTGGCGCACCACTGACAATCGACGCCGACGCCTTCAAAACAGCGACCGGCGATTTGGCGTCTTCCTTGCGTTTGATTTGCGATAAAGTTCACTCCTACGGCGATGTTGGGCCCGCTCCGCCCCGCTCGCACTGATCCATCATGGCAGATCTGGGCGTCGTCAATTACGGTCCCGAAAAATATAACGTTGAACTACGCGAAGTTCCGCGACCCGAAATCGGTCCGGACGATGTGCTGCTGGAAGTGGCCGCGGTGGGGGTCTGCGGCAGCGATTTGCACCAATGGACGGCCGAGCATAGTTGGCCCGTCAACTATCCCGTCGTGCTGGGGCACGAGTTTTCCGGGGTCGTGGCGCAAGCCGGCCCGCGCGTACGCGGCTTCCGTGAAGGTGACCGCGCGGTAAGCGAGACCGCGGCCGTGATCGACCCCGAGAACCCCATGTCGAAGGCGGGACTTTACAATCTCGATCCGACGCGCAAGGGATTCGGCTACGGCGTGAACGGCGCCATGACCCAATTCGTACGCGTGCCGGGGCGGATCCTGCATCATATTCCCGATCAACTTCCGTTCGAGAAGGCCGGACTGACCGAACCTTGTTGCGTGGCTTACAATGCCGTCGTCAACAACGGCGCTGTCAAACCTGGAGATCGGGTGGTCGTGCTCGGACCGGGTCCGATCGGCATCCTCTGCGGCGCGATGGCTCGGCTGCAGGGTGCGGAAGTCGCCGTGGTCGGCTTGGAGCGCGATCGCCAGCGGCTGGCAATTGCTGAACGGTTTGGCTGCAAGGCGATCGTCGATGGACTGGCCGAATGGGCTTTGGCGACCGACGGATTGGGCGCCGACGGCGTGATCGACGCAGCCGGAATTTCGGCGACGCTTAAGACGGCGATCGAGATCACACGACCCAACGGTTGGATCAGCAAGGTCGGCTGGGGCCGGGCGCCCTACGGCCACTCGCTCGATCCGCTCGTGCAGAAAAACATTACGCTGCGCGGAAGCTTCAGCCACAACTGGCCTATCTGGGAACGCGTCATCCGCTTGCTGTCGACCGGAATCCTGGACGTAGGCAAGATCATCGGCGGAATCTGGCCGCTGGCCGATTGGCACACCGCCTTTGAAGAAATGCACTCGGGGCGTATTTGCAAGGCAGTGCTGAAGCCAAAGTAGGCAATGGGCGTCGAAAGAGCCTCGCTAGCGCATTCTGTGGACAAGATCGCACTCCCCAGGCGCTGACAGTGCCACAACCGCTTGCCAACCACCCGAGAAAACATTCATGCAGCATGCCAGTTTTTCCTCACGACAACATCGATTTCCACTTCGAGCAACGCGGAGCGGGCCCCGTTCTTGTGTTCACGCATGGTTTGAGCGGCGACTCGGCCGACGTGCGGGATCTGCTCGGCGACAGCAAGGATTATTCGCTGCTGCTGTGGGATGTCCGCGGTCACGGGCGTACCGAACCGTTGGGCGCGCCTGATGCCTTCAGTTTCGCGCGATTCGCCGGCGATTTGCAGGCGCTAATGTCCCATTTGGGAATCCAGCGCGCCGTCGTCGGAGGCGTGTCGATGGGGGCAGGAATTTCAACTCGGCTTGCGCTGGACTGGCCCGACCTGGTTCGTGGTTTAGTGCTCGTCCGTCCGGCATGGCTCAATGAGAGGTTTCCGGAGCCGTTGCGCCCCTGCAAACGCATTGGAGAATTGCTGGCGGCTTACGGCCCTGACGAAGGTCGACGGCGGTTTGAGCAAACCGCGGAGTACGAAACGATTTGCCAAACCGATCCGTTAGCGGCCAGATTGTTTTGCGAGCAATTCACGAAGGCACGCGCTGCGGAGCGAAACATTCGCTTGCAAACGATTCCCTTGGACTGTCCGATTCGTAGCTGGGATGAGGTCGTTGAAATCAAGGTTCCCACCATGGTGATCGGGAGCCGAAACGATTTTACCCATCCCTTCGCTTATGCTGCCGAATGGGCTCGCCGCATTCCGCAAGCAACCCTGGAGGAGGTGCCTTACAAGGAGTTCGACCGTGCGGCGTATCAATTCCAGGTCCGCGCCCTAATTAACACGTTCATGACGGCATTGTGCCAGGAGTGACAACCGTGGGCTTTGATCGAGAAAAGGATCGGCCTGACATTGACGCCCATCCGTTCGTCCCATGCAGATTCAGTAATGTCGGGCAGAAGCTTATGTTTCGGCGGACCTGACGGTCGAACCGTTTATGTGAACGAAGTCGAGCACACGCGCCTGGTCAAGTTCCGCGTCGACCCCCCCGGCCTGGCTTGGAAACGCTTTTGAGGAAGCGGCTCAGCGGTTGGCTGCCGGCCAATCTCGGACCGGAATTTCCCCTGCTGGCGTTCGGCGGCGATGACCTCTATCATTTCCTGCGGAACCGTGCATGGGCCGAATCGACTTAACCCGTACCTTGGAAGGAGCAATTTATGTCTCGTAATCACCAGCGGCTCGTTGCCGTCCTGATGTTCAGTGTCGCTGTGCTGTTTGTACATGTCCTGGCCGCCGACGAGGCAATCCAGCTTGCCGACGGCAAACTTTCTTTCAAAGCTCCCCAACGTTGGCAGCGCAAGCAGCCCAGCTCCAGCATCGTTGAGCATGAGTTCGTCATTCCCAAAGCCGAAGGGGACGCCGCCGATGGCCGCATGACCGTGATGGGCGCGGGGGGCTCGATTGATGCCAATATCGACCGCTGGCTGGGACAGTTCCTGGACGCCGACGGCAAGAAGCTAGCAAAAGACAAAGCCAAGATCGACAAGAAGCAGATCGCCGGTGAAGATCTGGTGATCGTGGATTTGTCGGGCACGTACCTCGACAAGCCGGGCGGACCGTTTGCCCCCGGCGCAGCGGTCGAGCGTAAAAACTATCGGATGCTTGCCGGCGTGGTCGTCACCAAGAAGCTCGGCAATTACTTCTTCAAGTTCTACGGGCCCGATAAGACCATCGAAGCGCACGAAGATGCATTCTTGACGATGCTGGAATCGCTGGAGAAGAAATAGGCTCGCGGAACTCGGGACGTGGAGCTTTCGAGACGGATGCGTGATGCAGGCTATGGCTTTGATTGCCGCGCTTTGAGTTGCGAGTTATGAAGATCCAGCAGTTCCTCGAACATCATGGGATCGCCGTCAATCCGTTCGCGGAGGAAGATGCGCAGACCGATCCCGTCTTCAAGGACCACTGCATCGCCAGCGCCTATCATCCCACTTGGGATAAGGTCTACGGCAACCCCGCCGAGCCAGCCACGAGCATCGTGTTCGGCGAAAAGGGGGCCGGCAAGACCGCCATGCGGCTGCAGATTGTCCGGCATCTGGCCGATTACAATCGCGAGCATCCCGACGCGCGGCTGTACACCATCGAGTACGACGATTTTAATCCGTTTCTTGATCGGTTTCGCGACCATGTCGGAGCGCGCAAACCCGCCAACCGCGTCCTGGTCGAGTGGAAACTGTGGGATCACATGGATGCGATCCTGTCCTTGGGCGTAACACAACTGGCGGATGCAGTCGTGGAAGCCAAACCACGGGCGGGCCAGATGGATGTGCGCCCGATCGACATCAAGCGGCTCGACCGCCATCAGGCTCGCGACCTGTTGCTGTTGGCCGCCTGCTACGATCAATCGACGGCCGAAACGATCAAGGGGCGTTGGCACCGGCTGCGGCGCGGGCTCAGGTTTCGAACCTTTCTGGCTCAATGGCCGTGGGCATTGGGACTTGTGGTGATGCTGATGGCGGTTGCCGTGGCAGCCTACAACGACCGGTGGACATGGTTTGCGCAGGGGTGGATCTACCTGATCGTGGCCGTGGCCTGGTTGCCCTGGCTGGCCAGAGCCTGGAAGCGGTTTTGGTTGGCCAACGCCGTGCGGCGCAACGTGCGCGTCGGCAAACGCGAGACGAACCAACTTCGCCAGGTGCTGATGAATTTCACGGCCGCCGAACTCTCGGGCCAGCCCCTACCGGCCAAGCAGCGGACCGACGACCGTTACGAATTGCTTGCCAAGTTTCAGGGCATCCTGGATACGCTGGGCTACCGCGGGCTGATTGTGCTGGTGGACCGCGTCGATGAGCCACATCTGATCAACGGCGCCACCGATCAAATGCGGGCTCTGTTGTGGCCGATGCTCGACAATAAGTTCCTCAAGCATCCGGGCCTCGGATTCAAGCTGCTGTTGCCGATCGAACTGGCCCACCATATTGAACGGGAAGACCGCGACTTTTATCAACGGGCACGACTCGACAAGCAGAACATGATTCCCTCGCTCGAATGGACGGGTGAGGCGCTTTACGACATGGCGTCGACACGTCTGAAAGCTTGCGCCATGCCCGGGCGGTCGCCGAGCCTGAAAGATCTCTTCGAGCCTGCGGTAAGCGACCGGCGGCTGATGGATGCCTTCCGCACGTTGCGCGTGCCCCGCCACATGTTCAAATTCATGTATCGCCTGTTTGTCGCCCACTGCAACGCCCATACCGACGAGCAACCGGTCTGGAAGATCAGCGGCGAACGGTTTGAATCGACGTTGGCACTCTACCAACGCGATCAAGAGGCAGTAGACCGCGGAATGCGGGCAAGCTAGCTGGGCCCGGATCTGGCGTGATAGCTTCCTGCCCAGTTTGCCGTTCCGCGCTCGGCCAACTTTCGCTGCCCGCTTTTTCATCACAATCCGAAAAATCCGCAAGTTCGGTCCAGCTTCACACGATAAATGTTCACACGGTCGAAAGCTGACTTTCGCGCTCGAAGGACCATTTCCATGCTTGCCAAGATTTTTTCCCTGCCGGTGCTCGTTGTGTTGGGTGCGGCGCTAGCCAGTACGGGCTGCACCGCGCAGGGTCCTCACCTGGGATTCCTGGCATTTCCGATTCCCGTGAGCCCCTATTACCAGGACCGTGCAGAAGACGAGTTCTGGGTGAAGGAGCGTTACGATCGCGTGCCGGTGTTGGGACCGATCACGTCGGGTGGTCCGGTGGTGGCGCTGGATCCGCCGAGCGATGACGAAATCATGAGGGCCCTGGAACGGGCCCAGCCGCTGGAAGGCGGCATTCCGTATCTTCAGGAGGTCCAGCGCAACAACGTGCGCATTGTGAAGGAAAAGTGCGCCGACTACATCGATCCCCCTCGGGTCTACCCGCTGATCGGTCCGGCACAGCTTCACCATGCCCACTACAAGTGCACGATCTACTACACGCAAGTGACTCGAGTTGGCTGGCCGTTACCCCACACGTTGACGGACGAAGATGCGGTCGAGGTGGTGTACATCGACCACAACCACATGCACATGGTGGGCAACGTGGACGACTCCTGCGGCGGCAGTTGTGAGAATTGCGTGCCGTAGCGGTTGGGCGCCAGGACGATCCGTGATTAGCGCTTCGCAACTTGCAGGGGGGCGCTGCTAGCAGGTGGATCGCCCTTCCGTTGATTCATCCGCTTCGCTACTATCTGGCCCACGAAAATGGGGGAGCGTATCAACTGATCGTAAGGCAAAACGCCGATGGACCGGGCGATTCGCAGACTTGTGGCCGGCCTGATAGTGGCAATGCCGTTTGCCGCCGAGCTGCGCGCCGAGGAAGCGGCAGATCAGTATGCCGTCGCCGCGGGGCACTATTCCGCCGAGCGGTGGCAACTCGCGAGCGAAGAGTTCCAGGCTTTCTTGAAAAACCACGCCGGCCACGAGCAAGCGCCGCAGGCCCGGTTCTATCTTGCCGAATCGCTGGTTCGACTGGGCAAACTTAGCGAAGCCCGGCAACTTTTTGCGGAGTTGCTCGAAAGCGATCCTCAGAGTCCGCTTGCGCGACAGGCACTATTTCGAAAGGCCGAAGCATCTTTTCGCGTCGGCGACGACCAGGCGGCGAGCCGAGATCTGGCCGAATTTTCGCAGCAGTATCCGCACGATGAACTCAACGCCTACGCCCTGTCGTATCTTGGAGTTCTCCACAACAACGCGGGCCGTTACGGCGAGGCGATTTCAGCCTTCGATTCGTTCAATGCGCGATTCAACGACAGCAAACTCAAGGCACAGGTGGAGCTGGCACGGGGGTGGTCGCTCTACAAGCTCGAGAAGTTTGCGGAAGCGGAAGGCGTCTACAAGCAACTCGTCGATGACCGTGAAATATCGATGGAAGCGCGTTACCGGCTCGGCATGATTTACGCAGCCCAACAGCGTTGGCAGCAGGCGATTGCGACGCTTGGCCTGGCCGCCGAGGGGGACGCACATCATGGCTTGCAGCCGGCGATCGCATTTCAGACGGGCGAATCGTTTCGAGGCTGCGGTGAGTTGGGCAGGGCGGTGGAGCAATTTGACAAGGTTCTCTCACAATGGCCTGATGATGGACACGCCGACGATGCACTCTTCGGCAAATTACAGATTGCGATCAAGCAGGAAGATCATGCAACCGCGGTTCGTGTCGCCGAAGACTTTCTCCATCGGTTTGCCGACAGCTCGCTCAAGGTTTCGGCCGAGTGCCGATCAGCAATTGCGGTCTGCCAAGCGCGACTGGGCAACATCTCCGCGGCTAAAGAAGCTCTCGCGAAGTTGAAGACGGCCGAACCCGCGAGCCAGCTGATCGCTCCAACCACCTACAAGGTGGCCGAGGCCGCGTTTCAAACCGGCGATCAGGCGACCGCAAAAATGTTGTTTGGTGAGCTGTCGAGCGAGGGGAATACGGCTGAGTGGTCAAGCCGCGGGTTGGCAGGCCTGGCATGGAGTCAGCTCAAGGCCGAGGATCTTGCCGCATCGGCCAGCACCTTTGAGAAACTTCTGAATCAGCACCCGGACGATCCTTTGGCTGCCACGGCGGCCTTGCTTCGAGGGCAGGCCCTGGAGAAGCTCGGGCAATTCGAGCCGGCGCTGGCCATGTATCGCCGCGTGATGGAAGACTATCCGCAAAGTCGCGAGCTGCGGCCGGCCATGGTGCGCTCAGCCCTGCTACACGACAAACTTCGCCAGGCCGAAGATGCGCGGACACTCTATCGCCAACTCAGCGAGCTTCAACCGCCGGTGGCAGAACTTTCCATGGTGCTCTACCAGTGGGGCTGCCTTGAAGCGGATGGCGGCCAGCTCGAAAGTGCATGCCAACTGTGGAAACGAGCCGGCGACGACCAACAGGCAACGAACAGGGTCTGGGCTGATGCCAGGTATCGTCTTGCCGCCGATGCCTTGGAGCGGGGAAAGCTCGACGAGTGCCAGAAGCTGTTGGAGGCATTGGAATCCCAGAAAACGCGCATTTCCCACGACTTGCAACCGTTCGTACTCTGCTTGCAAGGCCGGCTGGCCGGTACGCAAGAACAGTGGAATCGTGTGGATGAGCCGCTCGAAAAACTGCTCGCGGAATTTCCGGATCACCCGTTAACGTCCTCTGCAATGGGTTGGATCGCGGAGGCCACCTACCGCCGCGGCGAATATCAAAAAGCCGAAGAACAATTCGCGAAACTTCAACTGCGGGCAAGCGGGTCGGACGACACGTGGACTCCGCGGGCAAGTCTGCGCCGAGCGCAATCGTTGGCGCAACTGGGTCAATGGAGCAAGTCGCTGGAAATCGCTCGCTCGATGGAAAAGGACTATCCGAACTTCGCATCTCAATACGAAGTTGACTACCTGATTGGCCGTTGCCTTGCCAACGCGGCCGATTTTGCCGGTGCACGGGAAGCTTATGCACGGGTAGTCCATTCTGAACGAGGCGGCAAGACCGAGACCGCGGCGATGGCCCAATGGATGATCGGCGAATCGCATTTTCACCAGGAAGACTACGCAGCCGCGCTGAGAGCCTATTTGCGCGTCGAAATTCTCTACGCGTTTCCCAAGTGGCAAGCCGCGGCTCTGGTGCAAGCCGGCAAGTGCTATGAGCAGCTCGGCGAATGGCAGCAAGCCAGCGGGGCCTATTCCAAGCTGCTCACGACCTATCCCAACAGCGAAGTCGCGGAGGAAGCGGCAAAACGCCTCGGCATGGCCCAACAAAACCTGGAAAAACGACGGTCCTGAAAATCAACCTTCCGCTCACGGGATTACACGCATGCTAAGGTCTCGCCCAATATTCTCGCTGTCCTTGCGGCTGATTGCCGTAACTGCCGTGGCCTTTGCACTGGCCAGCCCGCTCGTTGCCCAGCCACGAAGCGGTCGCGCCAATGACGAACAGGACGTGGCCGCCGAGGAGGCTGGACCGGCGGAGCAGGTCGCTGAGCAAAGCCTGTTCGGCATTCTGAGCCGTGGCGGCGTGGTGATGATTCCGATTCTGGCCTGCTCGTTTCTGACGCTGGTGTTTGTCTTCGAGCGATTCATTAGCTTGCGGCGAGGCCGGGTGATTCCCCCCCCGTTCGTGAAAAGGTTTCTGCATCAACTGCGGGAAGGCAAGCTTGACAAAGAGTCGGCCCTCGAACTGTGCAACGAAAGCGGGTCCCCGGCGGCCGAGGTGTTCGCCGGCGCCGTGCGCCGATGGGGCAGGCCGACCGTGGAAGTCGAGCAAGCGATCCTCGACGCACAGGAGCGGGCAGCCTCCGGCCTGCGTCGCTACGTCCGGCTGTTCAGCGCCATTGCCAACATCAGCCCGCTGTTGGGCCTGCTCGGCACCGTGATGGGCATGATCCGCATGTTTCACGAGGTTGCCGACGCGGAAGCGATGGGCCGCATCGAAAAGCTTTCGCAGGGAATCAGCGAGGCCTTGGTCGCCACCGCGGGGGGCCTCTGCGTGGCGATTCCCGCGCTATGCTTGTATGTCTTTTTTAGCAGTCGCGTCGAGAGGCTGTGCCAGGATCTGGATACCGTCGGGCAGGAATTGGTGGGGCTTATTTCGGCTGAGGCTTTAGCGGAAGCCAAATCGTCGCGCATCGCCAGGCGAAACCCGGCGGCCTGACCGCTCAGCCGACAGCGGCCGGCGTCTCAAATCGGAAATCTCACATTCGAAAACGTCCCATGCCCCTCAAGCCGCAATTCGCCGACGATAGTCCCACGCTGAATCTCACGCCGATGATCGACGTGCTGATGCTGCTGATCATTTTTTTTATGGTCGGCACCAGGTTCATCGAGTCGGAAAAGGCCATGCAGCTGCAAATTCCAAGAGTCAGCGATACCGCGAAGGCGCTCACGAACGCGCCTGCAAAAAAGGTCGTCAATGTCTTCCGAGACGGCAGCGTCACCTTAGACGGAAAACCCGTAAGCCTCGGTCAACTCACGAACCGGCTCGCCAGCACCCGAAGCCAATACAAGAGCCTTGGTGTCGTGGTGCGCGGCGACGCCGACGCCAACTTTCAACGCGTTGCCAGCGTGCTCAACGCTTGCAAGCAGGCGGGCGTTTCCGACCTGGGCATTTCCGTGCATCTGGCACGTTCGGACTCCAAAAATGCAACTCGATAACCATCTGCTCGTCGCGGCCATGCTGACCGCCCAGATGGTACGCCTGCTGGTCTGGAGCGGCCTGGTTGCGGCCACGGTCACGTTGCTGGTGCTGATGCGGACCCGCTGGGGCCAATCGCAGCCGCTGCGCAAGTGCATTGTGCTTTCGACCTTGGTTCACCTGTTGTTCGGCATTTACACGACCACAGTCAACATCGTCGTGGCAATTGGCAACGGGAATGGCGAGACGCCGATGTGGGTGGCGATTGACGATGGCTCGCAGCGCGACGGGGATCCCAACGGCGACCACGACGACGGAGGCCTTTCCGACGATAAGAACGCACCCTGGAATGGATTCGGCGACGACGCTACCTCCACCATCAACGAACGACTTGCAGCGCCCCGATTGCGGGATGACCTGCTCAACGACGTTCCCAACAAGCTGCCCGACGGTGCCGCATCGCCCCTCGAAAAGATCGCTACGAGGGGGTCCAAACCCGACGATCACCCGGCGCCGAATTCCGCAATCAAAACGGCGCCCGACAAGTTGGCAAACGCCGCGCCGATCGATGCTCCGCGGGCCAGCCGAACCAACGACCCCGCCCCCTCATCGGTCATCGATAAAGTACCATTGCCCAATCGCTACAGTTCCGACCGCATGGTGGACCCAACCGAATTCGGTCCAACCGATTTTCCGCGCGATCCGCTCGACAAGACCGCTGCGATGAAGCCCCCCAGGTTTGATTCTGACGAACTTGGTCCGCAAGGCCCCGCCGGTGCCGACCAAATCGTCGTGCGGCCGGCCAGCGCGGGTGTCGGAGCGGCCGGCGACGGCGACGACGGCCCGCTGGTTCCAATCGCCAGGAACAACGCAAGGTTATCGGGTGGCTCAGGCAAAGCAGAACTGCCGGACGTTATGGCGGGTCGCATGGGCAACGATCGTTTGCGCCGTGTGATCGCCAATGGCGGCTCGCTCAACACCGAAGCCGCCGTGGTCGCCGCGCTTATGTGGTTGAAGGAACATCAGAGCCAGGACGGTCGTTGGGATGCCGACCGCTACGAGGCCGGCCGCGAAGTCATGGTCAACGGCCACGATCGCCGCGGCGCCGGTTCACGCGCTGACACAGGCGTCACGGGCCTGGCATTGCTGGCCTTTCTGGCGCACGGCAACACGCATTCGAAGGGAGAGCATCCGACCACCGTCCAGCGCGGTCTGGAGTGGTTGCTCAGCATTCAAGCCGCCGACGGCAACTTGGGGGGCGAAGCAACCGTCTTTGAACGCATGTATTGCCATGCCATGGCCACCTGCGCCATAAGCGAAGCCTATGCCATGAGTGGCGACGATCGGCTCGCCGCTCCCGTGCGGCAAGCCATCGGCTTCTGCCTTAAGTCGCAAGACAAAAACGGGGGTGGCTGGCGCTATCAACCGGGCGATCCCGGCGATACCAGCCAGCTTGGCTGGCAAGTGATGGCGCTCAAAAGCGCCGAACTGGCAGGCATCGAAATTCCCGCCGAATCTCGTGCCAGCATGGTGCGGTTTCTGAAGAGCGTCAGCAGCGGGAAAGCGGGTGGCCTGGCCAGCTACAAACCAGGACACCGCGCAACACACACGATGACCGCGGAAGCTCTCGTCTGCCGCCAGTTTCTGGGGATGGCTCGCGAAAATCCGGCCGCGGACGAAGCGGGTGATTTCGTGCTGTCCGATCTTCCCGGCCAAAACCCCGACAACGTGTACTACTGGTACTACGGCACCCTGGGCATGTTCCAACTGCAGGGAGATCACTGGCGCCAGTGGAACAAGGCTCTGCAGGATTCCCTGCTCAAGACGCAGCGAACCGATACGGGGGATCGGGGCAGTTGGGATCCCGATGATGTCTGGGGAGCCTACGGCGGCCGCGTCTACAGCACGGCGCTGTCCGCTTTGTGTCTGGAAGTTTATTACCGCTTCCTGCCGCTCTACGTGGAAGCCGCCAGCCGCGAAAAACGCACGAATTAGTCGCGACTACCGCCCCATCGATCCGGGGCGCAATGGCCGACACGTGCATGGTGGATATGTTCTGGCGCACGGCGCGGCCTTTGCCGGCTAAAGCCGGTACTCCAGCCTGCCAGTAGCCAGCCGCTTTTCCATGGCGCATAATGGCGGCCTTGCTCGTTCCGCCTTCCTGTCCTCCCGCCGCAGACCAGGAGCCTACGATGACTCGTCAAGGTTTGATTGTTTGTGCTGCGCTCGCTGTTTTTTCGCCGTTTGCATTGGTTTGCTCCGCCGCCGCTGCCGAAAAGCCATCGGGCGATGGCGCACGAATGCTGATGGTCACTCAGTCCGCCGGTTACCGCCACGGCTCGGTTACGCGGCAGGACGCTAAGCTTTCTCCGGCCGAGCGCGCGATGACCGAGCTAGGCATTTCGAGCGGGCTTTATCGCGCCGATTGCACGCAGGACTGCGCCGGCATCACTCAAGAAATGCTTGACGGCTACGAAATCGTGTTCTTTTACACGACGGGCAATTTGCCGTTCAAGGAAGAGGTTCGGGACTATCTGCTTTGCGACTGGGTGAAGAAGAAGGGGCACGGGTTTATTGGCGCCCACTCGGCGGCCGACACGTATAACAACTATGAGCCCTACTGGGAGATGATCGGCGGCACATTCGACGGGCACCCTTGGAATTTCGGCGAGACCGTCACGATCAAGGTGCATGATCATCAGCATCCCGCCAGCAAGCCGCTGGGCGAGGAACTGACGATTCAGGACGAAATCTACAAGTTCAAGAACTGGCAACCCGAGAAGGTCCGCGTGCTTGCAAGTCTTGACTTCGAGAAGACCCAGCACCGCGAGCCGTACCATGTGCCGATACTATGGGTCAAGAACTATGGCGACGGCAAGGTGATGCACATGAGCCTTGGTCACAATGAGCACGTCTGGGCGAATCCCAAGTTCCTTGATTCGATTCAGGGCGGAGTGGAATGGATTCTTGGAAAACAAGAGGGGGATGCAACGCCCAATCCGGAATTATCAAAGGCCGAAGACGAAATGGCAAAGAAAATCCACGCGGGCACGAAATAGTCATCAACACAGGCGGTCACATCCGCTCGGCCATTTGACGCTTCGCCCCATAGCCTGCACAATGGGGTAGCGCTGACGCAATACACGATGGCTGAATTGATGGATACCAAGCTGGACGATACGAGCACCCGGCGGGCTACCGAGCCTCAACCGCAACCGCCGCGATTTGTCGGTAAGGTTGCGATTGTCACGGGCGCGAGCGACCAGGGCATTGGCGGCGCCGTGGCGCGGCGGCTGGCCCAAGAGGGAGCAGCGATATCGATGGTCTCGCGCCACGAGCCGGCCCGCTTGCTCAAGCGGCTGAAAAAATCTCTTCAGGCCAATTGTGTCTTCACGAAGGGGGACATTTGCAATTCTGGCGATGTCGAACGTGCGATCGACGCGACGATGGAAGAGTTCGGCCAGATTGACATCCTTGTCAACAACGCCGGCGTCGATGATTTTGGCGACTTCGATGCGTTTTCGGACGATGATTGCCTCCGTGTGCTCGACACCAACCTGTCGGGGGCAATGCGCGTCACACGCGCCGTTTTGCCGTTTCTGCCCCAACCCGGCGGCGTCATCGTCAATGTCGCCTCCGCCCTCGGCTTGGGTGGCTGTAAAGGTTTCGCCGCGTACAGTGCCAGTAAGGCCGGCCTGATCGGTTTCACGCAGGCGATGGCGGCCGAGCTGGCGCCCAAATGGCAGCGCGTGGTGGCCGTGGCGCCGGCGCTTGTGTTCACGCCCATGACCAAGCGCAACGTCGGCCAATTGACGGAAGAACTATCGGAGCGCATCGAGCGCTGCCATCCGCTCGGAGTGGGACTTCCCGAAGACGTCGCGTCGGCAATCGCGTTTCTGGCCTCCGACGACGCCCGCTGGATCACCGGCATTACGCTGCCGCTTGGCTGGATGCCACACTTCGCGCTGCCGACGGACCTTTTTGTTCGAGGCGAGTGAGCAGCGTTGGGAACGTGATCGAAGGCGTCACGCCGACTGGCGCTACCGGCAAAACTGGGTGACGAGTCTCACGAAGTCGTTGGTCCGCTCAAACGGCAGCATGTGACCGCAGGGGTCGAGTACTTGCAATCGCGCGTTGGGAATGTGGCTGGAGTAATACTCACCGTGGGCGAGCGGAATCAGCTTGTCTTGCCGGCCGCAGAGCACCAGCGTCGGGCATTGGATGCGATGCAGATGGTCGGGTAACTTGGGATCGTGCATGTACGGATTCCAGCCGAGCCGGGCCGTCGCTTCCCGGGCTCGCAGCCAAAGCAGAATCCGCGGGTCGTCGAGCGACGACGGCATGGCCAATTCAATCGCTGGATCGTGGGGATCGAGGAACAAAAGCGCGCGCAGGTCATCGAGGTCGTCGATGAACAGTTCCCCCATGGGTGCGTCGGCCAGGCGCAGTCCCGCCGCGTTCACCAGAACCAATTGACGGATCAACCCGGGGCGCAGAATGGCCATCTGCGCTGCGAGCCACGCTCCTAAGGAAAACCCGACCAGCGCGACGTGGTTGAGTTTTAACTTCGCCAGCAAGTCGATCGTGTGCCACGCCAGATCGACCATGCTGTCAATCTCATCTAAACCCGACGAAAGTGCGAAGCCCGGCGCCGCCGGCGCAACCACCTGAAAGTGGTCGGCAAGCGCGGCATGAAAGGGCATCCAGTCCGTCTCGCCAGCCGCGCTGTGCAGATAGACCAGTGGCGGACCAGCGCCTCCCATCGTGACCTGAATTTTCTTGCCGTCGAGTTCAACAAACTCGGTCGTGGCGGAGGTCGCGGTGGTGGGCATGTCGATTAAATCCGAATGGCGAAGTACGAAAGTCGAAACAAACCTCAAGGAAGAAATTCAAAACGGGTTCAATCGCAATTGAACCATGGGAAGTCGGTGCTCGTTTCGATTTTCGAATGTCTGCCGCTGGCTTTCAAGAGTCGCAGGCTGGAAGCCCATCCTATGCGGTTTGCAATTCGGTGGGCTCAGTCGACAATTCACGCCGCAGCGCGGGCAATACCTGCTCGGCGAAGAGCGTCATGTTCTTGCGCGCGAGGTGTGTTGGCAGTGTGCCCAGCTGAAACAAGCCCAGCAGATTACCCACGCCGAGTTCGGTGATGTACTGCTGCAATCGGTCGCGCACCGTGGCTGGACTGCCCACAATCACGTAACCTCCGTCTTCCAATTGCCGCCGCGACTCCACGGACCCCATGAACTTCGCCAGCGATTGTTTGATACGGGCCATCGACCTGGCGCTGGTGTATCCCGGCGGAAACACGACCAGGCCCTTAAGCAACTTTTTGATGAAATACCACAGGTGCTGCTCGTACTCGGCCCAGGCCTGCTCGTCGGTCTGAGCCACATAAATCGGCAGCAGCCAGCCCATCTGTTCGGGATCGGCCGTGTAGCCGTTCGCTTCGCAGGCGTTGCGGAAGGCGTCAAAATTCTTGCGGAACACATCCAGATGGAAGTACGGAATGCCCATATAGGCGAATCGCTTGCGGGCCACCAGTTCGATGGTTTCCTGACTGCCGGCCCCAGGAATCCACACCGGCGGATGCGGTTGCTGAATGGGCCGCGGCCACGGATTCACATTCTTGAGTTTCCAGAATTTTCCGTAATGCTCAAACGGGCCAGGTTCAGACCAGCAGCGCAATACCAATTCCATCGCCTCGTCGAACATCGCCCGGGCATTTGTCGGGTTGACGCTAAAGCTGTAGTATTCCGGCCCACCTCCCACCACCAGCCCCGCAATCAAACGACCGCCGCTGATGACGTCGATCATGGCGAATTCTTCCGCGACGCGCGTGGGAGGGCTGTAAAGCGGTAACGCATTGCCGACCACCGCAATTTTTACCCGCTTGGTTTGCCGAGCCAGGATCGCACCCATTAAATTGGGGCTGGGCATCGTCCCATAAGCGCTTTGATGGTGCTCGTTGACACAGACGCCGTCGAAACCCAACTCGTCTGCTAAAATCAGCTCGTCGAGATAATTGTTGTACAGCGTGTGCCCGTGGTCGGGGTCGTAAAGCTCGTTTGGCAGCCATGTCCATGCTGAGTCGTAACGGGCTTCGAAATCCTCCGGCAAGCGATCCCACGGCATCAGATGAAAGGTAAAGAATTTCATGTACGCGCTCGCGGCTGGTTGCGGTGGAACCGTTCACGGGCCGGGGACTGGCTCATTTTCCCGGCGAATTCACGAGTGGTGCGTCGTTCTGTCAGGAGGTTGTCCTACGTGTTTCCCGGGAAAATGTGCCTGTTCCTTTCTTGGCCCGTGAAAAGTCACGGTTGCGGTAGTCAGGCACAGCATACTCTGCCATGGTAACGGATTGAGAGTGGCCGGCAACCCCTGGCTGGCCAGCTTAAAACCGCATTGCCGTAAAGCCACCATCCACATAGTACACGGCGCCGGTAATAAAGCTTCCCGCCTTTTGTGAGAGCAGCAACAGTGCCGCGCCAACCAGCTCCCGGGGTTAGCCGAAGCGGGCCATCGGCGTTTGTGCCCGAATGCGAGCGGTTCGATCGGCATCCAGAATCTTGCGGTTCTGTTCGGCAGGGAAAAAGCCGGGGCACAGGCAGTTGACGCGCACGTTGTGCGGGGCGAACTCGCGAGCCACGTTCTTCGTGAGGTTTGCCACCGCAGCCTTGGACGCCGAGTAAGCGAATACTCGGGAGAGGGGTTTATCGGCGGTGGCGCTGCCAATGTTCAGGATCGCTCCGCCCCCTTGTGCAATCATCTGTCGGCCAAAAACCTGGCAGGCAATGTGCGTGGCTTTCAGATTCGTTTCAAACACGCGGTCCCAGTCCTCGTCCGATGCGTCGAGATAGGCGCTTGCAGCATTGGTGCCGGCGCAGTTCACAAGCATGTTCACGCGGCCGCACTTTTGCACAACATCGGCCAGCAAGGAGTCCATCGATTGACGACTCGTGACATCCACGGGAATGAAGGCAGCCTCGCCGCCCTGCTGCGAGATTCGCTGAACCCGGGCCGCTCCCCGCTCCGCACCGCGGCCGGAGGCAACCACAAACGCGCCAGCCCGCGATATGCCCTCGGCAATCGCGCCGCCCAGCACGCCGGTCGCGCCAATCACGACGGCCACCTGGCCCGTCATACCAAAAAGTTCGTCGAGATAGTCGTTGGGCATTTCAAAACGTCAGCCTGGAAAGGCTGACCTACAAGGGTCTGCGGCGCAGTTCCAGCCACTCGCTGTGGAATACGCCTGGCTTGTCGACGCGGTGATAGGTATGAGCGCCGAAGTAATCGCGCTGGGCCTGCAGCAGGTTGGCCGGCAGACGCTCTTCACGATAACCATCATAGTAAGACAACGCAGTGGTAAACGCGGGGGCCCAAATGCCCAGCTGCACGGCAGTCGAGACGACGTGCCGCCACGAAGGTTGCGCAGCGGTAACCGCCTCCCGGAAATAGGGACTCAGCAGCAGATTCTCCAGGTTACGATCCGCGTCGAAGGCTTGCTTAATCCGGTCGAGAAATCTCGCGCGAATGATGCAGCCGCCGCGCCAAAGCATTGCGATATTGCCGTAGTTGAGCGGCCAGGCATGCTCCTTCGCCGCCGCCTGCAACTGCACGAAGCCTTGGGCGTAACTGCAAATCTTGCTGGCATACAGGGCATGCCGAACGTCTTCCATAAACTTCCTGCGGTCGCCGGTGTATTTGGCATCCGGCCCGGGAAGCACTTTGCTGGCCCGAACCCGCGCGTCTTTCATCGCCGAAAGGCTGCGCGCGTAAACCGCCTCGGTCACCAGCGTGCTGGGCACTCCCAGATCCAGCGCCAACTGGCTCATCCACTTGCCGGTGCCCTTGGCGCCTGCCGTGTCAAGAATGCGATCGACGAGGTAGTCGCCGGTGTCGGGATCTTTTGCGCTAAAGATGTCGCGGGTAATTTCGATCAGGTAGCTGTCCAGCTCGCCACGATTCCATTCGGCAAACACTTCGTACAATTCGTCGTTGGAAAGCCCAATCGCCCGCTTGAGCAAGAAATAGGCTTCGCAGATCAGTTGCATATCACCGTACTCGATGCCGTTG
>SXGT01907341.1_pt1 | contig 28177 bp, 18 predicted proteins | sample 3176221 | NCBI WGS metagenome assembly SXGT01 (sample SAMN11356862, study PRJNA531348) | freshwater metagenome | isolation source: freshwater sample F1-120 | place: China: Fuxian Lake, Yuxi | collected 2017-12-25 | reverse complement strand
TCAGCACTTTGAATGGCTGCAGCTTGTCCTAAAATAGGATGATATTCAATTGTATCCAGTTTGTTTTCCATCCTAACCTTGTTTAAAACTCTTACAAGGGCTTGTTCAGCTTCTTTTGTGTTAAAATCAGACGAAGGAGCAGGCTTTTCACCTTTCTTTTGTCCGAAACCATTGATAGCATTAATTGCGATAAATAAAATGAGGGTAATTTTTTTAAGCATAATCGTTTTTTAGGGATGATAATTTGTTGATATTGAAATTCAAATATTCCGGCTCAATAAAAACTTTTTTATTAGGTTTGTACTACTCCAAAAAGGAGTATTCACCTTTCACAAATATATTTTTTTGAAGGGTAAAGCATTGATTTATTAATCAACATTTTATGAACAAAATATTAGTTGCCAACAGAGGAGAAATTGCTTTACGTGTGATGCGTTCCTGCCGTGAAATGGGTATTCAAACTGTTGCCATTTATTCGGAAGCGGATAGAAATGCTCCTTTTGTGAAATATGCGGATGAAGCTGTTTGTATAGGACCGCCACCATCCAATCAATCTTATTTATTGGGAGATAAAATTATTGATGTCTGCAAACAATTGAAAGTAGATGGAATTCATCCGGGATATGGCTTTCTTTCAGAAAATGCCGACTTTGCTGCAAAAGTGAAAAAAGCAGGAATTACGTTTATTGGACCTTCTCCGGAAGCGATGAACATCATGGGCGATAAGTTATCTGCGAAAGCGGCAGCAAAAAAAAATAAAATTCCAATGGTTCCCGGTTCTGAAGGAGCAATCACCAGTGTAAAGGAAGGGAAAGAAGTAGCATTGGCAACAGGATTTCCATTATTGATTAAAGCGAGTGCAGGCGGTGGTGGAAAAGGAATGCGCATTGTTGAAAAAATTGAAGAGTTTGAAGAACAAATGAAATTGGCTGTAAGTGAGGCTACATCAGCTTTTGGCGATGGTTCTGTTTTTATTGAAAGATACGTTGCCGGACCGCGTCACATCGAAATTCAGATTTTAGGTGATACGCACGGAAATATTGTGTATTTATTCGAACGCGAATGTTCTATCCAAAGACGCCACCAGAAAGTGATTGAAGAAGCACCATCATCGGTATTGACTCCTGAAATCCGTAAAGCGATGGGTGAATGTGCTGTGAATGTTGGTAAAGCTTGTGATTATGTCGGAGCCGGGACAGTAGAATTTTTATTGGATGAAAATAAAAACTTCTATTTCCTGGAAATGAATACCCGTTTGCAAGTGGAACACCCCGTTACAGAAATGATAACCGGGTTGGATTTGGTGAAAGAGCAAATCAAAGTGGCAAGAGGAGAAAAATTATCCTTCAAACAAGAAGATCTAAAAATTACCGGTCATAGCGTGGAAGTCCGCGTATATGCTGAAGACCCAACCAACAATTTTTTACCGGATATCGGAAAGTTAGTTACGTATAAACGTCCACAAGGTTTAGGAGTGCGTGTAGATGATGGTTTTGAAGAAGGAATGGATATTCCTATTTATTACGATCCAATGATTGCAAAATTGGTAACGTTTGGAAAAGACAGGGAAGAAGCTATAAATCGTATGATTCGTGCAATTGACGATTATCAGATAGTTGGTGTTGAAACAACTCTTAGTTTTTGTAAATTTGTATTGAAACACAAAGCATTTACATCCGGGAATTTTGATACTCATTTTATCAAACATCATTATTCACCTGAAATGTTATCTGTAACAAAAGAAGACGAAGCCATTGTAGCAGCATTATTCGGAGCGAAGTTGATGAGTTCAGCAAAAGCAGTAACTCAAAAGCCGGATGAAGGAAAGAGTGTTTCAAAGTGGAAGACTAATAGGTAGTTTATCCGCAGAGAACATAGAGACGCAAGCTCATCGCAGAGGGCACAAAGAAAAATGTTGTAACGGAGACTATCCCCCTCTTCGAGGGGGCAGGGGGAGAATAGTTAACAAATATTCACAATATACGAGCAACTTTTACTCTATTAACACGTTATACTAGTAAATACAGGCCAAATGGCAACAAGAATTTTCATATTCTTATTTTCTCTCATCATTCCGTTTAACGGGATGGCTCAGAATTCTACAACAAGACCAACAACTCCCGATATTAAAGGAATTTTAGTTGAAACAGTTTATTACCAAGGTGACACTATTCCATATGCAAAACTAAGCACTGTAACGTGTGCTGCCGACCGCGTTTTTAAATCCTACAAACAAAGAGCAGCTTGGGACAGATTAAAATACAATGTAAAGAAAGTTTATCCTTACGCTATTTTAGCTTCAGCTAAATTGAAAGAATATGATAGAGTTTTAGCAACAATTCCTTCTGAAAAAGGAAAAAAGGCATTTACAAAAGAGGCTGAAAAGCAATTAAAAGCTGAGTTTGGTGATGAATTAAAAAACTTAACAGTAACACAAGGAAGAATTTTAATAAAACTCATCGACAGAGAAACAGGAAAAACAACCTACGATGTTGTAAAATGTATGAGAGGTTCTTTCTCAGCTGCAATGTGGCAAGGTGTTGCAATCGTATTCAACTCAAGTCTAAAATCAGATTATGATGCAGAGGGCGATGAAAAAAATATTGAGTATGCTATTAAGTTGATTGAGGATGGGCAGTTTTAAGATGGAACGCAGATGATGCGGATAAAACGGATTTGCACTAATTTTATTTTTTTGAGAACGACCTCTATTTAAATAGAGGTTTTTTATTTATTACCAAGCAATCTTTTTACTGTAAATAGTTTCATTGGCTTTGTTTTTCACCAAAAGGATGTAAACTTGTCGACTCAATAAACTAAAATCAATTTCTTCATTTGTTCCCGAACTTTTCTTTGAAATAATCAGTCGCCCAGGAACATCATAAATTTCAATAAAATCATCCGAAATTAAGTTTTCAATACTCAACGTATTGTTTGAAAAAATTGTTTTGATTTCTTGTTGATTCGTTTGGTTTATTGAAGTTGTTACAGGTGGTAAAATGGAACAAACCAATGCTACTGGCCCACAAGATGCAGCAATATAACATGGAAGCGAGCATAGCGGAATATATAATGTATCTGCAACAATTGAATCACATGTTGGAACACTTGGAGTGCAACCAAAAGGAGTTGGAAACATATAAGTGCAACCACCAGTAAAACATGGCCAAGTAGTAGCATCAATTGCCCAAATGCCATTACAACCAGAAGTTGGAGGAACAACATACCAAGTGGTGACAGTTATCGTTTGAGAATAAATCTTAGTTGCAAAAAATAAAGCGATTAAGATTACTAAGAACTTTTTCATTGACATGTTTTTCTTTGAAAGATGTTAATTGCTTGATGAAAGTTGCATCACTTCACACCCAATTGTTGAGATTGCCACATCCCGCCAAGGTGCGGGACTCGCAATGACGTACAAGAAAAAAAGAGCTCCGTAAAAACGAAACTCCTTTAATTCATAATTTATAATCTCTAATTTATAATTTCCTTAAGCCATTTCCTTTTTCTTAAATCCATCTGCAACAATCAAATCTTTTGTGCCGTGTCCCCAAGAATAAAAACCTTGTCCGGATTTCACTCCTAAATGTCCTGCAGTTACCATGTTTACTAACAAAGGACAAGGAGCATATTTTGGATTTCCGTAACCATCTTGCAATACTTTTAAAATAGAAAGACAAACATCTAATCCGATAAAATCAGCTAACTGCAATGGACCCATTGGATGCGCCATTCCTAATTTCATAACGGTATCAATTTCTTCAACACCAGCAGTGCCTTCATGAAGTGTGATGATGGCTTCGTTAATCATCGGCATTAATATTTTGTTGGCAACAAAACCAGGATAATCGTTTACTTCAGTTGGAACTTTATTTAATTTCTTAGATGTCTCCATGATAAGGCTAGTCACTGCATCAGAAGTAGAATAACCGCGAATCACCTCAACTAATTTCATTACAGGAACGGGATTCATAAAATGCATTCCTATCACTTTATCAGCACGTTTTGTAACTGCTCCAATTTTTGTAATGGAAATAGAAGATGTATTACTAGCTAAAATCGTATTTGGAGGACAAACTTTATCTAGTTCTCTAAAGATATTTAATTTGATTTCAACATTTTCGGTAGCAGCTTCCACAACTAAATCAGCGCTCTTCACGCCATCCGCCATTACTGTGAATGTAGTGATGTTTTTTAATGTGTTTGCTTTATCAGCTTCTGTGATAGTTCCTTTTGCAACAATTCTATCTAAGTTCTTAGCGATAGTTGCCAGTGCCTTATCCAAAGCAGGTTGTGAAATATCAATCAATGCTACATTGTAGCCAAATTGTGCAAATGTGTGAGCAATCCCGTTGCCCATTGTTCCTGATCCTATTACTGCGATGTTCTTCATATTTTTTAGTTTAAAGTTCAAAGTTATAAAGTTTAAAGATAAAACAAAGCCCAACTTTGAACATTGAACTTTTACACTTTAAACTTACTTACCACGACCTTGTATAACAATCAGCGCTGTGTAAATCAAGATTTTTACATCAACTGCTAAAGACATGTTTTCTATGTAAATGATATCGTATTTTAAACGTTGAACCATTTCATCCACATTCTCGGCATAACCATATTTAACTTGTCCCCACGAAGTAATTCCCGGGCGAACTTTATGCAAATGTTTATAGTGAGGTGCTTTTAGTACTATTTGATCAATAAAGAACTGTCTTTCCGGTCTTGGACCAACTATGCTCATTTCTCCAATTAATACGTTGTAGAATTGAGGGATTTCATCCAAACGTACTTTTCTAAGGAATCTTCCCAATGGCGTAATACGAGGATCTTGTTTGCTGGAAAGTGCAGGACCAGATTTTTCTGCATCCACACTCATGGAACGGAATTTATGAATAAAGAAAGGTTTACCATGCCACCCAATGCGTTCGTGGCTATAAAAAATCGGACCTTTTGATGTCATTTTAACGGCAATGGCCACAATTACATATACCCAGCTAAAAAGTGTCAGTACCATTAATGAAATAGCAATATCCATAATGCGTTTCAGAGACTGTTCCCAAGTCGGCATAATTTCTCTGGAAATCTCTATTAATGGTGCTCCAAAGATGGAAGTCATTTTTACTGAGCCGGAAAGAATATCATACATATCGGGAATCACCTTGATTATGAGTCCCCGATAATCCAATTCATTTACAATTTTACCGATATTTTCATGTTCAAAGGATTCAATCGCAATGATTACTTCTTCGATTTTATGAGTAGTTATAAGATTCTTTAAATCAGATAGTTCACCTAAGTGAGGTAAAGTCTTTTTTAACTCTTGTGAGAACCCGTTCTTATTATCAATATGCACAAAACCAACAAATTTATAGCCTGAGGATTTTGTTTGACTTTGCATCTCATTAAATAGCTTCAAAGCATTTTCATTGCTTCCTACCAAAAGGGTGTTAAATCCCATTACTCTGTTATGAATTCGGGAATTAGTAATACTTGAAAGAATAACTCTGAAAAAAGCTGTAAACCCAAAGTGTAAAAGGAAGAGTGTGATAATACTTTGATAATAATTTTTATACGAAACAATTGCATCATCTAGCAAAAGCGCAAAAAATATGATTAAAACACCAATTATAGAAAGTAAAAATGTTTGTCCGATTTCCTTTAAACGCGATTTTCTATAAATATCTTTATAAGTTCCTGTAAGATAATACATTAACACCCAGAAGATTGGAATAAAAAGTAGTCCCCAATAATACTGCTCATCATAAACAACTGGAACGGGTTTCCCGAATTTTGCAGGTTCAATATATATTTTTCGGAAAGTAAAAAACAGGCCCCAAGCCAGCATTGCAGCTGAAATATCGGCAATAAGATATTTTACGACTTGTAGCTTTTTGTTCATAAAACTTCTTCTTTGGGAATTCTTCGGTCTTCTTTAATAAACTAGTTTTATGTTATCAAGCATGAGGGCAGCGCTATCAAGCGGGATTGTATTGTGAAAGCCCCAAACCATTTTATAATCGAGTGCAGTAAACGTCCCACTTACATTTGGAGTTAAATAGATATACGCTTTATTCCAATTGTTGTATGTTGGGTTTAAATAAAGACAAACAAATTGAGATGAAGTTGTTGTTCCTCGAGCAATAATACTTACTGCAGTAGTGTAATTACATCTGTAATTAAATTCAAGAAATACATGCGCTCCTCCATGAGGTAAAGCAAATGAGTCTGCTGTAGCACATTCAAAACGAAATCTGGTAGGATCAGCGTATCCAATTATGCTTTTTGTACCCTCAAACACCGGGTCAGGCCAAGTAAGCTCTTCTATAATAGTATCACAAAATGCTGTTGTTTCAATTGTCACTCCTGGCACTTCAAAATCTTCCTTAAAAGCAAAAGTTGTACTTGATTTATATGTTACAGTAGGACTTAAGGTAATCTTCTTACCAACCTCAAAATTAACAATTTGCTCATATGGATTGTAAAAAGGGTACTGACCTCTGTTAGATGCAATTCCGTTTACTTTAATACCTGCTACAATTTTTACTTTGTGAGTTCCTTCAGTGATAACAGGAAAGGTTGCAGGTAGTTCAAAACAACCTATTAGTTGATCATCCACATATACCCAGGCATCAGTAATTTTATGAGAATTACTTCCTTGTGTTGCATAGTCGGTTGTTAAATTAAATTTTTCGATATGAATATAAGCTGGAATGGGCTCTGAAGGATTATAGAGTTCACACGAACTAAATAATAGAGTCGCAAAAAATCCAAAAGAAAATAAAAACTTGTAAATTGTATTCATGTTAGTTGTTAGATAATCCTTGTTCTTCAGCAAAATTGGATGTAACTTTCATTTTTTCAATTATTTTATAAGCTACATCCAGGGCTTTATAACCATCATCAATACTAACTAAAGGAGTAGAGTTGCTGATTATTGAATCAGCAAACGTTTCAAGCTCCATTTTTATTGCGTTGGTAGGTAAAATAGTTGGATTTTCGAAATAAATCTGCTTGGATCCTTTGCCATTGCCCAAGTCGATAGTAACTGCTAACGGATCAACTTCTCCTTTTACATCGTTTAAGCGTATCAATTCCACCTTTTTATCCAGAAAATCGACTGAAATATACGCATCTTTCTGGAAAAAGCGGGATTTACGCATATTTTTCATAGATATTCTGCTTGAAGTAAGGTTGGCAACACAGCCATTATCAAATTCTATGCGGGCGTTGGCAATATCCGGACTCTCACTCACAACCGCCACACCGCTTGCACTAATACGTTTGATATTGGATTTTACAACACTCAAAATAATATCAATATCATGAATCATTAAATCCAAGACTACCGAAACATCTGTTCCTCTTGGATTAAATTGTGCCAATCGATGCGTTTCAATAAACATTGGATTAGAACAATAATCACGGGCAGCAATAAATGCAGGGTTGAATCTTTCAACATGTCCGACTTGAACATGCACATTCGCTTCTTTTGATAAACCTTTTAAACTTTTTGCTTCTTCAATGGTATTGGTAACAGGCTTTTCGACAAATATGTGTTTTGAGTTTTTTATAGCTTTTGATGCACAATCATAATGAGTAATTGTTGGAGTAACAATGTCAACAGCATCTACAAGAGCAATAAGACTTTCAATCGAATCAAATGCTTTTACACCAAATTCTTTTTCCACTTCTTTTGCTGCTTCAGGATTTGCATCATAAAAACCAATGAGTTCGTATTTATCAATCTCTTTTAATAAACGGATGTGAATTTTTCCGAGGTGACCTGCTCCTAAAACGCCTATTTTAATCATATAATTAAGTGATTTGTCACAAAAATACTTTTTTCCACAATCGCTTCTTGAAAAATTACTCTTAATTATAAGTATAGTATTGTTAATTTCGTGCCCTAGATAATATTATGGTAACGGATACATATCGACATAAAGGTTTACGGAGACAACTTGCTGGTCTGTTAAAGGAGAAAGGAATTGAAGATGCGGAAGTATTGAAAGCAATAGAAACAGTTCCCCGTCATTTATTCCTGAACAGTTCTTTTATAGAAAGAGCTTATGAGGACATTGCATTTCCCATTGGTTCGGGACAAACGATTTCACGTCCACATACAGTTGCTTTTCAGACAGAGTTGCTGGATTTAAAAAAAGGAGAGAAGGTTTTGGAAATTGGAACCGGTTCGGGATACCAAACCAGTGTTTTGCTGGAAATGGGGGTAAAGGTTTATACAATTGAACGGCAAAAAGCACTTTTTGACCAAACAAAGGCTTTTTTGCCAACAATTGGTTATAATCCCAAGTTTTTTTACGGGGATGGTTATAAGGGATTGCCAATTTTTGCGCCTTTTGACAAGATTATCATAACGGCAGGGGCTCCTGTTATTCCAGATGCCTTGCTTGATCAGCTTAAAATAGGTGGTATTTTGGTTATTCCTTTAGGAGATAAGGTTCAAATAATGACTTTTATTAAGAAAACTGGTCCAAAAGCCTTCGAAAAGGTGGAATATGGGGAGTTTAAGTTTGTTCCGCTACTAGAGGACAAGGAGTGGGGAGATTAGGGGGTTATTAACAATAAAGTGTTAAAAACAAAGATATTGTTAATAAGTTGTTGAATTGAAAATAATGTTTACCTTTGTATCACTGAATTTTAAAATTGATTACTAAAAATTAAATTTAATTTAAACTAAACAACAAAAACTATGAAAAAATCAGTACTAGTGATTGCTTTAGCATTTGGCGTAACAGGTGCTTTTGCGCAAGACTTAACATCAAAAAAAGGTGAGCCAATTTTGCCAGAGGCAGAAGATTGGGCTATCTCTTTGGATGCTGATCCTATGTTTCAATTTGTAGGAAATGCATTTAACGGAAACACTTCTAACAGTGCTCCATCTGTAGGTTGGTTAAACAGTAACCAAACTATCATCGGAAAAAAATTCATCGATGAGAAAAATGCTTACAGAGTATTAGTTCGTTTGGGTTTCACAAACCAAACTTACAAGAACATGGTAGTAGATAACTCTATCGTTACTCCAGCTGTGTTCCCTGCTCAGGATGCTGAAGTAGAAGATAAATTTAAAATGAAAAATACTAGCATCGCTATTGGTGTTGGTAAAGAAATGAGAAGAGGAAAAACTCGTTTGCAAGGTTACTACGGTGCTGATGCGATGATTTGGATTTCTAGCTCTGGAAGCAAATATGAGTATGGAAACACAATGTCTCCACTTTTAGCTGCTGGAACAACTCCAACTCCAACTTCAACTTCTTGGGATCCTGCAACAGGTGCTGTACTTGGTGAAGCTCCTATGGGTTCTCGTACTTTATCTACTAAATCTGGTATGACTTTAGGTATCGGAGTTCGTGGATTTATTGGTGCTGAGTATTTCATTTTCCCAAAAATTGCAATTGGTGCAGAATATGGTTGGGGAATTGGTTACCAAATGTCAGGAAAAGGAAAAACAACTTATGAAACTACTGGTGGTGCTGGTCCAACTGTTGCTGAACAAGAGTCTATTTCTTCTGGTTCTTCTAAATTTGGATTTGACACAGACTTAAACCAAGGAAACATTTTTGGTTTCAAAGGTTCTAACTCTGGAACTGGTTCATTAAAAGTTACTTTCCACTTCTAGTAAGTAGAAAATATAAAAACAAAAAGACCTCGAGCAATCGAGGTCTTTTTGTTTTTAGCAATACTTGATTTAAGTATTCCGAAAACATAATCTGCTTATCCCGACAAATCCCGATAGCTATCGGGACGGGATTTTTTATAATGAAGTATTTTCAAAGTAATTGTAAAAACAAATCATTCACTTCTTCTTCCGTTAATTCACGCCACTCACCAACTTTTAGTTTGCCTAATTTTATATTCATAATCCGTACTCTCTGCAACTTTATAACCTGATAGCCGAACACATTGCACATCCTTCGGATTTGTCTGTTTAAGCCCTGTTTAAGTACTATTCTAAAAACTCTTTTTGTGTTAGGTTCAGCTTTTATTTTGCAAGGTTTTGTAATTGCATCTCCAATATTTACTCCTTCAGCCATTTGTTTTAAAAATTGATTTCGCAGTGGAAGATTTAAGGTAACGGCATATTCTTTTTCGTGTTCGAAATCGGGATGAATAATTTTATGGATGATTGTGCCATTATTTGTTAGCAATATTAATCCCTCAGAATCTTTGTCCAGCCTTCCAACAGGAAGAATGTTCTCTTTATGTTTAATTGCATCCAGAATGTTTCCTTCTGTTTTTTCTGTAGTACAAACAATTCCTGCAGGTTTATTGTAAGCGATATATATAAAGTTGTTGTCCATAATTTTATGCAAAGTTATTTTAATTAAACACATCATTTAGACCTAGCTACCGCAGGCAGATTTGTAAAATTCGTAACAATTCGTTATCCGTACCAATTATTTTTTACATTTGCATTGCTTTTGGTTTCAGACGAATAGTCTGGATTAAAAGGGAACCTTGTTAAAATCAAGGACTGTTCCCGCAACTGTAAGCTCTTTCCGAAAGGAAAATGTGTTCTGCAAACCACTATTCGTTTAATCGGATGGGAAGGTACACAAGAGTGAGTCAGGAGACCTGCCAAAAAGTAAATAACATTTGTAGCTTTCGGAGAAAAGGCGAAGAATAGACGAATAATTTCACATTTATCTATCCTTACAATTTTACCGTTTGTTGCCAATGATTGAGCCTAATGCTAAATCGTTTGTAATGAATTTGTTTAAGAGTAGTATTTTTTTATTCCTGATTCTGTATTCCGTAATTGGATATACACAAGAAATCTCTGTGGATTCTTCCAAACAATTAAAAGTAGTGGAGGTGTCAGCATCTCGCTTAAATGTTTTTTCAAATTCAAGTAAAACAGAAATTTTTGATAGTACTTTTTTAAGCAGATATTCTACAAGTAATTTAGCTGATATATTAGCCAATGAAAGCCAGGTTTTTGTTAAATCGTACGGGCAAGGTAGTTTGGCTACAACATCTTTCAGAGGTTCAGGAGCAAGCCATACAGCACTTTTGTGGAACGGATTTAATTTGCAAAGTCCCATGAATGGCTTAGTAGATATGTCGCTGGTTCCTGCAAATTTTATGTCGGATATAAAAATTCAATATGGCGGAGCAGGAGCACTGTGGGGAACAGGAGCGGTTGGTGGAAGTATTCATTTGAGTAATAATGCAAAATTTAACAGAGGAATAACGATTGGAACTACAACTTCATTTGGTAGTTTTTCTGATAAACAACAACAGGCAAATGTCGAAATAAGTAAAAAACGTTTTATCACTTCTCTCAAATTATTTAATCACGATTCAAAAAACGATTTCCCTTTTATAAATACTGCTCAATATGGTAAACCTGAGCAAAAACAAAGCAATGCAGAGCTTAAAGAATATGGTTTATTACAGGAAAATTATTTTTTAATAAATGAGAAGCAAAAATTAAGTACTCATTTCTGGTATCAGAATAACGATAGAAATATTCCACCATCCATGACACAAAACATAAACGTGTCGAATCAGAAAGATGAATTCTATAGAGCTACTGCTGATTGGCAAAGGACTACAGAAAAGTTAACCATCATTGCCAGAGCTGCATATTTTGACGAATATTTATTTTTTACAGACACGTTAGTTGATATAGATTCCCGAAGCAGAACAAAAGTTTTTATTTCTGAAGCAGAAAGCAGATTTAGTGTCACAAAGTTTGATTTAGTAAACATTGGTGTAAACAATACTTACAGTGAAGCAGAAAGTGAAAGTTTTATTTTTACTCAGCATCAAAACAGAACAGCATTGTTTGCAAATTATAAAATCCAAACGCGTAAAAATAATTTGACTGGGGTTGTAAGTGGGCGACAGGAGTTTGTGGAAGGAAAATCTGTTCCTTTTTCGGGGTCGCTTAGTTTAGAAGCTAAATTTTTAAAATGTTTTATTATAAGAGGAAATGCTGCCCAACATTATCGTCTTCCTACATTTAATGATTTGTTTTATAAAGGAGAAGGAGGCTTGGGAGTTGTTGATTTAAAACCGGAAACAGGTTGGAGCGAAGAGCTCAGTTTAATAAATAAATATTCCATTGGTATATTTTCCTGGGAGTTGGGAGCTACTGTTTTTAATAAAGACATAAACAATTGGATTATCTGGCAGCCGGTTTCTTCTAGCATCTGGTCTCCAAAAAATCTGATGAAAGTTTGGTCGCGGGGAGTTGAATACAAAGTGAACATTGGAATCAAAAAAAATAAATTTAATTTTCTATTGACAGGATTGTACAATTATGTTTTGTCAACAAATGAAAAATCAGCTTTGGCAAACGATGCTACAATTGGAAAACAGTTGATATATGTTCCAATTCAGAATGCACAAGGAACAGCCACTTTGAGCTATAAAGGAACTTCTTTAAGTTATACTCAAATGTATGTTGGTTATCGTTATACTTTATCCGATAATTCAGATTATTTGAAACCTTATACCATTGGAAATATTTCTATTGCTCAAACATTTTCTCTTTCCACATATAAAATAAAAGTGTTTGCACAATTAAATAATATTTGGCAGGAAACTTATCAGGTAATGGAATATAGGGCCATGCCATTATTCAACTATCAAGTAGGATTATCATTACAATTTAATCAATCAAATAAATAAAAATAAAAAATGAAGACAAATCAATTATTTTATCTAAGTGCATTTGCATTTGCAATCACTTTTACCAGTTGTAAAAAAGATGATCCTGAACCAGCTCCGGGTGGTGGTTCTGCTGCAAATTATAGTTCGGGAGTGTTTGTAACCAATGAAGGACCGTTTGGTAGCGGAACAGGAACTATTAGTTTTTATGACAGAACCAGCGGAACTGTTTCCAGCGATATTTTTGAAGCAAAAAATGGTTATCCATTAGGTAATATTGTTCAGTCGATGGAAATTTATAATAACAAAGCCTACATCGTTGTAAACAATGCAGGCAAGATTGAAGTTGCTGACCCAACTTATTTTACAAGTAATGGAGTTATCACAGGATTTACTTATCCCCGTTATTTTTTAGGAATTAATTCTTCAAAAGGATACGTTTCTGAATGGGGAGCAGGTGGAGTAGCAGGTGCAATCAAAATTGTAGACTTGTCAACAAAAACTATTATAGGAACAATTACAACAGGAAAAGGTGCTGAAGGAATGGTGTTAGCAGGTTCAAAAGTATATGTTGCTTGCGGAGGAGGATTTGATAACGACAGTATTGTCACAGTTATCAATTCAACAACAAATTCAGCAATTACAAATATTAATGTGGGAGCCAATCCAAAAAGTATTAAAATGGATGCGAATGGAAAAGTTTGGGTGTTGTGCAGTGGACAATGGGATCCAACTTATACTTTTTTAATTAGTCCGGGAAAATTAGTTAGAATAGATACTGCAACAAACGCTGTGGATTTATCTTTGCCATTTGCTTCAACTTTTTCTCAGCCGTCCAACTTGGTTATAAACAGCTCTAAAACTACTTTGTATTATTCTTATAGTGGAGGAGTTTATTCACATTCATACTCTGCTTCGGTTTTAAGTGGGGCTTCCATCATTAACAGAAATTTTTACGGATTAGGTGTTGATCCAACTAATGATTATATCTACGGTTCGGATGCTGTTGATTTTTCAAGTAATGGTAAAGTTATTCGTTACAATGCTTCAGCTACTTTGGTTGATAGCTTTGCTGTAGGCGTAATTCCAGGTGGATTTTATTTCAAGTAAGAAATTGGACTGTTTTGTACAGAAAAAGCTTTAAATATTGCTTGTTAGTTTTGTCAAATGTTATAAATTTGGCTTAAACTAAAATGGAACTATTTATGAAAAAAAATCTACTTAAAGCAATTATTGCTTTTTGTGTAATTTCTAACGTGAATTACCTGAAGGCACAAACTGTTCCCAACAACAGTTTTGAAAACTGGGGAATGTCTGGAACTTTTGAACATCCGGTTGTTGCACCGGCTCCTGTTTTTGAAAGTTCGAATTTTGAAACGTTTTATCAATATGGTTTAGTGAATGTAACGGAAGTTGCAGGAGTAACAGGTAGTGCAATCCGTGTTGAAAATATTCTTTCTCCATCTGGAGATACATTAAATGGATATTGTTCATGGGGAAGTGCAAACGGAGGTTCTATGACAGATGGAATTCCCTTGACTTCGATGCTTACGGGTTGTAATGTAAGTGTACGTTATAATATTAATGCATCAACTCCAGGATTTATCGCTTTCATTCCAATGACAGCTGGAGCACCTTCAGGAGCTGGTAATGGTTTGTATCCTGGAGCATATGTTTATCAGATAAGCGGAAGTCAACCAACTTTTACAGGAATGAATTTTACTTTCACTCCTGCATTAACATTGGTACCAGATTCATGTATTTTGTTTGTTACTTCATCAGATCAAATTGTTTCAAACTTGGGTACTCCGGGAGATTTTTTAGAAGTAGATAATTTTTCCTGGACAGGAACAACAGATGTTTTTCCATCTGGAAATTTAGATGTCTGGCAACCTTTACCTTCGGTTGAAATTCCTATGGACTGGACCGTTGAGGTTAGACCAGACTTTTTAACCTTTGCTAAATCAATGGATGCAGCTGCAGGAAATTATTCTTTATTACTTAAAAATATTGTAACAGGTTCTGACACAAGAATAGGAAGAGCAACTTTGGGTTCTTGGGATTGTCCTTCTGGTGGTGGTCCGTGTGATATGGTACCAGGTATGAGTGTTGCGTCAACTCCAAAAAGTTTTGGATTTTATTACAAGTATTCTACTCCGGGTGTAGATACTGCATCAGCCTATGTGAATTTGATGGCCTCTGGTGTTGGTGTTTCAGGTGGTTGGGCTGCTTTATTTCCTACTGCTACCTGGACTTTTCAATCTATGATGATGCCAACTCCGGGAACTCCTCCTGACAGTGCTTTCATTTCTTTTGAATCAGGACGTTGGATGACAGCAGTGAACAACAGTACTTTATTAATTGACGATGTTAAATTTCATTACTGTAATGAAGTAGCAACTATTAACGGACCGACTTCTGTTTGTGTGAATTCAAGTGGTGTAGTTTTTTCAATCAATAATGAATTTGCTACAGGCTATTCATGGTCAACTACAACAGGAACAATTAATGGTAGCTCTACAATGCAATCGGTGATGATCGATAATATTGCTGCTAATGGAACTATAACTGTTATTAAAACATACGGAGATGGATGTCCTCCAATGACTTTTAATTTACCAATTACTGTTTCTGCAGCATCTAGTGCAAACGCAGGAACTAACCAAACTGTTTGTTCAGCAAATCCATCAGTGAATGTTTCAGGAAGCGTTGTTGGAGCAACCGGTGGAAACTGGACTACTAGCGGAACAGGTATGTTCATGAATCCAACGAATTTAAATACTACTTATATGCCAACGCCTGCTGATATTTCATCAGGAAGTGTTATTTTAACTTTAACTCCGACAGGAACAGGAATTTGTCCATTTACAACCGGACAGATCACAGTAACTTTTATTACTTCTCCAACTGTTAGTGCCGGTGCTGATCAAACAGTTTGTTTTGGTACAATGGTAACATTGAGTGGTTCAGGTGGTTCAATAAGTTATACATGGGACGGTAGTGTAGCTGATGGAACTCCGTTTGCTTCTCCTATAGGAACAGTTGTTTATACTGTTACCGGAACAGCTGCAAATTCTTGTACAAATACAGATATGGTAAGTGTTACAACAAATCCTTTACCATCTGTTTCATTTAGTTTAGCTACTGATACCGTTTGTGATAACGCTTCATCTTTTGCATTGTCAGGCGGATTGCCAACAGGAGGTGTGTATTCAGGTACAGGAGTTTCTGCTGGTAACTTTAATCCTGCAACATCAGGTGCCGGAACTTTTTCAATTACTTACACTTATACAGATGTAAATAGTTGTCAAGGCAGTATGGCTCAGAATATTGTTGTAGAAGTTTGTACATCAGTTGATAATGCAAATAATGAAATGATTACTAAAATGTTCCCGAATCCTACAACAGGAGTATTGAACATTGAAGTGAACAATGGAAACAAGAATTATGATCTGTATTTAACAGATGTTACAGGAGGAGAACTTTTCAAAACTACTTCTGATAAAAAGACATTTGCTTTAAATATGGAAGAGTATTCTAACGGTGTTTATTTTATCCGTTTAGTATCTGAAGGATCAACAATAAACAAACGCATTGTAAAGGAATAGTATCTTAATTAAAATTTTAAGCGGCATATGCGAAATGTATATGCCGCTTTTTTTTGCTATGAAAGAAAAAGCAATATTCTGTTGGAGTGGAGGAAAAGATTCCGCACTTGCATTGCATAAAATTATGTTGGAAGACAAACTTGAAATTGTTGCCTTGCTTACAACACTCAATGCAACTTTCAAAAGAATTTCTATGCATGGAGTGAGGGAAGAGCTGTTGGAGCAACAAGTTCATTCAATAGGTTTGCCTTTGATAAAAATGTATGTGAATGAAGGCACAAATGCTGAATATGAAAAAGAAATGGAAAAATTACTTTTGGAATACAAAACAAAAGGTGTAACTAAAGTTGTTTTCGGAGACATATTTTTAGAAGACTTGAGATTGTACAGAGAAAATAATTTATCCAAAGTAGGATTAAAAGCAGAGTTTCCTTTGTGGAAGAAAAATACGACAGACTTGATAAATGAATTTTTAAAACTCAATTTTAAAACAATTACTTGTTGTGTAAATGATGCCTATCTAAATGAAGATAAAGTAGGAGAGGAGATTGATGTTGAATTTATCAAATCACTTCCTAAAAATGTTGACCCCTGTGGAGAAAATGGTGAGTACCATACGTTTTGTTATGCAGGACCAATATTTAAAAAACCAATAAAATTTACAGTTGGAGAAAAAGTTTATAAACCGTTAGAAATAAAAAAATCGGATTGTGATTTTAAAAGTTCAGAAACAAAAGGATTTTGGTTTTGCGATCTAGTGCATGTTAATTAAAACTCGCTCCTGCTTTCTTTTGAAATAAATATGCAGCAGGATTAAAGAAGCGTAAAGTCACTTCAACACCACCTTGGCCGGTAGTAGCTTTTTTTAATCCGGATAAATTTACATCGTAAGAAACTCCAATAGCGTATCTTGCTAATTCGTATTGTAAATAAGGAATTAAAGCATCTCTGAATCTGTAAGAACAACCTAATGAAACAGCCATTCCTTTTTTGATCCCCGTATATTTTGATTCATCTTTCATTTTGTATTTTAAAAGCATTCCCATTGTTACTTCCTTTTGCGGACCTTGAAACATGGCTATAGCAGAAGCGCCAACACTAATGGAAGTGTTTTTTACTCCAAGCAATGTTTGTCCGTGAACAGTATATTTCATATAACTTTTTGAATCTATGGTAGTGATGTATGATTGTTCCGGACGAGAAAGGTGATCAAAAGCAATTCCTATTTTTAATGTTTTATTGTCATTCGATTCCATGTATTTATTATCAGAACCAAAACTGTAGCAGAGACCGGCAGTATAATCGCTGTAACTGATATTGTTTGTCTGGTAGTTTTCACCCGATTGCATAAACTGATCGTAAACTCCGGCATAATCGTACTGACTGTTAAACCGTAATCCACTTGGGTCGATGCTGCTTTGTTTACTTGATGCTAAAAAACCTCCGGAAATTCTGTTGTTTTCATCCAATAATAAATGATAAGCTATTGAAAAAGTAGCAGCTGTTTTTTTCATATTTCCATCTCCTGCTTTATCTGAAAGTAAACTTAAACCCAGTGCTAATCCTTTTTGCTTTTTCTTTTTATAGATGGCAGTTCTGTTCTTAACTTTAATCCAATTGGTTGGATCAAACCTGAATTCAAAAGAAAGCTCATCGGTTCTGTAACCCTTTATTGATCTCCATTGTTCTTTATGATGAGCAACAATTTGATAATTTTTATCTACTGCAGTTAATGCAGGATTTATGGTTAAAGGAGAATGATCGTATTGAGAAAAATGACTGTCCTGTGCATCAGCTGTAATGCAAAGTACACAGGCAATAAATAAAAATGATATGTAATTTTTCATTCTCATTATCTGATTAATGAAATATTTCCTTTTCCTTCTCCTCTTGTTCCATCTCTGAATTCTACAGTGAAATAATAAGCAAAAACAGCAGGGTCTAATTTCTTTCCTTTGAATTGTCCATCCCAACATTGATCAAGAGATTTTCCTTCATACACTTGTTCGCCCCATCTGTCGTAAATGTTCAATGTAAGTTTTACTATACAAGGATTTAAAGGAACACACAACTGGTCATTTACTCCATCATCATTAGGAGAAAACGCATTTGGAATAAGTGTTTTTAAATCTACAGAGGCACCACCGCAAGGAGGAAGATCAACAAAAACAGTTACAACATCAGAAGCGGTACAACCATTTGCATTTGTAACTGTAACAGTATAGCTGGTTGTTTGTAATGGTGATGCAACTGTACTTGCTGTGGATACACTACTCAACCCGGTTGCAGGCGACCAGGAATAACTTATTCCTCCGGAAGCTAATAAAGTTGTACTGCTTCCGTAATCAATAATATCATCAATCCCTGCAAACGCAACAGCAGAAATAACACTTAAGTTTACATTAACAATACTGTCACATCCGCCTCCGGCAGAAACTGTATCACTGTAAAGTCCGGGATTTCCAACTATTGCTCCCGAAGGAAGTGTATAATTTTGTCCGGAACAAATAACTGCATTGATTGTTCCTACAGGTGGAGGAGTTACTGTTAATGTAGTAACAATAATACTGTCACATCCTAAAGAATTACTTAAAGTATCGTTATAAACTCCGGAGCTTGAAACTATTGTTCCGGATGGTAATGAATAAGTATTTCCCTGACAAATTGTAGCGCTTGCATTTGTTGAAGTTGGAGGAGTTACTACTACAGTCATAGTTGCCGTTGCAGTACAACCTCCATTGTTTGCAGTAACAGTATAAGTTGTGGTCACCAACGGACTAACAACTACAGATGCAGTTGTTGCTCCGGTATTCCATGAATAAGTTGTTCCGCCTGTTGCAGTCAATGTAGAACTTGCTCCCGAACAAATGGGTGAATTACCAATAATTGCAGGAGTAGGAACTGAATTGATCGTAATGGTTGCAGTAGCAGTTGCGGCAGGACAACTTCCTGAAGCAGCAATATCATTTGTAACAGTATATGTTCCGGGAGTACTTGCACTTAAATCAACAACACCTGTACTTGCATTAATTGATAAGCCTGCAGTGGAAGTAAATGTTCCAGCTGTAGCACCTGCTCCGAAAGCAGGAGAAGGATCAACTCCGTTTTGACAATACGGTCCGGCATAACTAAATGTAGCCACTGAAGCTGCAGTAATTGTTACTGATGCAGTAGCCGTTGCAGGACAAGCTCCTGCGGTTGTATATGTTACAGTATAAGTTCCGGGAGTACTTCCGATTAAATTTATTGTTCCTGTACTTCCGTTTATAGATAATCCGGCAGTTGATGTAAATGTTCCTCCGGCTGTTCCGGTAATTGTCGGACTTGGATCTGTTCCGCTCTGACAAAAAGAAGAAGGAGTATAATTAAAAGCAGCAACATCAATTGCATTCACAGTTATGAAAGTTGTTTGAGTTAATGTATCAGCTCCCGATGCATTTGTTGATGTAAGGGTTACCGGATAAGTTCCGGCAGTTGCATAACAAATAGAACTTGGATTCTGAACTGTAGATGTTGAAGGTGTTCCTCCTGTAAACGTCCAGCTCCAGCTGGTTGGTGTGTTTGTACTTAAATCAGTAAAAGAAATACAATCTGCTTCACAAATAGTACTGTCTGATGCACCAAAGTTTGTAACCGGTGGAGTTGGAGTAGTAGTTACAAAAGTAAAATTATCTACTTGTGTCCAATCACCTAATCCTCCTGCTGGTAATTGAACAGTAATAAAAGCCCCTGCAACAGGTGCAGTAAAAGTGAACGTACGATTAACCCAAACTCCATTGGTTGGAAGCGGAGCAACATACACAGGTGTTCCAAACGCTCCAGCAACTGTACTAACTCCAATTTCAACAGCAGGCGAGCTAGTAGCAAATGTTCCCCAGCAACCTTTATCCCAAAATGAAATTGTATAACTCGTTCCTACAGTAAGAGGAGCAGACAATCCCATCGTTATAGCATCTGTTCCCGAACCTGTAAATGCAACATACCACAACCCGTTTTGTGCCAACCCGCAATAAGTGGCTGATGTAATAATATCCATATCACCAAACGAACCAAATGCAATGGTATTCGACATAAAGCCATTGAATGCTGCATTACCCAGATTGATCTGATCAACACCTGCTGTATTGATTTCAAAATCACCGTTCAGAAATGTTTGCGCGTGTCCATTCCTTATCGTAGAAAAAGATAGAATAGCATAACAGAAAATTATTTTGACAAACAGTTTCATTTTTGTCTAAATGAGCATACCAAATTTACGATAAATTATTGATATTTAGTATTGTTATAGATTTTAATGTAATTTTTCTATTTTTACATAGGATGAAATTAAAAACCAATTTTTTTCTTTTTATTATTTGCTTTGCTATCACCTTTCATAATGGTTTCGGTCAGCAATATAATTTTCGTCAATACAATGTGCAGGATGGTTTAGCCCATTCACAAGTATCTCCAATTGTTCAGGATGCAAAAGGTTTTATTTGGATTCCTACGTTGGGTGGAGGAATTAGTAAGTTTGACGGAAAGATATTTGTTAATTATACTGAAAAGGAAGGATTAAGCAGCAATTTGATCAGGTGTTCATTAGTAGATAAAAAAGGTAATATTTGGTTGGGAACTGCTGGAGGAGGGGTTTCTATGTTCGATGGAAAAGTTTTTAAAAGGGTAGATGATAGCACTTCTAAAGTTGACGATGTAGTTTATTCTCTTATTGAAGATGCAGAAGGACTTATTTGGATTGCTTCAAACAAAGGCGTTTTTACCTATGATGCAAATCTAGCTAAAAGTCAAGAAGTAAAATTTACGCACATAAATAAAAAATATAACTTACCTGAGCTTCCTGTAAAAACTATTTTTCAAGACAGCAAAAAAAGAATTTGGTTTAGTGTGTGGGACAGTGGCTTGTATTGCATTTCAGAAAATAAAGTAAGCCACTTTACCGAAAAGGATGGATTGACAAGTCCATGCGTTACTATTATTGAAGATGAAAAAGGTGAAATTTGGTTTGGATTAAAAAACGGAGTAATAAAAGTAAATTCAAAAAATGAGAAAATAGAATTACTTCGTTTTGACAATATCCATTTGAATGAAATAATGATTTATTCTTTGCTGGAAGATAAATTTGGTAACATCTGGTTCGGAACTCAAAGCGCTGGATTAATTAAATACAATCCTAAGACAAAAATTTCAGAAAAAATTACAACTAAGAATGGTCTTCCGACCAATGATGTTTTAGGATTAATGGAAGATTTTGAAGGCAATATTTGGATGAGTTGTTGGGGATATGGAGCTGTAAAGTATTCGGGTTCCATGTTTGTGCATTATATAACTAAGGATGGACTATTAGGAAATTACGGAGGAGCACTTATACAATTATCCAATAACGATTTGCTTGTAAACTCAGGAACTGAAATCAGCAGAGTAAAGCCAAACGGGACAATTTTACCATTCGAACAAAAAGTTTCTTCAAAAATTTATGCTCTTCACAAAAGTAAGTCGGATATAGTTTATGTAGCTACTGACGATGGTTTAATAAGCTTTGAAAACGGGAAGAAAAAAATTTATTCCGAGAAAGATAATTTATTAACATTCCCGCCAACAACTTTGGTTGAAGATAAAACCGGAAAAATATGGTGTTCATCTCTTTTTGGAAAACTATCAAGTTTTGACGGAGAAAATTTTGTGAATTATTCAGAAAAGGATGGTTTAAAGCCGGATTATATTTATTCGATTTATGTTGACAGCAAAGACAATGTGTGGATATGTACTTGGGCAGCGGGTTTGTGTAAATTCGATGGCAAAAAATTTACCTACTATACAAAAAAGGATGGTTTAGCAAGTGATAACATTATGACTTTATTAGAAGATGATAAAGGGTTATTGTGGATAGGAACTTACGGAGGCGGATTGAGTGTTTATGATGGCAAAGAATTCAAAACTATTTCCAGTAAAGATGGTATGTCAGACGATGCAGTAGTAGCTATGGTTTTTGATAAAGCAAATGATTTGTGGATAGCAACTACAAAAGGATTGAATAGATTAAACAGTAACGAATATCGTTCTACCGGAAAAATTATATTTCGTGTTTATGGAAAAAGCGAAGGATTAGCTGAAATAGAGTGTAACAGAAATGCTGCTTTTAAAAGTGTAGATGGAAATATTTGGTTTGGCACAAAAACTGGCTTAACAAAATATACTTCAGATGATGACCACATGAATAAGATAGAACCGTTTACTCACATTACTAACATTCAATTATTTTTTGAAAATGCAGATTGGACAAAGTTGTGTGACAGTATAAATGAAACGACTAATTTACCTTATCAGCTTTCTCTTGATTATACAAATAATCATCTCACATTTAATTTTATAGGTATCAGCACAACAGTTCCTGAAAAAGTTTTGTATAAATATATGCTCGAAGGAGTTGATAAAAGCTGGTCACCTCCAACTGATAAAACAAGTGCTACTTATTCCGGATTATCTCACGGCTCTTATGTTTTTAAAGTAATGGCTTGTAATAATGAAGGAATTTACAATCAGAACGCAACCACTTTTGAATTTGTAATAACACCGCCTTTTTGGAAAAGAACCTGGTTTTATGTTTTGTGTGTTATTGTTGTAATTGGTGGATTTTATATATATGTAAAACTGCAGACAAAAAAATTAGCAAGAGAAAATAAAATATTAGAAGAAAAAGTAGAAGAACGTACTGCTGAAGTTGTAAAGAAAAAAGATGAATTGGAATATGCTTATCACGAAATAGAAGAAAAAAACCGTGATATCATGGATAGTATCAACTATGCAAAGCGGATACAATATACCATTCTCGCAAATGAAGAATTGTTGAAAGAGAATATACCTAACCATTTTATTTTATTTCAGCCAAAAGATATTGTAAGCGGTGATTTTTATTGGGCAACTAAAAAAGATAATAAATTTTATTTGGCTGTCTGTGATTCAACCGGACATGGGGTTCCGGGTGCTTTCATGAGTTTGCTGAATATTTCTTTTTTGAATGAAGCTATTTCCGAAAAAAATATTTCAGAGCCTAACGAAATTTTGAATTATGTAAGAGAACGTTTGATCACAAGTGTATCAAAAGATGGTGCTCAAGATGGAATGGATGGAATTTTACTTTGTATTGATAAAGAAAACAATGAGATAACTTATGCTGCGGCCTTGAATGCTCCTGTTTTAGTTTCAGATGGTAAGCTAATTCAGCTTAGTGCCGATAAAATGCCAATTGGAAAAGGTGAGCGGATGAATTCTTTTACACTCTTTAATATTGAAATGAAAGCTGAAGATGTTTTGTATTTATATACGGATGGTTATGCCGATCAGTTTGGCGGAGCAAGCGGGAAAAAGTTTAAGTATAAACAACTGCATCAACTTCTTTTGACTAATAATACTAAGTCCTTAAACGAGCAAAATAATATTTATTTAAAAACAATTAATGACTGGAAAGGGAACCTTGAACAGGTAGATGACATCTTAGTTATTGGCATAAAGATTTAAAGGCTTTCAGAAACCATTTCAGCAACTTCTTCGCCTACTAAACTCCCAATTGCCACACCCATTCCGCCCATTCTCACTGCACAAAAAATATTGTCGCTCGTTGCTCTGATAATACTTTTCTTTTGTGGACCAACTCCCATAATTCCGCTCCAACGCATATCAATAGAATATTTTGCATAAGGAATGATCATTGTGCTCAATAAATGCTCTAATTTATTTTGCACCAGTTGAGTCAATCCAAATTCGGTTGTTTCTTCTGTTTTCAGATCTAAATTTCTTCCTCCACCAAATAAAACTCTGTTGTTTATGTTTCTGAAATAATAGTATCCATTATCGAAATGAAAAGTTCCTTTTAATTTTAAATTTTTGATGGGCTCAGTAATTATAACCTGTGCTCTTGCTGGTTCAACCTGATAGGATGGCAATAATTGTTTTGCAAATCCATTAGTAGCAATAACTACTCTGCTACAATTTATAATGGTTTTATCAGCAGAAATAATTGTCACATTTTTCCCATTGTCTTTTAATTCTTTCACTTCAAAGCCATTGATTACTTCAACTCCTAAATTGCGAACTTTAGAAATTAATGCAGATATCATTTTTCCTGTATCTATCTGAGCTTCGGCAGTATTAACAATCATATGCTTAATATTCTTAAAACCAAAGGGTTTAATTTTTTCATCCGCAGATTGATAGACATTTTTCTTACCAATTATAGAAGAAGTATGCTTATTAAGGTATTCGATCTTAGATTCGCAGGCAGCATATTGCTTTTTTGTTTCAAACACTTCATATCCTCCCCAATTATGGAAATCAATAGCTTTATCGCCCAAATTTTTTCTCAGCCTTAACAGACCTTTCCAGCGTTTTTCTACTAATGAAAATGTCTCGTTTTCTGAAGAGTTTTTTAAATCACTTAAAAGCTCACTTGGACTACCAAAACACGCAAAACCGGCATTTTTTGAACTGGCTCCCGAAGGTAGCATTCCTCTTTCAAGCACTACTATTTTTAGATTATTGTTCTGTTTTTTTAGATTTAAGGCTGCATTTAGGCCCACAATTCCACTCCCGATAATTGCAATATCGATATTGTTAAAATAAGTGGTTTGTTCCCAGTAGCTTAGGCTCATAAAGGTTAATAGTTATAGGCTTCTTCCATAAAAGTAGACAAAAATTATGGAATATAAAACTACTCTGAAAAACTGAAAAAACAGGCTATAAATTGGTTTATATTTTGTGGCAAAGTAATTGCCTATTTTGTGTGATTTTTTAAGCAATTTTTACGATATTTGTGAATTACAGAGTTGTAAGATATAAGTAATTGATAATTAAGCATTCAATATGATTTTTACTCCATTTAATAAAGCTATAAATACTTCTGCCAAAATTCTATTCGGAATTTTGTTTTTGCTAACGTTTCTTGCATTTACTTCTGAGAAAATAAGTGCTCAAAATTTATATGATGTAAAGGGAACTGTTAAAAAGAGCAGAAAAAAAACAGAAGGAGCAATCGTTACTCTTTATAAAGGTTCAACTCAGGTTTCGCAGCAAACTACCACTTCAAGCGGACGATTTAATGTGAAGATGGATATGAATGCCGAGTATACACTTACTATTACAAAAGCAGGTTGCATTACAAAAAAGTTTTATTTTAATACAAAAGGAATACCTGATGATAGAGCTAAGGAAGAATTTGGTGGGCAGGATATTGAAGTCAGTATTTTTGAAATGCCCAAAGACCCAGGTGTTGTGGCTCAAATCAATCAAATATTGAGTCAGCCCATGGCTAAATTTTATTACGATGATAAAATAAAGGAGATTGAATATGATAAAGGCTATTCACAGTCGATGCAAGATGAGTTAGCTAAATTAAATCAGGTTGAGCAGGAAGCAATAAAGAAAGCAGAGGAAGAAGCTAAAAATAAAACAGCAGCTGAAAGTGCAGCGGCAAGTAAATACGAAGCAGCAATTATCAAAGGTGATGCAGCTTTTGGTAAAAAAGATTATACTACAGCCCGTGCAGCTTATACAGATGCTTTGAGTATTAAGCCCGGAGAAGAATATCCTAAGAACAAGATCATTGAAATTGAAAAGCTAATTGCCGATGCAGCTAAAAATGCAGCTTTGGAAGCAGATTATAAAGCTGCCATTGCAAAAGCAGATGCTGCTTTCACCGGAAAAAATTATGATGTTGCAAAAGTTTCTTATACCGATGCTTTGAAATTAAAACCTGCAGAAGCTTATCCAAAAGGTAAATTAGACGAGATCGCAAAACTTTTAGCCGATGCAGCTAAAAATGCTGAGTTAGAAAATAAATATAAAACTGCCATTCAAAAAGGAGACGCAGCTTTCAACGGTAAGACCTACGAAAGCGCTAAGGCAGCTTACACAGAGGCCAGTGCTTTAAAACCTGCGGAAAAATATCCTAAAGATAAAATTACCGAAATCGATAAAATTTTAGCAGATATTTTAGCAAAAGAAAAAGCGAATAAAGAATTAGATGAAAAATATAAAACAGCAATTGCAAATGCTGATAAATCATTTAATTCGAAATTGTACACGTTCGCTAAACCTGGATACGAAGAAGCTTTAAAACTAAAGCCAAACGAAGCTTATCCCAAAACAAAAATTGCTGAAATCGATAAAATTTTAGCAGACCTTGCAGCCAAAGAAGGTGCTGAAAAAGCCTTAGCAGAAAAGTATGCCGCAGCAATTGCAAAAGGCGACAAAGCATTGGCAGCCAAAGATTATTCAAATGCAAAAACAGCATATAATGAAGCATTGAGTGTTAAGTCTGCTGAACAATATCCAAAAGACAAAATTGCTGAAATAGACAAAATACTTGCAGACGCAGCGGCTAAAGATGCAGCTGAAAAAGACAGACTGGCAAAAGAAAAAGCTTTGGAAGAAAAATACAAAGCTGCAATTGCAAAAGGCGATGGTGCTCTTGCCAAAAAAGATTACACAACAGCAAAAGCAGGATACAATGAAGCGTTGGCTTTAAAGTCGGCAGAGCAATATCCAAAAGACAAACTTTCTGAAATTGATAAGGCTTTGGCAGATGCAGCAAAAGGTGCTGAGATAGAAGCTAAGTACAAAGCAGCCATTGCAAAAGCGGACGCAGCTTTTAAAGCAAAAACGTATGATGCAGCAAAAACAGGATACAATGAAGCTTTAACTTTTAAATCATCAGAACAATATCCAAAAGATAAACTTTCTGAAATAGATGGATTGTTGGCAAAAGATGCTGCTGCAAAAGAACTGAATGAAAAGTATACAGCCGCAATTACCAAAGCAGATGCAGCTTTTAAATCACAATCTTACGATGCAGCAAAAGCTGGATACAATGAAGCCTTGGGTTTCAAACCGGCTGAAGCTTACCCCAAAGCACAATTAGCAGCAATTGATAAAGCATTAGCTGATGCTTCGGCTAAAGATGCAGCAGAGAAAGCACGTTTGGCAAAAGAAAAAGAACTGGCTGAAAAATATGCAGCTGCAATTGCAAAAGGAGATGCTTCTTTTGGTTCAAAAGATTATGCATCAGCAAAAACTTCTTATAATGAAGCTTTAACTTTAAAAGCAACTGAAAAATATCCTAAAGAAAAAATCGCTGAAATAGATGCCATTCTTGCAAAAGAAATGGGTGCAAAAGCTTTGGAAGAAAAATACAAAGCAGCCATTGCAAAAGGTGATGCAGCTCTTTCTGCTAAAACTTATGCAGCTGCTAAAACTGCTTATACCGATGCATTGGGTTTAAAACCGAATGAGCAATATCCAAAAGATAAATTATCGGAAGTTGAGAAAGCATTGGCTGCTGAAGCTGCAGAAAAGGACAGATTAGCAAAAGAAAAAGAATTAGACTCGAAATACAAAACAGCAATTGCAAAAGGTGATGCGGCTTTAAAAGCAAAAACTTATCCTGCTGCTAAAACTGCATACAACGAAGCGCTTGCTATAAAATCATCGGAACAATATCCTAAAGAAAAAATAGCAGAGATAGATGCACTCATTGCAAAAGAAATGGGAGCAAAAGAGTTGGATGAAAAATACAAAGCAGCTGTTGCAAAAGGTGATGCAGCATTTAAAACAAAATCTTACGATGATGCAAAAGCAGGATACAATGATGCATTGGGTTTCAAACCGGCAGAAGCATATCCAAAAGCACAGTTAGCTGCAATTGATAAAGCGATTGCTGATGCAGCTGCAAAAGATGCTGCCGAACAGGCACGTTTAGCAAAAGAAAAAGAACTTGCTGAAAAGTATGCTGCTGCTATCGCAAAAGGTGATGCTGCGTTTGGCGCAAAAGATTATGCAGGAGCAAAAACTTCTTATACGGAAGCATCAGCGTTAAAAGCGACAGAAAAATATCCGAAAGATAAAATCACTGAAATAAATGCCATTCTTGCAAAAGAAATGGG
>SXGT01389412.1_pt1 | contig 28177 bp, 31 predicted proteins | sample 3176221 | NCBI WGS metagenome assembly SXGT01 (sample SAMN11356862, study PRJNA531348) | freshwater metagenome | isolation source: freshwater sample F1-120 | place: China: Fuxian Lake, Yuxi | collected 2017-12-25 | reverse complement strand
GGGGTCGAATCCGAGTGGCTTCGCGGGCTATAGCGACTCTCCAAGCCGTCCAGTGGAGCAGGTCTCGTGGAACGCGATCCAGAGGTTTCTGACGGCAACAGGGATGAGGCTTCCAACGGAAGCGGAGTGGGAGTACTCGTACCGGGCGGGGACAACGACGGCGTTTCACAGCGGACCCGGGTATCCAAACGGGACGAACGACGACAGTTTCGCGCCGCAGATTGCGTGGTACTCCGGTAACGCTGGAAACCAAACGCACGCGGTTGGCGGCAAGGCTGGCAACGGCCTAGGAATCCACGACATGGCTGGGAATGTGTGGGAGTGGGTGAACGACTGGTGGGACTACTACCCGTCCGCTGCACAGACAAACCCCACGGGCCCAGCGGCGGATTGGGGCCGCGTGTTGCGCGGCGGCGCGTGGGGCGACAACGCGGACATCGTGCGTTCCTCCTACCGCAACGCCTACACGCCCGACAGCTCGTACCACGGCATCGGGTTCCGCGTCGCCAGGGCCCCCTTCTGATTCCCTTTCCTCTTTTTCCTCTTCCATTCATCTCCGATTTCTGTCGCGCCACACGGCCGCGCACTTCACGCCGCGCGCACCGACGCGACTCCGGCTCCGATCCTGACCCTCTCGCCAGCGCGGCAGCGCCGACGAGATAGTTGCCCTGTCTCCGCACCCGCCGTGCGCCGACCGCGAGTTCGCCCTCCGTCGGAACTAGTCAACTGGACGCTCGCCAAATAGGCAATTGGACGCTGGCGTAATAGGCAATTGGACGCTACAGTCATAGTCAGATGGACGGCTTCGCATGACCACGCCTTTCGCCAGGCCGCTCACGGCCAGCCTGAAGGCCGCACTGCGCGACACTCCGGTGGTATGCCTTCTCGGGCCGCGGCAGTCCGGCAAGACAACGATGGCGCGCGCGCTCGAACCGCGCCATGCCTATGTCACCTTCGACGATGCGGCGACGCTGGATTTCGCGCGCACGGATCCGACTGGTTTCGTCGCTGCGCTGCCGCCCCGCGTGATCCTCGATGAGATCCAGCGGGTGCCGGAGTTGTTGCGAACGATCAAGCTCGCGGTGGATCGCGACCGGAGTCCCGGGCGCTTTGTGCTGACCGGTTCTGCCAATCTCCTCCTGCTCCCTCGGCTTGGTGACTCGCTGGCCGGACGAATGGAAGTCATTCAACTGCAGCCGCTGACGGCGGCAGAGCGCTCACGCGCGCCGGGTCGATTCCTTGCGTCACTCTTGGCCGGACGCCTGAAGCCGTCGATCGTTGCCACGGCACCAAGGGCACCGCTCGCCCTCGCGCAGCAGGTCGTGACTGGTGGTTTCCCAGAGGCCGTCGCGCGCACTCCAACTCGGGCACGCAGTTGGCACCGCGAGTATCTGCGCACGCTGATCGAGCGCGACATCAGGGATGTGGCTCGGGTGCGCGACACCGGCGCCGTGGGCCGTCTCGTCGAGCTGCTCGCCCTGCGCACCGCACAACTCCTCCGTGTGGCCAGCGTCGGAACCGACCTAGGCCTGCGCCGCGAGACCGTTGAGCATTACATCGAGGTGTGCGAGCGCCTTTACCTCGTGCGCCGGCTGCAGCCGTGGCACCGAAATCACGCCAAGCGCCTGATCAAGGCCCCCAAAGTGCACATCGTGGACAGCGGACTCGCCTCCACTTTGACCGGCATCACGGCCGCAGACTGGAGCACGCAACGAAGCCGATTTGGACACCTTGTCGAGTCCTTTGTCGTGCAGCAGCTCATCGCGCAGGCCGGCTGGACCGACCCTGATCTGCGCTTCTGGCACTACCGCGACAAGGATCAAGTAGAGGTCGACTTGGTCATCACTCGCGGGCGACAGACTTGGGCGGTCGAAGTGAAGTCATCGCTGACAGCAACGCCCGTTGACGGGCAGGGGCTGCGCCGCCTTGCCCAGCAGTGCGGTCCGGACTACCAGGGCGGCGTGCTGCTGTTCGCTGGCGACAGCGCCTTCACTCTCGGCGACAAGAAGAACTTTGCCATGCCGCTGTCACGACTTTGGGAGATGTAGGAGACCTGCGCGGCGCGCGCTACGCGACGAAGTACTTCGCGATCGATGCCGCGAGGCGCGCGTTCGCGATGAGCAGCGCGAGGTTCGCTTCGCTGGTGCGTGCGGCTGCGGTGCGCGGCGGGCGAGGGCATTGGACCAGCGCACGCTTTCGGCTCTTCTGATCCAAGTGGACGCGCATTCAGCGCGCAGATTTCGCGTGCGCCGGGCTCACTGCCTGGGGCTCGTGCATCCACGATGTCCGCCGAACGGTGGCGCGGTCGCCGCTCGATCGCTACGCTGCTCCCGGCCGGTGCCAAAAACAAGAAACGCCCGTTGCCGGGCGTCGGGCCGGAGATGCGATCTCCGGCGGGGTTGATGCAAGTATGCGCGGGGAACCGGCAGAAGTCAAGGGAGGGCCGATGAACGATCAGTCCGGCGCAGAGATTTCGCCCAAGAAACGGGTGATTGCGTACATCGACGGATTCAATCTCTACTTTGGGCTTCGCTCTCGCGGGATGCGTCCCCACTTCTGGCTCAATCCGGTCGCTCTGGTCGGGTCCCTGCTCCGTCCCGAACAGCAACTGGCCGTCGTGAAGTACTTCACGGCGCGGCTCTCCGGTGGTCATGGCACGATGCCCTTGCCGGAGCGGCAGCGGCGGGAGGCCAAGCGCGCTCGGCAGGCGATGTACCTCGAGGCGCTCGAGACTCTGGAAGGGCTCGAGATTCACTACGGCCACTTCCTCGAGAAGGCGCAGCGCTGTGGATCGTGCAGCGCGCGCTGGATGCGTCCCGAAGAGAAGAAGACGGATGTACTCATCGCCTCCCACATGCTCACCGACGCGTTCGAAGGGGCATGCGATCAGTCGCTCCTGATCTCCGGGGACAGTGACCTGGCGCCACCCATCGGGATCATCCGCAAGCGGTTCGCCTCGCACCGCGTCGTCGTCGCGTTTCCCCCGGGGCGTTACGCGGCCGAGCTCCAGCGCTGCGCGAATGCGTACTTCGAGATCGGAGAAGCCAAGGTTCGCAGGGCGCAGTTGCCAGCCATCGTCGTCTCCGCGCGCGGGCACCAGCTCCAGCGGCCGGCCGAGTGGACATGACGCGTCGCCGTCCCGCAGTCGGTGTCAGGTGGCGAGGTGCATGGCGATCGATGCCGCGAGGCGCGCGTTCGCGATGAGCAGCGCGAGGTTGGCCTCAAGGATCCGTGTGCCGTCGAAGGCCTGTGCGAGTTGCGCAAGAAGAAACGGCGTCGTCGCAGCGCCGCGGATTCCGCGCGAGGCTGCCTCGGCGAGGGCGCGTTCGATGGCGGCCTCAGCGTCCCCCGAGCCGAGCGCGAATGCCGCTGGGCAGGGCTGGAACACGAGGACACCGCAGTCGGGCCGCAGCGACCAGTGCGCGTTGGCCACGGACGCGACTTGCGCGGCCGAGTCGACCGACTCGGAGATCTTCAGTTCCGGCGACGGTTCAACCGTGAAGCGGGGGAGACATCGTGTGCCCATGCCGATCGTTGGAATCCCGAGCGTCTCGATGACTTCCATCGTCGCCGAGAGGTCGAGGATCGCCTTGGGCCCGGCACTCACGATCAGCACTGGGTGCGTGGCGATGGCGTTCAGGTCTGCCGAGATGTCGAGTGTCCGTCCCCACCCGCGGTGCACGCCGCCGATACCGCCGGTCGAGAACACTCTGATTCCATTGGCTTTTGCGATGAGCGCCGTCGCCGCCACGGTCGTGCCGCCGCTTTGACGATTGGCGCACGCGTAACCCAAGTTCGCGAGTGAGAGTTTCGGCGCGTCCGTTGCGGCGGCGAGTCGCTCAAGTTCGTCGCGCGAGAGTCCCGCGCGCGGCTCGCCGTCGATCACTGCGACCGTTGCCGGAACAGCGCCCGCGGCGCGGACGGCGTCCTCGCACGCGCGTGCGAGCGCAAGGTTGACTCCGAGGGATTCGTCCCACTCCGGGTGCGCGGCAAGAAACTTGGCCGAGAGCTTCCGCGGCTCCCGAGGCAATCCATGCGTGAGGACTGTCGACTCGAGCGCGACAATCGGCTGCGTGCCGCTCATCGCACTCTAGCGCCGCCGCGTCCCAAGCCTTCCGCCGAGCCTCTTGGGCGGTGGCTGGGTCGGCACAAGTCCGCCCGGGAACTTGGTGGCATCTGTCGCGTCGGGTTTGGCCGAGAGAAGGTCACGGGACTTCGACTCCATCGATGCCGCCTTGCGCTGCACCTCGAGTTCCCGCCGTCCGGCGACATCGACGGGCACTGGGCCGGGGACAAAGTCGTCGTAGTGGGCCTGCGGGATCTCGATGTTGGCAAGGCTCTCAACGGCGGTGAGGAGTTCGCCTTGGTCGGGGCAGACGAAGGTCCATGCGACCCCGTCGCGCCCCGCGCGCGCCGTCCGTCCGATGCGGTGGACATACACCTCAGGGTCTTCAGGCAAGTCGTAGTTCACCACATGCGAGATGTCCTCGACATCGAGGCCACGCGCCGCGAGATCACTGGCCACGAGCACGGAGAGCCCGCCCTCGCGCAGCTTTCCCATCACTTTGTCGCGCTTGGTCTGATACATGTCGCCGTGCATCGTGTGGGCATCGATGCCGTGCTTGGCGAGGTAACTCGCCACCTCGTCGACCGTGCGCTTCATGCGGCAGAAGACCAGGGTCAGCGCGGGGTCCTCTCTCTTCAGGAGGTGCAAGAGCAGGGGGCGCTTGTCCCAGTGCTCGACTCGGAAGTACGACTGACGAACCTGGGACACCGTGAGGCTCTTGGCGGCCGTCACGATCTTCTCCGGATCCTTGAGGTACTGCCGAGCGAGTTTCTCAATCTCCGGCGAGATCGTCGCTGAGACGAAGACCGTCTGCGGGTGCTGCTTGAGGGAGCCGAGGATGCGGCGGATGTCCTCGCGGAACCCGATATCGAGCATGCGGTCGACTTCGTCGAGGACCGCGTACTTGATCCGGTCGTAGGGGAGGAGGCGCCGCTCGTGGAGGTCCATCACACGGCCGGGCGTGCCCACGACGATGGCGGGCTTCCGTTCGAGTTTCTGCACTTGTGTCGGAATCGGCTGACCGCCGTAGATCGGCACGACCTGATGTCCCGTGAACTTGGCAAAGTCGTGCAGTTCCTTCGACACCTGAATGGCCAACTCGCGCGTGGGCACGAGGATCAGGACGCTCAGGTGGTCGTCCTTGGAGATCAGGTGCAGCGCGGGCAGTCCGAATGCGGCCGTCTTGCCGGTACCCGTCTTCGCCTGACCTAGGCAATCACTGCCCCGGAGCACGATCGGGATGAGCTGCGCCTGAATGTGGGTGGGGTGCTTGAACCCCTTGGCGTCGAGTGCCTGTTGGATCAGTGGATTGAGGCCGAGGCACTCGAACGACTGGTCTTGGGCGAAGATGTCCTGAGACCGGCGGGGGGCCTCTCCGTGCGGGATTTCCTGTGTTGTCACGAACCCTCATGGTAGCGGCGACCCGAAGCCGATACAACCGAGGCCCTTCGGAGCTCGCACGGATGCGCAGCACCAGTACGGTCACGATCCATCTTCCTTCCATCGACCGCAATGTTGCGGCGATTCGCGATCTTGTGGGTCCGTCCTGTGGCGTCTGCGCAGTGGTGAAGGCCGACGGATACGGACTCGGCGCGGGTCGGGTCGCGCAGCAACTGGCCGCCAGCGGGGTCTCGATGCTCGCGGTCTACTCGTTGGCGCAGGCGGAGTCGATCGCCGATGCCGGCGTCACGCTCCCGATGCTCGTCTTGATGCCCGTGCGCGAAGTCGAACTCGGTGGAGCGGCGCACCGGCTGCTCATTACAGGGCGACTGCACTTGACGGTCCACTCTCTCTCACATGCGCAAGGGTTGGCGGCGATGGCCGAACGCCTTGGCGGCGGACCGGTCCCGGTTCACCTTGAGGTCGACACAGGAATGTCGCGCGGCGGTTCACTGCCAGAAGACGCGGCGCGAGCCCTGGCGTTCATTGCGGGCGAGGGTCGACTCCGACTCACTGGGCTCTTCACGCACTTTTCCGACAGCCGTCTTGATCCCGAGCTGACCGCGGCCCAGTTGAACGGGCTCGATGCGCTCCTTTCGCGGTGCGCCGAGTCGATCCCCAGTGATGTCGTGATCCACGCCGCGAACTCGCACGCGCTCGCGCGCGGAGCGCGGTTCCACCGGACGATGGTGCGGGTCGGCCTCGCGTGGACCGGTCTGGCGGACCCTGGCGTTGAGGGCGTCGTGAGCTGGACCTCGTCGATCGTCCATGTGAAGGAGATCCCGACTGGAACTCCGGTCGGGTACGGGTCGAAGTGGCGCGCCGCGAGGCCAACGAGAGTCGCGGTGATTCCCGTCGGGTACTTCGACGGCTATCCACTCGGGGGCGCCGACAGCGAGAGCCGTTTCGTGTCCATCGGATCGCGCGACGCAATGGTGATCGGTGCCGTCAACATGGATCAGATCGTGGTGGACATCACTGGCATCGAGCCGTCGCTCTCCTCCGACGATGGATTCATCGGCAGGACCGTCGAGCTGTACGGTGGTGACCGAGCGAAGGGAAACTTCATCCCTCGGCTCGCGGAGGCCGTCGGCGCGCACGCCTACGAACTTCTTTGCCGCATCCACCCGAGGATTCCGAGGCAGTTCGTCGCCGCACCAACGGTGGCGCCGCGCATCGAAGCTATCCCTCCGGTGGCGGGATCCCTCCAGGGTGCGATCGCGTCGTAGCCTCCTGCGCGGATGCCGCGGCCCGGTCCATTTCGATGCGGCCCCATGCGGGGGCTGGCGAAGCAGTTCGCCTTCGTGCCCGAAGCATCGGCGCGACGGCAACTGTCGCGGATCGACGAGATGCTGGCGCGCATGACGGACTCGGACCTCGTCCCCTGGGGAGAGGTCGTGCAGGGAATCACGGGATTCGCGCCACACGCCAAGGGTGCAGCGAATGACACGCAGTTGGTCGGCGAGGCGCTGCGGCACGACCTGCGAGAACTTTCGCTCCGGCTGAGCGCGCGTGCGCCCGAGTCATCATCGGCGGCAAGCACGATTCCCGCGCTCGCGCAGTCGTGGCGGGTGAGTGAGCGCACGATTCACCGATGGCGCAGGCTTGGCCTGCTCTGCTGCATGATGCGTGCGCGCGGCACGGGACTCACCATCGGCGTGAGGCACCGCGACGCCGATGCATTTCGAACGCGCCTTCCGCACCTCGTGCCTGCGTCAGCGCGGACCCGACTGACCGCGGCCAATCGCCGCGAAATCATTCGTCTGTCGCGGGTGGAAGGCGAACGGCGGATCACGGTCGCCGCCCGATCCATCGCCGCGAGGATCGGCGTCGGTCGTGAAAGTGTTCGGAAAATCCTGATCGAACACTCGAATCAGTCCGGTGCTGTCCCTCGTGGCCGCCCCCGGGCAAAGCGCATCGCTCGAGCGATTGCGCTCGTCCACCGCTCGCGCGGGGCGGGGACATCGGCGCTGTCGAAGCGACTTTCGATCACCACAAGTTCCGCCGATCGGCTCTCTTGTACGACGAGGATCCGGGCGCTTCGGGCCATGGCCGCAGCGCTTCTGCCCTCGAACGCAGAGCGTCCAGCCAGTTTCGCTCGCGAGGATGCCCGCGAAGTGATTCTGGGGCAGTCGTCGGTGCGGACTGGGCTCATGCCGTTCGTGTCCGCGAGGCCAAGCGACTGGATTCCCCCTGCGTCGGGAACCGTCGCCACCGCCAAGGTCGCAAGCGCGCGCGTGGTCGCCTGTCGATTCCTCCTCCTTTCGGTTCAGGGACGGGTGGCGGCGCTGCCCAAGTGGGGTGCGTCTTCGAGGGTCCTCGATGAACTCGAACGCGACCTCCGGTGGGCGGCCGCGCTCGCGGGAGCGCTCCTTCGCGACGCGATGCCAGCAATACTCGCGCGGGTGGGGAAGCGCGGCGAAGGATCGGAGAGAGTGCTCGCGGCCGCAATCGAGGAGCTTCTCCGTCTCATCGCGCACGCGCCAATCGAGCAGTTGGCCATGGGAAGAGTTCGCGTCGACCAGTCGATCGCACTCGCCGCCGACGCCGCGTTCTCTTCGGGCACGGCTCGGTCGCGGCGTGGCGCAACGACTGGTCGACCCATGCGCGATCCAATCTTGGAAGCGATGCCGTGGACTCGCATGCTCCGCGCGCTTCCCCGGCAAGTCGCGAAGGCCGGGTGCGGCGATGCGGTGGCCGCGCTCTGGACACGGCGACTTGGCCTCGACGGCAATGCACCGTTGACACTTGCCGAACTCGCCGCCGTTGAAGGAGTTTCCGTACGAACGCTCTCGGCGCGACTCTCGCGCTCGCTGCGGGCGAAGAAACAGGTTCGCTGAATCAGCGCTTCGAGAACTGGAATCGGCGACGGGCGCCGGCCTGACCGTACTTCTTGCGCTCGACCTTTCGGGCGTCGCGGGTCAGGAAGCCGTTGGCACGCAGAGTGGGTTCAAGGTTTGCGTCGTAGGACAGGAGGCTGCGGGCAAGTCCCATGAGGACCGCGCCCGCCTGGCCTGTGAAGCCTCCGCCCAAGACGCTGGCCTTGACATCGACCTTGCCCTTGATGTTGCACTTCTCAAGGACTCCGGCGAGAACCTTCTGGTCCCGGCCTTCGACGAAGAACTCCGTCATGTCTTTCTCATTGACCTGAAACTCACCGGCGCCAGCGTGAACTCGCACGCGGGCAATCGCGGTCTTGCGACGACCGGTACCCCAGTGCCAGCCTCGCGCGTCGCCGCCGCGTCGCAGGGCAGCCTTGGTGGTTCCAACAGTGGTCGCGTGGGGAGCGGAAAGTGGGGCGGTCGTCATGGATCAGGCCTTGGTGTTCAGTGTCGTCGGCTTCTGTGCCTGGTGTTCGTGCGTTGCGCCGACGAACACGCGGAGGTTTCGGGTGATGCGGCGGCCGAGCCGTCCGCGGGGGAGCATGCGAATGATCGCTTCGGTCACCATGAGCGCGGGGTCTTCCGCGCGGAGTGTGTCGTAGGTGCGCACGCGAAGGCCACCTGGGTACCCGCTCCAGCGACGCAGCGTCTTCAAGTGTCCCTTGGGTCCTGTGAGCACGATCTTCGCGGCATTCGTGACGATGATGGAATCGCCACAGAGGACATTGGGCGTGTAGTCGGGTCGGTGCTTGCCCATCAAGGCGGTGGCGACCTCTGTGGCGAGGCGCCCGAGGACTTTCCCCTCCGCGTCGACGACGCGCCATGTGGTGGGGAGCTGTCCGCTCTTGACGAATGTGGTCTGTCGGGGCATGGGTAGTTGGCCGAAGTGGCGGATTGGCAAGGCTACAGGAAGTGCCGAAACTGTCAAGGGAAGGGGTGCTTGGTAGTGTTGGAGCCATGCGAATGTCGTGGCCTTCTGTCGCGCTGGCGTGGGTCGTGATTCTCGCCTGTGTCGGGCTCAAGTTCAGTCTCGGCGAGGCGGACGCTCCGGTTACCGAGCCCGAAGTTGCCGCGGAGATCGTCCAGGCGGAGGCGGCCCATGCACCGGAAACCCCGTGGGCGGGGTTCAAGACCATCATGACCGCCCGGATGGTGCTCTTGATGGAAAAGGTCGACGCCATGAACCCGCAGGCGCAGGGAATGGGAGTGAAGGCGCAGCTTGAGCCACTGATGAAGTCCGAGTGGCCTTTCGATCGGATCGTGGCAGCGGCGCTGTTGGCGCGCACCGGAAACTACGACAAGGCGCGCGAAGTGGCCGCTGATGCGATCTCCCGCGCTGAGGCAATGGAGGCGAACGACCATCGCGAAAGTGTGGTGGCACTCGCGCAGTCTGTCGGCCGCGTCGTTGACGCGATCACGCCCGAATCCGCGGGGAGCGTCGATGTCGCCTTCGCGGATCGCGAGGTCATCAAGGAGAGATTGGGATGGATTGGCGACCTGCTTCTGTCGAGGGCGACGACCGATCCCGTCATCGAGGCCGAGGTCAGCGCCATCCCGATGACGCTCGGGCTCGCCATCGGCGCGTTTCTGCTCTTTGCAGGCGTCGCCGGAATCGTCGGATGCGTGTGGCTCGGCGTGCTGGTGGTGCGAGCGAATCGCCGTCGCCTTGAGTTGTCATGTCAAGGGGCGTCGCGCGGCGGAGCCTCGATCATCTGGATCTTCGCGGGGTGGTTTGCGATCACGCTCGGCATGGCATGGGTCGCCGATGAAGTCCTCGATGTCGAACGGTCACTGTCGGGAAGCATGGGGCTCATGCTGCAGATCGCCGCCATGGCCGTGCCGATGATCGCGCTCGGCATCCCAACGCTCTCGGGCGTGTCGTGGTCGCAGACCCGACGCGACATCGGTCTCCATCGCGGCGCGGGACTCTGGCGCGAGGCCTGTCACGGGCTCCTCGTGTACGCGACGGCAGTCCCGCTCTTGGTGATCGGCGTCACGATCGCGATCATCATGTCGGCGGTCGCTGGGGGAGGCATCGAAGAGGCGAGCCATCCCATCCAAGAGGCGATGGCCAACGGCGACGCGGCGCAACGGGCGATCCTCTATGTGATCGCGGCGATCCTCGCGCCTCTGATTGAGGAGATTCTCTTCCGAGGCGCGCTCTACCGGCACCTGCGCGAACTCACGCAGGCGTGGGGTGCCCCCGCGAGCATCGCGGTCGGCGCGCTGGCGTCAAGTCTCATTTTCGCGGCGATCCATCCGCAGGGAGTCTTCTTCATTCCGATTTTGGGCTCGCTTGCCGTGGCGTTCTGTCTCGGCCGCGAGACACGCGGCAGCCTCATCGCGCCGATGGTCGCGCACGGGTTGAACAACGCCATCATTCTGACGGTCGGCATCTTCGTGGCGGGTTGACCGCGGCGCCAGGGGCACCGTGTGCCCTTACGCCCCGCACCACGCTGTATCTGAGCCACGATGCTCCACATGTCCAACTCGAAGCTGGCCGTCGCGACGACAACGAGCAAACGAATCGATGCGGGAGGGCCGGCTCCAGTCCATCGGGTGGTGCGTTGCCCGGGCGTCGCGGGCGGTGGGTCACTCGAGCTCGACGGTCCAGTAGGCCTCGTCGAGGAAGCTCTTCCAGCTCTGGTACTTCGGGCTGCCAAGGCGAACCGCGATGGCGGGATTGCGCTTGGGACGCAACGGCGTGCGAATGAGCTTCATGTGAGCCTGCGCCGGCGTGCGGCCACCCTTGCGAGCGTTGCACGCGACGCACGAGCACACGAGGTTGTCCCACGAGTTCGTTCCATTCTGAACGCGCGGGATCACATGGTCGAGTGTGAGTTCACGCGTGGAGAACGAGCCGCCGCAGTACTGGCACTGATTGCCGTCGCGTGCGTAGATATTGCGCCGGTTGAGTTTGACCTGCTGTCGCGGGAAGCGGTCGTAGCCGAAGAGCCGAATGATCTTCGGAACGGCGATGACGAGGCGCGTCGTGGTCACCCAGTCGTGGACATCCTGCTCGTGCGCGCGCTGATACTCGGAGGCGTCGGCCCAAGTCGTCAGGTCGTAAGTGACATAACTGCCATCTTCGACGGAGATGATCTCGGCGGCTTCTTTGGCCAAGAGCGTGAAGGCACGGCGACCCGAGACGACACGCAGCGCGGTGTACGCCTTGTTGAGGACAAGAACTTTCGAGTCCAAGCCGCCTGAAAAGACCGTCAACTCAATCTCCTCGAGAAACGCTCGCTAGGCTGGGGAAGTCTAGCCCGTTCCCGGAAGAATGCGAATCTCAGAAGCCGGGTTCACTGTCAAAGCCACCGGCGTGGAGGGCGCAAGCACGATGGCGAGCCGTTCGATGAGCCGCGCATGGGGAAGATCGCCTTCGCCCCAAGGGACACGCTCGGGGATCGCGTGGGGTGTCTTTGGGAGCCGGAGATCTTCGAGGATGCAGAGGTCGCATCGTGGCGCGCACACCTCGAAGGCGCGTGCGTAGTGCTCTTGGGCATCGCGAGCCATCGTGGCGGTGATGAGCGATGCTGGCGAGAGGATCGTGGCGAGTCCGCGCTCGGAGTATTCGTGCCAGAGCCGCATCTGCCCGGGGAGGTCGCTCAATAGGTGCGCGAAGTGGGGGATGAAACCGATGCGCACGCCGCAAGGGCGGGCGGCGTCGAGGAGTCGTTCGACGAGCGACCCGAGGGCGGTCCGACCCGGCGCCATCCAGTTGCGGATGTCTGGCTCGAACGCGCTCGCGCCGAGCGTGCCGCTATAGAGGAGGAGCGTGGTAGGCGTGCACGGATCGCACGCCTCAAGCGCGCGCGTGAACTTCGGCAAAAACGCCGCGTTGTCGAGAGGGTTCCCCTTGACGAAACGAAACCGCGCGCAGTGATCGTCGATCACCACGCGCGGATTGGGAAGCGAGAACGACGCCGGACGCGTCACTTGTTCGTGCTGGAGCCTTCGCCACGGTCTTCACGCAGGCGTCGGGCCTTGCCGGTGAGTCCGCGCAGGTAATAGAGCTTGCCTCTGCGCACTTCGGCGTGACGGATCACTTCGATCTTGGCCACGCGCGGAGAGTGCAAGGGAAAGATGCGCTCGACGCCTTCGTTGGCAACGATGCGGCGCACGGTCACCACGCGGTTGATGCCGCGGCCCTTCTCGGCGATGAGCACGCCCTGGAAGACCTGTACGCGCTCCTTGTCGCCTTCGATGATCCGGTAGTGGACATCGACGGTGTCGCCGATGTGCAGGGTTGGAATGTCGGTCGCAGGCTTCAGGTGCTTGGACTCGACGCTGTCCATGATGGCGGACTTGTTCATGACGGATTCCTCTCGTGAGATGGAGGCCCGGGAAGGGCCTCGCTGGCAAGGTCGGGACGCCGCTGGTGCGTCCGTTGAATAGATTCCTCCCGACGCCACGCGGCAATCGCCTCGTGGTCGCCAGAGAGGAGGACATCGGGAACGGTGCGGCCGCGCCACTCGCGCGGCCGTGTGTAGTGCGGGCAGTCGAGGAGAAGTTCCCCGGACGGGCCCGCGATGGAAAACGAATCCTGTGCGGCCGATTCTTGGTGGCCGAGCGCGCCTGGGATGAGTCGCGTGACGGCGTCAACGATGGCCAGTGCCGGAATCTCGCCGCCGGAGAGCACGAAGTCTCCGATGGAAAACTCCTGGAGCGCGAGCTCTTCGATCGCGCGCTCATCGATCCCCTCGTAGTGGCCGCAGATGAGCAGGAGCCGCGATGCGTTGGCATTCGCCCGTGCGTGCGACTGTGTGAAGGGGATGCCCGAGGGCGAGAGAAGGATCCGCAACGATTGCCGCGGATCCATGGCTTCGACAGCCTCAACGGCCGCCGTCAACGGCTCGCACATGAACACCATGCCTGGACCGCCGCCGAAGGGCCGGTCGTCCACCTTGCGGTGTCCGCCAGTCGCCCACGCGCGGATGTCGTGCACGAACACCTCGACGAGTCCCTGCGAAATCGCTCGCCCGACGATGCTCGATGAGAGCATGGCGGGGAACGCCTCAGGGAAGAGCGTGAGGATGTCGATGCGCAGCGGCATGGTGTTGACGAGTCTCGCCTATGACGCCTTCGCTTCGGTCGCGGCTGGGGCTGGCTTCTTCGGCGCGTTGCGGCGTGCCTTGGCGTGGACGGCCGACATGGACGCACGACCCTTCGTGCCGACCGTATTGGCGATCTGCGCGCGATGGAGAAGTGAGACGACGGTTTCAGAAGGCTGCGCTCCGACGGAGAGCCAGTGCGTCACGCGTTCGGCATTGAGCTTCCACTGCTTGCCTTCTGGGGCGGTGGGGCTGAACCAGCCGAGTTCTTCGATGACGCGGCCGTCAGTTGGCGAACGCCTGTCGGCGGCGGCGAGGCGATAGAACGGCGAGTGTGTGCGACCGTATCGTTTGAGTCGAAGGACGACCATTGGGGGACTCCCTTGGGTCATGCCTCCTTCGAGCGGCTGGCTGTTCGCGTGAACAGTGTCGCTCGGTCGCGCCGTGGAGCCGGGGGTCGTGACCTCGGCCGTGCGGCGCGCCTTGAGGGGGCTGGTTGCGAGCGCCGGACAATAGCAGAAATCCCGCTACGCTCCAAGACCTCATGGAGCCAACGCGATGACTGGGTGGTGGATCGCCGACCTTTGGCAGCAAGGCGAGCGAGTAGTGCTCATGAGCTGGATCGTGTGGGTTATCGGGTCGATTGTGCTGCACGAACTCGGCCACGGTGTTGCGGCGCTGTGGGAAGGCGACACGACGCCGCGCGACTCGGGCCACATGACGCTGAATCCGCTGGTCCACATGGGATGGGTGAGCCTCATCGTGTTCCTGATCTTTGGGATTGCGTGGGGCATGATGCCGGTGAGTCCGTCGAGGTTCCGCCACGGTCGGCGGGGATGGTCGATCGTTGCGGCAGCGGGCCCGGCGGTCAATCTGCTGCTCGCTCTCTTGTGCATCGTGGTGTGTGGGATCGTCATCCGCTTCGGGCCGCACACCGAGCCGCTCGCGTTCAATCTCCGAGTGTTCTTGATCTCCGGTGCGTGGCTCAACCTCTACCTGATGCTCTTCAACTTGATGCCCTTGCCGCCCTTGGATGGCGCCGCGATCCTGTCGGGACTCTCCGATGGCGCGTGGCGTTTCTATTCGAAGCCCGGGGTGCAGCAGTTCGGGTTGCTCGTGCTGTTCGTGGCGATCTTCTCGACGGATCTTGCCACGGCTGGGCTGGAGAAGATCCAAACGCTGACCGCGTGGGGCGTTCAGCGCGTTGTCGAAGTGCTGTCGGTCGTCGCGCCGATGGCGTCATAGATCACGCGGCCGCTGATGGCGGTCAGCACAACCTTGGGGGGCGCATCGAGCCAATCACATGAGAGTGGATCCCGGTCGAGCGCGACGAAGTCGGCGTGAAATCCGGGTGCGATGCGGCCGACATGCGACGCGGGGGACAAGCACGCGGCGGCACCGGTCGTGTAGGCGGCGATCGCTTCATGAGGCGTGAGATTCTGCGAGGTCCAGTAGGTGCGCCCGTCGAGGGCCGCGCCGGTGATCGCCGTGCGCATCCCTTGGATTGGGTCGGCGCTCGAGATGGGCCAGTCGGAGCCGAACGCGAGTGCCGCGCCATGACGGACGAACTCACGGAAGCGAAAGACTCGGTCTTCTCGCGCTGCGCCGAGTCGGCGCGCCACGAGCGGGGCATCGGTCGCCTTGTGGAATGGCTGCATGCTGAGCGTGCGCCCGGCGAAGTGTGCGAGCGACGCGGGATCGACGGTCTGAGCGTGCTCGAACCGTGTGCGATGGTCGTGGTCGACAGACTGCGCCGCGCGAAGGACCTCGTCGAGCGCGCGGTCGCCGATGGCGTGGACGCTCGGCGAGAACCCCGCGGCGAGGACCTCGGCCATCCATGCGCTGAGGGTGCCCTCGCGTGCGTGCTCAACGAGTTCGCCCGAGCCTGCGCTGTCTTCAAAGTGCGACTTCATCGCCGCCGTCGAGGAGCCGAGGGTGCCGTCGGCAAACGACTTGAAGCCGATGGTGCGAAAGGTTGCGGTCGTAGGAAGCGCGCGTGCCCTTGTGAAGGGCAACGGTCGATCCCGGTCGAGGATGGTGGCGAAGACGCGAAGGGGCATGGTCCCTCGGTGCGCGAGCGGCGCGAGGGTTTCCTCAAGATCCGCGAGGTACTCCATCGCGCCGCAACTCGTCACCCCGAGCGCGGCTAGATGCCGAGCCGCCGCGTGGAGCGCGCGTTGTTTCGCGTTGCTGCTCGGAGCAGGGATGGACGGCATGAGGACACGCCATGCGGCTTGCTCGATGAAGATCCCAGTCGGTGTGCCGTTGGGCGCGCGTTCGATCACTCCGCCGGGGACCTGCGCCGAGAGATCCAGGCCCGCCATCGCCCGTTCATTCGCGAGCGCCACATGCTGATCGCAGCGCCACGCGACGGCGCAACGATTTCCTGCCATGCGGAGCCAACTCGCATCAGGCCGCACGCCACCGAGGCGTCGGTCGTCCCAGCCGAATGCCTCAAGCCACGCGCCCGAAGGCAGACTGGAGGCTCGTTCGCTGATCGCTGCCTCGAACTCGGCGCGCGTCGAGACCCCTGAGAGGTCAAGTCGCGCGAGCGAGAGTCCTCCCATCAGGAGATGCAAATGCGAGTCGATGAGTCCGGGCAAGACCCAGAAGTCGCCAAGTGGCAGCGCGGCGCTCGGGTCCCCAGAGTCCGCGGCGAAAAGGCCGTCGGCGAGTTCGGCGTGCGACGCCCACGGAGTCTCAGGATCGCCGGTCCACACGCCTCGGGCTTCGACTCGCACGCGCATGCTTGGAGGCTACCCCTCTATTCTTGAGGGATGAATCGACTGCTCATCGCCGTGGCATCCGTGACGCTGGCTTCGTGCGATGGATCGACGCCGCCACCGAAGCCGCCAGCTCCCATCACACCCAGAGTGGTCGCGCCTCCTCAGCCGGTGCGAGCGGCGGAGGCTGCAGGCGCTGTCTCCACGGCCACCAGCGATGCCACAAGGATCGAGATCGCCGGTCTTGTCATGCCCAAGCCGGCGTCGTGGACATGGGAGTCTCCGTCGATGCAGTTCCGCGCGCTCCAGTATGCAGTGGCCGCACCCGCAGGCGCGTCTGGAGCGGCCGAACTCATCCTCAGCGTGTTCGCGCAGGGCGACGGTGGCCCCGTCGACGCCAATGTGAAGCGGTGGGAGTCACAGTTCAGGACGAGCGAGGGCGGTGCCGCAACGGCTACGGTGAGGGAGATCGTCGCGGGAGCCATCCCCGTGAAGCTCGTCGAACTCTCGGGTAGTTACCAAGGGATGGGGCAAGCGGCGCCACGCCCGGGCATCCTGCAACTGGGCGCGATCGTGCAGGTCGAGGGTCGAACGGTGTACATCCGTCTCGTCGGTCCCGCTGCGACAGTCGAAGCTGCGCGAGCGCAATTCATGGCAATGGTGGAGGGAGCGAGACACTCACCGTGAGCGCGCACACCACGCTCGCACCGGGTCGGCTGGGTGTGCTTGGTGCGCTTGTCATCGCGAGTTTCTTCGTCAGCGTCGTGGCCGCATCGGCGGCACTCAGCATGCTCGGCGGGGCCTCTGTGTGGGAGTTCTTGGAAGTGCTTGGATCCGCGCTCATGTGGCACGGCGAGAGCGGCAGGCTCATCGCTGTGTGTTGTGCGTTCGTCGTCTTGACGCAGGGCGCGTTCCTTCTTCCCACCTTCTCGCCGCTGACGCGCGGCGGTAGCCAGCGCTCGCTCCGCTGGACGGCCACCGCAGCGGCCGGCATGATCGCTGCGTTCACGGCGGCATGGCTTTGGGCACTGGCGACGACGCTGACCCTTTACATCCCAGATGGCGCCCCAGGGGATCTGGTCATCATCATGATCGTGCCGCTGTGCGGCGCGTTCGTCGCGAGTTGGCTCTATTGGGGCGCCGTGTTTTTCCGCTGCGCGACTTCGTCGAGCCGCCCGGAGTTCCGCCTCATGCGGATGGTGTTTGGCGCGACGGGAGTTCTTGTGGCGGCGACGATCCCGCTCGATGTGCTCACGCGCCGGAAGACGCAGTGTTACTGCGGTGCAGGAAGTCTCGTGGCGTTGTGTTGGGGGTTGGGCGGTGCCTTCTGGCTGCTTGGCCCGTGGCTCCTACGCCACCGTATCACGCGCATGCGTCGCGACCTTTCAGGGGGCTACTGCATGCGCTGCGGCCATGCGCGCGGACCGTCTCCCAGCCAGGTGTGCTCCGAGTGCGGCCACTGTTCCGTCACGCCGAAGTCGCAGCGAACCGCCGGTTGACATCGTTCCAGTTGACGATCTCCCAGATTGCGGCGAGATAGTCCGCGCGTCGGTTCTGGTAGCTGAGGTAGTAAGCGTGCTCCCACACATCGACGCCAAGGAGGGGTGTCCCAGCGTTGTCGACGAATCCCTTCATCAGCGGGTTGTCTTGATTGGGCGTTGAGGAGACGGCGAGCGAGCCGTCGCGCCGTCTCACGAGCCAGACCCATCCGGAGCCGAATCGCTTCAAGCCGGCATCCTGGACGGCCTTCTTGAACGCATCGAAGGATCCGAACGACGCACCGATCGCCGCAGCGAGGTCAGTACTGGGAGCGCCGCCTTGTCCCTTAGGGGCGAGCATCGCCCAGAAGAACGAGTGGTTCCAGTGGCCGCCGCCGTTGTTGCGCACGGCCGCGCGAATCGTCTCCGGGATTGAACCGAGTTGCTCGCAGACCTGATCGAGCGTCCATGCGCTGTATTCAGCCTGTCCGTCAAGTGCCTTGTTCAGGTTGTCGACATAGGCCTGATGGTGCTTGGTGCGGTGGATGGCCATCGTCTTGGCATCGATGACGGGCTCGAGGGCACTCTCGGCGTAGGCAAGATCGGGAAGCGTGAATGGCATGGGGGAAAGGATATCGAAGTCAGGATCTGCCCGACCGCGCGGTTCCTGGGGGCTACGCTCAGGCAGTGCGCGATCACCTTCGAATGCTCGATGCCGCGTTGAACAGGGCGATGGAGGCCGCGCGCGTCCTCGAGGACATCGCGAGGTTCGTGGCCGATGATCGGTCGCTCGCGCGCTCGTTCAAGGAGAGTCGGCACACTCTCTCAACCGTTGCCGAAGAGCTCGGCGTGTCGACGCGCCACTGGCACCGTGACACCGAGCATGATGTCGGCACGGCGCTGGAGGGGACGCGCGAGGGCAGTCGCGACTCGATGACAGCTCTCGTGGATGCCAACGCGTCTCGACTTCAGGACGCGCTTCGGTCGGTCGAGGAGTGCGCGAAGTTGGACCGCGGCGCCTGCGTCGCCGTGGTCGAGCGGCTTCGCTACGACGCGTACACACACGGCTCGGCGCTCCACATTCGCGTCGGCGCCGGGGGGGCGCGACAGTGGCGAGTGTGTGGACTCTTGACGCGCACGGCGTGCACGCTGCCCTGGCGCGACACACTCGCGAGCGTCCTCGAGGCCGGCGCGGATGCGATTCAGGTGCGAGAAAAGGATGCGCCGACTTCGGAACTCGTCGCGCATGTGCGCGAGGTTGTTGAAATCGCGCGACCGTTCCGCGCCAGCATTGTCGTCAACGATCGTCTCGATGTGGCGATCGCGGCCGGTGCGGATGGGGTTCACTTGGGCCGCGACGACATGTCGCTGCGCGACGCGAGGCGGTGTGCGCGACGCGATCTCGTCATCGGCGCGACCGCGCACACGGAGGCCGAGGCCGAGGCCGCGCTCGGCGAGGGCGCTGACTACATCGGCGTTGGGCCGATGTTCGAGTCAGCGACGAAACCAGGGCTCGCTCGAGGAGGTCCGCGCTGGTTCGCGGAATTCCTCGGAAGATTCCCAAGGGCCGCGCATCTGGCCATCGGGGGCATCACGCCCGACAATGTGGGTGAACTCGTCGCAGCGGGGTGTCGTGGCGTGGCCGTTTCCTCGTGCGTGCTCACTTCGCGCGAACCCGGGAGCGTGGTGCGGCGGTTGCGCGAGGCCTTCGCGTGAGCGCGGTCTCGGGCGCGGAGCTCGAACTTCTAGGGACCGGCACGAGTTCGGGGGTTCCCGTCATCGGCTGTACATGTCCGACATGCCTTTCGAGTGACCCGCGGGATCGTCGACTTCGGACGAGCGCGGCACTGCGGTTTGTCGATCCCGCGGGACACGCACGAGTGTGGCTCATTGATGTGGCCCCGGACCACCGCGAGCAGGCGCTGCGCTCGGCGATCGACCGGTGCGACGGGATCCTGATCACGCACTCACACATGGATCACATCTGGGGTCTCGACGAAGTGCGTCGCTATAACGCGCTCATGCGGCAGTCGATCGAACTCTTCGCCGACGACGACTCGCTCGCCGACCTCACGCGCGTCTACAAGTACATCTTTCGGTCTCACGAGAATGTCAACGATTCGTTCGTGGCGGACCTGACGCCGATGCGGGTCATCCCCGGGCGGCCGTTCGAGCGCCACGGCGTTCGGTTCACGCCGTTCTCGATGCCGCACGGTCGGACCGAGGTGCTCGCGTGGCGCTTCGACGCCCAAGACGGTGGCGATGGCGGGGGGCTGCTACCCATGGCGTACTGCACGGATGTCTCTGGGATTCCCCCCAAGTCGTGGGAGCATCTGCGTGGCCTGAAGACACTTGTCCTCGACGCGCTCAGGTATCGCGCGCACCCAACGCACTTCACGGTCGATGAGGCACTCGCCGCGGCCGGCGAGGTCGGTGCCGCTGCGACTGTTCTCGTGCACATGACGCATGACATTCTCCACGCCGACCTCGCTTCGCGGCTCCCGGCGGGGATCTCCCTCGGCCACGACGGGCTGCGCCTTCCGATGGTGGCGGATGCCGAGACCATCCGCTAGGATTCCCCCTCCCCATGGCGCAGATCCGCGAAATCAAGAAGCGAATGGTCGCGGTCCGCACCATTCAGCGCATCACGAAGACCATGCAGATGATTGCGACCGCGAAGTTCACCGCGGCGCTCCATCGCGCCAAGGCCACGAGGCCGTACACCGAGCGCATTCGCGCTCTGGTCGCGGAGGTGTCCGCCGACGCCGGAGATGTGTCGAGTCCGCTTCTTGGGAAGCACTCGGGCCACCACTCGCGCGCCGATGCGGGGAAGCCATCGCGTGAAGTCCTCTTGGTCGTGGCGAGCGACCGAGGGCTGTGCGGGGCCTACAACGGCAGCGTGCTTCGCGCGGCCATGGCCGAAATCCGCAAGCGCCGCGCACTCGGCCACGAACTCGTCATGGAGACCGCGGGCAAGAAGGCGGCGGCGTTCTTCCGGTACCAGCGGGCGGAAGTGGCGCAGAAACACTCCTTCGGGGACAAGCCGTCGTTCGAAGCCGTGGCGGCGTTGGCCGATCGTTACATGGCCGACTTTGTCGCAGGCAAGATCGACGCCGTCCATGTCGCCTACATGCGATTCGTCTCCAACTCGCGGCAGACCCCCGAGATCATGCAGCTGCTGCCGCTCGCTCTCGAGGGCACTCGCGAAACGAAGAAGCCGTCCGCAACCGTGTACGAGTTCCGTCCCAACGCCGAGGCGATCCTCAACGATCTTCTGCCTCGATCAGTTCGTGTGTCGCTGTTCCAGGCGATGAACGACGCAGTCGTGAGCGAGAATGTCATGCGCATGGTGGCGATGAAGGCCGCGACGGACAACGCTGGCAGCCTCGGGCGCACGCTCAAGCGCAACTACAACCGCGCGCGACAGGCGAAGATCACCACCGAACTCACCGAGATCGTGTCGGGCGCCGCGGCACTGGAGTAACGCAGCGCGGGTTCGCGCGGCTATTCGACAGGCTTGTCAGGGAGTTCAGGGGCATTCGCCGGAAGCCCCGTCTGCGTCTCGTGACCCGCCTTCGTCCACGCCTTGAGCCCACCCTCGAGCGTGTAGACCTCCTTGAACTTGAGTTCGAGGAGCCGCTTGCTCGCGCTCTTGGCGATCACATCGTCGTAATCGGTGTCGTACACGATGAGCATGCCGAATCCACCAAGCACGCTGTGCGCCTCGAGTGTCATGTCCTGAAACGGAAGACTGATCGCGCCCGCGATGTGACCCTTCTCGTACTCGGCTCGGCTGCGCGGATCGACATAGGCCGCCGTTGGGGCAGACTGGAACGCCCCGGCGGGCTTGTTGATCTGGGCGATCGCTTGGTCGGGAGTGAGGTACACGAGGTCTCGGTCGGTCGTGCGCATCTCGCACGCGCCAACGAGCGCGACGGTCGCGGCAATCATCGCGTCGAGTCGGGCGTGGTGTGGGTATCGTGGAGCCATGGTTCGTCGTCGACGCGGACTGTGCGCGGGAGTGTACGGATGCATGCTCGCGTCAGCGTGCGCCCTCGCCGATGACGCGGTGTCCACGCAGGCGGCGAAGTCGCCATCAGCCAACTCGCCAGCGGTCGCAACGCTCGCGCCGAACCTCGTGACGGCACCCGACGGCGCCCTCTCCCTCGCCATCGACTTTGCGATGTTGCGACACTGGCACATCTACTGGAGCAACCCCGGCGACAGCGGGGGCCCCACGCGAGTCAAGGCCGCTTTGCCACCGGGGTGGACGGCAGAACCGGCAAGGCTTCCTCGTCCGCAGGTGCTCGGGACAGGTGACGACCGCGCGTACGGGTACGAGGATTCTGTACGGGTGCTCGTCCCGATCGGGAAACACCCAGATCCGATGCCCGAACGGCTTGAGGTCACCGTCGAGGCCCAGTGGCTCGTGTGCAGAGAGTCGTGCCTCATGGGGAATGCGAAACTCACTGGGTCGGTCATCACACAGGTCAGGCCCGCACAGCCCACGCATGCGTTTCCGGAGCCCTCGCCCGCGGCCCTTCGCAGCCGTATCGAGGGAACCGGTGTCAAGCGCGACCTCATCATCGAGGCGCCCGTGGAGCTCGTCTCGGAGACGGCGATCTTCGTTCCTGGCGAGTCTCATGGCGCTTTCCTCGACGGCGGGAGCGGCCCGTTTTCCCCGGTGCGGCGAGAGCAGTCGCTGGTTTGGCGGATACCCTTTGAACTGCAGACCGACACGGCCGGTGCCACGGACGGACGCCTGAGGGGACTCGTCCTCGCCGGAGTGAAGAATCTCGACCGCGCGTTCGACATTGACATCCCAATCGACGAAGGATCAAAGAACCCCAACTCGCAACCACAGAACCGGAGAATTCCATGAGACTCTCAACCACCATCTTGGCGACACTTCTCGTTGGAGTCACGCCAGCCGTCGCTTTCACGCAAGACGCCGCCAAGCCGGCGGACACCCAGCCGCCCGCGCACGGCGAAAGGGGCGCGCACTCGCGTCGCCCGCATGCGCGTGACGCCGCCTCGCCGCATCATGGTGCCGAAGTCGGCAAGGCCGCGCCTGAGTTCACTCTCACTGGAGCCGACGGAAAGACCTACACGCTTGCGTCGTTCAAGGGCAAGACGGTGGTCCTGGAGTGGTTCAGCCCCGCTTGCCCGGTGAGTGCTGGGGGCGACCACTCGTACTGGGGCTCAGGCCGCGCCGCGAAGGTGGTCACCGCCATGAAGGCCGCCGACGCCGACGCTGTGTATCTCACAGTCAACTCCGATCGAGATGGTCTCAATGGCAAGTCGACCTCGCAGATCGGGGCTGACTCCACGGCGGCGATCGTGAAGGCAGGGCAATCGGTACCCGTTCTCATGGACGCCGATGGCAAGGTCGGTCGTGCGTTTGGTGCCAAAACCACTCCGCATGTGTTCATCATTGATGCCAAGGGCATCGTCGCGTACATCGGCGCGCCGATGAGCGATGACGGAGCGACCGACTACATCACCGGCGCGGTCACCGCTCTCAAGGCGGGCAAGCCCGTCGAGCCGTCGAGAACTAAGAACAAGGGATGTAGCGTCAAGTACGCGCCGGCGGTGTCGAGCGAGGCGCCACCGGCACCAGCAACCTGAGCCCTCATGCCCCCGATCAGCCGGGCAAGTTCACCGGCATGATGACATAGACGAAGTCGGGCCCAACTTTCATGACGCCAGGTCGATTCGGCGCCTTGAGTTCGATCGTGATCTCGGTCGTGTCGGCGATTCGCAAGACATCGGTGATGAACGCGGGGTTGAACCCGATCTCGACTTCGCTGCCCTCCCACGAGAGCGCCGGGAGATGAATCTCGGCATCACCCATCTCAGCGGCACGAGATGAGATCACAACTCCGCTGGGCCCGAACGCCATGCGGACGCCACGGCTCTCTTCGTTGGTCAAGAGCGCGGCGCGCTTGACCGCGGCGGCGAGTTCCGCCGTGTCGAATGTGCCCTGGCGGTCGTGTTCCTTGGGGATGACATCGTCGAACGGCGGGAAACTGCCTTCGATCAGCGCCGAGGTCAGCGAACTGCCCTCGCCGACGGCGAACGAGATTCGGTTTCGGTCGCGCGAGACGCGCACGGGCGCTTCGGGATCGTCGAGAAGGCGACTGAGGATAGTGAGTGCCTTCGTGGGAATGATGCAGCTCGCGTCACCGTCCGCGTTTCCAGAACTCTCACCCCGGACGAGCGCGAGTCGACGGCCATCGGTGGCCACCATGCGCAGCTTCCGACCCTTGCGCTCGAGCAAGACGCCGTTGAAGGCGTAGCGCGTGTTGTCCGCGGCGGTCGCGAAGGCGGTCCGTGTGATCATTCGACGCAGGCTGCCCGCGTTCACTTCGAACTCGACGGGAGCGTCGCTCGCCACGCGATCCGCCGGGAATTCCTTCGGGTCATAGCCGAAGATGCGGAACTTCGCGTCTTCGCCCTTGACGACCGCGATGTGCTTCTCCATCTCGATGGCGATCGTGCTGTCGTCGCAGGAGCGCACGATCTGTGCCAGCTTGTCGGCGGGCACGAGGGCCTCGCCGTCGGCATGAACTTGCACGCTCGAGAGCACGACCGAAAGGCGAATGTCCTGGTCAGTGGCATCGAGGCGCAGCGACCCGTCGCTGGCCGACAACTTGACGCAGAGGAGAACGGGCACGGTCGTGCGGCTCATCACGACGGAGCTCGCCATCGTGAGAGCATCGACGAGGGATGTACGGTCGCAAACGATGCGCATTGGGCCGGTCGCGGTCATTGTCATGGGTTCCTCGATAGCGAATATACCCGTGGTTCGGGGGCCTATCATTCGAGTCGTGTTGCACTCGGCGATTCGATCGATCCGTGGGGCCTTCCCGGTCGTGGTGTTCTGCGGCTACTTGCTCGCGTTCTTCGCGGCGTTCACGATGGTCTTCATGCTTCCAATCGGAGCGCTCGGCCTCGTGTTCCTCGCGCTCATGGCGCTTGTGCCGGTTGTGGCGACATGGGTGGTCCTCGTCGCGATCGAACGGCCTCTGGCTCGCGCGAAACTCGTGCGTGGTGTCTGTCCGGCGTGTAGCGGCCGCGTGAGAGAGTGCCTCCAAGAGCAGGGGCCCGCATCATTCGAGTGCCTCGCGTGCGTGAGATCGTTCTCGTCAAAGGGCGAGGACATCGAACTCCCGGATCCGTCGCCCGCGTGACGCGACGGCTACTTCGCCTTGGTCGAAACGCGTGCTGAACTGCCTTCAGCGGACTCGGTCACGGGCGCTTTCGCGGCCGAGGCATGGGCGACGAGATCGCGCACGAGTGCCGCGAGATCCGAACGCCCCGTGTAGATCGCAATCTCGCCCGCCGGCATGACCTCGATCAGAATCGGACTGCCGGTGGTGGCAATGGCGATGCCATGCGTCGCGCTGTCATCAGCGGCGAGCACACACTTCACAAGGTCGCGGAGGATGTGGAACTCCGCAGGCTGGAACTTAAGGGCATCTCGCGTATTGAGCTCGACCGTGGCTTCGCTATCAGTGGCTCGCCACTTCTCGTTGGACGCCATGCCTTGGGCCACACCGTCGAAGAGTTGGCGCCAGTGTCCCACCGGGATGACATACGCCGCGGTCAGGTGCAGCTTGTGGACGATGGCCTCGACGATGGTTGGGAGCGTCCCGCGCGCGATGCGGGGCATGTCGTGGGGGAGGCGAGCCTGAGCGGGGTGGTCGCTCGAGGCGATATCGAAACAGGAACTCTGAGGGTTCTCCGTGAGCGAGAGGCGAAGTTCATTCGCCGTGTGGCTCACGACTTCGACACCGACCGGTCGAAGGACCCGCCACGCTTCGTCAAACTGTACGAATTCCACGAGTGCGACTCTCCGCAATGAGCGTAGCCGATTCCACGATCGATGTCGGTACGCTGCCCGAATGAGGACGATCCTCTTCGTCTGCACCGGGAACACCTGCCGTTCCCCGATGGCGGAGGCGATTGCTCGGAATCTGCTTGACAAGGGGTCGGTCGACGGCGTCTCGGAGCGTGTTTTCGTTGCGTCCGCCGGCACGCACGCGTCCGCCGGGTCGCCGATTTCGGGCGAAGCCGCTGCGGCACTGCGACGAAATGGGATCGAACACGATGGGCTCAGTCGCCACTTGACGGCGGCGATGATCCGCCGCGCCGACCTGGTCCTCGGCATGACTTCGGGCCATGTGGCAGCGGCGCGCGCGCTCGTGGATGCCGATCCAGATCAGGCCGCAAAGATTCATCCGATGGATGAGCACGGCGACATCGACGATCCCATCGGCTTGGGTCGTCAGGCCTACGATCAACTCGCGGCGCAGTTTGCCGAGCTCTTGCCGAAGCGGATCGCAGAACTGCTGAGGCCCACATGAAGGTTGCGATCGGGACCGATCATCGAGGCGCAGAGACCGCGCGAACCGTGGCGCAGCAATTGCGTCTCGACGGCCACGCGGTGAATGTTGTCGGCGAGGCTTCAGGCGTCGCTTCGGACTATCCAGATAGTGCGTGGTTAGTCACGCGAGAGATCGTGACCGGTGGCGCCGATCGCGGCGTTCTCATCTGTGGAACCGGCATCGGAATGGCGATTGCCGCGAACAAGGTCGAGGGGATCCGCGCGGCGCTCGCGCTCGATGAACTGAGCGCACAACTCTCGCGCAGTCACAACGACGCCAATGTGCTCTGTCTCTCCGCCGACCTTCTCGGGCACACCCTCGTGAGGCGCATCATCGAAGTCTGGATGAAGACTGGCTTCGATGGCGGTCGCCACGCGCGACGCCTCGCGAAGATCACGCGCATCGAGCGACGCGAGGATCCGCGCACCTGACGGGCGGCGAGGGTTACGCCATGCTGGCGGCGATCTCGGTCAAGAGTCGCACGCCCCACCCGGTCGGGCCGACTCCCGTCAGTTCATGGGCGCTCTCTGAGGCCGCCATGGAGGCGATATCGAGGTGCGCCCACGGGATCGCGGCGTCAACGAAGTAGGAGAGGAATGCCGCGCCCTGAATGGGGTGGGCGCTGCGGAGAGGATTGGAGTTGATGATGTCGGCATGCTGGCTGCGCATGAAGTCGCGGTGCGCCTCCCACAGTGGAAGCCTCCAGAGGGCTTCGCCCGTCGACTCGGCTGCGCGCTCCACCAGCGATGCAAGGGGCGACTGTTCGCAGAAGTAGCCGGCGCAGAATGGGCCCAGCGCGACACCGACTCCGCCCGTGAGCGTGGCGATGTCGACAACGGCCGTCGGTGAAAGCGATCGGCACGCGTAACTGAGGGCGTCGGCCAGAACGAGGCGCCCCTCGGCGTCGGTATTGGTGACTTCGACGGTGACCCCATTGTGAAGACGAATGATGTCGTCGGGTCGGTACGCATCGTTCGACACCATGTTCTCGGCGGCCGCGAGCACCCCCGTCACGCGCACGGGCAACTTCAGCGACGCGATCGCGCGCATGGCGCCAAGGACCGCGGCACCTCCGCACTTGTCATACTTCATCCCCTTCATCCCGTTGTTCACCTTGAGTGAGTAACCGCCGGTGTCGTAGGTGATGGTCTTGCCAACGAGCACGAGATGGGCCGCGTTGGCTCGCGCCTTCGCTCGTCGCGGCGACCACTCCATTGTGACGAGGCAGGGTTTCGCGGCGGATCCTTGTCCCACGGCGACGAGTCCACCCATGCCCATCGATCGCGCCTTCGCGAAATCGATGACGCGCACGCGCATGCCGAGCGTTCGGCCGAGGCGGCGCGCTTCCCCGGCAATCCAGCGCGGGTTGGCGATGTTGGGTGGGGTCGCGGCGATCCGCCGTGCGGCGTTGGCGGCATCGCCGATCGTGATCCCCGTGCTGAACCCATCGCGCGCGGCGGCGTCGCGAAGATGGACGCTCAAGGTGCCAAGGCGGGGTGTGCGACGCGACGCGGTGCCGTCGAGTGCATCGAAGCGCCATGTCCCGAGCATCAATCCTTCGGCAAGCGCCTGCGCGAGCGTGCGTCGCGTGGCCGCGGATGGAGACCACGCGTGGGCGTTGTCGAAGTTGACCGATCGGGCTCCCATCGCCACGAGCGTCCGTCCCAAGCGTGCGCCGACGACGCGCATGCGACGCGCATCGAGGCCCTGCGCTGGGCCCAAGGAGAGTGCCATGTGGCCGGCGTCGAGGGTCAGCGTCGCGCCGGCCTCGCCCGGGATGGCGACGCCGCGCATGGCTCGGGCGAGTGTCCCGGCATCCGGGCCGACCGCAGAGGGGCGGCTGAAAACGCGCGCGAACGCCGTGGTGACGCGCAGCGTCCCGGCGCGCTTGGAGATCTCGATGGATCGGTACATGGGTCGCGCATCCTAGGGTTTATGCTCGCGAGATGGCTCCACGGAGCGTGGTCATCATCGGCGGCGGACATGCGGGCGTCGAGGCGGCGTGGTCCGCATCGAGCGTGCTGTCGTCGGCGGGAGCCGAGGGCGCACGCGTCGTTCTCGTGACGATGGATGCCTCGAAGATTGGCGCGATGAGTTGCAATCCCGCCATCGGCGGGCTCGCCAAGGGGCAAATGGTCTGCGAG
>SXGT01351558.1_pt1 | contig 28180 bp, 34 predicted proteins | sample 3176221 | NCBI WGS metagenome assembly SXGT01 (sample SAMN11356862, study PRJNA531348) | freshwater metagenome | isolation source: freshwater sample F1-120 | place: China: Fuxian Lake, Yuxi | collected 2017-12-25 | reverse complement strand
GGGCCAGGACCGGGTCGTCATTGGTGTAGGCGAGCACCACGAACCCGTCCGCGACGAGCCGCTCAGCAGCCGAGACGAGCTCGATCGGGTCGGGCAGCAGCGTCGTGTCGTCGGCGACGACCTCGAGCTTGACCCAGTCGGTGCCGCACGCCTCCCGGGCAAGATGCGCGGTCAGGACGGCCTCCCGGGCGGTGAAGCAGCCGGCGGTGTTGGGCAGCGGGTGGATGCCGAGGCGCTCCAGCAGCGACCACACCCCGTCCTCTCCCCCGGCCTGCACGCGACGCATCGCGACGGTCGTGAGCTCGGTGCCGGAGGCGACGAGCGCGCGCTCGAGGCCGAGCAGGCTCGGGGCGCCACCGGTGCCCATGACGAGTCGGGAGCCCAGCTCGCGGTCCGCGATCCGCAGGGGTGGGGTCCGGGTCGTGGTCATGGTGGTCCTCCTGGCGTCTCGTTGCTGCTGGGTCGTCATCGGGCTCATCCACCCGGCGTCGCGCTGACGATCTCGACGACCGCCCCGTCGTCGAGGGTCGTGGCGTCCCACTGCGGTCGGGGGACGACCTGCTCGTCGACCGCCACCGCGACGCCCCGGGCCCGGCCGGAGTCGTCGACGGCGGCCGGTCGGACGGCGGCGACGACATCGGTGACGGTGGTGCCGGCGTCCAGGCGGCGGACGTCGCCGTTGACGCGGACGCTGATCGTGGGGCGGGGGCTCATGCGCTCTCCCGGACGGCCTCGGGCCGCGTGGACGGGAATCGACGCGCATCGGCGGGCCGCCAGTGCGCGGCGACCTCGCGGCCGGCCCAGAGGTCGTCGAACGCCTCGCTCGTGGCGGCGAGCTGCAGGATGCCGTGCCGGTGGTGACCGGCGGCGAGCACCAGCCCGTCACGGACCGTCGGGCCCAGCAGGGGCAGGTGGTCCGGGGTGGCCGGACGCAGTCGCGCGGTCTGCTCCACGAGCGGCGCCTCGTCGAGTCCGGGGACCAGGGCGCGGGCGTCGCGCAGCAGCGCGAAGACGCCGCCGGCGGTGACGACCTGGTCGGAGCGCTCCTCGGTGGTGGCGCCGACGACGACCTCGCCGTCGGCGCGCCCCACGACGTAGACGCGGCGGCCCTGGACGAGCCCACGGACGATCCGTTCGCCCGCCAACCACGGCAGCTCGGTCGCGTCGAGGCGCAGGATCTGTCCCTTGACGGACCGGATCGGGGCCACCACGTCAGGCAGGTCGTCCAGCAGCGCGGGCGTGGCGGTACCGGCCGCGACGCCGACCGTCCCGGCGCGGTGCTCCTGGCCGTCGTCGTCGGTCAGGCCGGCCACGCGGCCCGGGGCGTCCGTGACCAGACGGCGGACGCCGCGACGCAGCACCGTGACGCCCTCGGCGACCAGCGCGGCCAGCAGCGCCTCCGTGACGCGACGCGGGTCGACCTGGTGGTCCGACGGGCTGTGCGCGGCGGCGGCCACGCGCGGTCCGAGCAGCGGCTCGGCACGTCTGGCTCCGGCAGCGTCGAGCGTCGTGACGTCGAGGCCGTGGGAGCGCTGGAGCGCCACGACCCGGTCGAGCTCGCGGGCGTCGTCGGCGTCGAAGGCCACCTGCAGCGACCCGGTCCGGGTGAACGCGACTTCGTGGCCGCTCGCCCGCTCGAGCTCCGCGGCGAACGTCGGCCAGGCCCGCGTCGAGGCGAGGTTGATCGCGAGGACGTCGTCCTCGCCGAACTCGGTCTCGCTGACCGGTGCGAGCATCCCCGCGGCGGCGTGGGACGCGCCGGCGCCGGCTGCGGGGTCGAGCACGGTGACCGTCCGGCCGGACCGCGCGGCGCGCCAGGCGGCGACGAGCCCGACGACCCCGAGCCCGACGACGATGACGTCCGAGCGGTGCCCGTTCGGTGCGGGCTCGTCGGGGGTGGGGGTGGCCACGATGCGCTCCCTTCGCCGGCATGACCCGGAGCAGGTTCGACGGTCGGCGTGCTGCCCTCTCAGCCCGCGCTCGCCGCGGGCTCCCGTGCCCCTCCAGCCTACGCGGTGGGAGTCCCGGTGCGACCGGTCTCGACCCAGTACCGGTCCTCGCCCTCGTGGTTGCGGCCGTCGGCGACGCCACCGTGCCGGGCCACGACGGCGAGGGAGGCGACGTTGCCGGGGGCGACGGTGAGGAGCACGCGGTCGAGCCCGAGGGCGGCGGCCTTCGGCAGGACGGCGCCGAGCATCGCGGTGGCGTGGCCCTGGCGCTGCCACGGCTGGACGACGTGGTAGCCGACGTGGCCGCCGCCCTCGTCGTCGGTCAGGCGGTGGCGCAGGACGAGGCTGCCGAGGTAGAGGTCGCCGGCGACCCACCAGAAGACCTCCGAGGGCACGCCCCAGCGCTCGCGGATCCCGCGACGTTCGGCGACGTAGGTGTCGAAGTCGCGGCTCGCCTCGACCAGCCAGGAGGTTTGCGAGCCTCGGACGAGCATGTCCGCCTGCTCGCCGACGAGGTAGGAGGTGCGGACGTCGGTCGTGGGCGGGACGAGTCGGGGTGCTTCCGGCAGCTCGATCACCGTTCGACCGTACGTTCGCCGCCTCCGCGGGTCAGCCCGCGGCCCACATCACGACGGGCACGGCCGCCAGGGCCAGACCGCCCGCGACGACGGCGACGTCTAGCCGGGTCCAGGGTGCCGGTTCGGCCCAGGTGCGGGTGCGGTCGGCGACGGCGAACCCGCGGGCGTCGAGGGCGACGGAGCGACGCGACGCCGACCGCAGCGACGCGACCAGCAGCGCGAACGCCATCGAGGCGCCGTGGCGGACCCGCGGGGCGAGGCCCCGGTCGGGCGCGACGCCTCGGGCGCGACGGGTGCGGCCGAGGTCGCGCCACGTTCCCAGCAGCTCGCTGACCTGCTGCAGCGACGCCGTCACGGCCACCACCGGCCGAGGCGCCATCCGCAGGTTCTGGCCGAGGTGGTCGCCGAGACGGGCGGGGTCCATGAGGACGGCGACGAGCGATCCCGGCCAGGCCAGGACGACGATGCGTAAGCCCGCCGTGGCCGCGACCACCTCGTCGCGGCCACCGAGGCGCCAGGTGGAGTAGGCGACGGTCAGCCCGGCGAACAGCGCGAAGCCGAGGCAGAGCAGGACGTAGCGCCACGACGGGACGAGAGCGAACGCGACGACGGCGTAGAGGCCGACGGTGACCAGCGCGATCGTCAGGCTCCGCACCGCCAGCGACGCCGGCACCGACGCCACACCCACGACGAGCAGCGCCAGCGGGTTGGCCCGCGGCAACCAGCCCCTCATCGTCCCGCCCCCACGGAGTGGCGGATACTCGACACCGAGTGGCGCAAACCGGGGCGACACGCCGTCTCACTTTCCCTGCAGTGCGCCACTCGCGGGTCACTTTGCGCCACTCGGGAGGCCGAATCCGCCACTCGCGGCCCCCTCATCGCGGCACCGGGGCGAGGGCGAGGACGTCGTCGGCGAGGGCGACGAGGTCGGCGTCGTGGGTCGCGGTGGCGACGAGTGCTCCGGCGGCGGCCGCCGAGACCGCCCAGCCTGCGACGGCCGCCCACGTCAGGCGGTCCTGCCCGACGGTCGGCTCGTCGAGCAGCACCGTGCCAGGACGGTGCGCGAGCGCCGACGCGAGCGCCAGCCGACGCTGCTCCCCACCGGACAGCCGGTACGGGTGCGCGCCGGCCAGCGCGGCCAGACCCAGGTGGTCGAGCACCGCCTCCACGTCCACCACGCGTCCGGTCGCCTCCGCCGTCAGGGCCACCTCCTCGACCACCGTCCGGGCGAGGATGCCGTGCTCGGGCTGCTGCGGTACCCAGGCCGAGCACCGCGCCAAGGCCGCGGAGGTCAGCTCGTGCCGCCCCCCGGCCGCCCCACGCGTCGGCTCCTGCAGTCCCGCGAGGACGGAGATCAACGTCGACTTCCCTGCCCCGGACGGTCCGGTGACGGCGTGCACCCGACCGGGGGCCAGGTCGGCGTCAAGACCCTCGAGGGCGGCGGTGCGCACCGAGCCCTGCACCGAGCGTCGCACCAGCGTGACGTCGAGGTCGCGAACGGCGATCGGCTCGGCCGCCTCGTCCGGGCGCACCAGCGCGTCGGGAAGGACCCGCGGCGCGGGGGCGGGCAGACCCGGCATCCAGACACCGAGGTCGCCGAGCGCGCCACGCCACTCCCGGACGAACGTCTCCGGCTCGGTGTCGGCACGGACCCCGCCGTCACGGCCGAGCACGACCACACGGTCGACGACGTCCAGCCAGGGCTCGAGCCGGTGCTCGACGACCAGCAGGGTCGCGCCGGTGGCCTCGACGACGTCGGTCACGGCCGCCCGCACCGCTGCGGCGTTCGCCTCGTCGAGCATCGACGTGGGCTCGTCGAGCAGGAGGAGCCCCGGACGCATCGCGAGGGCCCCGGCGAGCGCGAGGCGCTGCAGCTCACCGCCGGAGAGGGCGTCGGTCGGGTGCCGCCGACCCTGGGTCAGGCGGACCGCCGCGAGACTGTCGTCGACGCGCCGCCAGATCTCCTCACGCGGCAACCCGAGGTTCTCCGGGCCGAACGCGACGTCGCGGCCGATCCGTCCGGCCACCACGGCGTCGCCGGGGTTCTGCCCGACCAGGCCCAGCACCCCGTCGGCCACCGCGCGACCGGTCACGTCACCGGCGAACGTCTCCCCCAGGGCACCGACGAGCGCGTTGAGCACCGTCGTCTTGCCGGCGCCGCTGGGCCCGGCGAGCAGCACCCGCTCACCCGGCTCGATCGTCAGGTCGAGGTCGCGGACGACGGGTTCGCGGCGCCCGATCGGACGCCACCCGAACCCCTCGAACCGCACCCCGACCGGCGCGACCTGCACGCCTCAGGTGCCGACGGCGTCGCGGTCGTGCGCCTCGCGCCCGGCCGGGAACGCGTCGAGCGCCCCGGTCGCTGCGAGCGATCGCACCAGCACCCAGCCGAGCGCACCGGCGACGAGCGCGCCGGAGATCGCGAACAGCACGCCGTAGACGACGCGGTACCCGACCGACCAGTCCGCGTAGTAGAAGAACGCCTCGTACACGGCCCCGAAGACCCCCGACGTCGCCCCGGCGAGCACGGCGACGGGCAGCGTCCACACCCGGTAGGCGAAGGCCAGCAGGACCAGCTCCGCGCCGAGACCCTGCACGACGCCGGACAGCAGCACCGTGAAGCCCCACTCGGTACCGCCGAGGACGAACATCGAGACGATGGCCGCCGTCAGCTCGGTGGCGAACGCGGCGCCGGCCCGGCGGACGACCAGCCCGCCGACGACACCGGCGATCAGCCACGGCCCGGCGAGCAGCCCGGAGGCCGGCGCGTAGCCGACGACCGTGGCGAGGTCGATGATCCCGTAGAGCTTGCCCCACGCCCAGAACACGACGCCGAAGGCGACGCCGAGCGAGGCGATCGTGACGAGGTCGATGGTGCGGTAGGAGGCGACCGATCGTGTGCGGCCACCGGTGGATGCAGAACTCATGATGACTCCCTTCGCCGGTGCTAACCGGAGCAGGTTCAAGGGTCTGCGGCTTCTCCGCACTCTCAGCGCCCTCTGCGGGTGGCGCTCCCCTGTCGTGTGGGGGCCAGCCTAGCGCGCGACCGGTCCGCGACGGACCCCTGCTGGGCCCACGCCCCTGGACCTGCCGCAGTGGCCCGCCGGACGACGTGGGTGAGAATGGACCCATGGCCTCCGTGCGCACGCCCGACCCGAACCCTGGCTGGCTCTCCGACATCGCGCTGGAGGAGACCCGCTCACGGGTGCCGATCCTCTACGTCGAGGGCATCCCGTTGCGCGTCGACGGTGCGGGCAACGTCGAGCACGTGGGTCTGCTGCTGCGCGGCTCCCCCACCACCGGTGCCATGAACCGCACCTTCGTCTCCGGCCGGGTGATGCACGGCGAGTCCGTCCGCGACGCGCTCATGCGCAACCTGGAGAAGGACCTCGGTCCGACGGCGTTCCCGCAGCTGCCGACGAGCATCACGCCGTTCACGGTCGCCGAGTACTTCCCGCTGCCCGGCGTCACGCCGCTGCACGACCCGCGCCAGCATGCTGTCGCGCTCGTCTACGTCGTACCGGTCACCGGCGACTGCAACCCCCGCCAGGACGCGCTGGAGCTGACGTGGATGACGCCCGCCGACGCTGCCTCCGAGGCGGTCCTCGGCGAGCTCGAGGGCGGGCGCGGCAGCCTCCTGCGCCAGGCGCTGGCCCACCTCGGCGTCCTGGCCTGACCGACGTGCGCACCGCTGACCCCAACCGCTGGGGCCAGCTGGCCGTCGGCATGGCCGGGCAGGCCTCCGGCACGGTCTTCGCGAACGCCGCGGCCTTCCTCATCCCCTACCTGCACCTCGTCGAGGGGATCCCGCTGGCGCAGGCCGGGGCCCTGGCCTCGGCACCGCTGCTGGGCACCACCGTCTCGCTCGTGCTGTGGGGCGTCGTCGTCGACCGCATCGGGGAGCGCGCGAGCCTGACGGCAGGTCTCGGCATCGTGACCGCCGCGGCCTTCGGCGCGGCACTCACCTCCGGCTACCTCGCCCTGGCGGTCATGTTCTTCCTCGGTGGACTCGGCGTCGCCAGCACGAACTCCGCGAGCGGCCGCCTGGTGGTCGGATGGTTCCCTCCGCACCGACGCGGCACCGCGATGGGCATCCGCCAGACCGCCATGCCGCTGGGCGTCGGTGCGGCCGCCCTCATCGTGCCGACGCTCGTCGAGCGCACCGACCTGCGCACGACGATGCTCGTCGTCGCCGGCCTGTGCCTGGTCGGGACGCTGGCGTGCGCACTGGTGGTCGTCGACCCGCCGCGGGCCCCACGTGCGGAGGCCGCCGACCTCGGCCAGCTGGTCAACCCCTACCGCGCGAGCACCGACCCCGGACGACGGCTGCTGCGGATCCACGTCGCGTCGGCCCTGCTCGTGGTGCCCCAGTTCACGGTCTGGACGTACATGCTGGTCTGGCTCGTCGACTCCCGCAGCTGGACCGCCGCGGCGGCCGGCGGCCTCGTCGCGCTCTCGCAGGTCCTGGGCGCCGCGGGGCGCATCGGCGCAGGGTGGTGGTCCGACGCCGTGGCCAGCCGCATGCGGCCGATGCGCACGATCGCCATCGGCGCCGCGCTGTCGATGCTCGCCCTGGGCTTGCTCGAGAGCACCGTCCTCGGCGTCACGATCATGATCGTCGCCACCGTGGTCACGGTGGCCGACAACGGCCTGGCGTTCACGGCGGTGGCCGAGACCGGTGGGCCGTACTGGTCGGGCAAGGCGCTCGGGGTGCAGAACACCGGGCAGTACCTCGTGAGCGCCGCCGTGCCGCCGGTCGTCGGGATCCTCGTCGCGGCACAGGGATACGGCGTCGCGTTCGCCCTCGTCGCGCTGTTCCCGCTCCTCGCGGTCCCGCTCGTCCCGACCGGTCCGCCGTCGGGAGGCGGACGGCCGCGGTACCCTACTCGTCAGTAGCCAGACGGATCGGTGCCGACGCGATGCCCAGGTGTGGTTCGCCTTAGTGCGCGACGGGTCCCCCGGACGGTTACTGTCAGCCCTACTGTCACGGTCGTCGCCGAAATGAGGCCCCCATGCAGATCGTCGCGATCATCGTCTCGCTGACGCTCACCGCCATCGCCGTTCCCTACGTCGCGCTCGCGGTCCGCAAGATGCTGTCGGTCATCCGCACCGGTGGCCCTGCCGTCGGACGCACCGACCGCCCGGCGGCGCGAACCGTCACCATGCTCAAGGAGACGTTCCTCCACACGCGCATGCTGCAGTGGACGTACGTCGGCCTGATGCACTGGTTCGTCTACCTGGCGTTCGTGATCCTGGCCTCGGCCGTGCTCGCCGGCTACTTCCAGCTGTTCGACCCCAGCTTCGTGCTGCCGATCATCGGGCACTTCTTCCTCTTCGAGTGGGTCTCCGAGGGCATCGGCCTGCTGGGCACCATCGGCATCATCGCGCTGATCATCGTCCGGCAGAAGAACCACCCACGCAGCCTCGGGCGCAGCAGCCGCTTCTTCGGCTCGCGCTTCTGGCAGGCCTACTTCGTCGAGGCGTTCGTGCTTCTCGAGAGCGCCGCGATCCTCTTCATCCGCGGCGCCGAGTACCGCCTCCTGCTCCTGGAGGGCTCGGAGTACGCCACCCGCTTCCACTTCCCGATCGCCGGCTACGTCGGCGACGGCCTCTTCTCCGGCCTCGGCGAGCAGGGCCTGGAGAACGCGATCTTCGCGATCGCCATGATCAAGGTGAGCCTCGCCATGATCTGGCTGATGATCATCGCCTCCAACCTGACGATGGGCATCGCCTGGCACCGCTTCACCGCCTTCTTCAACATCTGGTTCAAGCGCGAGTCCGACGGCAGCACCGCCCTCGGCGGTCTCGAGCCGCTCCGCATCGACGGCAAGACCCTCGACATGGAGGGTCTGGAGAACCTCGAGGAGGAGGACTTCGAGAAGCTCGGCGTCGGCAAGGTCGAGGACTTCTCCTGGAAGGGCATCCTCGACTTCACCACCTGCACCGAGTGCGGCCGCTGCCAGAGCCAGTGCCCCGCCTGGAACACCGAGAAGCCCCTGAGCCCCAAGCTGCTCGTCATGGGCCTGCGCGAGCACGCCTACGCCAAGGCCCCGCTGCTCGACGCCGACCCCGAGACCCTGACCGACGAGCAGAAGCGCGAGCTCGAGCGTCCGCTCATCGGCGACGAGGACCTCTTCGGCGTCATCGACCCCGACGTCCTGTGGTCGTGCACCAACTGCGGCGCGTGCGTCCAGCAGTGTCCCGTCGACATCGAGCACGTCGACCACATCGACGACATGCGCCGCTTCCAGGTGCTCGTCGAGTCGAACTTCCCCACCGAGCTCAACAACATCTTCAAGGGCCTGGAGCGCAAGGGGAACCCGTGGGGCATGAACCCCAAGCACCGCATGGACTGGGCCAAGGACCTCGACTTCGAGGTCAAGCAGGTCGGTGTCGACGTCGAGAGCCTCGACGAGGTCGAGTGGCTGTTCTGGGTCGGCTGCGCCGGCGCCTTCGAGGACCGCGCCAAGAAGACCACCCAGGCCGTCGCGGAGCTGCTGAACACCGCGGGCGTCGACTTCGCCGTCCTCGGTGACGGCGAGACCTGCACCGGCGATCCCGCCCGTCGCGCCGGCAACGAGATCGTGTTCATGCAGCTGGCCATGGAGAACGCCGAGGTGCTCAAGGAGACCAAGGCCAAGAAGGTCGTCTCCACCTGCGCCCACTGCTTCAACACCCTCAAGAACGAGTACGCGGAGTTCGGCATCGAGCTCGAGGTCGTGCACCACACGCAGCTGCTCAACCGCCTCGTGCGTGAGAAGAAGCTGACCCCCGTCGCGCCGGGCGCCGGCGCGGCCGAGCCGGCCAAGACCATCACCTACCACGACCCGTGCTTCCTCGGCCGCCACAACAAGGTCTACGAGGCACCGCGCGAGCTGCTCGAGGTCATCCCCGGCGCCACGTTCGCCGAGATGCCGCGCAACTCCGAGAAGTCCTTCTGCTGCGGCGCCGGCGGCGCCCGCATGTGGATGGAGGAGAACCTCGGGTCGCGCATCAACATCAACCGCACCGAGGAAGCCATCGCCACCGGTGCCGACCAGATCGCCGTCGGCTGCCCGTTCTGCCGGGTCATGCTGTCCGACGGCCTGACCGCCAAGCAGGACTCCGGCGAGGCACGAGAGGAGGTCGAGGTGCTCGACGTCGCCCAGATGCTGCTCGCCTCGGTCAAGCGCGAGCCGGCACTCGTCGGCGCTGCCCTCGAGGCCGAGCCGAACGCCGCCGACGAGGCCAACCCGGACTCGATCAGCGACACCGCCGAGGCCGGTCCGCCCGCCGACACGCACACGAAGCCCGAGGAGGTGGCCGGCACCTCCGACGAGGTCCCCAAGGACGACCCGGCGCCCACCTCGCAGGAGGCCGACGAGGAGGTCGCGGCCGAGCACGACGTGCCGCTGGCCGACTCCGGGGCCGCCAAGGAGGCCGCGGACGGCGGCGGGGTGAGCACCCAGGCGTCCCGCGAGGAGCTGGCGCCGGAGGCCGAGACCCCCGACGCCGCGCCCGACGAGCCGGAGAAGGAGCCCGACGAGCCGGCCTCGGAGAAGGACTCGTCCGCGTGGGACAACGTCGGCGCGGTCAACACCGACCTGCTGCCCGACTCCCCGGCCTCGTCGAGCTCCGGCGACGGTGCCCCGACGCCCGACCCCGAGCCGGAGGAGGGCGACGTCACCGAGACCGAGACGGAGGCCGTCCCCGCCTCCGACGACGGTCCCGGTTCCGACGACGACGCCGACCCGCAGGAGGCGAGCCCCGCCGAGGAACCCGCCCCCGCCCCGGCACCGGCCCCCGAGACCGAGCCGGTCGAGGAGGACGCCCGCGAGGAGGAGTCCGGCGAGCAGCCGAGCGCCTCGGCGACCCCGGTAGCCGACGACGGTGAGATCGTCGCCGTCGAGGACGCGCCGACGACGGACCCGACGTCGCCGGACTCCGCTCCGCTGAGCGACGCGAACCCCAGCGGTGCCGACGTCAGCGAGGCTGCGACGGCCCTCGGGCGCGACGACGAGACGGACACCGAGGGCGGTTCGGCCAAGGGCTGACCTGCACTGACGCCTCGAACCCCGCCCGGCTCCTGCCGGGCGGGGTTCGGCGTTCTGGGGGCGTGACGGGTTCTGAGCCCAGGTTCACTGCCCCTTCCCCAGGGTCGCGACCGTGGGGAAGGGACGGAAAGCCACCGGGGAGACCGATTCCCACGGGACCCTGGGAATCGGTCACCCGCCGGTCGACCCGCGGGCGGCGAGCCAGAGCGTGACCACGGAGCGGGCGGTGCGCTGGAGATTCGCGGCGGTGACGTCGGGGTCGAGCAGGTCTGCCGGCACGGTGGCGCCGTCGGCGATGGGCAGCACGGCGATGGCACCGGCGTCCAGGACCTGCTCGGCGCCGGGCCCCACGGCGCCACCCAGCACCACGACCGGGACACCGACCGATCGCGCGACCGCGAGCACCCCGGCGGGGGTCTTGCCGTGCAACGTCTGGGCGTCGACCCGCCCCTCGCCGGTGATGACCAGGTCGGCACCCTCCATGGCCGCACGCAGACCGACGACGTCGGCGACGAGCTCGACGCCCGGTCGCAGCGCGGCACCCAGCTGCAGCAGCGCGAAGCCGGTCCCACCCGCGGCTCCCGCACCCGGGGTCTCGCGATGGTCCTCCCCGGACGCGGCGACGACGTCGGCCCATCGGGCGAGCGCCGCCTCCAGGTCCGCGACGACGTCGTCGGAAGCCCCCTTCTGCGGACCGAACACGGCACTGGCACCGCGCGGTCCGAGCAGCGGGTTGTCGACGTCGCCGGCCACCTCCAGCCGGACCTCGCGCAGACGCGGGTCGAGCCCGGACCAGTCGATGCGGTCCACGTCGTGCAGTCCTTCGCCTCCCGGTCGCACAGGGTGCCCCGACGCGTCCAGCACGCGAGCTCCCAGAGCGACCAGCAGGCCGGCGCCGCCGTCGTTCGTGGCACTGCCGCCGATCCCGACGACGAGTCGCGTCGCCCCGGCGTCCAGCGCGGCCCGCATCAGCTCGCCCGTCCCGTGAGAGGTCGAGCGGCGGACGTCGCGCTCGACCACGGGCACGAGCTCGAGGCCGGAGGCGGCGGCCAGCTCGACCACCGCCGTCGTGCCGTCGCCCAGCAGCCCGAAGGACGCGTCGACAGGCGTCCCGAGCGGTCCGGCGACCGTCACCGCGACGCGCCGACCACCGGTGGCGCCGACGAGCGTGGTCAGCGTCCCCTCACCGCCGTCGGCCATGGGCACGCACCTCACCTCCGCGTCGCCGGCGGCCTCGCGCACGCCGCGCTCGAGCGCGGCGCACACGTCCGCGGCGGGAAGGCTCTCCTTGAACGAGTCCGGCGCCAGCACGACGCGCGGGCTCACAGCACCACCAGGGACAGCACCCAGACCACGACGATCGTCGCCAGGCCCTGCACGAGGGTCGCGCCCGTCTGGGCACGGTAGGCCTGGGCGACGCTCATCCGCGAGAACTGCGCGACCACCCAGAAGTAGCTGTCGTTCGCGTGCGAGACCGTCATGGCGCCGGCACCGATGGCCATCACGACGAGCACCCGCCCGAGGTCGGAGCCGAGCCCGAGGTCGCCGACGAGCGGGGCGACCAGAGCCGACGTCGCCACCAACGCGACCGTCGACGAACCCTGCGCCGACTTCAACGCCGCCGCGACGAGGAACGGCATGAACACGCCGATCCCGAGGCCCGACAGCGACTCGCCGAGGTAGTCGCCGAGGTCGCTGGCCTGGATGATCGCTCCGAACGCGCCGCCTGCGCCGGTGATCAGGAGGATGGGACCGGCGGCGGTGACGCCGTCGGACATGTCGGCCTGCATCCGCGTGCGCCACGAGTCGGTGGTGCCGGCGGCGGTGTCCGCGGCCGTGGCGACGCGCACCTTCGAACCCACGAGCGGCAGCGCCGCGACGACTCCGAGGAGCAGCGCGATCGCCGGGGTGCCGAGGAAGGTGAGCGTCGCAGTGGCCCCACCGAACGGCTCTGCCGGCAGGGCCGCGACCGACCCGACGCAGATCAGCACGATCGGCACCAGGATCGGGGCGAACGCAGCCAGGGGCGACGGGAGGTCGGCATAGCGTTTTTTCAGCTTCTCGAAGTCGGCCGTCGCGACCTCCAGTGCCGACGTCGCCTCCCCCGCGGGCTCCTCACCGGCGAACCGGCTCGCCCACCACAGGCCGGCGAGGGCCGCCGGGATCGACACGGCGAAGCCCACGAGGATCACGAGCCCGAGCTGGTCGGTGAGGTCGAGGTTGCCTGCGGCGGCGATGGGCCCGGGTGTCGGCGGCACGAGCGTGTGCGTCGCGAACAGCCCGGTCGCCAGCGCCACGGACATCGCGACCGTCGAGGTGCCGGTCCTGCGGGCGAGCGACTCCTTGAGCGAGTTGAGGATGACGAAGCCGGAGTCGCAGAAGACCGGGATGGAGACGATGTAGCCGATGATCGAGACCGCCAGCATCGGGTGCCTGGGGCCGATGAGCCTGATCACCAGCTCGGCCATCGTCACGGCGGCACCGCTGCGCTCGAGGATGACCCCGATGATGGTGCCGAGCGCGATGACGATGCCGATGCCGGCGAGGATCGCCCCGAAGCCCTCGGTCGCGGTGGCCACGACCTCGCCCCCGGGCACGCCGAGACCGAAGCCGCCGATGATGGCCGCCACCAGCAGCGCGATGAACGGGTGGACCTTGAGCCACGTCGTGGCGATGACGATCAGGCCGACGAGCCCGATGAGGACGAGGACGAGCTCCATGACACTCCCAGGTCGGACGCCGACCCGAGGGGTGGCCGACGCGTGGTCCGGATCACGCTAACGCCGATCGGGGGTGATGACGAGGCGGACTCGGGTCAGGTGCACCCGCCGCCGTCGAGCTGGGCGAGCCCGGCCAGGTCGCCCGAGCCCCACTCCAGCGGACCGGCCGCCGGCTGCATGAGGGCGTCGTCGTCCTCGACGTGGTCGAGCCCGACGAGATGGCCGAGCTCGTGCAGCAGCGTCGCGCGGGTCTGGTCCGGGCCGAGGGAGGACAGCTGCGGGCCGTCGAGCAGCACCTGGCCGGTGATGTAGCGACGTGCACCGTCCTCGTCGGCCCACGCGCTTCCCCCGAGGCCGAGCACGTTGCCGGACAGCTCGGGCACCTCCTCGTCGTCGGTCCAGGCGATCAGCACGGGCTCCCAGCCGTCGTCCTCGCGCTCGGGCTGCCAGTCGGCGCTCGGGCTCCGTGCGGCCGTCTCCTGCAGGTCGAAGGTCAGGCCGGTGAGCTCGGCCATCTCCGCGAGCGCGTCCTCGACGAGCGCCGCGGTGCCCGGCGGTCCGGTGCGGTCGTCGAGGACCACCCGCACGGGCTCGCACGCGTCGTAGGTGACCGGCGCGTCCGAGTCGGGCTGGGTGACCAGGAACGCGTACTGCCCGCCGTCGGGGGTCGTGCGGATGTCCTCGGGGTCGGCCACGGAGGACGGGTCCCAGGTGACGACGACGCCCGTGCCCTCCGGGTCGAGCAGGATCTTGCCCATCACCGCACCGAGCGCGACGAGGAAGAACCCCACGGCGACAGCAGCTCGTCGGCGAGCGCGCCGTTGCGCCGGCGTGGGTCCCAGCCGCACGGGACCCGACGCGCCGGGGTAGGCGGTCACGGTCGGGCACCGACGTGCGCGATGCAGCGCTCGGCCGCCGCCCGTCCGGCCTCGAGGGCGGGCACGGGGTCCCGCCCGTCGATCCACGCCGCGAGGAACCCCGCGGCGAAGGCGTCACCGGCGCCCGTCGTGTCCAGCACGGGCGAGCGTGGTGCCGTGACCTGCTCGCGTCGCGGCTCGGCACCGTCGCGGCTCTCGACGAAGGCCGCGCCCATCGGTCCGAGGGTCACCACCAGAGCCCCGACCTGCGCGGCCAGGGCGTCGAGGTCGACGTGCGGGCCGCGTGCGTCGGCGAGGACCCGCGCCTCCTCGAGGTTCGGGAACAGCAGGTCGACGCCCGCGACCCACTCCACGAACGTCGGGCCGCCGCAGTCGCGCAGGAAGGAGACGGTGCTGGGGTCGACACTGACGCCGATGCCGCGCCGCCTGGCCTCGGCGACGAGCCGGTCGGCCACGGGGCGGGTGCCCGCGTCGAACCAGCTATAGCCGGTGAGGTGCAGCCAGTCGACGTCGTCCCACGCCGTCGGGGGCACGTCGTCGCCCACCAAGGCGGTGTTGGCGCCGCGGTCGACGAACATGGTCCGCTCCCCGGCGTCGTCGACCTGGAGCACGATGGTCGCCGTCGGCAGCTGCGGGTCGGCGGCGAGCAGGGCGCGCACGCCGTGGTCGGCGAGGGCCGCCGTGTGTCGCTCCACCCCGTCCGCACCCACCCGGCCCACGAACGTGCAGCCGACGCCGAGGTGGCCGAGCCAGGCGGCGACGTTGGCCGCCGACCCGCCGGGGTGCATCCGGATCCGGGCCGCCGTGTCGCTCGCGGTCGTCGTGGGGCCGAGGGCCTTGACGCTGATGTCGTCGACGACGTCGCCGACCACGAGGACCCGCGTCACTGCCTCGCCCAGGCCACCGCGATGTCGGCCGCGACGCGGATGTTGTTCTCGACGATCCGCAGGTTCACCTCGAGGCTCTTGCCCTCGGTGAGCTCGACGATGCTGGACAGCAGGAACGGGGTGACGTCCTTGCCCTCGACCTGCTTCTCCTCCGCGCGCCGCAGCGCCTCGGCGAGGGCCCGGTCGTGCAGGTCGGGGTCGAGCTGCAGGTCGACGGGCAGCGGGTTGGCGACGACGATCGCCTCGCACATCTCGAGCTGCTCGCGCGACTCCATCACCGCGGCGACGGCCGCGGCGTCCGGCACCGACCAGTCGAGTCGGAGGCCCGAGGACGAGAGCCAGAACCCGGGGAACTCCGCCGTGCCGTAGCCGAGCACGGGGATGCCGAAGGTCTCGAGTCGCTCGAGCGTGGCGGGGATGTCGAGGATCGACTTGACGCCGGCCGAGACCACCGTGATGGGCACGTCGGAGAGGGTCTTGAGGTCTGCGGACTCGTCCCACGTCTGCGCTGCACCGCGGTGGACGCCGCCCAGCCCACCGGTGGCGAAGACCCGGACCCCGGCGAGGTCGGCGATGAACGACGTCGACGCCACCGTCGTGGAGCCGCTGCCCCCACGCGCCAGGACGATCGGCAGGTCGCGCATGCTCAGCTTCGGCAGGTCCTCCTCGACGAGGCGCGCGAGGCCGTCGTCGTCGAGCCCGACGCGCATGTGTCCGTCGAGCACGGCGATCGTGGCCGGCACGGCGCCGTGGCCGCGCACGAGCGACTCGAAGCCGCGAGCCGCCTCGAGCGCCTCGGCGCGCGGGAGACCGTGGGAGATGATCGTCGACTCCAGGGCGACGACGGGGGTGCCGGAGGAGAGAGCGTCGGCGACGTCGGGGCTGACGATCAGTGGTGCATCGGACATGGTGGTGCTCAAATCGTGGTCTGGTGGAAGTTGGCGTGCGATCGGGAAGCCGTGGGGCCGCGCTGTCCCTGGTAGCGCGAGCCGTACTTCTGCGACCCGTAAGGGTGCTCTGCTGCGGAGGAGAGCCGGAAGAAGCACAGCTGCCCGATCTTCATCCCCGGGTAGAGCTTGATGGGCAAGGTGGCGACGTTGGCCAGCTCCAGCGTGACGTGTCCGGAGAAGCCCGGGTCGATGAAGCCGGCGGTCGAGTGGGTCAGCAGCCCGAGCCGGCCGAGGGAGGACTTGCCCTCCAGTCGTGCGGCGATGTCGTCGGGGAGCGTGACGGTCTCGTAAGTGGAGCCGAGCACGAACTCGCCCGGGTGCAGCACGAAGGTCTCGTCGCCGTCGACCTCGATCGCCCGGGTGAGGTCGCTCTGGTCCGCGGCGGGGTCGATGTGGGGGTACTTGTGGTTGTCGAAGACACGGAAGAACTTGTCGAGCCGCACGTCGATGCTGGACGGCTGGATCATCCCCCGCTCGAGCGGATCGAGGCGCACCCGGTCGGCGTCGAGCTCGGCGAGGATGTCGCGGTCGGAGAGGAGCACGCGGTCACTGTACCCAGCGGATCGGCCCACGGTGGCGGCTATGGTGGCCGCCTCATGTCCGATCACGCGTACGCCCAGATCCGCTACGAGCTGACCGACCACGTCCTGGTGGTCACGCTCGACCGCCCCGACCGACGCAACGCGTTCACCCCCGTGATGGCCGACGAGCTGGTCGACGCCTTCGCCCGGGCCGACGCCGACGACGACGTCCGCGCGATCGTCCTCACCGGCGAGGGTGCACACTTCTGCGCCGGCGCGGACCTGCAGGGCGGGGAGAGCACGTTCGACTCGAGCGACCGGCCGAGCACGGAGGACCTGGCGGGGCGCGTCTCCCTTGCCGTCTACCGCTCCCTGAAGCCGGTGATCGTGGCCTTCGAAGGCGTCGCGGTGGGCGTCGGCATCACGATGGCGCTCCCTGCCGATCTCCGCATCGCCACGACCCGCAGCCGTTTCGGGTTCGTGTTCGTCCGTCGCGGCATCGTCCTCGAGGGCGCCGCCGGCTGGTTCCTGCCCCGCCTCGTCGGCGTCGGCAAGGCCCTGGAGTGGAACGTCACCGGCCGTCTGGTCGAGGCCGACGAGGCGCTGGCCGCGGGTCTGGTGACCGAGCTGTGCGAGCCCGGCGACGTCCTCGCTCGGGCCGTCGATGTCGCGCGAGACATCGCCGAGAACACCGCGCCGGTCGCTGTGGCACTCACGCGTCGCCTCATCTGGTCCGGCCTCGGCCAGGCGCACCCCTTGGACGCCCACCAGGTCGACTCCGCCGTCCTCGCCGAGCGCGGCGCCTCCCCGGACGCCCGCGAGGGGGTCACGTCGTTCCTGGAGAAGCGGCCCGCAGAGTTCCCCGACCGCGTCTCCACCGACCTGCCGTCGATGGGTGGCTGGTGGGAGGAGCGGGAGTACGAGGAGCCGGACGCCTCCACCTGAGTCGGAGGGCGGTGCGGCGGCCGAGCGATCGACGCCGCCGGGCCCAAACCCACCACGCAAGGATCCGGTGGTCGGACAATCGACGCCGCCCGGCCGCGATCCACGACGCAAAGATCCGGTGATCGAGTAGTCAACGCCGCCGGGCCGCAATCCACCACGCAAGAATCCGGTGGTCGAGTAGTCGACGCCGCGACGAAGGAGCCGGCGACGACGTATCGAGGCCACACCCTGACGCGACGACCCATCCCGAATCAACTGTCAGTGGTCGCACGTATGTTTGATTCATGGACATCGGGGAGAGCACGAGCGAGGAGGCCATGACCTCCGCGACTCGTGCCGTGGCGCGGGCCGAGGCGGCGCAGTACGCGGCGATGCTCGCGTTCCGCGACGCCGAGGAAGCTCGGATCAGTGGGCTGGACTCCCCGATGCGTCAGCTCGTGGAACGGTCCGCGATTCCGATGTCGATCGGTCAGGCGATGGGTCTGTCAGAGAACCAGGTCTGGACCCGACTGGCGACGGCGGAGCGGATGGTCGAGCACGCGCCTGGCTGCTGGGCCGCGTTCCGTGACGGATTGATCGACGCTGCTCGGGTGCGGGAGATCTCGACCGGCCTGGACCGTCTCGAGCGGGAGACGTCGTGGGCGTTGCTCGATGAGAAGGCTCTCGCCTACGCGACCACCCACACCACCGCCGAGCTTCGGGCGTGGATCAAGCGGTTCGTGACCCGTGTCGAGCCCGACGAGGCCCTCGATCGGGCGGAGAAGGCCCGCGAGCAGCGTCACGTCTCGCTGCACCACCTCGAGGACGGCATGTCCTGGCTCTCGGCCTACCTGCCCTCCCACCAGGCGGCCGCGGGGATGAAGCGGCTCGACCGCGCCGCACGAGTCCCCGTCGACGAAGACGACACCAGGACCCTTTCTCAGCGAACGGCGGACCTGTACGTCTCCTGGCTCACGCACGGCGAGACCACCGACCTCCCCACCGTCACCGGTGACGTGGCGGTCACCATCGAGGGCGACGTCCTCACCGGACTCATCGATGGGCACGCCGAATCCAGTGATGGCGAATGGTCCGTTCCCGCGTCGTGGATCCTCGACGACCTCGACCCCGATGAGACCTTCTGGCACCGCATGATCACCGACCCGGTCGGCGGCGACGTCCTCGCCCACGACTACATCGGCAGATTCGCACCAGAGACCCTCGCCAAGGCCATCCGATTCAGAGACGGCGTCTGCAGGGCACCCGGCTGCCGAGTCCCCGCCGAAAGATGCGACCTCGACCACCGAGAACCCTGGCCCACCGGGCCGACCAACGGATCGAACATGTGGGCACTGTGCAGACGACACCACTCCATGAAGGGACACGACGTCCTGCGATGGGTCCTGCCGTCACGCCGAGAAGTCCCCGCCGAGGTCGCCCTCGCCGGCTGAGCTACTCCCGACGACCGTTCGGGCAGAAGATCGCCTCACGCCTGAGCGACGCTGCGCTCGGAGCCGATGACGGGATCCCTCACAGGCACCTACGGCGCGAAGGTGGGGCCCGACTCGATTCCCGACAGCGGCGCTGGCGGCTTCGCCGCGTGGAGCCGATGACGGGATCCCTCGGAGGCGCCTTCGGCGCACAAGGGGGGCCCGACTCGATTCCCGACAGCGACTCCTCGCTGCGCTCGGAGCCGATGACGGGAATCGAACCCGCGTATCTTGCTTGGGAAGCAAGCGCTCTGCCATTGAGCTACATCGGCGAACGGCCTCACTGTAGCCGACGGGTGAACGTCGCGACCCGGGCGCGTCCGAGCGACGTCGGCGGCATTCCCGGACGATGACGATCCCTTGAACACCCCGTGTCGACGTCGAGCCGCCGACGACTCCGCCGAGCCAGGGCTCTACGGTCGTGCCCATGACGCAGCCGCTCACGCTCCCGGCCGTCCCCTCGTCGACCCGATCGCCGCAGGCCCCCGCACTCCCCGCCTGGACCAGCCGCACCCTCGCGCCACCGATGCCGCTCGCCGCACCACGAACCGACCCCGTCACGCCGCCGCCCGGAGACTTCACCTACTCCAACCTCAGCGGCCGGCCCTCTGGCTCGATCGTCCGAGCCCTCGGCACCGTCGTCCCCGGCGTGCGCAGCATCATCGACGACATCGCGCCCTTCGCCACGTGGTGGGAGCGGCGCAACCGCGAGGCGATCACGTCCGGACGTCCCCTCTGGGTCGTCCTCGGCGACTCCCTCTCCCAAGGCATCGGCGCCACCGCCCCCGACCGCGGCTGGGTCGGCCACCTCGCCGACGACCCACCCGCGTCGCTGCGCGGCCTCGAGGTCGTCAACCTCTCCTTCAACGGGGCCCGGGCCATCGACGTGCTCGAGCGTCAGCTCGACGTCTGCGAAGAGCTGCGCCGCCACCACGACGTCGCCCGCGTCACCATGCTCATCGGCAACAACGACCTCATGAAGCCCGCCTGGTGCCGCGAGCTGCCCGGCACCCTCCAGCGGCTGCTCGACGCCGTCCCCCACGGCACCGTCGTCGGTCGGCAGCCCGGCATGCAGCGCACCGCACGCCTGTTCAACCGGATCGTGGAAGCCGCCGCGAACCGCCGCGGACTCCACGTCGCGGACTTCCGCATCCCGCACCTGCGCGACTTCGCCGGCCGCCTCGGGCGCGACTTCTTCCACCCCAACGACCGCGGCTACGCCCAGATGGCCGCCGCCGCCCGCCTCACCGTCTGAGCCTCGAACGCCGGCCCGCTGGTCAGCGGGACCGCCGTCGCAGTGCTTCACTGAGCGAATGGACCCGGAGACGGCCTTCACCTACTCCAACCTCAGCGGCAGACCTCCCGGCCCGATCGTCTCGGCACTCGCCACGGTGTCGTCCGGCGTCCGGTCGGTGCAGGAGCAGGTCGAGCCCTACGCCCACGCCTGGGAGAAGCACAACCGCGCCGTCGTCGACGACGTCGCCGCCGGACGCCGGTGGTGGGCGGTGCTCGGCGACTCGATGTCGCAAGGAATCGGTGCCAGCGCCCACGACCACGGCTGGGTCGGCCGGCTCGCGCCGCAGGTGGGTCTCCCGGTGGTCAACCTGTCCTTCAACGGCGCCCGCATCGCCGACGTGCTGGACCGTCAGCTCCCCGCCATGGAGGACCTCGGCGTCCAGCACCGGAACTCCGCCGCCCTCGTCACCCTCATGATCGGCAACAACGACATGTTCAGCCGCCGCTGGCGCAAGGAGATCCCCCGCGCGATGCGCGACCTCCTGCACCGGGTCCCCCGCGGCACCGTCGTCGCCACCCAGCCCGGCGCTCAGGGTTCAGCGCTCACCGTCAACGAGGCCATCGACGAGGTCGCGGCGACGGGACGGATCCAGGTCGCGGAGTTCCGCGTCCCGCACATGCGGTCGTGGCGCGGATGGGTGGCTGCCGACCGCTTCCACCCCAACGACGAGGGGTACGCAGCGATGGCGGAGGTCATGGCCAGGGGTCTGACGGACCTCCGACGGTGAGAAGTCGCTGAGAGAACCGGTACGAACACGTTCCTCGTCGAGCGGACTCCGCGCGGTGGCCTCACTCTGAGCCTGTGAACGACGACGCGAGAGAGGCGACGCTGCTGCGGGACGCGCGCCTCGGTGACCGCACAGCCTTCGATGGCATCGTGCAGATGCACGGTCCGCAGATGTTCCGCTTCGCCACCCGCATGCTCGGCAGCGAGCACGACGCCCGCGACGCGGTCCAGGACGCCTTCGTGTCCGCGTGGAAGGACCTCGACTCCTTCCAGGGCCGCGCCAAGCTCTCCACGTGGCTGCTGCGGCTCACCCACCGCCGCGCGGTCGACCTGCAGCGCAAGCGCAAGCCCACCCCGGTCGAGGACGAGCAGCTCTCGCTGACCCTCCCGCCCAAGGGCGACGACCCGCTCCAGCGCGTCCTGGAGGACGAGCTCGTCCGGGCCCTCCAGGCAGCCCTCCTCTTGCTACCGCGCCAGCAGCGGGCAGTGTGGTTGCTGCGTGAGATCGAGCAGCTCAGCTACGACGATATCGCCGAGACACTCAACCTCACCACCGACAGCGTGCGCGGACTGCTGCACCGTTCACGTTCGACCCTCGCGGAAAGGATGGCGTCATGGCGCTAGACGACAGCTCCCCCCTCGAGCGCGCGAGCCAGGCGATGCGCGAGCAGCCCCCTTCCGACGCGTGGGTCGACCTGGCCGTGTCGATCCGCGAGGCGGTGCGACGGACGACGCGACGAACGGTGCACGTCACCGCCGAACCCGAGGACGTCGACGGCAACCCGCTCAGCTCGTCGATCGTCGTGGCGGACCGCGTGCTCCGGCTGCTGCTGCGCGACGAGATCAACACCCCTGCTCGCGCGCTCACCGACGCCGCGATCCTCGTCGAGGACGGCGCCGTCCAGGCCCTGCGCGTCGAGATCGCGTGCGTGTACGACGTCGACATGGTCCGCGAGGCCGAGCAGGTGCGGGGTGCGGCTCGTCGACTCCTCACCCGAGTGATCGGACCTCGCGAGGTGCCGATCGACGTCCACGTGGTCGACCTGCTCGACGACGTGAGCCAGATCACCGGATCCGGTGCGTGACGAATCGCTGCCGCCGCGCGACCACCATGCGTGAACGGGTCACCCACCGGGGTGGCCCACCCCAGAACGAAAGGCAGTGACATGGCCGAGACCACCAAGACCCCCGCCACCGGCACCGACGTCGCCAAGAAGAGCTCCGCGCTCGAGAGCGACCAGGGCCGCACCGCGATCGCCGACACCGTCGTCTCCAAGATCGCCGGCATCGCGACCCGCGACGTCAGCGGAGTCCACGACCTGGGCGGCGGCGCCGCCCGCACCGTCGGAGCCATCCGTGAGCGCATCCCCGGCTCGCGCGTCAACGCCAGCCAGGGCGTGTCCGTGGAGGTCGGCGAGCGCCAGGCCGCGATCGACATCGACGTGGTCGCCGAGTACGGCGTCTCCATCACCGACCTCGCCTCGGGCGTCCGCTCCAACGTCATCACCTCCGTCGAGCGCATGACGGGCCTGGAGGTCGTGGAGGTCAACATCTCCGTCAACGACATCCACCTGCCCGAGGAGGACGACGACGCCGACGAGAGCACCCGCGTTGAGTGAGGTCGTCGACGTCGACCGCATCGCCGCGGCCGTCCTCGGCACACCCGGCGTCGCCGCGCTGCACGCCGGCGCGTTCGGAGAGGTGGGCACCTACCTCCCGGGCCGCCGCGTGGCAGGCGTCCGACAGGGCGACGACGGCACCCACGTGCACGTCGTCCTCGACTGGGACGCCGAGGTGCTGAAGGTCGGGGACGCCGTCCGGACCGCCGTCGAGTCGCTCACCCAGGGCCCCGTGCACGTGGTCGTCGAGGACATCGAGGACCCCCACGCAAGCCCCGAGAACACCACGGCACCGTGACCACGTCGACGTCGCGGAGGCGGGCCGCCAAGGCCACCCACCCCGACCTCGGAGGCAGCCACGAGGCGTTCGTCGCCGCGATGGCCGACCTCGAGGACGAGGCCCCACGTCGGCCCGCCCCCGTCGTCTTCGTCCGACACCCCGTCCGGCGCTGGTTCGGGCGGCTCCTGAACCGCCGCTCCACCCGCTCCACCCCCCTGCTCTGAAGGAGAGATCATGTCCCACACCCACACCGGCCTCATCGCCGGCCTGCTGTTCGCCATCGCCATCGCCACCGGAGGCTTCACCGGCTTCCTGCTCGCCCTCGTGCTCGGAGCCGTCGGCCTCGTCGCCGGTGCCCAGCTCGACGGCCGGGTGGACGTGAACGACTACCTGCGGGGCTCCCGTGGCTGACTTCGCCCTCTCCGACCTGCCCGGTCGCGGAGCCGAACGCCCCGCGGGCGAGCGCGGTGAGCTGGCCATCGACGACCGCGTGATCACCAAGCTCGCCCGTCAAGCCGGGGCCGACGTCGACGGGTCCGTGCGTCACAGCTCCGGGATCGGCCCCCTCGGGTCCCGGTACCCCGACGCCTCCGTGAAGACGATCGGCAACCGCGTCTGGGTCGAGCTCGACGTCGCCGGGGCCTGGCCCTGCAACCTCGCCGAGATCGGGACCCGTGCCCGCACCGACGTCTCCCGGCGGCTCACCGAGCTGGCCGGAGTCCACGTCGAACGCCTCGACGTCACCGTGCACGTCGTCAGCACCCGAGAGAAGAAGGAGGGACGAGTCCAGTGAGCACCCGAGCACCCAAGCGACGCCCGGTCGTGACCTGGCCGGCCCTCCTGATCGCGATCGCCCTCGTCGGCCTCGCCGTCGTCGCCGTGCGTGACCTCGCCGTGGCCCAGGGATGGGCGTCCGGTGAGCGGTGGTCCGAGACGCTCCTGAGCGGCCTCGACGGTCTCACCGCCGGCCCGGCCACCACCACCGTCGGCGTCCTGGCGGCCCTCATCGGCCTGGCGCTGATCCTCACGGTGCTGCGTCCGGCCCGCCGAACCCACCTGCCGACGCCGGCCAGTGAGGCCGAGGTGTGGATCAGCCGGCGCGCCCTGCGCCAGCTGGCCGAGGACGCCGTGCAGCGCGTCCCGGGAGTCGAGTCCGTCTCGGCCTCCGCCGGCCGACGCCTCACCGTCCGCGCCACCGCCGTCGACGAGTCCGCTCGCGGACCGGTCGAGGACGCCGTCAAGCAGGCGGTGGGTGGCTACCTCACCACCGCCCCGAAGATCACCGTCAGGAAGGCCACGCCATGACCCGCCGACTCGCCTTCATCGACCGACTGTTCACGATCGTCGTCGGCCTGGCGCTCGTCGCCGGAGGACTCGCCCTCGTCGACTGGCAGCTCGGGTACGTCCTGAACCTGTCCGACGAGCTCTCCACCAGCGCGGCGGCGGACGTCGCGGGGACCGCCTGGTTCCCGTGGGCTCTCGCCGGTGGCGCCGTCGTCCTCGGGCTCCTGGGGCTGTGGTGGGCGCTCGCCCACCTGCCTCGACCCGGCGGCACCACGGTCCGCACGGAGTCCGGTGACAAGGAGGGCACCGTGCAGGTCGACATCAGCTCGATCGCCGACGCTGCCGCGGATGCCTTCGCCCAGCGGGCACCCGTGCTGGGCGCCTCCGGACATGCCCAGCGCATCGCCGGGACCGACGTGATCGAGGTCCGCGCCTCGATCGACCTGCGGGCCGACGCCGACCTCGTCCACGAGGTCGCGGCCCGCACCGACCAGGAGGTCTCGTCCTCCTTGAGCGCCGTGAAGCCCGCCACCCGCGTGCTGCTCGACGCACCGCGACGCCTGTCGCGCCTCACGACCAGTGGACCGGCCCGGGTCCACTGACCACCAGGAAACACCAGAGAGAAAGGAACCATCATGGGTATCGCAGACAAGGCCAAGAACAAGGCCGAGGACCTCGCCGGCAAGGCCAAGGAGGTCATCGGAGACGTCACGAACGACGACGAGCTCAAGGCCGAGGGCAAGAAGGACCAGAGCAAGTCGAGCATCAAGGATGCCGGCGAGAACGTGAAGGACGCCTTCAAGAAGTAAGGCGTTCCCCGCGGGGCCCCGACCACCGAGCGTGGTCGGGGCCCTCGCACGTCCACGCACGCACCGGTCGCGGCGGCAGACCTACCCTGTGGGCATGTCCCTCGTCCTGCTGAGCTCCGACGGTCCCGTCCGCACCATCACCCTGAACGCTCCCGAGCGCCTCAACGCCCTCGACCGGCCCTTGCTCGACGAGCTCCGCGCCGCGGTGGAGACGGTCGCCGCCGACGCCGACGGCGCGGCCCTGGGCGTCCCCGGCGCGGGCCGCGCCGTCTGCTCCGGCGCCGACCTCGAGAGCCTGTTCGGTGACCGGTCCCGTCCCGTGCCGGAGCTGCGTGACCACCTCATGGGCGTCTACGCGTCGTTCCTGCCGATCCGCGACCTCACCATCCCGACGATCGCCGCCGTCCACGGACCCGCGGTGGGCGCGGGCCTCAACATCGCGCTCGCCTGCGACGTGATCGTCGCGGGACCGGACGCCGGGTTCGGGCCCACGTTCTCCCGGATCGGCCTGCACCCGGGAGGCGGGTGCACGTGGATGCTGACGCAGCGCATCGGCGCCGCGAACACGGCCGCCGCCCTCTACGCCGGCGACGTGATCGACGCCGAGCGCGCCGTCACTCTCGGCATCGCCCAGGAGCTCGTCGCGGACCCTCTGACGCGAGCAGGTGAGCTCGCGCGCACGTGGGCCGGGCGCAACCGCTCCGTCATGGCCGACATCAAGCGGTCCGTGGCCCTGGCCTCGACCTCCGACGCCGAGACCTCGCTCGCGTTCGAGGCGACGGCCCAGGCAGAATCACTGTCGTCGCCGGAGTTCGACGCCTTCGCCGCGAGGTTCGCCAAGCGCTGAGCCGGCCCCGGCGGCACGATCCCGACCCCCGCATCGGCTCCAGGAGCATCAGCATGACCCGGCCGTCCCTCGTCCTCGCCGCAGCATCGGCCCTCCTCGCGCTCGGTGCGTGTGGGAGTGGGTCCGACGACGACTCCTCCACCGCCGCGACCACCGCTCCTGCGGCCGAGGAGTCCGCAGCCGACCCGTGCGGGGCGCTGCGCGACCTCGGGATCACCGGTGCCGACTTCGGCCCCATCCCGACCTTCGGTGACGTCGCCGACATCCGCGAGCAGATCACGATGGCGTCGGCGATCTCCGAGGTGGAGCCCCCGGCGGTTGTCGTCGAGGCGTGGTCGACCCGACTCGCCTACCTCGAGCGCGTCGGCGACGACATCGAGGCAGCCGCGGACGGCAGCGGCGACCCCTCGGCCGCACAGCCGACCGACGAGGAAGCAGCGGCCGGCGAGGAGCTCACCGACTGGTGGTTCGCCACCTGCGAGTCCTGACCATCGGCTCGGACGCCGGCTTCCTCAGTGTCCTCGGTGGGAGTCGGCCACCGCGGCGGCCTCGGCTGCCAGGGCGTCGAGCACGAGCCGGACGGACGGACGCTCGTACCGGTCGGGGCGCAGCAGCGCCGAGATGTCGCGCTGGGCGACGACCCCGGTGAGGGGTCGGGTGATGAGCCCGTTGCCGTGGTCGCGAGTGGTGAACCGCGGCAGTATCGCCAGGCCGTGACCGGCCGCGACCATCGCCTCGACCACACCGTTGTTGGCGAAGCGCTGTCGCACCTCGACCGGCCGGCCCGTCACGGCCACGACGCGTTGCAGGACCTGATCGAACGGCTGCCCCTCGGGCACCCCGATCCACGACTCGTCGGCGACGTCGCGCGGTGAGAGCGTGCGCCGGCTCGCCAGGCGGTGCCCTTCCGGCAGCGCGACGTCGAGGGGCTCGGTCATGAGCGGGACGACCTGCAACCCGCGCTCGCGCCAGCGGGCCGACGTCACCGGCGCGTCGGAGACGACGACGTCGTGGTCGGGGGTCAGGTCGGCGTCGTCCTCCGACGTCTCGACGTCGGCGCACTCGAGCTCGACGTCGGGCCGGTCGGCCAGCCGGGCCAGCACGCCGGGCAGCAGCATCTCGCCCCCGGTCGGGAACGTGGCGAGCGTGACGCGGCCGGCAGGCGTGGCCATGAACTCGCGCCACGCCCCCTCGGCTCGCTCGATGGCGGTCACGATCTCGACGGCGGTCCGGGCCAGCGCACGCCCCGCCTCCGTGAGCGCGACGCCGCGACCGGCGGGCTCGACGAGGACGTAGCCCGCCTCGTGCTCCAGGGCCTTGAGCTGCTGCGAGACCGCCGAGGGAGTGATGCTCATCGCATCGGCCACGGCCCCGACGGACCCCCGCTCGGACAATTCCCTGAGAACCCGGAGACGGCGCACATCCATGTAGAAAGACTACACGGATGATGAAGGATCATTCGCTTGTCCTTGACGTTCGACGAGCGGACACTGAAGGAGTCAGACCACCGATCCCACCCCCTGGAGGCACCATGTTCACGCTCCCCCTTCTCGGCGCCGCCATCGTCGTCGTCGGCGCGGTCCACACCGCCAGGCTCGTCGCCACCGACGGCCTGCACCGCGTCGCCGCCAAGCCGCGCTACTGAACCCGCAGGGGCCGTGCGCCCCTGCGCCCCGATCCCGACGAGCCGGGACGACCTCACCCCCCGAGACGGTCGTCCCGGCTCGTCGACGTTCCCGGACTTGTCTGCGGACCCCCGGGCGCGGATACTGGTTACCAGCCGGTAGCACCAGCGAGTAACCTGAGCGCCGGACTCCCCCACCCCCATCTGAGGAACAGGCAGCATGAGCCACTACAAGAGCAACCTGCGCGACGTCGAGTTCAACCTCTTCGAGCTCTTCGGGCGCGACGAGGTCCTGGGTTCCGGCCCGTTCGCCGAGGTCGACGTCCACACCGCCAAGAGCATCATCGCCGAGGTCGACCGCCTCTCCCGCGAGGAGCTGGCTGCGTCGTTCGACGACTCCGACCGCAACCCGCCGGTCTACGACCCCAGCGACAAGACCGTCACCATGAACCCCGCGTTCGCCAAGAGCTACGCAGCCTGGATGGACTCCGGCATGTGGAACCTCCAGGTGCCCGAGGAGCTCGGCGGCCAGAAGGCCCCCGCCTCGCTCATCTGGTCCACCGCGGAGTTCGTGCTCGGCGCCAACCCGCCCATCTGGATGTACGCCGCCGGACCCGCCTTCGCCCGGGTCGTCTTCGAGAACGGCAACGAGCGCGACCAGAAGATCGCCGGCCACATGGTCGAGCGCCAGTGGGGCGCCACCATGGTGCTCACCGAGCCCGACGCCGGCTCCGACGTCGGAGCCTGCCGCACGTAGGCCACCG
>SXGT01919982.1_pt1 | contig 28185 bp, 29 predicted proteins | sample 3176221 | NCBI WGS metagenome assembly SXGT01 (sample SAMN11356862, study PRJNA531348) | freshwater metagenome | isolation source: freshwater sample F1-120 | place: China: Fuxian Lake, Yuxi | collected 2017-12-25 | reverse complement strand
TGCGCCGCCAACTAAAAGCCAGCGATTTTAAGAGACGTTTTAAGGTTTGCTTACTTAGACGGAGATCAAAATGTTCAGCAACTACAACCAAAATCTTCTTGAGATTCTTGGGGAAGGCTTTTGCCCACTGGCGCACGTGTTCTTTCTGCCCTGGAGTACATTTCGGAGGACGTCCTGCTTTGGCTTGGTCATAGAAGCCAACAAGACATCGAGATTCCCAGGCGTGAAACCAATGATAGATAGTGATACGATCAACTTAAAAAATCTTCAGAAGCTCTGTAGTAGTATAATGCTGTAAGATCAATAGAATACAATGGGCCCGTTGTCTGACACGATGGTGGGTGCTTTGTTTGTATATTCTTTGGAACATACCGATGGTTTCTTGACTGATCTCTTCCACAAATCGCCTAGCTAAGGGGCACCTCAAGGCGGACAAATATCTTTTACCTAGAGCAGAGAGACTCTAAAAATAGGCATATCTCTCCATTAAGGGTTAGTCAAGAATATTATAACTATAAAAATATTTTTGTTCAACTACTTAGATCCCTAGCGGAGTCATTGATGCCTTGCAAGATATGGCGCCAATCCGTCATGCTGTGTCCCCTCGCTGTAATGCTCTCATACATACCAGAGCACCATAGCACAAGATGCCTGTGCGTGTCTAACAATCTGCCAGCGGCAGTGACGCGAGCGCTTGGCGTCCTGCCCCTGGCACGGTATGATGGACACGCCTTTGCTCCGCGCATGACCGGAGCGGGCCGGATGCGTGTGTGGGCTCGGCGCTCCGGCACGACCGCCACGCCACATGCCCACCCCGTATCCAGCGCCTGCCCAGGCGGCAGGTGCCGAGCCGGGTGTGAGGCGTGTGGTCTGGGATGCCACGGCGGGCGATGGCAAAGGCCGGTTGAATCTCCCATACTCCTCCTGGCTCTGGCACAGTACGTGCGGCAGGGCGCCGCTAGCCGTTCTATACGAGCAGAAAGGGCCGACCGTGTCGCTTGAAGAAACCATTGCCACACAGCTCCGGGCCCGGGGCTGGCACCTGGCACTCGCCGAAACCACCACCGGCGGCATCATTGCCGTGCGTCTGGTGCGTCTGGCCGGTAGTTCGGCGTACTTTGACCGCAGTATTGTGGCGTACAGTAAAGAAGCCAAAGTGCAGTCGCTTGGGGTCGATCCGGCCGTGTTTGAGCGCAGCGGCGCGGTGAGCGTCGCGACCGCCTGTGCCATGGCGGAAGGCTTGCAGCGCCTGACCCATGCCGACATCGTGCTGGCCGAGACCGGCATTGCCGGGCCGATTCGTGGGCGCTCACCCAAACCCCTGGGGAGTACGTGCTTTGCCATGCACACGCCAACCGGCATGGTGACGGACGACGTGCAGTTCGACGGCGGCGAACGCCAGGCCATTCAAGAGCAAATTGCCGAGCATGCCCTGGAGATGATCGCACGCTATCTGACCACGGCGGCGTAAGGCATGGTCACAGCCTTTCATCCGGTGGTGCGGCCCGCGGCCTTGCGTCCAGGCGATTGCATTGGTCTGGCCGCGCCAGCCAGCGCCTTCAAAGAAGCGGATCTGCAAGTCGGCATCGGCGTGTTGCACGACCTGGGGTATCGCGTGCAGGTCACGCCGCGGGTGCTCGACAAACAGCGCTATCTGGCTGGCAGTGATGCGGCGCGGGTGGCAGAATTGCATGCCCTGTTTGCTGATCCTACCATCCACGCCATCTTCTGCTGTCGTGGTGGCTATGGCGCGCAGCGTCTCCTGCCGTATCTCGACACGGCCCTGATTACGGCCCATCCGAAAATCGTCATGGGCTACAGCGATCTCACCAGCCTGCTCATCTACCTCTACAGCCAGTGTCACCTGGCCACGCTGCACGGCCCGGTGGTGGTCGGTGACATGCGGCCCGGCCTGGCGCCGGAGGTCGTGCAGCAATGGCAGGGTATACTCAGCGGCGATGCGACCATGATGCAGCCGCCTGAGGCGCTTGTAGCACACCTCACGGTCCTACGGGCCGGGGAAGCCGAGGGGCGCTTATTAAGCTGCTGCCTGTCGCTGCTGGTGTGCGCTGTGGGCACGCCGTTTCAGCCCGTGACACGCGACGCAATCCTGTTTCTCGAAGACCGTGGCGAGCGGCTGTACGCCATCGACCGCATGCTCACCTACTTAAAACTGGCCGGAGTCCTAGACGGGGTGCGTGGCCTGGTGTTTGGCCAGATCGAGCGCGTGGTAGTGGATCAGCACCTCCCGTATGGCGTCGAGGAGGTGATCATGGATGTGCTGGGCGATCTGGACATCCCCATCCTGTACGGCTTCCCCGCCGGCCATTGTGCCCAGCCGCTGATTGTGCCCTTTGGCACGCCTGCTGCCATTCGGGCCGGGCGTTTACACTTCTGTGAAGCGCCCGTAGTGCGTGCGAGGAGCTAGCATGCAAGCACTTGAGGCGTGCCTCCAACAGGCCACGACCGATGGCACGGTGCCCGGGGCTGTGGTCTGCGTGGGCTATCGTGGCGAGCTGGTCTGGCAGCAGGCGTACGGCGCCGCTGAGGTGACGCCAACGTCCCGGCCCATGCAATGCGACACGCTGTTTGATATTGCCTCGCTGACCAAGGTCGTCGCCACCACCGCACTGGTGTTATGGGCCCAGCACGAGCGCGTCTGCGGCCTCGATGATACCGTGGTGCGTTGCTACCCGCAGACCCATGGCACGCCGCTTGGTACTACCACCGTGCGTCAACTGCTGGCGCACAGCGGTGGTCTAGGCTCCTGGTGTGCGCTGTACGAGACGCTGTGGCCAGATGGTCCTGGGCTGGGAGCGCAGACCGCTCACCAACCTGCGGAGCGGGCGGGACGCCCGCGTTCCCAGGTGATCCAAGCCATCCTGCAGCAACCGCTGGCCTATACGCCCGGTACGCAGGCGCTGTACAGTGACCTGGGCTTTATCTTGCTGGCCGACATGGTCGAGACCTGCTACCAGCAACCACTCACGCGCCTGTTCGACGAGCGCGTAGGGCAGCCACTGGGACTGCGCAGTACGGGCTATCGGCCTCTCGACGGTCCTGCCCACTCGCAGGAAGCCCCAGCAGCCTACGCGGCAACCGAGCGGTGCCCCTGGCGCCAGCGCGTGCTGGTGGGAGAAGTGCACGACGAAAACGCCTGGGCTATGGGCGGTGTGGCGGGACATGCCGGACTGTTTGCCACTGCTGCCGACCTGTGGCGCTTTGCCCAGGCCTGGCTCGACAGCGCTGCGGGAAAGCGTGACTGGTTGCCGCCGGCGTTGCTGCGTGCCAGTGCCCAGCGCCAGCCCACGCCGCCCGGTACCACCCGCACCCTGGGCTGGGATACGCCCGCACCGGGACACTCCTCGTCCGGCGATTTTTTCAGTGCACAGTCGATCGGGCATCTTGGCTTTACGGGTTGTAGTCTGTGGATCGACCCCCTACAGCAGGTCATTGTCGTGCTGTGTACCAACCGCGTGCATCCTACGCGGCACAACACGGGTATTCGCCGCCTGCGACCCGCCGTTCACAACCACATCATGCGTGCATTAGGAGTTGCCACATCGTGACAGCCATGCCATCACAACACATCCACCTCATCGCCGCCTGCGGCACGGGTATGGGCAGCCTGGCCGGCATGCTCAAAGCCAGCGGACATCACGTCACCGGCTCGGATCAGCATGTCTATCCGCCCATGTCGACGCAACTGGAGGCCCTGGGCATTCCGCTGTATCAAGGATTCAGCGCCGCGCATCTGGAGCCACGCCCAGACCTGGTGATTGTCGGCAACGCCGTGTCGCGCGATAATGCCGAAGCCGTCGCGACGGAGCAGGCTGGTATTCCCGCCATGTCCTTTCCGCAGGCCCTGGCGCATTTTTTCATTCAAGAGCGGCACGCGGTCGTGGTCACCGGCACGCACGGTAAAAGCACCACCACGGCGCTGATTGCCTGGTTCCTCCAGCACGCCGGGTACGAGCCCGGGTTCTTTGTCGGGGCGGTGATGCGCAATATCGACGGCACCTTTGGCTTAGGGCAGGGAGCGCATTTTGTCGTTGAGGGCGATGAATATGACAGCGCCTACTTCGACAAAGGGCCGAAATTTCTGCACTATCGTCCTCGTACGGCTGTTCTCACTTCCCTGGAATTTGACCACGCTGACATCTATCGCGACCTCGACCACGTGCGCTCGGCCTTTGCGCGCTTCGTGCCGCTCCTCCCCACGGATGGCTGCCTGGTGGCCTGCCATGATGCGCCGCATGTGCACAGCCTGCTGGCCACAACGCCGATGAGCGCCCCGGTGCAAACCTATGGCCTCGAGGCGGGCGCCGACTGGCAGGCCGTGTCCTGGCCCACCGATGCGCGTGGCACACATATCACGGTGACGCGGTACGGCCAGCCGTTCGGGACGTTCACCAGCCCGCTGTACGGACCACACAATGTGCAGAACGTTTTAGCCACCATTGCGGTGACCCATCGCCTGGGCCTGTCGCCGGTGCAGATTGCCGCTGGCCTGGCAACCTATGCGCACATCAAACGGCGCTGCGAAGTCCGCGGCGTAGCCCGTGGCGTCACCGTGCTGGATGATTTTGCGCACCATCCCACCGCGGTGCGTGTGACGCTGGAGGGCGTACGTCAGGCCTATCCTGGGGCGCGGCTATGGGCCGTGTTTGAGCCGCGCTCGGCGACAAGTCGGCGTGCCGTGTTTCAGCACGAGTTTGCCGAGGCGTTTCGCGCTGCAGACCACGTGCTCGTCGCGGATGTCTATCAGCACCGCGAGCAGCTGGCCCAGGAGGCGCGCTTTTCGCCGCAGACGCTGGTCGAGACGCTGCGTGCGGCGGGTGTGGGGGCGTGGTTTTACGCCACAACGGAGGACATTGTGCAGCATCTGTGCCGCGAGGCGCAGGCCACCGACGTGGTGGTCGTCATGTCCAACGGCGGGTTTGACAACATCCATCAGCGCGTGCTCACGGCCCTTGAGCAACCTGCTTAAGCGACAAGAAGGAGCTGTGTATGCGCGTGTGCGCCGTTTTGCTCTTCTGCACCGTGCTCGCCCTCGGTACGCCGCTGGGACAGGCCGACGCCGAGCCCTACACCATCCGCTTTACCGATGCCCCGGCGACCGCCACAGCCCTCCAGACGCCGGCCAAGGCCTGGCTCGACCAGCACGGCTGGCAACAGGTGTGGCCACCGACGCTGTTCGGCACGCAGCAAGCGCTGTGGTTCGCCGGCCCGGCCGCAGAGCGCTATCTCCGCGTCTATGCGGACAAGGCCTTTTATATCTTGACGCGTGAGGTCAACCTGGATCCGCAAGCCCTGCCGTGGCTCAGTCTCACCTGGGGTATCGAACGCTTTCCGGCTGGGGCGGCACTCGATCTCTACGGTCGCAACGATCGGGCCATTGTCGTTATGGTATCGTTTGGCGAACGGTTGGGCTCGGGAGGTTTGCTGCCGAGTGTGCCGCGTTCCCTGGCCTTCTTCTGGGGGGAAACGGAGCGCGTTGGTGTGATGTATACGTGCATCCCCGCCCGCGACGGCCCGCCGGACACGCGCCTGCAGTGCAAATACCCGCACGTCAAATACCTCGCCCTGCGGCAGGGGGACGCGGGGAGCGTGCATACCGATCGGGTCAATCTCCTGGAGCATTTCCAGACGCAGTTTCCTGACTATTGGCAGGAGCACCACAAAGCCCCACCCATTGTGGGCATCAGCATTGAGGCCGCTTCAGGGAAAACCCAGAGTATCTCCAGTGCGCGTCTGTATAGACTGCGCTTTAGTACCACGGCAGACTCCCCGGAGAGTCCGCCGACACGTTGAGGACGGCGCACAGCGTCGGAGCAACTATCCAGACACCCGAGGTTTCCGCTATACTGAGGCTCGGATGGCCGCAGATGACCTCTCTGGTGGACCTCTTGAGGGGAGATCGCATGGTGGAAAAATTTTCACGATGGTTCGAGAAAGAGCGTCCGCCCAAGCGCGTGGCGGCGCCACGGCTTTCTGCCTTGCAGCAATCGATTCTGCACTGGCTCCGGAGCGAGCTGCGCCGGCGCCAACGTCTGGGAGAAGCCGACATGGTCCCCTATCCTGACTTGGTGCAGGGCTTGGGGGTGGAGAAGATCTTACTCACGGGTGAAATCCGTGCGTTATTACGGAAAGACCTTCTGAGTGTCACGTTGCCTTCTGGCTCCTGGGTACGCTATGTCAGCTTGACCGACAAAGGAGCGCTGCAGGCCAAAACGCTGGCCGGTCAACAGACGCACGGGCGCCGTCGCACCTAGAGGGCGCAGCGTGTGGGGAGGCAGCAGCACACAGGATCACTCTCAGTTCAGCATGGGGTCGAGCATATGTGGATATGGCGATGTCTGAGTATTCTCGTGATCATGGGATGGGGACAGATTGCAGTCGCACAAACACTTCAGGGAGATTTTAAGACGTGGCGCGTGTTTACCCACACGCGTGCCAAACAACAAGGATGCTATATCACAGGGAGCCCGACCACGCGGACGGGACTCAGTAAACGCCCGGACATTCCGTATCTTATTGTGGCGCATCGCGGCGCGAATCTGGTGGAAGTCAGTGTCTCGGCTGGTTATCCGTATCAAGACCAGAGTACCGTCATCCTGACCGTCGATGCCAAACCGTCGCGCTCCTTCTTCACGAGTGCGAAGACACCGAAAATCGCCTGGGCGCGGAATGCTGCTGATGACAAAGGAACCTTAGACGAGATGCTCCAGGGTGGGAAGATCACGGTGGCTGGGAAGGGACAAGGCAAAATCACCTCAAAGGACACCTACGATCTGCAGGGCTTTAAGGATGCGTATGCCCGCATGCAGGAACGCTGCACTGAGACCAAGAAGGACTTGACAAAGGCCGACGTGAAGCAGGATGCGGCCTCCACGGGCGCCAAGGGTGGGCAGGGCACCGACGCCAAGGCCAGCAAAGCTGCGGGCCCCAAGGCCACCAACCCCAAGGCCACGAAAACTTCGGGCCCCAAGGCGACACAAGCTCCAAGCGCCTCCAAAGAGACAAAAACCCCAGGGAAGTCGCCGGCCAAAGCCACGGTGCAAGCAGGGACAAAGACCAGCGCCCAGAAAGACCCCAAGGCCAGCGGGGCACGTGATGGCAAGACGACGGCGCCATCCAAAACGCAGGATGAGAAAAAGTCACGGCAGTAGTCGCATGGCTGGTGCACATGCCCTCTAGCATGATCCCGACGGTTGTGACACAATACAGGCTGAGAGCCTGTGCGAGGTAGGTGCACTGCGGTGATGTCGACGTACTCCCCCGATTGAAGTAGGGGGACTCTAGGGAAACGTAGAGTCGGTGTCGAGCAGACTCAGTGGCGCAAGCCACTCCGTTCGGTTGGCCATCACACCCTGGGATGCGTGCCAGTCCCAGGCCCTGTGGTCTGTCCGTTAAACAGCAGTCGCGAGTACGACGCAGTGCGGCAGACACGACAAACTTACCGAACCTTGTCGAGGCCAACCTGACTCGAGCAATCGGAGAGACCACATGTCCCCATGTGTCTTCGAGGCATTCCCAAATCCCACTGGAGTGACGCAGCGTGTGTGGGCGCCAGTACGCCAGACGTCCTGCGCCTTCGTGGGATACGTCCCCTGCTCATCAAGGCGATGGGATGGGGGACGCGGCAGATGTGTCGGACCAATGCCTACGGTTTCCCCACGAGCCACCGCGCCCGCCAGAAGCGCTACTTCGGGATGCAGACCGGGGATATCGTGCAAGCGGTTGTGCCCACAGGGAAATATGCCGGTACCTGGATAAACCGCGTCGTCGTCAAGGCGCGTGGCTGGTTTGACCTGGTCATCTATGGCAAAAAGGCCAGTATACATCAGAAGCATTGCACACGGCTCTGGGCTGCCGATGGCTATACGTACACCCTGCCTGCTGGCGCAGGCACCGCCATGTCCTCCCCCCGCTGAAGCGAGGAGTCTCCACGGCGGAATCTTGAAGAGAAAAAAATCTATGGCACAGAACGGTTTTTATCCACTCGCTCGTTTCAAGGTGCTCGATCTCACCCGGGCGCGCGCCGGTCCGACGTGCGTACGGCAATTAGTGGACTGGGGCGCCGAAGCCATCAAGGTCGAAATGCCTGGCGGCCGCGCTGGGGATGGCATGGGGGGCAATCGCAACGGCTTCGACTTCCAGAACCTGCACCGCAACAAACGCAGTCTGACGCTCAATTTGCGGGAGCCTGAAGGCGTAGCCATTTTCAAGCAATTGGCGAAAGACGCCGACATTGTGGTAGAAAACTACCGCGCTGGCGTCAAAAAGCGCCTGGGTATTGACTATGATGCCCTGTATCCAATCAATCAACGCATCGTCTACGGTAGCATCTCCGGCTTTGGGCAGACCGGTCCCTACCGCGACCGCCCTGGCGTGGATCAGATTGCCCAGGGGATGGGTGGTTTGATGTCGATCACTGGGCTGCCAGGGCAAGGACCGGTACGCGTCGGTATCCCGATTGCCGACCTGTGTTCGGGGATTTTTCTGGCGCAGGGTATTTTAGTGGCGCTGTTGGAGCGCGAAGTCACTGGGCAAGGCAAATGGGTGCATACCTCATTGCTCGAAGCCATGCTCTCCATGCTCGACTTCCAGGCCTCACGCTGGCTGATGGCGGGAGAAGTGGCCCCCCAGGCGGGCAATAATCATCCCACCGGCATTCCCACCGGCGTGTTTGAGACCAAGGATGGGCATATCAACATCGCTGCCAGTGGTGATGACATCTACGGGCGCCTGTGCCACGCCATGCAGCGCGAGGATCTCATCACGGATGAGCGTTTTGCCACGTCCAGAGCGCGCTCGAAAAATCGGGACGAGATTATGGACGTCATCATGCCCGTGACGCGGCAGAAAACCAGCGCCGAGTGGATTACCTTGCTCAACGATGCTGGTGTGCCATGCGGGCCTATTTATCACATCAATGAATCGTTTGCCGATCCGCAGGTGCAACACCTGGAAATGGCCCAGCCGGTGCATTCAAAGGCCCTGGGCGATCTCACCATTCTGGGGCATCCAGTGTCGTGGGGGGATAAACGTCTCCCACTGCGCAGTGCGGCCCCTGACTTGGGTGAACACAATGAGGAGATCCTCACTTCCCTGGGGTACACCACGGCGCAGATCGCTGATCTGTCCCAACGTGGCGTGATTTAGTGGCGCGTTGCCACCACCCCTCGCCAGTCAAAATTGGGGCGACCAGCCGGGTCGCCCCGACGTGGCAGGGACTGGAGCAGGCTGGAGGCAGAGGCGGCCATGCCCCGTCGCCCCTCCCCCACAGCGCGCCTGGTCCTCGACAGCAAGGTCAAGCATGATTCAAGCCATTCTCTGCGATTTTGATTTTACCCTGGCGGATTCTTCTCCAGGGATTGTGGCGTGTGCCAATGCGGCGCTCCGGGACTTAGGACTGCCTGAAGCCCCAGGGGAGCATATCCGCACGACCATTGGCCTATCCTTAGCCCGGACCTTCGTCCAGCTGACGGGCTGCGACGATCCAGCCCTCGCTGTCGCTTTTACCGAGCGCTTTGTGACCCACGCGGACCACGTCATGCATGGGCTCACGACGCTCTACCCCTGGGTGGTCGAGACGGTCTGGGCGCTCCGGGCACAGTCGTGTCGCCTGGGGATTGTGTCGTCCAAATATCGCTACCGCATTGAGCGGGTGCTGGCTGAACACGGTTTAGCCCCACACTTCGAAGTCGTTGTCGGGGGGGAAGATGTGACGCAGCCCAAGCCACATCCCGCCGGACTGCACCTAGCCGTCCAGCGTTTCGGCTTGGCGACGACAGACGTACTCTATGTCGGGGATCATCCCGTCGATGCCCAAGCGGCGAGCAGCGCGGGCGTCCCCTTTATGGCGGTGCTTACGGGCACCTCGGAGCGGGCAAGTTTTGCCCCGTACCCTGTGCAGCGTTTTCTCGCCGATTTCTCGCACGTCCCGCACCAGCTTCCAGCGCTTGACAGCACCCCGCGCACAGCCTAGCATACCATCGTGTCAGGTAAGATGCTTCCAGACCTGTGCCCCAGGGTAGAGGTCGTCGCGCCCTCAGCGTGCTTCCCATTTCCTCAACGAGGTACCCGGCATGAAACTGGTATTTTTTAATGACTTCACCCTCGGTGTGGTCCGTGGTGACAGCGTGGTCGATATCTCGGCAGCGACCAGCGATCTGGTCCACACGTCCCCCCAAGACCTGCTTAATCGCCTGATTGTGAACTTTGCCCAGTACAAGGGGCGTTTGGAGGCCGCTGCCCAGCAAGGCCCCGGCATCCCCCTGGCGCAGGTGCGTTTGCGGGCTCCCGTGCCCAAACCCACTGACATTGTGGCCATGGCCGTCAATTACATGGAAGATGGGACGCGGTCGGAGCCCGCGCCGCGCAATGCCTTCCACAAAGCCCCGAGCTCGGTGATCGGCGATGGGGATACGATTATTTTGCCCGACGTCCCGGCCTCGATCTTTGAACATGAGGCGGAACTGGCACTGGTGATTAGCAAACGCGCGTCGCATGTTCCAGCCGCGCAGGCCTATGAGTATATCTTTGGCTATATGAATTTCATTGATGTGTCCGCGCGTGGTCTCAAACCAGAAAACAACTCGTTCTTCCAAATGAAATCGCGGGAGACGTTTGCACCTCTCGGGCCGTGGCTCGTGACCGCCGACGAGATCGCCGACCCGCTGCAGTTGCCGGTGCGTCTATGGGTCAATGGCGATCTGAAGCAAAATTTTCACACGAGTGATATGGCGCACAAAATCCCCCAGGTCATCGAATGGATCACCTCTATCCACACGCTGGAACCGGGCGATGTCATTGCCACGGGGACGAACCACCGCGGCCTGAGTGCCTTACAAGATGGCGACAGCGTCGAGATCGACATTGCCGGCCTGGGACGGCTGCATGTCAACGTGCGGGATGACTTGAAACGGACCTGGCCGCGTGAGACACGCCTAGAGCGCGCCAACAAGGGCCTCAGTGGGACGGTACCACAGAGCACAGGCAAGTATGCCTAGCGTGCCACCACCAGCAAAGCAAGTTTTTTACTTGACTGACTTACCGCAGGAATGCTAGGGTAGCACAGCCTAGCATTCCTGCTGTGCAACACGCCTCAGCATGGAGGGCCTCGATGCGGATAGCAGGGCTGAGGAGACGATATACACGCTGCATGGTGTATACAAGCTTCGCGTGTGGCATGGTGCTTGGTGGGTGTGCCCTGCCGGTGATGCTGGCGCCAACGCTGCTTGACTCTGATGTCCAGACACGCCTCACGGCCCTTGCCGCGTGCGTGAGCCGCTCACAACAGATGGTGACCAGTGCCTTGGACGCTGGGGTGAGTGCGGGACCGCTCGCCCCCGCCAATAGCCGTATCGCGGACGCGCAGGATATGTTGGAGACCGCGCAACACCTGCTCCAGCAGCAACACCTGCCGGAAGCCGATGCCTGGGCCGTGCAGGGCCTGACTGCGTGTGAAGGTATCGCGCAGATGGTCGCCAAGGCCTGCCAGCATGCGGCGGAGCGTAAGGCACAGACCAGGCGGAGCAGTGAAGCAGAGGGACGGGTGGTGCAGATTGCCGCCTGTCTTGATGGCACTCGCTCCATCGTAGAGCAGGCGCAAACAGCTGCTGTGGAGACGGCGGAGGCGCAGTCTGCACTGAGCGCCTTCGAGAGTGCGGCAGCGGCTCTTGCCCACGCCCGCGTGGCGCTCGCTGCGCATGATCCCGAGACAGCATGGGAGTATTTGGATATGGCGGCCACGGATTGCCAGCTCGCGCAAGTGGCTGGGACGCAGGCGACCGTCACTGCCCCGCTCTCCAGAGTCCCGGCACGCCGCAGTCCGTGAGGACAGCGCAGAGGCGGAGAGGAAGAACCAAATAGCCTGGGTGCATGGGGACAACGAGCACACTCTCTATGCCTTCCTCGATGTGCTTGCGCAAGCAGTGTGAGTCTGCGTCTGTGTCATAGAGGTGTGCGTATGGAGATGGCTGGCTTTCGTTCAGGGATTGTGACGATCATCGGCGCCCCCAATGTGGGGAAATCGACCTTGCTTAACGCCATCATGGGTACGAAACTGGCCATCGTGACCCCCAAGCCACAAACCACCCGCAATCGTATCCTGGGGGTCAAAAATGTGCCGCAAGGTCAGCTGGTGTTCCTCGACACTCCTGGCATCCATATGCCACGGACCAAGCTCAATCACTACATGATGCAGGCCGTGACCGAGGCCCTCAGCGATCCGCAGGTGGTCCTGTATATGACGGACGTCAGCCGGGCACCCTATCCCGATCTGGCCTTCTTACAGCGCACGGTCGGGCACCTGAAGCTGCCGATTTTTTGGGTACTCAACAAGATCGATCTCATCGAGCGCCAACAATTGTTGCCGTTGATTGCCGGGTATGCCGATCGGGAGGCGTTTGCCGAAATTCTGCCGTTGGCGGCGCGTCAGGGTGAAGGGGTGGAACACCTGCTGACGTATGTGTTACAGCACATGCCGGAAGGACCACGCTACTTCCCCGATGACATACCCACAGACCGCGATGAGCGTTTCTTTATTGCCGAGCTGATCCGTGAACAAGCCATGCTGCGCACCCATGAAGAGGTACCGTATGCGATTGCCGTCGACGTGGAATCTGTCCAGGAGCGTCATGACGGCAGTGTAGAAATTGACGCGGCGTTCTTGGTTGAGAAAGACTCTCAGAAGGGTATTCTGGTCGGGCAACATGGTCGGATGATTAAAGAGCTGGGTATCCACGCGCGTGAGGCCATTACGCGTTTGTTACATTGTCCGGTGCATCTACGCCTCATTGTGCGTGTGAAGAAAAACTGGCGCGAGCACGAGGCAACCTTGCGCGATCTCGGCTTCAAAGACATCTAAGCCGTCGCAGGTGTCCTGCCCCAGAGCCTATGGGCAGCGCTTGCCTGGAGTGACCTGTGGCTCTTTATCACAGTGCCGCGTTTGTGTTGCACACCTATAAACTGGGTGACGCCGACCAAATTGTCGTCCTGTTTACGCAGGAGTTTGGCAAGCTCCGGGTGGTGGCGCGCCGCAGCCACAGCCCGCGGCGCTCTACCGCTGGTTACTATCAGCCCTTGCTGTTACTCAACGCGATCGTCTACGGGCGTCCGGGGCAGGCGCTCTACCGCATGCACAGCGTTGATCTCGTCCAGGCGTTTCGGCCCTTGCACGAGGATTTTCTGTTACTACGTTCCGGCTTGTATATGACGGAGCTGATTGATGTAGCGACGCAGGAGCGTGCGCCGGTTCCTGAACTCTTTACGTTGTTGCAAGAGACGCTGCAGCACTTGACGCAGACCGCGACGCCACGCATGTTGTTGCGCCTCTTTGAACTCCGTCTCCTGACCGTCCTGGGGTATACCCCACAGCTGGTGCACTGTGTGCAATGCACCCGGAACCTGGAAGCCCAGGCCCAGACCTTTAGTCCGCGTCTGGGTGGTTTGCTCTGTCTGCGCTGTGGGCCCACAGTGCCGCACACCTCGGTGGTCAGTCTTGTGGCGTTGCAATTCCTACGGCACGCCCTCGAGAGTGGCACTACCATGGGAATACAGCCAGAGCCGAGTGTCATGGTACAACAGGAACTTGAATGCCTTCTACATGGACATTTGACCTCCTGCCTGGGCCGTGAGTTGAAATCGTATGCGTTTTTACACCTGTAATAGCAGGTTGGTAGATTCTGGACGTAATTTCGTGTTGCTGAGTAGATACCCTGGTGGGATAGAGATAGAAGCGGTGGACTCTATACGCGCCACAGAGGTTGTCCCCATTGACCTTGACGGCTTCATCGTCTATCTTCTCTCACAGACAGCATGGTGCTTATCCCGCGCGGGACATCACCTCGGGGACTCGGCACACTGGGCAGCTCTCTAGTGTACGCAGAGTGCCCGGATTGAGAGAGAGAGGAAGTCGCGTGGACGTGTATAAAGCCGCAGTGGCTCGGTGTCTGGTGGAACCTCTAGGGCAAACCCTGGAGGAGATTGTGCCATTGTTGCGTACTCCACCTGAACAGTCATGGGGCGATTATACCTTCCCATGCTTCACGCTGGCGAAAACCTGGCGTCAGGCCCCACCACAGGTGGCCACGCAGCTGGCCGCCAGCATTACCGTCTGTGCGCCGATTGCCGAGGTCAGAGCGCAGGGCCCGTACCTGAATTTTACCGTAGACGATCGTTGCCTGGCCCGTGATGTCTTACAGCAGATTCTGAGTGCTGGGGAGCAGTATGGGCACGGGGAGGAAGGGCGTGGGAAGAAAGCCGTCATCGATTACTCGAGCCCGAATATCGCCAAAGAGTTAGCCTTTCACCATATTCGCTCCACGATGATCGGGCATGCGCTGACGCAGATCTTACACGCCCGTGGCTATACCGTCGAAGGCGACAACCATCTGGGGGATTGGGGGACGCCGTTTGGCCTCCTCATCGCGGCCTACAACCGTTTTGGTTGGGACGAACAGGCAGCGGTGGAAGATATCGTGCAGCTCAATGCGCTCTATGTGCGTGCGAGCCAGACGGCGAAACAGGAGCCGGCCTTTGCCGAAGAAGGCCGACGCTGGTTCCAACGGCTGGAAGGCGGCGATCCAGAGGCACGTCAGCGTTGGAGCTGGTTTGTCGAGGTCTCCCGCGCCGAATTTCAGAAAGTCTATGACCTCCTCGGGGTTTCCTTTGACCATACGCTGGGGGAATCCTTCTTTGAACCGTACATGGCAGATGCGGTGCACGAGCTGCAGACCAAGGGTCTGGTGACGGAGAGTCAGGGGGCCTTAGTGGTGGACCTCTCAGCCTACGACATGCCGCCTTTTTTGCTGCACAAACAAGACGGCACCACACTGTATAGCACCCGCGATCTCGCGACGGTACTGTACCGTCAGCGCCAGTGGGGCTTTGACACATGTCTCTATGTGGTCGATATGGGGCAGAGTCTGCACTTTGCCCAGCTCTTCAAAGTGCTCGCTCTGGCGGGATTTCCCTGGGCCCCGCACTGTCATCATATCCCCTTTGGCCTGGTGCTCACCAAGAATCCTGCCACCGGCAAATGGGAGAAAGGTTCTACCCGGCAAGGAAATGCCTCGTTGCTCAAAACGGTCTTAGAAGATGCGATTGCCATGGCGCGTGAGAAAATTGCCGCCAGTAATCCGACGCTACCGGATGCCGAGGCGGTGGCCCGCCAGGTGGGCGTGGGAGCCATTGTCTTTAATGATCTGAAAAATCGGCGCACACGTGATGTCAAATTTGATCTGGAAACGATTCTGAATCCGTATGGCGAGACGGGCCCCTACATGCAGTACACCCATGCGCGTTGTGTCAGCGTCCTCGCAGCCGCGCCGATGGCACCGGGGAGCGCCGCGGTTGATTACGGCCTGCTGCGTGAGCCTGAAGAACGGGCCTTGGTGCGGAAACTCGCGGCGTATCCGACGGCAGTGGCCGAGGCGGCGCAGGAGTGGGAGCCCTCGGTCGTGGCGCAGTATCTGCTGGGCATTGCTGCAGATTTTAATAGTTATTGGACGCGGGGGAATAAAGACCGCACCGTACGTATTCTGCAACCGGCGGAACCTGCATTGACCGAAGCGCGGGTGACGTTGACGGCGGCTGTACGGAGCGTCTTGTCTCATGGGTTGCAATTGCTTGGCGTACCAACTCCAGACGCCATGTAAGGGACGGTTGCGAGCGCGGGCGTAGGCCACAGATGGAATAGACCATGACAGCAAATAGCATACGGCAGAGATACACCGGTGGGCTGACGTTAAGCCAATTGCATATTGGTTTGGCCTTGGGTTTGGCGCTGATTGTCTGCGTGACGGCTTTTGGGGGCGGTGTCATCGTTGGCATGTGGTATAAAGCCAGCGAGCAACATAGCCCGATTAGTATGACCGCCAATGTCCCCAGCCCTGAGCCACTGGTGTCCAGCCCTGAAGCGGCACCGCCGCGTGCCGAAGGGCAGGCTCCCGTAACGTTCTACAATACCTTGACGAACAATAACGTGGCCTATGCTCCACTGACTCCGCCGCCACATGCTGCCGCACCCAGCACACCGGGGAAGCCCAAGGCCACGATCCCCCCAGTGGCTGCGGCCCCTGTGAGTACGCCCGAGAGCCTCAAAGCTGTGCCGATTGCCCCGCCTGCGGGTGCCCCAAAAGCTGAGGCGCCCAGCACTGGACAGGCGATGGTTCCTCCGGCGACGCCGGTACCGGCGTCGCCTCTCGTGGCGATGGCGCAACCCACACCGCCCTCGGCTCCCAAAGCAGGGCGCAGTCCGGGAAGCAGTCCGGGAAGCAGTCCGGGAAGCAGTCCGGGAAGCGGCCCGTCGTCCAAACCCAAGGTGGTGGCTCCGGCTGCCAAAGCGGTGGTGGCACAGGCTCCTGCCGCCGCCCCAGCGCAGAAAACGAAAACGGTGGTGGCACAGGCCTCTGTCGCCGCCCCAGCGCAGAAAACGAAAACGGTGGTGGCACAGGCCTCTGTCGCCGCCCCAGCGCAGAAAACGAAAACGGTAGTCGCGCAGGGTCCTGCGCCTGCCCTCGCGGAGAAAACGAAAGTGCTGGTCGCACAGGCCTCGGTAGCCACCCCAGCGCAGAAAACCCCGGAAGTCCAGAAGCCGGTTCCCCCGGTGCGCCAGCCGGTCCAAGAGCCGTCAGCGCCACGCGTGGCCCCGGCTGCAGAGACCAAGACCGCGAAGGCGACACCCAAACAAGATTTTAGTGTCCAAGTCGGCAGTTTTGGGAGTTCTGAACAGGCAGAGAAGTTGCGCTCAAAACTGTCAGACAAAGGCTATCCAGCCCGGATGCAGCTCTCGTCAGTGCCCGGGCAGGGTTTACGGTATCGTGTCCGTGTCGGGAGTTATGCCGAACGGACTGCGGCTCACCAATCGGCCCAGCACCTGACAGTGCAGGAGCAAGTGCCGGCAATCGTGGCGGGAAAAGATTGAGGAACTGAGGGGCGCCATGCAAAAATTTGCACGTATTGACCGTTTACCACCGTATGTGTTTGCTATTGTCGATGAACTCAAAATGCAGGCGCGGCACGCTGGCGATGATATCGTCGATTTTGGCATGGGTAATCCCGATAATCCGCCACCGCAGCCGATTATCGACAAGCTCTGCGAGGCAGCCAAAAGTCCCAAGAACCATCGCTACTCGGCCTCACGAGGTGTGCCGAAACTCCGCGAGGCCATTGCGAACTACTATCAGCGCCGTTTTGGTGTGGAACTGGACCCTGAGAACGAAGTCGTGACGACGATTGGCGTCAAAGAAGGCTTTTCGCATCTGATGTGGGCCATCGTCAACCCGGGTGACGTGGTCATGATCCCGACCCCAGCCTATCCCATCCACATCTATGGCCCAGTGTTTGCCAACGGTGATGCCTTGCATGTCCCCTTCGGCGACCCCACCCAATTGTTGCACAATATCCAGGTGGCCTATAAGCAGCACCAGCCCCGTCCGAAACTGTTAGTGCTCAATTTTCCGCATAACCCGACGACGAGTTGTGTCGATATTGACTTCTTCCAACAGATCGTTGATTTTGCGCGTGAGGAAGGGCTGTTGGTGGTCCACGACTTTGCCTATGCGGATCTGGTGTTCGACGGCTATCAGGCGCCTAGTTTTCTGCAAGTCCCTGGTGCCAAAGAAGTTGGTGTGGAATTCTTCTCCATGTCGAAGAGTTTTAATATGCCCGGTTGGCGGGTCGGCTTCGCCGTCGGGAACCCGACGCTCGTTGGCGCCTTGCGGAAAATGAAGAGTTATCTCGATTACGGTATCTTTCAGCCATTACAGATCGCCAGTATCATGGCGCTCAATGAGCTGGGACACGAAGTGGATGGCATCTGTAACATGTACCAGCAGCGGCGTGATGTCCTCGTCCAAGGGCTCCAACGACTCGGCTGGCCCGTGCAAGTCCCCAAAGGCACCATGTTTGTCTGGGCCCCTATCCCCGAGCCGTACCGGGCGATGGGCTCTCTGGAATTTACCAAGCATGTGCTCAAAGAAGCGAAAGTCGCGGTCGCGCCAGGCATTGGCTTTGGTGAAGGCGGCGATCAGCACGTGCGTTTTGCGCTCATCGAGAACGCCCATCGGACACGTCAGGCCCTACGCGGGCTGCGCCGCTTGTTCACGTAGCGCGAGGAACACGTCACGCATGCAGACCATTCATGTCGGTCTTATCGGTCTGGGCACGGTGGGCACCGGAGTGGTGCAGATTCTCCAGCAGCAGGCGGACCTTATTGCCGGACGTCTGGGAGCCCGTTTGGTGCTCAAACGCGTCGCCACGCGGCATCCTGAGCGAGCCCGGGCGGTCCAGCTTCCCGCGGCGCAGCTCACGGGCGACGCCATGGAGGTGTTGCAGGATCCTGAGATTGCCATTGTGGTCGAACTCATTGGCGGTTACGAACCGGCACGCACCTATCTGCTCACCGCCTTGCAGCAGGGCAAGCACGTGGTCACGGCCAATAAAGCCCTCCTGGCACGACACGGACGCGAACTCTTCCAGACCGCGACGGCGCTGCGGCGTGATATTGGCTTTGAAGCGAGTGTGGGGGGAGGCATTCCCATTATCCGCACGATCAAAGAAGGCTTTGTGGCCAATCAGTTTCTGTCGATCTCGTGTATCATCAACGGCACCACCAATTATATCTTGAGCAAGATGAGCGATCAGGGCCAGGACTTCCAGGATGTGCTGCGGGAAGCGCAGGCCCTGGGGTACGCCGAAGCTGATCCCAGTTTTGACGTGGACGGTATTGATGCGGCGCAGAAAATTGCCCTGCTCGCCTCGTTGGCCTTTGGGTCATGGGTGCCCTCTGAGGCCATCTACACGGAAGGCATCACGGGGGTGAGTCAGCTCGATATCGCCTACGCCCGCGAACTGGGGTACCGCGTCAAGCTCTTAGCCATGGCCAAGATGGCCGGGAGCCATTTGGATGTGCGTGTGCACCCAGCGCTAGTGGCGGCTGATAGCTGGCTGGCCAACATCAACGGGGTCTACAACGCCATCTCCCTGCGTGGCGACAAGGTGGGTCGCAACATGCTCATCGGCCGCGGGGCCGGCGCTTTGCCGACGGGCAGTGCCGTGGTGGGCGATGTCGTGGATGTGGCGCGCAATATCCTGCACGACAGCAGTGGACGCGTACCACCCCAGGCCTACCAGGATCACAGCCTACAGGATGTGCCTCTCCAGGACATGGATGAGGTGGTGTGTAAGTACTATCTGCGCTTTCAAGTTGCGGATCAGCCGCGCGTCTTGGCCGCGATTGCCGGCATCCTGGGCGAGCATGCCATCAGCCTGGAATCGGTGCTGCAGAAGGGGCGTGAGCATGTCCCGGGCGCGCCGGTCTCGGTGGTGATGATGACCCACGAGGCCCGTGAACGCAGTATCCGCAAAGCCTTACTGGCGATTGCGACTCTCCCCACGATCTTGGGGAAGACGATGCGACTGCGCGTGGAAGAGACGGAGGAAGAGTAGAGCGCCTGTACATGCACCAGCAGACGCTATAGGCCTTGCGTATCTAGTGCCGCCCCGGCTGAGCCGCGATATAGCGCTGCACCGTCGCCTCCGAGACCTGGCCGCTGCTGCCAATATAGTAGCTCCGACTCCACAACGACGGCAGTTGCGAGCGCAGGTGCCGAAACTCCTGCCGCAGCACTCGCGAGGTCGCGCCCTTGAACTGGGCGGCTAACTTCGCCGGGGCCAGTCCCGGATCACTCTCGACCACTATGTGCACGTGATCGGGCCTCACTGTCAGGGCGTGGATGGTAGCCTTGAGGACTGCGGCTTGCTCATACACCAGTGCCTGCAGGCGTTCCGCCACCGCGCCCACCAGGACCGGTTTGCGGTACTTCGGGCAAAAGACAAGGTGATATTGCAGAGAGAAAACCGCGCCAGCGTTGCGTGCATATCCGTGATGTTCCATACGGCCAGTATACCACGGTGTCTGCTTAACAACAACGATCTAACACAGAAAGGCCAGGGGGAACAGCTGTCCTGTTGAGGCAGGACGCGCATGCCGCTGTTGCCTGCAAGTAACAGTCCCCTGCGCGGATTTTTATGGGTGTTGTGGTCCAGAAATATGGTGGGACATCGGTCGGCAGTATCGAGCGCATTCGCGCCGTGGCCTTGCGCGTGCAGCGTACTTGCCAGGCCGGGCATCAGGTGGTCGTCGTGGTCTCGGCGATGTCCGGGGAAACCGACCGGCTGCTGCGCTTAGCATCGGACGTCGCGACAGCACCGGCGGCACGTGAGCTGGACACACTCCTGGCCACGGGAGAAATGGTGTCGATTGCCCTGGTGGCGATGGCCTTGCAAGCCCTCGGGTGCCCAGCAGAATCGTTGACGGGGTCACAGGGCGGTATTCTCACGGACCGCGCGCACACTCAGGCGCGCATCAAGCAGATTCTCCCCAGTCGTCTCGAACAGGCTCTGGCGGCGGGTGTCATCCCCGTGGTGGCGGGTTTTCAGGGGATGAGTGAAGACGATGATTTTACTACGCTGGGGCGTGGGGGCTCGGATCTCACGGCAGTGGCCTTGGCCGCAGCCCTCCGGGCAGATCTCTGTGAGATTTATACGGATGTGGAGGGGGTCTATAGCGCTGACCCCAATGTCGTGCCGCAGGCCCGGCGTCTGGAGCGCATCTCGTATGACGAGATGCTCGAAATGGCGCGTTTAGGGGCCAAGGTGTTGCAAGCACGCTCGGTGGAATTCGCCAAAAAGTACAATGTACCCATTGTGGTCAAATCGTCGTTTACCGAGGGGAGTGGAACGTTGGTGACGCGACCGGATCAGGACATGGAGCAAGTGGTGGTGGCAGGGGTCACTTCAGATAGGAATCAGGCCAAGATCACGCTGACGCGCCTGCCAGATCGCCCTGGGATTGCGGCCAACCTCTTCGGACGTATCGCTGCCGCGCACATTGTCATCGACATGATTATTCAAAACGCCAGCGAAGGGGGGTTGACCGATATTTCGTTCACTGTGCCGCGTTCCGATGCCCAGCAAGCCCTGGAGCTGGCGCGGCTGAGTCTGGCCGACCTCGGTGCGAATGAAGCGACCTTGCAGACCGATATCGCCAAAGTCTCGATTGTCGGCGCTGGCATGCAAAGCCACGCCGGTGTGGCAGCACGCATGTTCGAGGCCCTAGCCGCCGAAAAAATTAATATCCTCATGATCAGCACTTCAGAGATCAAAATTTCCTGCGTCATTGACGAGAAATACACCAAACTCGCTGTACGGGTCTTACACCATGCCTTCGCGCTGGACCACGAAAGTGCCGGATGACCGTACACCGCCCTGAGCCCCGCGTCGATCTCTCGCCTGTCAACTACCGCCAGAGAGCGCGGCTTGCCAAGACGAGCAAGCCAGTCAAAATGGGCATCTCGGCACTGTACCTACCCTACATGCCGTCCGCGGCCGGCGCGGCGCGTGGGGACCAGAGGGGGACACCCCCTCTGGACTCCCCCGAAGACAGAGGTCCAGAGGGGACAGAGCCCAGAGCACAAAGTCATGGGGGGCCCGCCAACGCCACGCGGAAGCCAATGTTGAGGTCGACGAAGCGCGCGACGCTCCAGTTGCGCCGGGCGCAGCGCACGTCCTGACGATCGAGCCAGAAGGCGCCACCCCGCAGGACGCGGGACATATCGTCTGCAGCTTGCAATTGCTCGCGCCCATCGTCGGAGCGGTAAGGATAGGCGAAGGTCATCTTGTCGTAAGACGGTCCCCAGATACTCCGAGTCCATTCCCACACATTGCCACTCATGTCTTCCAGACCATACGGGCTCGCCCCGCCGGGAAAGCACCCCACGGGACTTGTCCCACCAATCTGCGTGTCATTGTAGTTGGCCCGGTTCGGATCCGGCGCCTCACCCCACGGATAGCGCCGTCCATCCGCACCGCGTGCTGCCTTCTCCCACTCCGCCTCGCTGGGCAGCGTCACCGCCCAGCCCTCATGCCGCAGCAAGTACGCCAGCGGCTCCGGCGTCCCGGACCACTCGCGTAGCCGGGCGGTGAGCCAGTCACAGTAGGCCAGCGCGTCGTGCCAGCTCACCCACATCACCGGGTGATTGGCCAGGCCCTGCAGGCTGTCGGCATCCCGTGGCGTATGACCACTCGCCTGTACAAAGGCGCGCCATTGCGCCACCGTCACCGGATAGCGCGCCAGATAATACGCCGGCAGCACCACCTCGTGCTGCGGCTGTTCATTCTCATACGCCTCGGCATCCTGCCCCGGATCACTGCCCATGCGAAACGGCCCCGCCGGAATCTCCACCCACCCCAGCAGCGGCTCAGCCGGCAAGGACCAGGCCTCGGCCCGAAAACGCGGGTCACCCAGAGATCCCAGCGTGCTTCCCGCTGCCGCCCGCTGCACCGGCGGCAAAGCGCTGCTGCGCAACAGCGTCACCAGGCGCTGCTGCACGCGTGCCACCAGATCACGCCCCAGGACACCCCGGGCGCGGTGCGGCCCCATTTCCAAGAGCACCTCACCCGCAAGAGCCGCCTAGCGCCGTCCTACTTCGGTCTCCAGTGCTTGTACCGGGCACAGTTCCCCCACCAGGGCCAGCGGTCGGTCCGTCTCCCCGCTCACATGCACCAGACGCCCCACCGCCAGCAGCACCGCCTCGCGCCACAGCGGCCCCTCGGCACTCAGGCGCGCCGCCTCCTGGGCAAAATCAGCCTGGACCGCGAGCGCTGCCCCGGCCAGATATTCTTGAAACGTGCGATGTGGAAAGGCGTAGACCTCGGGGGCGCGCTCCAGCAGCAATCCGGCGCGTAGCGTCATGGCTTCCAGCACCTGACGCGCCCAGTCCAGGCTCGTCTGCGGGTGCAGCGCAGCCAGGGCTTCGAGGAGCGGCCACTTGCCGATGTCGGCCACCGCCTCGCCCGCTCCGCTGGCGCCGTGGGCCGCAAAGGCCAGGCGCCACAGCACGCCGCGCAGGTCCGTATCGGCGCACTCCGCCTGGGCCAGCAAGGCGCGTAGACGCGGCGCCGGACCATCACGTCCGACTTTCAATTCTTCCCAGTGCCAGAGTAAAAAATGCACCGTCTCTTCATACAGCAAGGCGCGCGCTTCCGGCAGTCGGTTGCGGTGCGTATGCACCAGGGCCATGACGGTGAGCAACAGCGGATTCGGCGCCAGGCGCCACAGGTCTGGACGACGCACGGCCTGCTGCAAGCGCTGCGCTAGCCCGCTGGCCTCGTCCGCTGTGAGGATCTGGACCCGCCTCAGCTCGGCGTACCAGGCCGCGATAAAAGCGTCGATGTGCTGTGCGGTAAACGGTGCCAGGGTAAAATCCGGCAAATCAGGAAGGCGCCCGGCGGCGTCCTGGTAGGCCAGGGTGCGGCAGGTGATGATCACCCGGCTACGGTAATAGCGCCGCGCCCCAGCCAGCACTGCCTCACGCACCAGCAGGCGCTCCTCCCGGGTGGGAATTTCGTCCAGTCCATCGAGCAGCAACACCGCCTGCCCATCATTCAGGGCCTGTGCCAGGATGTCGGCCACGCCCTCCAGCTTCTCAGCAGCCAGCCGCGTGACGAGGAAATCCCACAGGTGGCTGACGGTCGGCTGTTGCACCCCAGTATGCACCAGCCAGCGCGCCAGATCGCGCAGCACGATCATGATCGGCACCCACGGGGCCTGCGCCACCGGCCAGCCCGGCAGCGCGGGCGACGGGGCACCCTGGCCCTGCGCCAGCGGGGTGGCGAGACGCAGGGCCAGGTGATTGAGGAAGGTGGATTTCCCCGAGCCCGGATCGCCCAGTAGCACCACCTGCGGATGCGCGCTCACCGCTTCCAGAGCGCTCAAGGGCGCACGCTCTTCTTCCCGTAAGCGCTCCGCCTGGTGCTGACCCACCTGGCTGTCCATGGCGTCGGCACGCGGCTTCTGAGCGGTAGTTTGCAGGGCGATGTACACCTGTGCCAACTCCAAACGCCGCTGGCTGGCCTGTGGGTCGCTGTGCTGGATGTCTACCCCGCGCAGCGGCAAGTGCTGGCACTGCGCCACGAGCATCTGGCCATAGGCTGTCAGCAGCGCGCTGGTGTCGCGTGCCGCCGGGCTGGTGTGCACGATGGCATGGTCGCCCGTGACCACGATACTGTGCGCCACCGAGCCCCGCACGCTGACGCCACGTGCGCCCGTGGCCATCGCTGCCGGGCCCTGGGCAACGGCACCGACCCCTGTATGGGTGATACGCCAACGCTGCAGCCAGTCGCGGACGCGGGTGAACATAAGATGCTCCTTCTTGGGGAGAAGTGGTCAGTGGTTCGTAGGAGGTTGTCGCAGCTCTCCTCATCGAGAGCAAGCTCATTGCTGCTCCGTAGACTTGCCCCACCAAGCACCAACCACTACGGAGTGCTCAAGAAAGTCTGTGGGGTCAGGATCGGAATGCCACAAAACGGATGCAACACCAACAGATCCTCATCCCCGCTGACAATATGCGTCGCCTGGCCGCTGAGGGCGAGCTCAAGAAATTTGTTGTCCTTGGGATCACGGCAGTCGGTCACCAAGTGCGCGATTTCAACCCACTCCGCGTCTCGCACTAAGGTAGTCAGAAAGGCCAGACGTTCGTCTGCACGCACATAGGCATCGAAACGGGGGCGGCGGAGGACATCGTGCAGCTCCACAACTGTCGCGGACGAAATGAGCATTGTGCCATACTCCAGTACCTGATCTAACGCTTGACGCGGTATAGAACGTGGCAACAGCACAGCGCTCATCACCACGTTGGTATCCAACACCACACGTCCGTCACTCGTCACGCAGCAGCTCCTCCAAGATTTCTGGGGTCAGCCCCCGGACCTCGGCGCGTGCACCGATTTCGTCCATGACCATCTTGAGCGACTTACCTTGTGAGGCGTTCAGCTCTTGTAACCAGAGATGCCGCAGTAGTTGGCGCTTCCGTTGCCCTTCTGGGGAAGCCGTAGCCAATGCCTGTGCCACCTCGGATGCTCCGTGAGCCGTGATGATCGTATTCCCATGCGCCTCCCCGCCAATGGCCACGCCGCGTTCCCCCGCCGCCACAGCTCCCGGTCCCTGCGCGACGGCTCCAGAACCATGGACCTGGGCCGAGAAACTTGCCGCACGCCCCTGTTGCGCCAACTCCTGCTGGAGCGTGGCGTCAAACCAAGCGTGTTGCTCCGGCGGAAGCGCCTGCCGCGCCTGCGCCAGGGCATCCAGATGGTGCAGCACGGCTTCCAGCTCCGTCCCGAGGGCCGGATCGGCCGGCAGCGCGGTGCTGAGCTGCCGGGCCGCGTCGGCTTCGTCTTGCCAGCTCTGCAAGCGATTCGCTAGCAGATTGCCCCCAACGCCGGCCAAGACGGCGCCCAGGGCGGTGAGGGCCTGCCAGTCCCCGGTCTGCGCCGCCGCCGCCACCGGCCACAAAGCCATGGCGGAGACGGAGGCGTAGAGGGAGGTGATGCCGAGTTGCTGCATGCGCTGGCGCCAGTGCGGCAGGCGTGCGGTAAAGGCGGTTTTCCAGGTGTCGGGGGTGAAGGGCATGGGGGACTCCTTCTGGTTCATCTGAGGGATGAGATGCGCAACCGTCAGGGGAATACCACTGACCACTGCCTGCGTGTGACAGGAGCCACAGGGAACACATCTGCCTGCGCCGGGGGGCTCCAGCACGTTACGACCCCTCGTCTCCAGCGGCAGTCTAAGGCAGAGGCAGGTCGTGGAGGTCATCGCGCGGCGGGTGACGACCGACCGCCACATCTGCCGCCCGAATCGCTACTGCTCGCTCCCGGTTCAGCGCTAAGGCGGTAATCGTCGCGCGCCCTGTCGCGGTCCGCCCAGCCACCAGGAGTCCGTCTGCCGACCACACGAAATGATCCAGCCATCGCTGTTGCCGCGGGTGGAACAAAGGGACCACGACCCCACTTATGGGATCAAGGCCTGTCTGCTGCGCCGACTTGCGACGATTGCAATGAAAACAGGCCAGGGCCAGATTCGTCAGCGTCGTCATCCCCCCATGGACGAGGGGGACGATGTGATCGACCGTAAAGGGCACGTATTGCCACTGTTCCGCGGTATGGCAGTATTCACACAAGGCCTGGGCCCGTTGGCGTATCTGCGCCTGCATCGTCCGAGAAACAGCGCGGCGACGTGGCATTGCGGCTCCCACCTAGCCCTGGGCAGGGAGCCGCAGATTGCGGACAACGCGATTGAGGAAGCTGAGATAGTCATCGAGATCTTCATACTGGTCGAGTTCAGCGGTGTCCTCGGGCGAGAGCCCCCCGTGCTGGAGTGCTGCCAGCAAGGTGGCAATGCGTTGTTGTACCACGGTCGAGGCCCGTAAGACAGGCACCCCGTCCTGAAGCTCAAGCCGCAGGGCCCCTTCGAGAGGTAACGAGGCGGGGAGATGGGCTAACACAGGCACAGGAAAGACGGCAGGATTGGCCATGCGCAGGGTCCTCCATTGACAGGATGTCTCCGATCTATAGATATACCATGATAGCATAGCCGCACGTGGCGTGCAGGCGTCCCGTGGTGGAGGAAGCGGTGGATCGCTCGCTCAAAGCGGTGTAGGGCACGGCTTGCCAAGACGATCAAGCAAGTACAATGGGTATTTCGGCACTGTCCATACACCACATGCCTGCCGCGGCGGCGCGGCGCGCGGCGACCAGAGGGGATATCCCCCTCTGGACTCCCCCCCCGACAGAGTCCAGAGGGGACAGAGCCCAGAGCACAAAGTCATGGGGGGCCCGCCAACGCCACGCGGAAGCCAATGTAGTTGCTGACGTAGCGCGCGCCGAACCCGTCGCGATGGGCGCAGCGCACGCGCTGAAGATCGAGCCAGAAGGCGCCACCCCGCAGGACGCGGGACATATCGTCTGCAGCTTGCAATTGCTCGCGTCCATCGTCAGGGTCGTAAGGATAGGAGAAGGGCATCTTGGCGTAAGGCGGTCCCCAGATACTGCGGGTCCATTCCCAGACATTGCCACTCATCTCCTCCAGGCCATACGGGCTCGTCCCGCCGGGAAAGCACCCCACGGGACTTGTCCTACCAATCTGCGTGTCAGCGTAGTTCGCCCGGTTCGGATCCGGCGCCTCGCCCCACGGATAGCGCCACCCATCCGTCCCGCGCGCCGCCTTCTCCCACTCCGCCTCACTGGGCAGCGTCACCCCCCAGCCCGCCTGCCGTAGCAAGTGCGCCAGCGGCTCCGGCGTCCCGAGCCACTCGCGTAGCCGGACGGTGAGCCAATCACAGTAGGCCAGCGCCTCGTGCCAGCTCACCAACACCACCGGGTGATTGGCCAGGCCCTGCAGGCTGTCGGCATCTCGTGGTGTATGACCACTCGCCTGCACAAAGGCGCGCCATTGCGCCACCGTCACCGGATAGCGTGCGAGATAATAGCGTGGCAGCAGCACCTCATGCTGCGGCTGTCCGTCGTCATCGGCCTCAGCATCCCGCGCCGGATCACTGCCCATCAGGAACGCCCCGGCGGGAATCTCCACGAATCCCAGCAGCGGCTCAGCCGGCAGAAACCACGCCTCAGCCCGAAAGCGCGGGTCCTCTAACCCCGCCAGCGTGTTGCCTATGGCCGCCCGCTGCAGCGCCGGCAGGCTAGACGTGCGCAGCAACGTCACCAGGCGCTGCCGCACGCGCGCGTCCAGGGCCTGCCCCGCAGTGCTATCGCGCACCCGCGAGCGGCCCATCTCCAGCAGCACCTCCCCGGCCAAGCCTTCCCGACGCCAGGCACTAGCGCCACGCTGACGCCGCGTCGGGCACAGTTCTTCCAGCAAGGCGCGCGGCTTGTCCAGCTCGCCACTTACATGCACCAGCCGTCCCACCGCCAGCAAGATCACCTCACGCCAGAAGGCCCCCGCAGCGGCGAGCGCCGCGGCCTGACGGGCAAAATCACCCTGTACGGAGAGGTGCGCCCCGGCCAGATATTCCTGGAAGGTGCGATGCGGAAAGCTGTACACGCCCTGGTCGCGCTCCAGCAGCAGCCCGGTACGCAGTCGCATAACCTCGATCACCTGGTAGGCCCAGGAGCGGCTTTGAGCTGGGTCTGGGTCTGGGTACAACACCATGAGGGCCCGGGCCAGGGCCGTCTCACCAACTCACCTTACGCGACTGGAACGAAAAAAGTGTAGAATCGCCCGTATGAAATCACAACCGATAGCAGATTTGTATTCCGACTACTTGCTGGCGTCGTTTGGGGCGACCACGGCTACCGGGCTGAGCGCACTGCTGGAAG
>SXGT01083950.1_pt1 | contig 28189 bp, 24 predicted proteins | sample 3176221 | NCBI WGS metagenome assembly SXGT01 (sample SAMN11356862, study PRJNA531348) | freshwater metagenome | isolation source: freshwater sample F1-120 | place: China: Fuxian Lake, Yuxi | collected 2017-12-25 | reverse complement strand
GGACTTTGACGTGACAAATCGTTTTAATTTCTTTTCATCATTCTAATTTTAATAAATGTGTTTGCTTTAAAAAATATAAGATCCGTCGGAGCTGTTCAAGGTCAACGACGAAATCGACGTGGTGGTGCTCAAGTACGACCAAGCCACCGAGCGTGTCTCGCTCGGTCACAAGCAGTTGCTGGCCGACCCGTGGACGACGGTGATGGACCGCTTCCCGGCCGGCGCCCGCATGGCCGGCAAAGTGGTGAGCCTGACCGACTACGGCGCGTTCATTGAGCTGGAGCCGGGCGTCGAAGGCCTGATCCACGTCAGCGAAATGTCATGGAGCAAGCGCGTGAAGCACCCGTCGAAGATCCTCAACGTGGGGGATTCGGTGGACGCCATGGTGCTCGGCGTCGATCCCGCGGCGCGCCGTATCTCGCTCGGCCTGAAGCAGGTCGAGAGCAACCCGTGGCACGAGCTGGCCGAGAAATACCCGGTCGGCACCAAGATCAAGGGCAAGGTCCGCAACCTGACTGAGTTCGGTGCGTTCGTGGAAGTCGAAGAAGACATCGACGGCCTGATCCACATCTCGGACATGTCGTGGAGCAAGCGCGTCAAGCACCCGAGCGAAGTGCTGAAGAAGGGTGATGTCGTCGAGGCGATGGTGCTCAGCATCGACGCCGAAAACCAGCGCCTGTCGCTCGGCCTCAAGCAGCTCGCCACCGACATCTGGGAAGACTTCTTTTCCCGGCACCAGGTCGGCAGCACGATCGAGGGCAAGGTGGTCCGCATGACCAACTTCGGCGCGTTCGTCGAGCTCGACGAAGGCATCGAGGGTCTGATCCACGTCAGCGAGTTCGACGATTCGCAGGGCGGCGAGAAGATCGAGCTGGAAGTCGAGAAGAGCTACCAGATGAAGATCATCAAGCTCAGCCCGGCGGAGCGGAAGATCGGTCTCAGCATTCGCGCCCTGACCAATGCCAACTACAAGGCCGACTACGAGTCGTTCTCGGAGGCGCAGGGCCAGGGTGGCGCGACGCTGGGCGATCACCTGAAGCACAAATAACATGACGAAGGCGGAACTGGTCGAAGAAGTCTCGCGTGTCTCGGACCTCACCAAGAAGCACTCTGAGGTCATCGTCGACACCGTGTTCGAGAGCATCATCGTTGCGCTCAAGCGCGGTGAAAAGATCGAGCTGCGCGGATTCGGCAGTTTCCGCCTTCGTAAACGCGAGCCCCGCAAGGGCCGCAATCCAAAGACCGGTGACAAGGTGGACGTGCCGCCCAAGCGCGTTCCGTATTTCAAGCCGGGTAAGGAATTGAAAGACCTGATCAACCGGGAGACCGGGGAGCCGGCAGACGGCACCCCGGCCCCGCCCGCCGACGGCCTCCCCGGTCCTCTCTGATCTTGTGGGGGCACTCCTTTAGGTGTGCCCGATGGGAACTCATTGGAACGCATCTGGTCTCCCTGGAGACATTCCTACGTGACGCGGACTAAAGAAGCGGACGTTTGCGTCTTCTGCGCCGCCCCTGCCTCTGACGACGGGCGCGGGCTGATTGTCCACGAAGGCGTGCTCGCCTACGTCATCCTGAATCTCTATCCCTACAACGCCGGCCACCTGATGGTGGTGCCGCGCCGCCACGTCGCGACGCTGGCGCTGCTCGAGCGCAACGAGCTGACCGAGATGGCGCTGCAGACGCAGCTATCGGAACGTGTGATCACCGAGGCGTTCAATCCGCAGGGCATCAACGTCGGCATCAATTTGGGCCGCCCGGCAGGGGCCGGCATCATCGACCACCTGCACACCCACCTCGTGCCGCGCTGGAATGGCGACACCAGCTTCATGACCGTGGTTGGGGAAGTGCGGGTCTTACCGGAAGAGCTCCCGCGCACCGCAGAGCGGCTGCGGCCGATTTTTCAAAGACTAAGATGACCTTCGACCTGACCCCCGATCAGCAAGCCCTCGTTGCCCGTGTCCGCGCCGCTGTGGCTGCTGGTCCGACCCTGGAATCACTTATGGCGCTGCTTCAGCGCGAAGCCGTGCCGACGACGTTGGTCGTCGAGGAGGTGTCGATCGCTGACGCCGGCCTGGGTGCGCAGTTGGGCTTCTCGGCCCTTGCCGGCAGTACGCCGGGAGCCGTGCTCGCCCTGCCCGGACTGCTGGGCAGCGAGGACGCGTTGGCGGCGGTTGGCGCCGAACACCCGATTCGCGCCCGGCTCGTGGCGGCGGCCGTTGCGCTGGGCGTCGGTCGCGCGGCGATTGCGCATGCGCTAGGGGCGATGAAGGCCGCCGGGGTCAAGCCGGGTCCTGACGAGCAGCGGCCGCACTGGGTGATTGCCGATAGCGCGACGGAAATGGAAGCCGCTCGAATGGTGACGTATCGGGCGGCACAGGCGGTCGATCGCAATGAGCGCAGCGCGGCCGCGCTGGTGGCGCGAGCGAAGGCGTTCGCGGCCAATGCCGCTGAGCATGCGGCGGACGCCGCGATTCGGATGGAAGGGCCGGGAGGCTACGTGCGAGGCGGCGTGCTCGAGCGCCTCACGCGAGACGCTCGCACGCTGGCGGTGATTCTGGCCTAGCCCAAAATGTTTTTGGCGATGGTCATCAACTGCATGTTGGTTGTGCCTTCGTAGATCTGGCCGATCTTCGCGTCGCGATAGAGCTTCTCGACCGGGTAATCCTTGACGAAGCCATTACCACCGAACAGGTTGATGGCCATCGAGGCGACCCGTTCCGCGACTTCCGACGAATACACCTTGCACATCGCCGCCTCCGTCAGGAAGGGCCGTCCCGCGTCGCGCAGGCGCGCGCAGTTGTAAACCAGCAGCCGCGTTGCTTCGACGTCGGTGGCCATGCGGGCGAGCTGGAACTGCACGCCCTGGAAGTCGGCGATCGCCTTTCCGAACTGCTTGCGCTCCTTGATGTACTTCACGGTGTGGTCAAGCGCACCTTGCGCCAGGCCGAGCATCTGCGCGCCAATACCGATGCGTCCTTCGTTCAGCGTCTCGATGGCGACCTTGTAGCCCTTGCCAATCTCGCCGAGGATCTGCGACTTGGCGACGATGCAGTTGTCGAAGAGCAGTTCGCAGGTGCTGCTGGCGCGAATGCCGAGTTTGTCTTCCTTCTTGCCCACCGTGAAGCCCGGCGTGCCGCGATCGACGATGAAGGCGGTGATGCCGCGGTAGCCGACTTCGGGATTGATGGTGGCGAACACGATGAACAGGTCCGCCTCGTTGGCGTTGGTGATCCATAGCTTGCGGCCGGTGATGGCGAAGCCGTCGCCTTGTTCCACCGCGCGGGTCGTCAAGGCGAAGGCGTCGCTGCCAGAGCCGGCCTCCGACAGGCAGTAGGCGCCAATGGTGTTGGTGGCGAGCCTGGTGAGATAGGTCTTCTTGATGGCGTCGGTGCCCCACCGCATGACGGCGTTGACGACCAGCGTATTCTGCACGTCCACCAGCACGCCGACCGACGGATCGACGCGCGACAGGCTTTCAACGGCGAGGACCGAGTGAAAGAATGTGCCGCCGGCGCCGCCATAGCTTTCGGGCACCTCGACACTCAGCAGGCCCATGGCGAACAGTTTCTCGAGCAGGGCCGGGGACAGCTTCGCGTGCTCGTCCATTTCGCGCGCCAGCGGCCGCACTTCCTTGTCGGCAAACTCGTAGACGCTGTCGCGAAAAATCGTCTCATCTTCGGCCAGCCTGGTCAGTGCAGGGACCGTGGCGATTGTCTGATTCATGCCGATGAGAATGTTATCATCGACCTCCTGGGCATGTGCCTCACGCCTTCGCGCGCGGTTCTTCTGCTGACGGCCACCGTGCTGACGGCCGTGGTCGGTCTGCGCGCCTCGACCTTCGCCGAGACGCCCGCTGCCTCGGCTTCGGCGGATAGGCAGGAGAAGCCGCCTGCCGGGCAGGAGACGCCGGCGACGCAGGCTGGCTCAAGCGCCAAGCCCCAAGCCCCAAGCCCGGAACAACCGGTGTTCCGCACCGGCATCAACTTCATCCGCGTCGATGCCATCGTCAGCGACAACAAGGGCAACCCGGTCACCGATCTCAAGATCGAGGACTTCGAGATCAGCGAGGACGGCAAGCCGCAGAAGCCCGAGACGCTGCGGCTGGTGAAGATTGACGCCACCACCGGGCCGAGTTACACCCAGCGAACCATCAGGACGCGGCTGGACGAAGAGACGGCGGCCAGCGATGAAACCTCACGCATCTTCGTGTTCTTTCTGGACGACTATGCCGTGCGCCGCGAGAACAGCATGGCGGTGCGCAAGCCCTTGATCGACTTCATCACCACCGAGCTGGCCCCCAACGACCTGATCTCCGTGATGTATCCACTGACGCCGATCGACGCCGTGACGCTGACCCGCAATCACCAGGGCGTGATCAACGCGATCGAAAAGTTCGAAGGCCGCAAGTACAACTACGATCCGATCAACGAGGTCGAGCGGCAGTACGTCTACAAGCTGACGCCAGACGTCATCGAACGGCTGCGCCGGCAGGTGTCACTGGGTGCCATTCGCGGCATCGTCACCAAGCTGGGTTCGCTGCGTGAGGGCCGCAAGTCCTTGATCATGGTGAGTGAGGGCTACTCGGCCACCTTGCCGCCGCAGATGCGCAGCGATCAGCCGGGTGGCTTCGGCGATTCCGGCCGGGCCACCCGCGACCCATTCGCCGGAGACAATAACCCGATGGAAGATCGGGTGCAATTCACCGCGAGCCTCGATCTGCTGAGCGAACTGCAGGATGTCTTCAACGCCGCCAACCGCCACAACACCTCCATTTACCCGGTCGATCCGCGTCGCCTGTCGACCGGCGAGTTCGACATCACCGCCAATATTTCTGGTTCGACCAGTCAGGGGTATTTGGCCAGCTCCACCGATAGCTTGCGGTCGCTGGCCGAGAACACCGACGGCCGCGCTATCGTCAACCAGAATGACCTGGGCCCAGGGCTCAAGCAGATCGTCAGGGACGCCAGCGCCTATTACCTGATCGGCTACACCTCGACGCAGGCGCCAATGGACGGCAAGTTCCATGCGATTCGCGTGCGGGTGAAGCGCCCCGGCGTGCAAGTGCGGGCGCGGAAGGGCTACTGGGCGTACACCGAGGCCGATGCCAGGCGCGCCGAGGCCGGACCGAGGACCGGACCGCCGACCGCCGTCGCGAAGGCGTTAGCCACCATCACGCCGCTCACCAACCGGCGCTACGTGCGCACGTGGATGGGCACCGGGCGCGGCGCGAATGGCCTGGCCAGGGTGACGTTCTTGTGGGAACCGTTGCCGCCAACGCCGGGCATCAGGCGCGACGAGGCCCGCCGCGTCACCCTGCTCGCCACCACCCTGGCCGGCGACATCGTCTATCGCGGCCGTCTGCCCGCGACACTGGCGCCGACGGGGCAGGGCGCGGCGATCAGCTTCGACGCCAAGCCGGGCAAGCTGGACCTGCGACTGACGATCGAGGGCGACGGGACGGGCACGCTCGACACGGAAGATCGCGAGCTGATGGTGCCAGACCTGTCGACGCCAGAGTTGATGCTCGGGACGCCGAAGTTGTGGTTTGCCCGAAGTGCGCGCGAGTTCACGGCGCTGGCCGCTACCGTTGAGGCCCCGCCCACGGCGACGCGTGAGTTCCGCCGTACCGACCGCTTGCTGATTCGGGTCGAGGCGTTTGGACCTGGTGCGGAGCCGCCGACCGTGACGGCGCGCCTGCTGAATCAACAAGGCAACAAGATGGGCGACATCGCCGTGACGCCGCCAGCGACGCCCGGCGCCGCCCACACGGTCGACCTGCCGCTCGCGAGCTATTCGACCGGCCAGTTCTTGTTGGAGTTGAGCGCAAATGGTGAAGGCCACAAACCCGTCACCGAACTTGTGGCCTTCAGGATTGGCACCTGACTCCGGCCAACGCCGGAGGCTCGGGGCACTGAATTACCGCCGCTCAGCGACCGAAACTGCCGGGCAGTCCTATAATTAGGGGCGATATGAAAAGCGTGGCCGACCCGGCAGGCACCCGAAAGCAGCGCTGGGAACGCGAAGTGGTCGAGCCAGCCCTGGGCAAGTCTCCCGAGCGCAAGGGGCCGTTCACGACCATTTCCGGCCGCCTGCTCGAGCGCCTCTATACCGCCGACGATCTCGAAGGCCTCGACGACACCAACCACCCGGGTGAGTTTCCCTACGCCCGCGGCATTCACCCGACCGGCTACCGCGGCAAGCTCTGGACCATGCGCCAGTTCGCCGGGTTCGGGACGCCGGAGGAGACCAACCAGCGCTATCAGGATCTGATTGCGGCGGGCGGCACCGGCCTGAGTGTGGCCTTCGACCTGCCGACGCTGATGGGCCGCGATCCCGACCATGAGCTGTGTCTCGGAGAAGTGGGCAAGTGCGGCGTCAGCATCATGTCGCTCGCCGATATGGAGCGGCTGTTCGACGGCATCTCGCTCGCTGACATCACGACGTCGATGACGATCAACTCGCCGGCGCCGATGATCTTTGCGATGTATCTCGTGGTCGCCGAGCAGCAGGGGGCCGACTGGAGGACGATCTCCGGCACGATTCAGAACGACATCCTCAAGGAATTCATCGCGCAGAAGGAATACATCTTCCCGCCGCGCCCCTCGATGCGCCTGATCACCGACATCTTTGCGTTCTGTGCGAAGGAGGTGCCCAGGTGGAACACCATTTCGGTCAGCGGGTATCACATCCGCGAGGCGGGCTCGACCGCGCTGCAGGAGCTGGCGTTCACGCTGCGTGACGGCCTGGAGTATGTGCAGTACGGCGTCGATGCTGGCCTCGACGTGGACGACTTCGTGCCGCGCATGTCGTTTTTCTTCAACTCGCACAGCGACTTCTTTGAAGAGATCGCGAAGTACCGCGCGGCGCGCAAGCTGTGGGCCGAGGCGATGAAGAACCGCTTCGGCGCCAGGAACCCCCGCTCGTGGGCGCTGCGCTTCCACACCCAGACGGCCGGAGTGTCGCTGACTGCGCAGCAGCCGTACAACAACGTGGTTCGCACCGCCCTGCAGGCGCTGGCCGCCGTGCTCGGTGGGACCAACTCACTGCACACAAACTCGCTCGACGAGGCGCTGGCGCTGCCGACCAAGGAGACCGCGACCATCGCCCTGCGGACCCAGCAGATCATCGCGCACGAAAGTGGCGTGACCAACGTCGTCGATCCGCTCGGCGGGTCGTATTTCATCGAGAAGCTGACCCAGGACATGATTGACGGCACGCTGAAGTACTGGGAGACCATTGACGGCATGGGCGGCATGGTCGGCGCGATCGAGCGCGGCTATCCACAGCAGGAACTGGCCGAGGCGTCGTACCAGTTCCAGCAGGCCGTCGAACGCAAGGAGAAGATCGTGGTCGGCGTCAACGACTTCATCCAGGCCGATGAGAAACCGATCGAGATTCTCTACATCGACGACACCGCGTCGGGCGTGCAGTTGAGGCGTCTTGCCGAGCTCAAGCAGGCGCGCGACAACGGCCGCGTGCGGCGCGCGCTGGCGGCGCTGCAGGAGGTGGCCCGGGGCCGCGGCAACACCATGGTGCCGCTGCTTGAATGCGTCCGCGCCTATGCGACCGTGGGCGAAATGTGCGATGCCCTGCGCGAGGTATGGGGCGAATACGAAGAAGCGCCGGTGATATGAGTCAAAAAATTCGGGTCGTAATTGCGAAGCCGGGCCTCGATGGCCACGATCGTGGCGCCAAGGTAATTGCCCGCGCGTTGCGTGACGCCGGCATGGAAGTGATCTACACCGGCCTGCGCCAGACGCCGGAGATGATTGTCTCCGCGGCGTTGCAGGAAGACGCTGACGTGATTGGCTTGTCGATCCTGTCGGGCGCGCACATGCACATCTGCCCACGCATCATGGAATTGTTGAAAGCCAAGGACCTTGATGACGTGCAGGTCGTGATTGGCGGGATTATTCCCGATGTCGACGTGCCCAAGCTGAATGGCATGGGTATCCACGGCATCTTTCTCCCGGGCACGCCGATGCAGCACATTGTCGATTACATCGCCGCCAACGCGCGGGCCAGGGTCTGAGGTATTGATGCTCACCCTGCTGCTCGCCGACGACAGCGTCACGACCCAGCGCGTCATCGCCTTGACGTTCGCCGAGGAGTCGTTTCGCGTGGTGACCGCCTGGGACGGCCAGCAGGCGCTGGATGCGATGGCCGGGCCGCCGCCCGATATCGTGCTGGCCAGCACCGTGCTGCCCCGGGTCAGCGGCTACGATCTGGCGCAGCAGATGCAGGGCAACGCGGCGCTGCGTAGCGTGCCGGTGTTGCTGTTGTCGGGGGCGTTTGAATCCGTGGATGCGGCGCGGCTCGAGGCGAGCGGCGCCCGTGGGTTTATTGAGAAACCGTTAGAGCCAACTGCCGTGATTAGTCGAGTGCGAGAATTGCTCGGCTTGCAGGACGTCAGCCCGGCGGTACGGCTGGCACCCGTAGCACCCCGGACACCCTTGGCACTTAGTTGCGTGGCCGACGACTTCGCGGCGCTACTCGCCTTCGAGACCGGCGACGTCGTCGAACCACCTCCCGTCCCGGCGTCTGCGGCAGCGTCCGTGCCGATCGTGGTCCAGGCCGGGGCACCTGAGATCACCGACGTGATACTCGACCAGATTGCGCAACGCGTGGCCGACCGGCTCAATTCCAGCAACTTTGGCGCCGAGTTGCGAACGGCGATGACCGCCGCGATTCGCGACACCGTGCGAACCGTCGTCGCCGAGACCTCGGAGCGCTTGGTCCGCGATGAAATTGGCCGGGTCAAGGCCAGGGCCGAACGCGACACCCGATAAGTCCACCGGACGAGGGTCGCCCTTCCGCGAGATAATGGCGGGATATGTCCGTCCCGGAAAAGCCCGCACTGGAAGGCTTGGAACAGGCGCTGTCCGCGCGCTGGGAGCGTGAAGGCACCTACCGCTTCGACCGCACCAAGTCCCGCGACCAGATCTATTCTATCGACACGCCGCCGCCCACCGTCAGCGGGTCACTCCATGTCGGGCACGTCTTCTCATACACCCATACCGACATCGTGGCGCGCTTTCAGCGCATGCGCGGCAAGGAAGTGTTCTATCCGATGGGGTGGGACGACAACGGCCTGCCGACTGAGCGTCGGGTGCAGAACTACTTCGGCGTGCGCTGCGATCCGTCGCTGCCGTACGACCCGTCGTTCGTGCCGCCAGAGAAACCAGAGAAGCAGCCGAGCTCGGTGTCGCGGCCCAACTTTATTGAGCTGTGCGTCAAGCTGACGGTCGAGGACGAAAAGATTTTCGAGGACCTGTGGCGCTATCTCGGCCTGTCCGTGGACTGGTCGATGACCTACGCCACCATTGCGCGTCCGGCGCAGCGCGTCTCGCAACTGATGTTCCTGCGCCTGCTAGCCAGGAAGCTCGCCTACCAGGTGGAAGCGCCCACGCTGTGGGATGTCGACTTTCGCACCGCCGTGGCGCAGGCCGAACTCGAAGACCGCGAGCAGCCGGGTGCGTACCACCGGATTCATTTCGCGAAGGCCGACGGCAGCGGCATGGTCGCGATTGAGACGACGCGCCCCGAACTGATTCCCGCCTGCGTGGCGCTGGTTGCGCATCCAGACGATGCCCGGTTTCAGCCGCTGTTTGGGACCGAGGTGGTGACGCCGCTGTTCGGCGTGACGGTCCCCGTGCTGGCGCATGCGCTGGCGGATCCGGACAAGGGCAGCGGCATCGCAATGATCTGCACGTTCGGTGACACCACCGACGTGATCTGGTGGCGCGAGCTCAAGCTGCCGGTGCGTGCGATCGTGCAGACCAACGGCACGCTCGGTTCCGTGACGTGGGGCGAGCCGGGGTGGGAAACCGCCCATCTGGCGCGTGCGCAGCAGGCCTACGACCAACTGGCCGGGCTCTCGGCCAAGAAGGCGCAGGTCAAGATCGTCGAGTTGCTGCGCGAAAGCGGCGACTTGCAGGGCGACCCGAAGCCGATTACGCACCACGTGAAGTTCTACGAGAAGGGCGACCGTCCGCTCGAAATCGTGACCAGCCGTCAGTGGTTCATCAAGACCATAGACTACCGCGAGGCCTTCATTGCGCGCGGGCGTGAGATGGCCTGGCACCCGGAGTACATGCAGGCGCGCTATGAGAACTGGGTCAACGGCCTGAACGGCGACTGGTGCGTGAGTCGCCAGCGCTTCTTCGGTGTGCCGTTCCCGCTGTGGTACCCGCTGCGTGCTGACGGCACGACCGACTACAACCGGCCGCTGGTGCCGGATGAATCGCGGCTGCCGATCGATCCGTCGACCGACCTGCCCGAGGGCTACACCGCCGATCAGCGTGGCAAGCCGGGTGGCTTCGTAGCCGATCCTGATGTGATGGATACCTGGGCGACTTCCTCGGTCTCGCCGCAACTGGTCAGCCAGTGGCAGACCGACGCCGACGTCTTTGCGCGGACTTTCCCGATGGACCTGCGGCCGCAGGCGCACGACATCATTCGCACATGGTTGTTCTCGTCGGTGGTGCGCGCCCACTTCGAGAACGACTCGGTGCCATGGACCCACGCCTCGATTTCAGGATGGGTGCTGGATCCCGACCGCAAGAAGATGTCGAAGTCCAAAGGCAACGTGGTCACGCCGCTGGCCTTGTTGCAGGAGTACGGCTCTGACGGCGTGCGCTACTGGGCGGCCCGCGGCGGCCCAGGTGTCGATACGGCGTTTGATGTCGGCCAGATGAAGATTGGCCGCAAGCTGGCCATGAAGGTGATGAACGTCTCGAAGTTCGTGCTCGCGGGCGACCAGCCGGCCGGTGCGGTGACCGAGGCGCTCGACCGCGGCATGCTGCAGAACCTCGCCAGCCTCGTGGACGAGGCCACCGCGGAACTCGAGCACTACGAGTATGCCAAGGCCCTGGCCAAGGTCGAGTCGTTCTTCTGGGACTTCTGCGACAACTACGTGGAAGCCGCCAAGTCGCGCCGCTACGGTGACTTTGGTCCCGACGCCGCGGCGTCGGCGTCGACGGCCATGCGCCTGGCGCTCTCGGTGCTGCTGCGTCTGTTGGCGCCGTATCTGTCGTTTGTCACCGAATCGGTCTGGTCGTGGTCACAGGAGGGGTCGGTCCACCGTGCGGCCTGGCCGACGCGCCTCGAGGTCATCGCGGTGTCGGGGATTGACGCCGCGGCGCAGCAGTCGGTGGTCCACCTGACCGACGCGTTGAACGCGATTCGCAAGGCCAAGACCGATCAGAAAGTCTCGGTCGGTACGCCAGTCCGGCAAGTGATCTACTTCGCCGCAGAGAGCGTGGTGAGCAGCCTGGCCTTGGTTGAACGCGACCTGAAGGCGGCGTGCCGCGCCGATGGTTTAGTCCTCAGGACCGGTGAGCCGCACGTTGAGATCACGCTGACGCCGGCTGAAGCCTGATGGTGGCACCGCTCCAGCCTGAGGTGTATCGCGACCTGGTTCGCGACGCGCTCGCGGAAGATCGCGGACGTGGTGATGTCACCAGCGCCAGCACCATCACTGCCAGGCAGCGCGCCCGTGGGGTGATCCTCGCGAAGGCTGCGATCGTGATCGCCGGGCTGGATGTCGCGGCGGAGGCGTTTCGCCAGGCCGCTCCGTCGGCCGGCGCCATCACGATTCTGGATACGCGTAAGACGACGCCGGGCTTCCGGGTACTCGAGAAGTACGCGGTGCGGTGCGGCGGTGGGAGCAATCATCGCCAGCGGCTCGATGACGGCATTCTGATCAAGGACAACCACAAGCGTCTTGCCGGTGACGTGCGAGCAGGGGTCGAACGTGCCATGCGCGCTGCGCATGGCCTGCCGGTGGAGATCGAAGTCGAGACGCTCGAGGAACTGGACGAAGTCCTGAAGGTGGGCGTGCCGCGCATCCTGCTCGATAACTTCACCACCTACGATATCCGCGAAGCCATCACCCGTATTGCCGGCCGCGCCGAGATCGAGATTTCCGGGGGTGTCACCCTCGCGCCCATTCCGGAGTTCGCGACCACGGGCGCGCAGTACGTCTCGGTGGGCGCGCTCACGCATTTGGCACCGGCCGCGGATCTCAGCTTCGAACTCGAGCCGGCGTGATGATGCCCGACGACCTGTCGGCGGCGCTCGGCGCCCTGCGCGGTCGTCGTCCCGACTTGCGTCTGGACGTGCGCTGGCACGCGGCAGTGGAGTCGACCATGGATGTGGCGTCGGCGCTGGCATCGGCAGGAGCGGACGCTGGTGCCGTGGTGGGAGCCGATCAGCAAACCGCCGGTCGCGGCCGCCGCGGGCGCGGATGGGCGTCGCCACCGGGCGCCGGCCTCTATTTCTCGTTCGTCGCGCGTCCGCCGGCCCACGCCAATGCCTCGCTGCCGTTGCTCACGTTGGCTGCGGGCGTAGCGGTTCGGCACGGCATCCACGCGGCAGTGGGGTTTGCGCCTGATCTCAAGTGGCCCAACGACGTGATGGTGGGCGGACGGAAGCTGGCCGGCATTCTGGCCGAGGGCCAGTCGGTCGGCACGGCCTCGCAAGCCGTGGTGATTGGCGTCGGCCTGAACCTGCAGCCCTCGTCGTATCCGCCAGAGGTGGCGGCTCGCGCGACGTCGCTCGCAGGGGAGAGTGGTCGAGCGGTCGAGCGGGGAGCCCTATTGGCCGAAGTATTGGCGGCGCTCAGTGACCATCTGGCCACGCTCGAACGAACGCCCGATGATATTCTGCGGGCGTGGCGCGCCGCGTCACCGAGCGCGAACGGCACGCGAGTCGAGTGGGATGGCCGATCCGGCACGACCGCCGGCGTCGATGATTCTGGCGCACTGATGATTCGGACCGCGTCTGGTGTCGAGCGGGTCATCGCCGGCGAACTGTCCTGGTATCTATAGGCACATTTATGTTGTTGGCGATCGATGTCGGGAACACGAACATCGTGATCGGCGTCTTCCGGGGACGCGAGCTGGTTCACAGCTGGCGGCTGACGACGATTCGTGAGCGCACGGCTGATGAGCTCGGTATCCTGGTGACCGACCTCTGCGATCACCATGGCATCACGCACCAGCAGATCTCAGGTATCGTCATCGCCTCGGTGGTGCCGCCGCTGACCGGCACACTGCAGCTGATGGCGATCAAATACTTCGAGCGTACACCGCTCCTGTTCGAGCCGGCGGTGAATGGCGGCATGCCGATCTTGTATGACAACCCTGCCGAGGTCGGCGCCGATCGCGTCGTCAATGCGTTGGCAGCCCTTGATCAATGGGGCGTTGGCACGCCGATCATCGTCGTGGATTTTGGCACGGCCACCACCTTTGACGCGATTTCAGCGAAAGGGGAATACCTGGGCGGCGTGATTTGCCCAGGCCCGCAGATCTCCGCGGACGCGCTGTTTCAGCGGGCGGCGCGCCTGCCTCGCATCGAGGTCAAGAAGCCGGAAAAGGTGATCGGCACGAACACGGTGGCGTCAATGCAGTCGGGGTTGTTCTGGGGATACGTCGACATGGTCGAAGGCCTGGTACGGCGCCTGAAGGCCGAGCTCGGCGGCAAGGCGCTGGTGATCGCGACCGGTGGCTTGGCGGTCGTAGTGGCGCCAGAGTCGTCGCTGATCGATCACGTGGACGTCGAGCTGACCCTGTATGGCCTGCGGCTCGTGTGGGAGCGCCGGGCCACCGAGAAGACAGCCGCAGATTAGACGCAGATATGCCCAGGCCCCAGGCCCCAAGCCGAAGAACAACACCGTGACCGATGTCGAGGCCTACTGCCGCGAGCTTGAAGCCTATCTATGTCGCAAGAATGACGGTCACCTGATTCGCATCACGGGGCCGGCGTTTGAACGCGTGGTGGCATGGGCTCGCCAGGGCATTCCTCTCAAGGTGGCCGAAGCGGGCATCGATCGCTATTTCGAGCGCTACTACCGAAAAGGCCCGCGGCGGCGGCCGGTGCGCATCGACTTCTGCGAGGCCGACGTCTTTGACGCGTTCGACGACTGGCGCCGGGCTCTCGGGATTGCCGCCGTCGTGCCCGATGCGGCCGGTGGCCCAGAGGTGGACGAGCCCGCGCCGGCGGCCGGCCGAGCGCGACGATCGCTCGCGTCCCAAATCGAGGCGGCAGTGTCGCGGCTGACGGTGCTGCGCGGCAGTGGCCAGGCGGGTCCCTTGCTGGGGGCGGCGCTCGACGCCGCGGTTCGCGCCTTGGACGCGCTGCAGCCGGAAGCCGCGCGTGCCCGCGGGGATGCCCGCGATGCGTTACTGCTGTGCGTTGCGGTCATCGGCGCCGATCTGGTCGCGGCAGCGGCGGCCGCATTAGATGCCGCCGGTCTGGCGGACTTGGAACGGGAAGCGGACGCCGAGCTGGCGCCCTTCCGCACGCGCATGGCGCCAGACGCCTATGCGCAATCACGGCGTGCCGCGCTCGACCGGCTGGTGCGCCTGCACTTCGGCTTACCCGACATCGGGGTCTGACTCCGAGTAAGCAGTTCCGAGCGGTCTGACCCCGGCGGAGAAGACATGCACAGAGGCGAGCGACTTACTCTCACGATCGAACGGCCGGCCGCGGGTGGCCGGATGATTGCTCGCCACGACGGCGCGATCGTCTTCGTGGCCGGCGCCATTCCAGGCGAGGTGGTTGAGGCGGAAGTCGAGAAAGTGCAACGAGGCACCGGCTGGGCGATCACCCGCGCCGTGCTCGAGCGGTCGCCCGATCGCGTACCGGACCTGGCCGATGGCACGTCGCCGTCGGACGGCGGCTGTGGCGGCAACGTGTTTGCGCACATTGCCTACGACCGGCAGCGTGGCATCAAGACCGCAATCATCGACGACGTGTTCCGGCGTCTGGGCCGCATCACGCTGGAGGCGCCGGTTGAAGTCGTGGCCTCGCCAATTGATGGCTACCGGATGCGCGCGCGGCTTCACGTGCGCAACGGCCGCATCGGCTTCTTCCGTGAGGGCACGCATTCGCTGTGCGATGCCGGGCTGACCCGCCAGCTACGGACAGACACGCTGGCGGTGTTGCAGGCGCTGGAGCACTCGCTGAAGTCACTCGGGCGCGACACGATCGGGGCGATCGAGCTGTCAGAGAACCTGACGGCGACCGAGCGCGCCCTGCATCTCGAACTGTTGCCCAATGGCGATCCCTCGCGCCTGGCGGCGGTGACGACCCTCGCCGGCCTGACCGGCGCCACGTGCGCGCCGCCTGATACGACCCGGACGATCGAGTTGTGGGGCTCGGCGATGGTGTCGGACGTGCTCTCCGGCGCGAAGCTGTCGCGCCACGCACGGTCGTTCTTCCAGGGTAATCGCTTCTTGCTGCAGCCGCTGGTCGATCATGTGCTGTCGCATGTCACCGCGGGCCCGGTGCTCGACCTCTATGCCGGCGTGGGTTTGTTCAGTCTCGCGGCAGCGCACGCCGGCCATGGTCCGGTGGTCGCCGTCGAGGGCGAGCGCTGCTCCGCGACCGACCTCCGGCGCAATGCGTCGGCCCGCCAGGATGTACGCGTGCGGAGCGAGGCGGTGGAGGACTACTTGCCCCACGCCACCAAGGCGTCGACCATCATCATGGATCCGCCACGCACGGGGCTGTCGAAGGACGCGTTGGCGGGGACGATTGCCGTGCAGGCCCCGCACTTGATCTACGTGTCATGCGACCTCGCGACGTTGGCGCGTGATGCACGATGGTTGCTGGATGCGGGGTATCGACTGGCGGGCGTGCGCGCGTTCGATCTCTTCCCGAACACGGCGCACGTCGAGACGGTTATCACTTTCGCGCGTTAGCGGCCTGGATGAAGCCCTCGAACAGCGAGCGGAACTCGCCCGTGCGCCAGAAGTTCTCGGGGTGCCACTGTACGCCGATGCAGAACGCGGTGCCGGTTTTCTCCATCGCTTCAATGACCCCGTCGGGCGAGGTCGCCGTGACCTCGAAGCCGGGGGCGGCAGTGGCCACCGACTGGTGGTGCCGGCTGTTGACGTGGCAGGTCTCACCATCTTCCATGTGATCGGCCAGCAGCGCCGACAACCGTGAGCCCTTGGCCACCCACACTTCGTGGGCGACGTGCGCCCGCGGCTCTGGCACCGAGTGCTCGAGGGCGCCCGGGACCTCGCTGGGGATGTCCTGGATGAGCGTGCCGCCCATGGCGACGTTGGCCAGTTGCATGCCGCGGCAAATCGCGAAAAACGGGATCTTGGCAGCGATGGCGGCGCGGGTCAGGGCAATCTCGAACTGATCGCGATCGGCTTCGGCCGCCTGAAACGTGGCGTGCGGCGCTTCGCCGTAGAGTATGGGGTCGACGTCACCGCCGCCGGTCAGCATGACGCCATCGACGCGCGCCAGGATATGTTCGGGCGATTCACCGCCGGCGGCCACCTCTAGGGGCTCCCCTCCGGCACGGCGCACGGATTCCAGGTAATCGGACATCCGGCGGTTCTGAGCGATCGCAATTACGGTCATATGTCCTCAGGGTGCTACATTCGCGGTGGGACAGCAACGCCCATCAGCTCGAGCATGCGGGTCAGCTGCAGGCGGAAATACGCCACCGCCGCCGCCCGCCATCGCCGGACATCGTCCCGCTCCTCATTGAGAATCTGGGCGCGATGATAGAAGGCGTTGAACATCTGTGCCAGGGCGAAGCCATATTTCGCCAGCACGGCGAATTCCAGCGTCCGCACCACCTGCTCGACCACATCGTCGAGCCGCGACGCCTCCAGGACCAGGGCCCACAGCTCGTGGTCGCCGTCGCTGCCGTTGATGAAGTCCGGCGGCATGGTCGGCAGCGGCGCAAGCATGGCGGCTTCGTCGAGGCCCAGCCGGTCCTGCAGTTTCTGGAAGATGTTGTTGGCCCGCACGACGGCGTACTGCAAGTACGGGCCGCTCTCGCCTTCGAAGCTGAGCGCCTCGTCGATGTCGAACGCGATCACCTTCGTCCGCGAGTACTTGATCAGGAAGTAGCGCACCGCGGCAATGCCGATGTCTTCAGCAATGCGGCGGCGTTCAGCGTCCGATAGTTCGGGCTGGCGCCGCTCGACCTCCGCCTGTGCCTTGGCGATGACGCGGTCGATCAGGTCGTCGGCCTTCACGCCAAGGCCTTTGCGTCCCGAGACCTCGACGAACGGTTTCTTCGCTTCTTCGGATCCTTCTGCTGGCGCGAAGCCGAGTTCCCTGGCCGTGGCGTGCGACAGCGCCACCATCTCGTACGAGAAGTGGGTAAGTCGATCGGCTTCGGCCTGGTGGCCGATGGCCGATAGCGCCTGCTTGAGCAGCTTCTGGAGGTAAGCCTGGCGCACGTCGATGACGTTGTAGGTGGCGGCGGCCGCGCCGAACAGTGGATGATCGGGCACCGCTAGCGACGGATCGCTGGTCGTCGCCCAGAGCGGCTCGCCGTTCAGGCGGGTCGCGAAGGGCCGATAGTAGAAATCGTGGCCAAGCAGTCCTGACTTCCAGAACTGGTAGGCCATGTCCTTCGCCACGTAAACCGCGGTGCCGTTCGATCGCACGATCACTTTCTCGCGCGACTCGAGGTCGTCGTCTTCCGGATTCGGCGCGGCGTCGGGACTGTCGATCTTCATCACCCAGCAGCCGGCGTGCTTGCCGTCGTTCTGCAGGTAGACCGCGCCGGTGGCTTTCATGGCGTCGAAGGCGCGGGCCCAGAACTTGAGGCGCAGAATGTCGCCCTCCCAGGTCAGTAACTGGTAGTCGATGTTCAGCCGCGCCATGGTCTTGAGGTGCGCGCGCACGACGGTGTCGGCAATGAACGCGGCCAGGCCGGCGGTGGGCTCGACGCCGTGTTCGATATCGTGCAGGGTCGCCTGGCGAATCTTCAGACGTTCTTGGTCGCCATCGTACCACTCGGTGACGCGGGCGTAGAGGTCCCAGCAGTAATAGTCGAAGCGCGTGGTGGCGGCCAGGTGCTTGGCGCCGGCCAGATCGATCTGCTCGAACTCGCGAAAGCCGACCACGACGTCGGCCACTTGCACGCCGGTGTCGTCGATGTAGTTCTGCACTTCGACCGGCGTATGGCGGAAGCGGAGCGCGCGCACCAGCGTGTCGCCGAGGGCCGAGTTGCGGAGGTGGCCGATGTGCGCCGCCTTGTTCGGATTGATCGCGGTGTGCTCGACGATGGTCTTGTCGGTGCGCGGTGGTGGCGCCGGCAGCGTGCCGGCGAGGCCGAGCCGCGCCAGCAGAAAAGCGGGGCGATCCAGGAACACATTCAGGTAACCGTTGGGCGCGGCCTCGACTCTGGTGATGCCGGGCACGGGACCAAGGGCGTCGGCGATCTCCTGGGCAATCACGCGCGGCGCCGTGCGGAGCCGGCGGGCCAGGTCGAAGGCGACCGGCGTGCCGAGGTCGCCCATGACCCGGTTGGGCGGCGTCTCAACCGGGACGTTCAGGTTGGGATCGTTGATCTCGTAGCGCTCGGCCAGCACCGCGCGGACACGCGCCTTGAGCTGTTCGTGAAGGGGAAGAATCATGATGCTGGTTCGTTGACTCGATCGAAGCGAAGCGGTACGCTCACGTTATCATTTCCTCACGCCTTCGTCATGGTTGACGCTGGAATCGGCCGCCTGCTGGTCTCGAGTCTGCATCAGGGCATCGCCGATGTATTACCAACACGGCTCGATTTCTATGAAAACTGGTTGAGCCCGTCCGGCATGCGGGACAGCCGTATTGGCCTGGCGCCGCTTGGTGCCGTGCTCAGCTTTCTCCATCGCGAAGACCCGCCGTCGAACGACCAGATCGCCAACCGCGCCGGCGTGTGTGCCGCCGACTGGACTTATCAGGAACTGTCCGGGCTGCACCGATGGTGCATCCATCGCCTGCCGCTTGGCCTGCGTGCGCGTGCGGTGCTCGGCCTGGGCAAGCGCCTGGTGTTCGCCACGGTCCGGCAATCCAAAGTGAAGAATCGGATGTCTGGCTCCACTGCGGTCGTTGAGATCCAGTCGGAACTCTGCAAGCAACTGCGCGACCCGGCGACCGTGCCTATGCGTGGCTTTTATGCCGCGGCGCTGCAACGCCTGTTCGCGCACTGTCACGTGGACGCCACGGTCGGCCCGGCGGACGAGCGGCCGGGTGGTTGGCGTCTGTCGATTACGGTGAACGGGTCGCTTCCTCCGGGGGCGGCGGACGCCGCGTGAGCGCGCCGCGCTGGGTCCTCGTGTTTCTCGTCGCCTGCACCCTGGCCTGGCCGTCGGTCAGCGTGGCGCAGGTGCCGCCGGGGGCGGCGCAATTGCCGCCCGGAGCAGCGGTCCTCGTCCTCCCATTCGAGAACCCTGGACAGGAGCCACGCCTGGCCTGGCTGCGCGAGGGCGCAGCCGTGCTGATGACCGACCTGCTGGCCGCGAGCGGCGAGCGCGTGATCAGCCGGGAGGAGCGCCGGCGCGCGTTCGAACGCCTGCAGTGGCCCGCCAGTGCCGCCCTGAGCCGGGCGTCGTCCATCAGGGTTGGTCACGCGGTCGGCGCCAGCGTCATAGTGATTGGCACACTCGAAGTGAACGGCGGCCAGTTGGTGGCGCGTGGTCGCGTGGTGCGCCTCGACGCCGGGCGATGGTTGCCCGAGGTGCAGGCCTCAGGCGTGCTGGGCGATGCCTTCGGGATCTTCAGCCGGCTGGCTCACTTGGTTCGCGGCATCGGCGCGGCGCCCCCCGCGGTGCCGACCGATCGCCTGCCGCCGTCAACGCAGGTGTTCGAGCTCTATATCAAAGGCTTGATTGCCGAGACGCCCGCCACCGCGATCGCATTGCTCGAGCAGGTGCTCAAGGCCGCCCCGCAGTTCGATCCCGCCCGGCTGGCGATTTGGGATCTGCGCACTGATGCGTCCGAGTATCAGCGCGCGCTCGATGCACTGACCGGCATTCGCGCTGAGGGCCGCTATGCGCGCGAGGCGCGCTTCCGTCGGTCGTTGTCACTGATGAGCCTGACGCGTTTTGATGAGGCGCTGCAGACCCTTCGCGCCATGCACAGCGAAGAGCGTTCGGCCTCGGTCGCCAACGCCATTGGCGTTGCCGAGCTGCGCCGGACCGCGACCGCGCAGCCGGGCCGCGCCACCTACTACTTCAGCCAGGCCAGCGAGATCGACCCTGCCGATGGCGACCTGTTCTTCAACCTGGGCTACGCCTACTGGCTCGACCGGGATCCCGGGGCCGCGATCTATTGGTTACGCGAAGCAGTGCGTCGCAATCCTGCTGACGACGATGCCCATTTCATTCTCGGTGCGGCGTTGCAGCAGACGGGCGCCGTGGCCGAAGCTGCGCGCGAGCGCGAATTGGCCACCCGCCTATCGTCGAAGTACGGGGAATGGGAATCGCGGGCGGTTGCCGGTGACCAGGTGCCGCGCGGCCTCGAGCGGCTGAATAAAGAACTGATGCCGTTGACGCCGCGCATCGACACCATTCTCTCGGTGGCCGGTCAGCGCGACCACGACACGCTGGCGGCGTTTCACCTCGATGCCGGCCGGCGAGCCTATCAGCGCGAGGCCGATCGGGAAGCAATCGAGGAGCTGCGCCGGGCCCTGTATCTCTCGCCGTATCTCGCCGAAGCCCACCTGCTGATGGGCCGCCTGCACTTGCGCCGGGGCCGCCCCGACGAAGCGGTCGAAGCCTTGAAGATCGCCCTGTGGAGTGACGAGACCGTGGCCGCGCACCTGGCGCTGGCTGAGGCCTACCTGGAAATGCAGGACACGACGTTGGCCCGGCAGGAGGTGGACCGGGCGCTGGCCCTCGATCCCCAATCGGTGGACGCGCGGGCATTGAAGGCGAAGATCGGCGGGAGCCCGTGGTAAAATTCCAACTGGTTTTGCACTGATGGCGACGACTCAAGACGACGCATTTCGCGAGATTCAGCTCAACGGCAAGCAGCTCGTCTTCATGGGCATGGCTGTGGTCGTGATTGCAGTGGCCATCTTCTTGATGGGCGTGCAGGTGGGCCGCGGGGTGCGCGCTGAGCGCGGCCTGTCGGACGGCGCCGACGTAGTCGCCGCGACCAGCACCGAGACGGAACCGCCACTGCCACCGCCCTCCGTCAACCAGGGGTCGACCACCGCGCCGGTGACGGCGGGTGAGAAGCTGAGCTACGCCGAGCGGCTGACCGGCAACATCGACGGCGAGGCGCTGAAGAAGGATACCGAGCCGGCCCCGCCGGCAGAAGCGCCGACCCCCAAGGCCGAGGCACCGGTCACGGCGCCCCCACCGGCACCCGCGCCAGCGGCACCAGCCGCAGCCGTCTCCCCCGAGCCGGCTGGAACTGGCTATGCCATCCAGGTGGCGGCATTGCGTGAGCGCAGCGAAGCCGACACGATCGTGAAGCGCCTGGCGGGTAAGGGCTATCCGGCCTACGTGCTGGCTCCAGTGAAGGGCGCGCCAGCCGTGTTTCGCGTGCGCGTTGGCAAGTATCAGGAACGCCGCGAAGCCGATACCGTGGCCGCGCGCCTACAGAAGGAAGAACAGTTTACGCCCTGGGTCGTCCGCTAGGGAGGCCCGATGGGAGCCACGACCAAGACTCGGCCGCCGATTTGGCAATTAATGGGTCGCTTGTCCCGGGCCCATCCTTGGCATGGCGTGCGGCTGGGCAAGAAGGGCTCGGACGTTGTCACCTGCAAGCCGACGACCACGAGAAGTTTGGCTCCCTCGAATCGCTGCTCGATGCGGCGCTGAAGGCCTAGCCGTTATTTCGATGCTGTCGTCATCCACGGTGGCCGCCATCGCCTCGGGCGTGCTGCTGGCCCTGTCATTCCCGAAGTACGGACACCCGGCCGTCGCGCTCATTGCGCTGGTGCCGCTCTACGTGGCTCTCTGTGGCTGGAATGGTCAACCGGGGAAGGCGCCTGGCGTCTCGACCGGCAGGGGATTCCGGCTGGGGCTCGTCACCGGCTCCATCCACTTTGCCGGCACGGTCTATTGGACCGGCGCCACGGTGCAGACCTTTGGCGGACTGCCGTGGCCGGTCGCGGTCGTGGTCACGAGCCTGCTCGTCCTCTACATGGCCACGTTCACGGCGCTCGCGTCGGCAGCGTCGGCCATCTTCATTCGACGCTTTGGCTTCGTCGGACTGACGCTGGCGCCGGCCGCCTGGGTCGCGACGGAATACCCGCGCGGATTTCTGTTCGGCGGCTTCCCCTGGATTCCGCTTGGCAACACCATGGTGACGCTGCTGCCGATTGTGCAGTTGGCCAGCCTGATCGGCGTCTTTGGGCTGTCGGCTTTTGTGGCGCTGGTGAATGCCGGGTTTGCCGCGACCGCGCTCGCCACGGGCCGCGCCCGGGCCGTGGCGCTCATCGCCACGCTCGCCCTCATCGCCGGCACGTCGATTTGGGGGGGGCAACGGATGGCCGTCAATCGCCTGACCCAGGGCGAGCCGATTCGCGTCGGGTTGATCCAGGGGAACATCGCCCAGGTCGACAAGTGGAATCCGTCCCGCGCCGACATGATTGTCAACCGCTATCAGCAACTGACGCGGCAAGCCTCGGCCAATGGTGCTCAGTTCGTGTTGTGGCCAGAGTCGGCGACGCCGTTCTTCTTCGACGAAGACCAGGGCGCCGACCAGATTCGGGCGATGGTCCGGCAGCTCGGCACCCCCCTGCTGTTTGGCAGCGGCGAAATCGAGCGCGGAACGCCCAATCGGCTCTACACCTCCGCATTTATGCTCGATAGCGCCGGCACGACGGCGGCGGTCTATCGCAAGATGCACCTGGTGCCGTTTGGCGAGTACGTGCCGTTTCAGTGGGCCTTGTTCTTCGTCGCGCCACTGGTCGAGGCGGTCTCGGCATTCACGCCTGGCGAACGGGTGATCATGCTGCCGGTGCGCGAGCACCTGGTCAGCACCGCGATTTGTTACGAGGTGACCTTTCCCAGCCAGTCGCGCGAGGCTGTGCGCCAGGGCAGCGAACTGCTGACCACGATTACCAACGACGCCTGGTACGGACAGTCGTCTGCGGCCTACCAGCACTTTGAGATGGCGAGCATGCGCGCGGTAGAGCAGGGCCGCTACATGGTGCGCGCCGCCAATACCGGCGTCAGTGGCATCATCGACCCGTACGGCCGCGTGCTGGTCCGCACCAACCTCTTCGAGACCGTCGCCGTCGTCGGCGAGGCTCGGTTCGTGCAAGCGCGAACGCTCTATGCCAGAATTGGAGACCTGGTTGCGCTGCTGGCCACCGTGTCAACGGTCCTGGCTCTCGGCGTGGCCGCATGGCTCAGGGCAGAACGCTGACTTCGCCGCAAGGAGACTTCGCTTGGCACTCGTGATTGATGACCTCGTCCGCCGCGCCACCGACCTGTTGAAACGGGCCGCCGACATGCGGAGCTATCTTTGACGATGCGCATGATCCGGGTGAGCTGGCGCAGCTAGAGCGGAAGGTCGCCGCGGCCAACTTCTGGGACAACCAGGCCGACGCACAGAAGACGTTGCTGCGCCAACGCCGTTTGGCGCAAGACATTGAGCTCGGCACCAGCCTGGCCGCGAAGGCCGACGACATTGGCGTGCTGCTGGAATGGGCGCGCGGTGGGGAAGACGTGCTGGTCGACCTGGCTCGCGCCCTCGACGTGCTCGACCAGCAGGTCGAAACGGCTGAGACGAAGAAGATGCTGAGCGGCGAGCATGATCTCGCCAACGCCATCGTCACCATTCATCCTGGTGCTGGCGGGGTCGAGTCGCAGGACTGGGCTGAGATGTTGCTGCGCATGTACCTGAAGTGGGCCGAGCGTCGCGGCTTCAAGCGCGAGATGCTGGAGTATCAACCGGGCGAAGAGGCGGGATTGAAGAGCGTGACCTTCACGCTGACCGGTGAGTATGCGTTTGGCCTGATGGCCGCAGAGGCCGGTGTGCATCGCCTCGTGCGCATTTCGCCGTTCGACCAGGCCGCTCGCCGCCATACCTCGTTCGCGTCCTTGTATGTGTGGCCGGAGTTCGACGATGAGGTCACGATCGACATTCCCGACAAGGACCTGCGCATTGACACCTTCCGATCGAGTGGCGCTGGCGGTCAGCACGTCAACGTCACCGACTCCGCGGTGCGCATCACGCATCTGCCGACGGGCATCGTGACGTCGTGTCAGAACGAGCGGTCGCAGCACAAGAACAAGGACGTGGCCATGAAGGTGCTGAAGGCCAAGCTGTACGACCTGAAGGAGAAGGAGCAGAAGGACAAGCTGTTGCAGATTGGCGGCACCAAGAAAGACATTGCCTTCGGCTCGCAGATTCGCAGCTACGTGCTGCAGCCGTACCAGATGATCAAGGACCACCGGACGAAGTATTCCGAGGGGCAGGTCGACAAGGTGCTGAACGGCGACCTCGACGCGTTCATCAAGACTTACCTGATGCAGAAGGCCACCGGCACGCTCGGCCAGGCGGCGGCGGACGACGATAACGACGATTGAGCTGCGGAGGCAATCCTCCAGGGTTGCCTATCGCCAAAGGTTGAGCAAGCCGGCCAGCGCCGCGGGTGTGCCATCCGCATCGAAGGTCGTCAGCGTTCCCTGCTGGTGCTGACGGCGGCACTCTTCAGTAGCTCGGGATTCGCGTCGCGAAATGCTCCGCCGCCCTAGTCGTGTACTCGGTGTCCGAACGGTGGGGGCCGTCCATGGCGCACGAGTGTAATGCACTTATTGCCGGGACGGTTGGGTGCCGGAAATGAACGCTTCGTGGATGGCGCGGACGTTGGCGTCGCTTGTGACATCGCCGGTGTCGCGATCGACAGTCATGAAGACGATGTTGCCTGGTGGGTCGAAGGTTGGCGGATGCTCGCGATCGGCGTAGAGATCGAGGTAGGTCCTCATGAAGTCGACCCACATCGGCAATGCGGCGGTGGCCCCGGTCTCGTTGCCGCCGATCGGCTTTTTCTCGTCGTGGCCAATCCAGACCCCGACGGTGATGTTCGGATCAAAGCCGATGAACCAGGCATCGGTGTTGTCGTCGACGGTGCCGGTCTTGCCGGCCAGCGGCCACTTGAGGGCGAGTGCCGCCGTCGACGTGCCGCGCTGCACCACACCTTGCAGCAAGTTGGTCATGACATAGGCAGTGTCGGCACGGATGGCGTCCTTCGGTTGGGGCCGCGTCTCTGCGAGCAGTCCGCCTTCGCGATCGGTGATGGCCCGGGCCAGGAACGGCTGCATGCGGATGCCGTGATTTGGAAACGCCGAGAACGCGCTGGTGATCTCCATCAGCGTTACCTCCTGCGCGCCGAGTGCCATCGACAGGAACGGCCTGAACTCCTGGGCGAAGCCGAACTTCTTGGCATAGGACGCCACCTGGCTCGGCCCCAGCATCTCGATGATCTTGACTGAAGGAATATTGCGCGACTGTTCCAGGGCGTGGCGCAGAGTAATGCGGCCCTCGAACTTGCGGTCATAGTTGCGCGGCTGGTAGGCCGGTTGTCCGGTGCCGGCGTCGAAACTGGTCGGCTCATCCACCAGGATGGTGGTCGGCGTCAGACCGCGATCGATGGCGGCGGTATAGAGAATGGGCTTCACCGTTGAGCCCATCTGGCGATAGGCCTGCGTGGCGCGGTTGAACTTGCTGCGTCCGAAGCTGTAGCCGCCGACCATGGCCAGCACCTGGCCCGTGTGGTTATCGATGGCGACGAGCGCGCCCTCGAGCACGGGCGTTTGCTCGAGGGTGACGCTGGCGGTGCCGCCCTCGACCGTAGTCAGCTCGACATCGATCAGGTCGCCGGTCTTGAGGAGTTCGGCCGGGGAGGTCCGACGTGTCCACGTGATGCCGGTCTTGGTCAGTTCGCCCTGCAGCGCACCGATTCGCAACTGTGCGCTGGCCGCGTTGACCGAGCGAACGATCGCAGGCACGATGTCGCCCGCGGCCATGCGCCGGGCCCAGCGGTCGTGTTTGAAGTTGTCAACCGTGCGGCCTTCGGCCACGACGTTGCGGCGCGGTTTCCGGAACCCGCGCCGCTTGTCGACACGGCGCAGTCCCTGGTCGATGGCACGGTTGGCGGCCTGCTGCAGGCGCAGGTCGAGGGCCGTGCGCACCGTGAGGCCGCTTTCATACAGCGCCTTCGCGCCATAGCTGGCCTCCAGGTGCTTGCGGACTTCTTCAAGGAAGTAGGGGGCCTGACTGGTCTCGGCGGCCGGGTCGCCGGCCACGACAATCGGCTTTTTCTTGGTCTCTGTCGCCACGGCGTCGGTGATGAATCCCTCGACCGCCATGCGATCGAGTGCGTAATTCCGGCGGCGGCGTGTCGCCTCTGGATTGACAAACGGGCTCTGCCGAACGTTGCCCTGGATGATTCCGGCAATGGTCGCCGCCTCTTCCAGCGCCAGCTCCTTGGCTGGCTTTCGGAAGTACAACTGCGATGCCGCTTCGACGCCGTAGGCGCCGTGACCGAAGTAGATCTGGTTGCAATACATCGTGAAGATTTCAGGTTTCGTGTATCGCTTCTCGATCTGGACGGCGACCAGTGACTCCTTGATCTTGCGTTCCCATGAGCGATCGCCCGTGGTGAAACCGATGTTGGTGGCAAACAGGTTGCGGGCAAGCTGCTGGGTCAGGGTGCTGCCACCGGGCACGCGGCCGCTCGAGACGACGTCGCGGACGAGGGCCAGCATCATGCGAGAAATACTGAGCCCGGCATGCTGGAAGAAATCACCGTCTTCCGCGGCCAGGATGGCCTGGCGAAGGTTCTCAGGAATGTCGTCGTAGTGAATGACGACGCGCCGTTCGACCGCGAACTCGCCAACCAGTTGATTGTCTTTCCCGAGGACGCGCGTGATTGTGTTGGGTGAGTAGTTGTCGAGGGCGCTGACCTCGGGCAGGTCGTCTGAATACGCAAACAGCACGCCCGCGAGGGTGCCCAGCAGGGCGGCCGCGACAAAAAGGGCGGCGATGCCGGCGTGGCGTGCGTAGCGGGTGGCGATGGTCATGCGGGTCGCTCGCCCTGAGCCGAGTCGAAGGGCTAAGTCTCAGTATACCGGTCAGTTCGCCACGAGGTGCCGAGCCGGCGTGAACTTCTAATTGACAGTACTACACTCACATTTCATACTAAGACCATGAGCAAAATCATCGGTATCGATTTGGGCACCACCAATTCCGTCGTGGCTGTGATGGAAGGCGATCAGCCCACCGTCATTCAGAGCGCGGAAGGGAGCCGGATCACGCCGTCGGTCGTGGCCTTCAGCAAGACCGGCGAACGTCTCGTCGGCCAAGTCGCCAAGCGCCAGGCCGTGACCAATCCCGAAAACACCATCTTCTCGATCAAGCGCTTCATGGGCCGGCGCTTCGACGAAGTGAATGAAGAAATGAAGATGGTGCCGTACCGCGTGGAACGCGCCGGTAACGGCGACGTGCGCGTCAAGGTGCAGGAGCAGGACCTGGCGCCGCCGCAACTGTCGGCGATGATCCTGCAGAAGCTGAAGCAGGCCGCGGAAGACCACCTGGGTCAGCCGGTCACCCAGGCGGTGATCACGGTGCCGGCGTACTTCAACGACGCCCAACGCCAGGCCACCAAAACTGTCGGCGTAGGCGTGCCGCCGATCGCACTCTCCGCGGCGGGTGAAGTCGGCTCGACCTCCGGAGCGGCGACCAAACGTCCCACACCCCAGATCGCGAGCGCGATCAATGCGACGACCATCACAACCCCAAAGACCAGGTCGCCCGCAATAAAACTTCGCAGGAACGGCATGGACGTGACCACTTCCATTTGTATTTTTTCGCGCGGGGTCTCGGAATATTTTTCGTGGCGGCGCGCCTGCAATCCATCAGCAAAACGCAAAAGGATGGCGTCTGTATCGAGGTCGAGGAACGTCGCATAATTCGCCAGCATCCCGCGCGTTTGTACAGAAGATGGCAGCCTGTCAAACGCACCCTCCTCCAAAGCCTTCACGAACACGGCGCGCAGTTTCGTGTGCCGTTCAATTTCATCCACCGTCAGGCTGATCATTTCGCGGCGCGCGCGCAATTGCGCGCCGATCTCGGCAAAAATAATATCAGCGGGCTGGGTCGGAATAAATTGCGGCACGGCCTGTTCAACAACAAGTTCGGGTTTGGATTCTTTTTTTACAATACGAGATCGGAACAATGACTCAAACTTTGAGAGCAAACCCGTCTTCGGTTCGACACTCACTTCAAGCTGTTCGGCCTCAACAGGCAGAGTCGGCGCATCGGCATTTATCTCAGCCACATCACCGTCAATCGGCGCGGCCTTCGGCTTGTTGATTTCGGCAAGCTGTGCCTCGCTCAATTGCCCCTTCGTTGAAAGCATCGCGGCGAACTCTGCCGGCGTCTTGGTGCCAGACTCGCGCCACTTGGCAAGGACGCGCTG
>SXGT01167442.1_pt1 | contig 28204 bp, 20 predicted proteins | sample 3176221 | NCBI WGS metagenome assembly SXGT01 (sample SAMN11356862, study PRJNA531348) | freshwater metagenome | isolation source: freshwater sample F1-120 | place: China: Fuxian Lake, Yuxi | collected 2017-12-25 | reverse complement strand
GGGCAAGACGACGACGCTGTACGCGTGCCTCGACGCGATCAACGCGCCCGACCTCAACATCCTGACCATCGCGGATCCGGTCGAATACAACCTCGACGGCATCAGCCAGGTGCAGGTGAACGTCAAGAAGGGCCTGACCTTCGCCGCCGGCCTGCGCTCGTTCTTGCGGCAAGACCCCGACGTGATGATGGTCGGCGAAGTGCGCGACAACGAAACCGCCGACATCGCGATCCGCGCCGCGCTCACCGGCCACCTGGTGTTCTCGACGGTGCACACCAACGACTCGGCCTCGACGGTGACGCGCTTGATCGACATCGGCGTCGAGCCGTACCTGGTGTCGTCGTCGCTGCTGTTGGTGATCGCGCAACGCTTGCTGCGCACGCTGTGCCCCAACTGCCGCGAGCCGGTGACCCCGACCCAGGAGATGCTCTACCACCTGGAAGACCTCAAGCTGTCGCTCGACCAGTTCCCCGGCGCCAAGCTGATGAAGGGCAAAGGCTGCGACGAGTGTTTCCGCTCGGGCTACGCCGGCCGCACCGCGATCTACGAAGTGATGCCGATCGACACCCAGGTGCAGGAGCAGATCGTCAACAAGGCGACCGCCAGCCAGATCAAGCGCAGCGCGCTCGAACGCGGCCTGAAGACGCTGCGCATGTCGGGCGTGCAGAAACTGCTCGGCGGCCTGACGACGCCGGACGAAGTCCTGCGCGTGACGCAGCTCGACGTGATGTGATCCGCCGCCTCCACCGCCGTTCCCCGCAAACTCTCCGCTAGACGACTCCCGTGCCCATCTTCGAATACAAGGCGATCGACGGCGACAACCGCGTCAAGAAGGGCATCATCGATGCCGACACGCCGCGCGACGCCCGCATCAAGCTGAAGAAGGACCGGCTGTTCGTCACCGACATCCGCGAGTCGCGCACCAGGAAGCTGGCGGCGATCCGGATCAAGGGCGTCACCGGCGTCGAGGCGCCGAACAAGGCGCGCACCGAACAGGTCGCCGCGGTCACCCGGCAGATGGCGTCGCTGCTGCAGGCCGGCATCCCCCTGGCTGAAGCGCTGCGCATGATCATCGAGCAGGCGCCTGACAAGAAGATCGAGGAGGCGTTCCGCGACATCCGCGAGAAGGTCACCCAGGGCATGCCGTTCGGCGACGCGGTGATGCAGCACCCCGCCTACTTCACCGACCTGTATTCCAACATGGTGAAGGCCGGCGAGTCGTCCGGCGCACTCGACAAGGTGCTGGTCCGCCTGGCCAGCTTCCTGCAGGCGCAGACGCGGCTGAAGAACAAGGTCGGCGCCGCGCTGATCTACCCGATGGTCATGTCGATCGTCGGCGTGATCGTCGTCGCGATCCTGATGACGTTCGTGGTGCCGCGCGTCACCCAGCTGATCAAGGGCAAGGGCCAGGACCTGCCGCTGCCAACCCACATCCTGATCACGCTGTCGGACTTCCTGGTCAACTGGTGGCTGCTGGTCCTGGTCGGCCTGCTGGCGCTGGTGATCTGCTTCCAACTGTTCGTGAACAGCGAGAAGGGGCGACTCGCCTTCGACACCTTCAAGCTGCGGCTGCCGGTGTTCGGCGACCTGATGAAGAAGCAGGCGATGGCGCGCTTCTCGATCACGCTGGCGACGCTGCTGCGTTCGGGCGTGCCGGCGCTGCAGGCGCTGCAGGTGACGAAGGCAGTGCTCGACAACAAAGTGCTGCAGAACGCCCTGCAAGTCGTGCACGACCGCGTCGTCGAAGGCACCGACATCGCCACGCCGATGAAGATGTCCGGCGTGTTCCCGCCCACGATCAGCTACATGGTCGGCGTCGGCGAACAGGCCGGCAACCTCGAAGAGATGCTCGAGCGCATCGCCGGCACCTACGACGAGGAAGTCGATCTGGCGACGACGAAGCTGACCAGCGTGATCGAGCCGGTCATCATCGTGCTGCTCGCCGCGATCGTCGCCGGCATCGTGGTCGCGATCGTGATGCCGTTGCTGCAGCTGCAGAAGGCCTGAGCGACCGCCGCGAAAAGCAGCGGCCGCCCGACACGCCACTCACTGCAGGAACAGGATCTCGCGGTACTTCGGCAGCGGCCACTCGGAGTCGTCGACCATCGTCTCGATGCCGTCGGCCAGCTCGCGCAACTTGGCCATCGCCGGCACCACCTTGTCGCGGTAGGTCTTGGCGTGCTCGCCCACCGAACCCGCATGGTGTTCGGCGTGCTCGAACTGCGCAGTCAGGTCCTCGATCGCCAGCACGAACGACTCGATGCGCCCCGACAGGTCGCGCAGGCGCTTCTCCTGCACCTTGACGTCGATGCCGCAGGCCTTGGTCGCGGCCAGGCTCTGTGCCACGACACCCTGCGACCGCTGCGCGGCCGGCAGGATCATGGTGCGCGCAATCGACAAAGCACTCTGGCCTTCGATCGCGATCGCCTTGCAGTAACCCTCGAACATGATGCTCATGCGCGAGTCCACTTCCTTGCTCGACAGCACCGCGAAGCGTTCGAACAAGTCGACGTTCTTCTTGGTGCCGAAGTTGGCGATCGCGTCGACCGCGTTGCGGAAGTTCGGCAGACCCCGCTTCGCCGCTTCGGCATGCCACTCGGCCGAGTAGCCGTTGCCGTTGAACAGGATGCGCTGGTGCTTCTTGAACAGTTCGACGACGACTTCGTTGATCGCGGCTTCGAGGCCCTTCTGCGCCTTGCCCTTCTCGATCTCGGTGGCGATCCACGCCAGCGCGTCGGCGACGATGGTGTTGAGCACCGTGTTCGGCTTGCCACAGGCCTGGCTCGAACCGACGGCGCGGAACTCGAACTTGTTGCCGGTGAAGGCGAACGGCGATGTGCGGTTGCGGTCGGTGGCGTCTCTAGGCAGCGGCGGCAGCACCGAGACCCCGAGGCGCATCGTGTCGCGCTTGCGTTCGCTACCGCCCTTGGTGCCGGCGATCAGCGCATCGACCACGTCGGTGAGTTGTTCGCCGAGATAGATCGACAGGATCGCCGGCGGCGCTTCGTTGGCGCCCAGGCGATGGTCGTTGCCAGCGTGCGCGATCGTCGTGCGCAGCAGGTCGGCGTGCGTATCGACGGCGCGCATCACCGCCGCCAGCATCACCATGAAGCGCATGTTCTGCTCGGGGCTCTTGCCCGGCTCGAGCAGGTTCTCCCCGGTGTCAGTCGCCATCGACCAGTTGTTGTGCTTGCCCGAGCCGTTGATGCCCGCGTACGGCTTCTCGTGCAGCAGGCAGTGGAAGCCGTGCTTCGTCGCCACCTGCTTGAGCACTTCCATGCAGAGCATGTTGTGGTCGACGGCGATCGTCGTGCGCTCGAAGATCGGCGCCAGCTCGTACTGGCTCGGCGCGACTTCGTTGTGGCGCGTCTTCACGGGCACGCCGAGCTTCCACAGCTCGAGCTCCGACTCCTGCATGAACGCGAGCACGCGGGGCGCAATCGAGCCGAAATAGTGGTCCTCGAGCTCCTGGCCCTTCGGCGGCTTGGCGCCGAACAGCGTGCGCCCGGTCGCAATCAGGTCGGGGCGCAGGAACCAGAGGTCGCGGTCGATCAGGAAGTACTCCTGTTCGCAGCCGAGCGTCGGGTAGACGAACTGCACCTTGTCGTCGCCCAGCAAGCGCAGCAGGCGCATGGCTTCGCGATTGAGCGCCTCGGTGCTGCGCAGCAGCGGCGTCTTCTCGTCGAGGGCTTCGCCGGTCCACGAGCAGAACGCGGTCGGGATGCACAGCGTGCTGCCGTTCGTGGTCTCGCGCAGGAACGCCGGCGAGGTCGGGTCCCACGCCGTGTAGCCACGCGCCTCGAACGTCGCGCGCAGACCGCCGCTCGGGAACGAGCTCGCGTCCGGCTCGCCCTTGATCAGGGCCTTGCCGCTGAACTCCATCATCAGCTTGCCGTTCTCGATCGACGCGAAGCTGTCGTGCTTCTCGGCGGTCGAGCCGGTCATCGGCTGGAACCAGTGCGTGAAGTGCGTGGCGCCGCGTTCGACAGCCCACTCCTTCATCGCGTTGGCGACCTGGTCGGCCAACGCGTGGTCGAGGGCCTGCCCGTGTTCCATGCACGAACGCAGCGCCTTCCACGCGCTCTCGGGCAGGGCCGTGCGCATCTGCTCGAGACCGAACACGTTGGCGCCGAACAATTCGGGCAACGGTTTCGTACTCAGCGTGACGGCGACGGGGGATTTGCGAGCGATAAGCTGGATGGCAGCGGTGCGCGCGGCAGCGGACACGAGGACCTCCCTTGATTCGATGGACCGGTGAAACTGGACAGTTCGAGTGCTTCGCACACTAGCCGGTGACAACGGCGAAAGCACCACCGGCGCACGTTGCTCCGCCGCAGCCTGCGCGTAGCCTGTTCCGTGTGACTCGTCCGGTCGTTCTCGTCGCCCTGTGCCTCTGCCTGGTGAGCTGCCAAAGCGTGCCGCCGCCGCTGGCCGAACCTGAATGCACCCCGCGAGTTCGCCACGAACGCCTGCCGACGGTCGATGCCGGCGCCGTGCGCCAGGCCCGCATCGAGGTCTGGGCGGTACGCGAAACCCCCACCGGGGCATCGGCCGATCTCGCGGCAGTGGTGCTGCCCGCCCGCGCGGGGGCGCCGTTCCGCGGCGCGTCGGCGATGCCGCCGGGCAGCCGTTTCTGGCAAGGCCCGGCTGCCGCCAACCTGCGCGCGACCCTGCAGGCAGCACCGCCAGAGCAGAGCCAACGTCTCGGCGCCGCCACCGCGCTGGTCGGGGCCGCGGCCAGGACCCTGGTCGAGGCGACGCCCGGACTGCGGCTCGAACTGACGCCGGCTGGCGCCCTGACCCGGCTGCGCATCGCGTCCGCCGCCGCCACCACTGCGATCGACGTGCCGATCGACCAACCGCTGGCCGAAGGCGCGGGCGCGGCGCTGTTCGTGCCCGTGGGCAACCCTGCGTTCGCCGGCCACGTCGTGGTCGTGCACTGCGAAGCTGCCACCGGCCCCGACGCCCAGACCCGGCTCGAAGCGATCCTGGCGGCGGCACCACCAGAAGCGCAACCGCCGCTGGAACCCGTCGCATGGCAACTGGCGCGCCAGGCGATCGGGGCCGACAACCGCCGCCAGGCGCTGCTGTCGCTCGCCCATTCGCTGCGCGTGCCGCGGGTCGTGGATCTGCTGCTCGTCGCCGACGAAGCCACGCTGATCGCAACGGCGGCGGGCTTGCCTGCGTTCGCCGAGGGTGACCTCGCGTGGCCGTTCGAACGCGCGGCGTGGTTGACGTTGGTGCCGCGGCTCGAACGCGACGAACTGACCGCCGCCCAACGGTCGGCACTGCTGCGGCATCTCGGCGCGATCGCCGCCGATGCACCGACGCTGCGACAGAGCCTGCAACGCGCAACCAACAGCGCCGGGTTCGCCGCCATGCTGCAGGAGGAGAACCTCGCCGCGCTCGGCGACCGCGATCCTGCGCACCGCGTGCGCGCCGAGGACTGGCTCGCCGACCGCGGCGTCACGCTGCCGGGTTTCGACGCGCTCGGACCGGCGCCCGCGCGCCGTGCCGCGTTGCGCGCGTTCCATGCCGCCGCACTGGCGCCGGGGCCATCGCGATGACCACGCCGACGCCCGTGCCGATGACGACGCCGAAGCCGAAGGCGCGCCGCCGCCGCTGGCTGCTGCGACTCGCCCTCGCGGCAGTGATCGCCCGCCTGCTGCTGGCGGTGTTCCTGCCGCAGGTGGTCGCCTTCGCCGCGAGCTTCGCGGGGCTCGAAGTGACGATGCGCGGCGCCTCGCTGTCGCTGTTCGGCTTGTCGTTCCACGCCGACGACCTGGTCGCGCGCGACGCCCAGGATCGCAGTGCACCGCCCCTGCTGCAGGCGCAAGAACTGGTCGTCGACCTGTCGGCCATGCACCTGTTCGCCGGCGATCTCGTGTTCGTCGATGTGTCGCTGGCCGGCGGTCGCATCGCCCTGCAGAACCGGCCGGATGGCAGCCTGCGCCTGCCCGCTTCGTGGCAAACCGGCGACGCGACGGCGTCTGGCAACGTGGCTGCAGAGGCAACCAAGACCCCCTCCAACTTCCAACTGCCCCTGTCGATCAGTTCGCTGCGACTGCACGACCTCGTGGTGCAGTTCCAGGACGTCACCTCCTTGCCGCCGACGACGGTCGCGGCCGAGGTCGACGTCGAAGTGTCCGATCTCGGCCGCGTCGACCGTCCTGGCTCGATCCTCGTGCGCGCGCACCAACCCGACTGGCTCGACACGGCGTGGCTGCGGGCCGAGGTGACGGCCTCGGCGACCAGGCTCGACGTCTCGTTCGAAGTCGGCGTGCGCGGCGTGCACACGGCTCGCCTGCCGTACGCCACGACGCTGCAGTCCCTCGGTCGCGACGCGCCCGTGCTCGACGCCGATCTCGGCGGCACGCTGCGTGGTTCCGTGCGCAGCACGGGTCAGCCCGAGTTGTCGACGGTGCTGCGTGGCAGCGTGCGCAGCAACGACGAGGACCGGCTGCACGCGACGTTGGCGATCGGCCCCAACCAGGACGACATCGGCGGCAGCACCTGGCCGATGACCGCCGAACTGCGCGCGCCGGGCATCGTCGAACGCGTGCACGTGCGAAGTTGCCAGTTCGCGATCGGCCAGAGCGTCGATCTGCGCGGCGCCATCGAAGTCGACGGCCTGTCGTTGCAACGGCTGCCGGCGGGCTGGATGCCCACCACGCTGCAGATGCCAGCGGGCGGCCTCGACACGAAGTTCGCCTTCGACGCCACCCTCGGCGACGACACCACGGCCACCGTGCGCGACCTCGAAGTGCGCAGCGGCGACGAACGCGTCACGCTGCGCCAACTGGCCGTGCAGCGTCTTCGGTTCGACGCGACCGGCCTGCGTCTCGAACGCCTGCAGTTCGCCGACGGCAACATCGGCCTCACGCAGCATGCGGACGGCAGCTTCGGCTGCGCGGGCGTTCGCTTCACCGCGGGCCCGCCGACGACGCCCGCGGCGACGGCCGCCACGCCGCGGCCGGCAGCGTGGCCGACGATCCAGGTTGCCCACCTCGACGGCACGGGCCTGCGCGGCAGTTGGCGCGACGAACGCAAGGCGGCGGCGCTGCCGATCGAGCTGCAACGACTGCAGGGCACCGGGCTGGCCTTCGGCACGCAGGCGCCGCCCGGCACGCTTTCCCTGCAAGTCCACGTCCCCGACGCGGTCGATTCGCTCGCCGCCGATCTCACGCTGCAATCGACGCCACCGGACTTCACCGTCGAAGCACGCCTGCGCGGCGAGGGCATCACCGCGGCCGCCCTGCGGCCGTGGCTCGCCCCCCACAACATCGAGCCCGCGTTGCGCGCCGCGACGCTGCAGGGTCTGGCGGCGGCAACGTTGGCCAGGCGCGACGACGGCATCTCGATCGACGGCAAGCTCGCGAACCTGCGCCTGCAGGATGGCGACGACGTGCTGCTGTCGGTGCGCAGCGTCCTCGGCACGCAGATGCAGCTGGCCGGCGACGCGACGAAGTTCGGCGATTGGCGGGTCGCGGACCCGTTCCTCGCCGTGCATCGCGACGACTCCGGCTTCCGACTGGGCGGGCTGCATTTCGCCGCAAACAGCGCACCGCGCGCAGCGGACGCAACACCGGCCCCCGACTCCGCGACACCTTCCTCTTCCTTGCCGCCGCGGCCACTGCAGCATGGCGAGCTCGCGATCGAACGCGCGGTCGTGCGCTGGTCGCAACCCGACCATGCGCCACTGGCGCTGGGCTTCGACGCCACGGTGGGCCGCGTTGCCGCAGACTCCGCGCCGACGCCCTTCCAGGCTACCCTGCGCCTCGACGGCGCGCTGCGTGCGGCCACCGTGCAGGGCACGATCGCGTGGGCACCCGACCTCCGCATCGCCGCGGTCGCCGACGTGGAAGGCATGCACGGCAACGGGCTCGACCGCTTCCTGCCCGCTTCGATGCGCTGCACGCTGATCGACGGAACGCTGCAGGCGAAGGCCGAGGCGCACTTTTCCGCGACGACGGCGCGCGTCGCGCTGCGCGACCTGTCGCTGCACGACCGCGGCGAAGAACTCGCGGCGGCGAGCGTCGCCGAAGTGCAGATCGCGCGCCCCGATGCCGACCATGTGCACTGCACCGGCCTGCGCATGCAGGGCGTGCGCGCGGTGCTGGCCTCGACGCCGGAGGGGTTGCACGTGCCCGGCCTGCGGCTCGCCGCGAGCGCAGGCGAACCGGCTCCGGCTGGCACGCCGGCAGTGGCCTCGCCCGACCTGCGCTTGCCCTGGGTGTCAATCGATGGCGGCCTGTTCGAGTTCGAACGCGTCGTGTGGCGCGATCGCCGCACCGGCGAAGGCGAACCCGTGGTGCTGACGGGCCGCGTCACGCTGGCGCCGTTCGCCAACGCTCCCGAGGCCGACCCTGCCACCGCGCAGGTACAGGCCACGTTCCAACTGCCGCCGCTGTGCGCCTTTGGCAGTGCCGACGTACGGCTGCAACCGTATGCACTGGCGCCCACGTTGACGGCGACGATCACCGCCAAGGGCCTCGACCCGAGCGCGATCGGCCGGGTCGTGCCGAGCCTGGCGCCGCAGGTGCAGGCAGCCACCACGGCGACCGAGCTGCACGCCGAACTGCACGCGCGCCTGGATCTCGGTCGACGCGATCCGTGCGTGCTGCATCCCGACCGGCCACTCGCCGGGGAACTCACCGGCGACCGCATCGTGCTGCGCGACACGGCGAGCGGCGAAGACCTGGTGCGGATCGGCAGCTTCGACGTGACGGCGCGCGCCATCGACCTGCGCACCGGCAGCATCCTGCTGCGCTCCATCGAGCTCGACGATCCGTTCCTGCGCGCGCGCGCAACGCCGGGCGGACTCGAAATCGCAGGCTTGCGGCTGCCCCCGTCGCCGCCGGTGCCAACCGACGCCAGCACCGCGAACGTCGCCGCGTCGCCGCCGCCGGAGTTCGCCGTCGATCGCTTCACGCTGAACGGCCTCGCCATCGACTGGCGTGACCAGACGACCGAGCCGGCGACGCATCTGCCGATCGCTGCCGGCGACGTGACGATCCAAGGCCTGCACCTGGGAGCGACGCCAGGCGCTGCCAACCGACCGATCACGTTCTCGGCGACGGTGCATGGCGGCGAAGTGGCGCTCGAGCAGCGCATCGTGCGCAGTTCGATGTTGGCCGGCGTGCTCGGGTCGACCGTCGCCGCGATCGCCGGCACCGACGATCGTCACCGGCTGGAACCGCGCCCGTTCGTCGACGCGATCGAAGTGCAGGGCCACCTGCTGCCGTCGCAGCCGCTGCGCGGGCAGGTGCGGGTCGACCTCACCGGCTTCGAACTCGCCGCCTTGCGCGGGCTCGCCAAACAAGGCGGCATCGACATCACCGACGGCCTGTTCGACCAGTCGCTGCGGATCGACCTGCGCGGCCACGACGGCATCCACATCGGGGCGCGGCAGGTGTTCACGTTCTTGTCGCTCACGGAACCGCCGGGCGGACCGATTTCGACCTACCTGCGCTTGCCGGCCCCGCTCGACTCGGTGCTGTTCCTGCTGCGCAACGAAGACGACGAACATCGCCTGCCGGTGCAACTGCACGTGCCCGCCGGCGGACTGTCGGCGGCCAGCGTGCGCGAGACGATCGCCGAAGCCGTGCTGCGCATCGTCGCCGCCGCCGTCGCCGGATCGGCGGAACGCACCGCGGGCGTGCTGACCGGAGCCCTCGGCCTGTCCGGCGACGCCGCGCTGCCCGCCCCCGCCACGCTGCCGTTCGCCGCGGGTGATCCGCTGCCGCTGGCGGCGCTGCCCGGGACGATCGTCGACGCATTGCGCGACGACCCGCAGCTCGAGCTGCTCCTCGTGCACGAACTCGGCGCCGGCGACCTCGCGCGTGCGACGGCGTTGGCGAACCCTGGCCCAGACCGCATCGAGCCGGAAGTCGAACGCCTGCGCCGCAGCCGCCGCGAGCTGCAGCGGCAGCGGCTGCCGCTGGCCGAACGTTGCGAGGCCCTGTTCCTGGCGGGGCAACTGCACGAGGCGCGAGCGGCGCAGCTCGAACTGCAAGCCAACGACCGCCGGCTGGGCGAACTCGAAGGCAGCCTCGACGCGATGCTGGGCATGCTCGCCGGCGATTCGCCGCGCGCCGCCCGACGCCGCACCACGGCGGCCGCTGCCGAACTGGCCGCCAGCCGCCTCGCCGCGGTTCGCGCCCAGGTGCTGGCGTTGCCTGGCCTCGACGCCAGCCGCGTGGTGGCGCGTTCGCCGCGCGGCGTGCCCACCGTGGGCATTGCCGAGGGTGGCAGGGTGATTGCGACCCTGCGCCGCCGGCGCAGCCAATGACGCAACCGCACGGGAAGACCCCAAGTAGCGGATACATCCTTTGTACCGGGTCCCCCTGTGGCCGATTCGAGGCAAAGGCCGTTCAATGCGGCCTACCGGCTGCCCGCCGCCCAAGATCGTCATGAACCGAATCGCCCGTACCAGTGCGTTCTTGCTCGCCAGCCTCTGCGCCACGCATGCGATCGCGCAGACCACGACGACGAACCCGCAGCGCCCGGCGCGCACGGTGGCCTCGGTGCGGCCGCTCACCAAGGTGAAGGAGGACGCCGCGCGGCTGGACGCGCTGCTGGAGCGAGGCCTGCTCCGCCACAAGGAAGCGCCCCTCCCGCTGGTCGACGATGCGACGTTCGTCCGGCGCGCCTACCTGCTGGTCGTCGGCCGCATCCCGACGCTCGCCGAGACCGAGCAGTTCCTCGCCGACCAGGCACCCGACAAGCGCGACCTGCTGACCGACAAGCTGCTCGACTCGCCCGGCCGCACCAGCCACTTCAGCAACTACTGGTTCGATCTGCTGCGCGTGAAGTCGCGGCAACAGAACCTGAGCGGCGAACCGTTCGCCCACTTCGTGCGCTCCGCGATCCAGAGCGACCTGCCGTTCGACGAGTTCGTGCAGGCGATGCTGGTCGCCGAAGGACCCGGCCACAAGAGCGGCCACGGCGCCACCGGCATGCTATTGCGCGACATGAACATGCCGCACGACGCGATGGCGAACACGCTGCGGCTGTTCCTCGGCACGCGCATGGAATGCGCGCAGTGCCACAACCACCCGTTCGACCACTGGACGCAGAAGCAGTTCTTCGAGATGGCCGCGTTCTTCGGCGGCATCCGCTACCGCGACGAAAACGCGCTGCCGAACCTGGTCGGGTTGCGCACCGAACTGGCCAACGCCGACGAACGCGCGCGCCAGCAAGCCCTCAACCTCGTGCGCCGCATGAACCAGGGCATCGACGGCACCGGCAACGGCATCGAGAAGCTGCCTAGCGACTACAAGTACGACGACTTCAAGCCGGGTGCGCAGGTGATGGCCAACACCATCTTCGGCGCCGACGTGAAGCTGAAGTATCCGGAGGTCAAGAAGGGCACGCCGCAGCGTGGCCAGGCCCGCGATGCCCGCGGCCGCGCCGCCGCTCCCGAGATCGCTTCGCGCCCGGGCCTCGCGCAATGGCTGACCAGCCCGAAGAACCCGCAGTTCGCCAAGGTGATCGCCAACCGGATGTGGGCGCGCACGTTTGGTGCCGGCGTGGTCGAGCCGGTCGACGACTGGAAGAAGGACACCGCGGCGGTGCACCCCGAGTTGCTGGTCGCGCTGGAGAAGCTGATGGTCGAACTCGACTTCGACCTGCGCCAGTTCGAGCGCGTGCTGGTGCACACGCAGCTGTTCCAACGGGAGGCACCAGCCAACGACGTGGCCGCGGGCCAGCAGGTCACGTTCCGCGGCCCGGTGCTGCGGCGCTTGACCGCCGAACAGATGTGGGACTCGCTGCTGACGCTGGTGTTCGCCGACATCGACGACCGCCTGCGCCCGCTCGACGACCGCGCCAAGCCCGTCTACGAGCAGTTCGATGAGTTGACCAAGGCCGACGCCAAGGACCTGCTGGCGATGGTCGAACAACGGCGTGGCGCTGGCGCCCCGCAGCGCCAACAGGACCAGAAGCGGCAGGAAGAGATGCGCCGCCAGCTCGCCGCCGACGCCGAACTGCAGAAGCGCGCCCAACCGCTGCTGCGCGAGCTCGCCGCGGCGCGTCGCGCCGGCGACCAGAAGAAGGTGCAGGAGATCGCGCAACAACTCGAGAACATCGGCCTGCCGCTCGGCCAACGGGCCGCACGCGGCCGCGAAGGCGATCTGGTGCGCGCCAGCGACCTGACGCAGCCGGCGCCGCCGAACCACCTGATCCGGCAGTTCGGCCAGTCCGATCGCGAGACCGTCGATGCCGCTTCGGCCGCGGCGACCGTGCCGCAGGTGCTGACCCTGCTGAACGGCTTCCTCGACCAACGGGTGCTCGAAGGCCAGTCGGCACTGCGCGCCGACCTCGAGACCGCGACGAACGGCGAACGCCGCGTGCGCGTCGCCTACCTGACCACGCTCAATCGCGAGCCCAGCCCGACGGAAGCGACCGACTGGCGCAAGGCGATTGCGATCCACGGCGAGGCCGTCGTCAAGGATCTGGTGTGGGTGCTGTGCAACAGCAACGAGTTCCGCTTCGTGCGGTGATTGCTTCCGAGAACTTGCGACAGAAGAGGACACGAACATGACGCTGCACGACCTGATCCGCACGACGGACATCCCGACCCGCCGCGCTTTCCTCTCGCGCCTCGCGAGCTCGATGCTCGGCGCTTCCGCAGTGGCGACGTTCGGCCCGTCCGCACTCGCGAACACGCTGCGCCTGGGGACGCAGGATCCGCAGAACCCGCTCGTGCTCGGCCACGCTTCGGCCAAGCACGTGATCTACCTGTTCATGCGCGGCGGCATGAGCCACATCGACACCTTCGATCCCAAACCCGGCAAGTCGACGGGGGGCCCGAACGAGCCGCTGCGCACGCGCGCCGACGGCGTGCTGGTCGGCAGCTACTTCCCGAAGCTCGCCGAACAGATGGACAAGGTGTGCCTCGTCAGTTCGATGACGAGCAAGCAAGGTGCCCACAGCCAGGCCCAGTACCTGATGCGCACCAGCTACGAACTGCGCGGCACGATCCAGCACCCGAGCCTCGGCGCCTGGTGCCACCATCTCGGCGGCCGCCACAACCCGACGTTGCCGGGCCACGTCACCATCGGCGGCGCCGCCGACATGGCCGGGGCCGGGTTCTTCCCGCCGGAGTTCGCGCCGTTGCCGATCGGCAGCGCTGAAGACGGCCTGCAGAACGCGAGCCTGCCGCGCGGCGTCGACGAAGAACGCTTCCAACGTCGCCTGAAGCGGCTGGCCGAACTCGACAAGGCCTTCGGCGAGAAGCACAACCAACGTACCGTGCAGGCCTACAGCAAGGCCTACACCGAGGCCACGGGCCTGATGCGCAGCAGCGACCTCGCCGCATTCGACATCGGTCTGGAATCGGCGGCGATGCAGGCAGCGTACGGCGACACGCCGTTCGGCTCCGGTTGCCTGCTGGCGCGCCGTCTCGTCGAACACGGCGTGCGCTACGTCGAAGTGATGAGCGACGGCTGGGACACCCACGCCGACAACTTCGATCGGCTCGGCGATCTCTGCCCCGCGATCGACCAGGGCCTGTCGGCGCTGCTGGCGGATCTCGACGCGCGTGGCCTCCTGCAGAAGACCATGATCGTGCTGGTCAGCGAGTTCGGTCGCACGCCCGACATCGACCAGGACCAGGGTCGCAACCACTACCCGCAAGCCTTCACCGCGTTGCTCGCCGGCGGCGGCGTGCGCGGCGGCCAGCGCTTCGGCAGCACCGATCCGGAAGGCCGGCAGGTGATCACCGAACCCACCACCATCCAGGACCTCAACGCGACGATTGCGCACGCGTGCGGCATCCCCAACGATTACGTGCTGACGTCGCCGTCCGGACGCCCGTTCCGCGTCGCCGACAAGGGCCAACCGCTCACGTCGCTGTTCGCCTGAGCCCCCGCACCACTTTCCCTGCTTCGCCCCGTTCCCTCCGAGATCATGCGTATTCCGTTCCTGTTCGCTCTCACGTTCGCGTTCGCTTCGGGCCTGCTCGCGCAGGACAAGGACAAGCCGGCTGCCGCCAAGGTCGACTTCGCGAAGGAGATCCTGCCGATCTTCGAGAAGCGCTGCGTGGAGTGCCATTCGCCGGCGGCCCCCGGGCCTGACGGCAAGATGAAGAAGCCGAAGGGCAGCGTCGTGCTGACCAGCAAGGAGACGATCCTCTCCGGCAAGAAGGGCAAGCTGATCGTCGCCAAGAAGCCCGGCGACTCGTTGGTGTACCAGTCGATCACGCTCGCGGCCGACCACGAAGACCGCATGCCGCCCGCCAAAGCCAAGAATGGCGAGCCGCTGTCGAAGGAGCAGACCGACCTGATCAAGAAGTGGATCGAGGAAGGTGCGGACTTCGGCACCTGGACCGGCAAGAAGGACGGCGAGGCCGGCAAGGAAACCGACAAGCCCAAGACCGACAAGCCGGCCAACGAAGGCGGCGACAAGAAGAAAGGCTGAGGCAACCGATGCGCACGCTGCTCCTCGCGATCTCCCTGGCCGGTGCGGCAACCGCTGCACCACTCGCCGCCCAGCAGGGGCCGGTCGAGTTCCAACGCCAGATCCTGCCGATCTTCGAGCAGCGCTGCTTCGAGTGCCACGCCACGGCCGCCGTCGGCGCCGACGGCAAACTGAAGAAGCCCAAGGGCGGCGTCGTGCTCGACAGCAAGGCGGGCATCACCAGCAGCCTGAAAGGCAAACTGGTCGTCGCCAAGAATCCCGAAGGCAGCGCGCTCTACGCCTCGATCTCGCTGCCCGCCGACCACGACGACCGCATGCCGCCCGCCAAGAAGGGCGATGCGCTCTCAGCGGAACAGCAGGGCCTCGTGAAGAAGTGGATCGAGGACGGCGCTTCGTTCGGCACGTGGGTCGGCAAGAAGCCGGAAGCCGTCGCCGCCACGCCGAAGCCCGACGAAACCGGCAAGCCGGCAAAGCCCGGCGACAAGCCGAAAGTCGATCCGCTGCTGCGACTGCAGGAAGGCGTGAAGGCGCTGCCGGCGGCGACGTTGGCTGCGTTCGACAACGGTCCGTTCCTGGTGGTCTCGATGGGCGACCAGAGCCCGCTGCTGTCGGTATCGTGCCGCGGCAACACCGACGCCCTCGACGACCGTGCGCTGGCGGCGCTCGACCCGATCGCCTCGCACATCTGCGAGCTCGACCTCGCCCGCACCCGCGTCGGCGACGAAGCCTGCAAGAAGTTCGCGACCATGAGCAAACTGGTGTCGCTCGATTTGCGACAGACCGCGGTCGGCAACAGCGGCATCGCCCTGCTCAACGGCTGCAAGGAACTGCGTTCGCTCAATCTGTTCGGCACCAAGGCCGGCGACTATGGCATCACCGCGTTGTCGGCCTGCAAACACCTCGAACACCTCTACGTCTGGCAGACCGAAGTGACGGCGGCGGCGGCGGTGCGGCTGCGCGACAGCGTGCCGGGCCTGCGCGTGGTGATGACCGCCGATCTGCCCGAGCCGATGTCCGAAGGCCAGGGCGGCAATCGTCGGCGCCGTTAGCGACTGGTTGACGCGCCGCGCAATTATCGAACGGGCTGGGCGACGGTAGGATGCACGACGCGGCTTCGCTGCCGCGCCCCTTCGTCGGCACCTCCCCATGGACCCGCTCGACGCCTTCTACCAACAGCTCGACAGCGAGAACCTGTTGAAGACGCACGGACCATCCCTGGTCGACGAAGCCCGCGAAGTCCTCGGCGCGAACTCGATGGCGAAGGTGGCCGGCCTGATCACGACGCCGGACTCACCGGAAGCGGCGGGCGTTCGCGAGATGCTCGCCAGATCGACCGGGCAACGGCCGCCGCCGGGCCTGATGGTCGGGTTGATTCCGCGCCCTGCAATCGAGCGACTGCTGGTGAAGCAGTTCGGCACCGGACCCTGGCAGGAGCCAAGCTGGCAAACCCAGCAGGTCCTGCCCATCCTCGTTTCGACGCGCGACGGCCACCGGTTCGGCCTGATCGGAATCGGCAACGCTTCGGGCGGCACGAGCGAGATGTAGTCGAGCGCGCGATGGTGCGCGACCGGACTGGTCGCCCTTGCTTGTGCAGCGAGATTGCGCAACGGTGGGCTTCAAGTTCGTGGAGCGGCAGTCTCACTCCATTGGCAACGCTTGACATGCGGGTGGATGTCAATCACCATTCTGGCACCTCACTCGAATCAACCTGTGCGCAGCCACGCGCACCGGAACACACCAGGGAAATCCCATGCGTCTCGATACCGCCTGCTTAGTCGCTCCCAAACCCAAGGTCCCATCGATGCCGACCCGCCGCGCGTTCTTGCTGGCCGGCGCGATGTTCGGAGTGGGCTCGATGATCGGAGGCGCATGCGGCTACGCGCTTGGCGCGACCGACACGACCAGTGGCGACTCCAAGCAGGAGACGCAAATCGATGTCTCGGCAGGGCTGGAGCCGACGGGCGACTCGAACCTGGACTTCCTGCGACGGCTCGCACTGCAGGCACCGATCGAAGATCTCGAGGCGCAAAGCCCGCTGTTCCTCGAGGGCATCCGAATCCACGTAGGAGACCGGTACCTCTGGCATGGCATGAACCGCATGGCGGACCGCTTCCTTGCGCGACAGCACACGAAGTGGCCGCGCCTGGCACACAGAGTCTTCCTGCAGACGATCCGCGCCGCCGACGAAGCGTCACTGCCAGACAACGGCCTCTCACTAAAACGCAAACTGCCCGAGTTGGACCGCGTGAAATGACCGAGTCCCGCCGAACCATGCTCCGTGCCGGAAGGCCGCCAACGCCTCAAGGACAGGGCGGCGTCACCGGGCCGAGTGCGGTTGCACAAGGCGGCTCCATCACGGTGCAGGTCGAACAGGGGACATCTTCGATCACGGTTCATACCGGCGGTCCGACAGAACAGGTCATTCCCGTGCCCCCTGGCGGCAGCGTCACGATTCCGATTCCGAACGTACCCGCGGGAGTCGTCGTCGTGATCACCTCGGGCGGAGGCCTCACCAAGTCCATTCTCTACGTCGAAGTCATCAGTCCGGGGCCCTGATCCATTCGGAGATTCATGAACACTTCATTCCTCCTGGTTGCATTCGCGGCCACCGCTGCGGTCGCCGCACAGACGACACAACACACGGTGATTCCGGCCACCCACCAAACAAGCGATGCTCCAGGGCGACTTTGGCTTCCGGGAGGAACGGTCGCTCTTCGCCAACAGCAGGTCATCGACGCGGTGCTCCTGCAGGGCATGGTCGGCCAGACGATCACGGCAATCGAGTTCCGCCGCAATGCCGAGAACACGGCGCTGGCTGGCGGCACGCTTGGCTTGACCGTGACCCTGTCGATCACGCCAACCGGTCCTCTAACGACATCGGAAACCTTCGCGCAGAACGTCGGCCCAAATCCGGTGCAGGTGTGGAACGGACCGCTGACGTTGCCGGCCTCGCCAGCCAACGTCACGCCCACGTGGATGCCGGCGGACGTGTTGCGCATCCCGTTCCAGAGCCCCTTCCTGTACAGCGGCGGCAACCTGTGCCTGGATGTGGTGGGCTCGCCCATCGGAACGCCCGCTGGCTGGTGGCCTGCTGATGCTGCTGCAGAGCCGATCACCGCCACAACGACCGACCGCGGCGGCGGCTGTGGCCCCTACGGATTCGTTCCCGGGCATTGGAGCTTCGCCGATGTTCGGACCCTGTTGCCCGGCACCACGGCTTCCTTCTCAGCCATCGGTCCCTCCAACAGCTTCGCGGTCGTCGCATTCGGTGTCGAAGATCTGACCGGCTGGCCACTCGGCCTCGTGCTGCCGCAAGCCCCGCCTTCCTGCACGGTGCATCTGGCTCTGCCGATCGAGATTGCCGTCGTGCCATTCCTGCCAAACCCACCGACCAATCCTCGCGCCGAATACCGGTTGCCAATCCCCAACTCACCAAACATGCCAGGCGTTTCGCTGACGACGCAATGGGTGGAGTGGACACACCAGGCATCGAGCAATGCGATCACCTGGACGATCGGCACCACACCGACGCTGCTGATGTCGCACGTCGAAGGCGCCGCGAGCGATGCCAGCGGTCAGGTGCTGGTCGATCGTGCCCACGTCGTCAGGTTCGAGCACAACTGAGCCGCAGCGCTGATCCCGTATCAGCTCCATCTGTGCGGTAGATGTCGTTGCAGCGGCACCTGTGCGAGCCCGAGGAGCAGGCCATTCACAAGCCGCCTCCTCACTCCGAGCCGTCGATCTCGTAGCACAGCCAACGGCTGTCGATCGCGCCGTTCTTGACCGGCATCTTGATGCCGGCGCACAAGCCCGTGTGCCGCGCCAGCTCGGCGTTGCCGCAGAAGACCCACGCCGTGGCACCTTCGCACTCCGCAGCGAGGAACTGCCCAAGGGCACGCCAGCTCGCCGCCAGCCCAGCATCGTCGTCCAGCGCCCGGCCTCCGTAGGGAGGGTTGCACAGCACGCGCTTCGTCGCGAACGGAGGCACGTAGTCCGCACAGTCGCCGTGACGCAACTCGATGGTGTCGGCGACGCCGGCGGCAGCGAGCGCCTGCCTGCTGATCGCGAGCGCGCCGGCATGGCGGTCGTTGCCGGCCAGGCGCACCTTCGCGGCGGCGCCGCGCGCGGCCCGCGCTTCCGCTTCCTCCTGCAGACGGCGCCAGGTGGCGGCATCGGCATCCGGCCAGCCTTCGAACGCGAAGCGGCGCCCGAGCCCCGGCGCGCGGTCGCGGGCGAGCCACGCGGCTTCGATCAGGAACGTCGCCGAGCCGCACATCGGATCGCACAGCGGCGCCCGCCGGTCCCAACCGGTGTGCAGCAGCAAGCCGGCGGCGGTCGCTTCGTTGAGCGCGGTGCGGTGCGGCGCGCGGTAGCCGCGTTCGTGCAGCGGCGAGCCAGCAAGGTCGCGCGACAACGTCGCGGCAGGACCCTGCATGGTGAGCCGGATGCGCAGGTCAGGGCGGTCCTTGTCGACCGACGGCCGCTCGCCGGTGCGCTCGCGGAACTGGTCGCAGACGGCGTCCTTCACCACCAGCAGCGGGAACCGTCCGTCGCTGGCAAAGCTCTGTTTGACCGCGCCTTCGACCGCCAGCGTCTGCTGGTTGGTGAGGCTGCGCGACCAGTCGATGCTGCGGACCAGCCCGTAGAGCTCTTCCCGGCTGTGGACCGTGGCCTCGGCCAGCTGCTCCTGCACCCGCAGCGCCGAGCGCAGCCACAGGCACGCGGATTGGCCGATCGCTTGGTCGCCCGTGAAGGCGACCCCGCCGTGCCCCGCGGCGATGCCGCCAGCGCCCAGGGCGGTCAATTCGTCGGCGAGCACGGCTTCGAGGCCGAGCGTGCAGGCCGCCCAGTAGTGGCGTTCACTCACCGCGTCAGTATGGCCGGGTGCCGACTGGCGGCCAGCCAGCGATGTCTTCGGAACACTGCGGCCGAATGCAGCCACGTCTTCGAATCGAGAGGTCGGCGGGCGGCATGTGCGAAGCCGCGGACTGCTCGTGCGTTGTTTGCGGACTCACAACCGCCGCGCCTGAGTATTGGACGCATCCGCCACCGGTGGCGAAGGGCCCGAAGTCCTGAGGAGGGACCGGGATGAAACTGGTCGGGGCGAGTGGATTTGAACCTCCGACCTTTGCGTCCCGAACGCAACGCTCTACCAAGCTGAGCCACGCCCCGACCGAACGACAGCGGCCTTTCGGCCGCAGATCGAGGCGGGCACGGTAGCCAGCTTCGGGCGGTCGGTCAAGCTCGACGGCTCGCTTTCCCGCGACCAACCTGCACCCCGCGCAACCGGCCTTGGGAACGGGTGCCACGCCCCCCTGCGGATGCCGGCAACCCCAACGCGCCGACCGGGCGCGTCCGTTCTCGGTTGCCCCGCGAACGCGCACCGACCATCCGCACGCTCGCTCCCGGAACGCGAACTCGTCCAAGCTCGCAGCCCGTGCATCTTCGCGTGACCGGACCAGCACCGACCAACCATCGAGCCTCGAACGCAGGTCGGCGCACGCCACGCCAGCGAACGCGCAACGTCGCCGCACTTCCCCCATCGATCGCACGCGCACACCGACGCGACCCGACCTACCCGGCGCCCACGACCCGACACACAGCACAGTTCCCCGGGTGCGCCCACGCCATCGATTCGCTACCGTCCGCCCACGGTCGCACACCGCCCGCAGCACTCCGCCGCCACGCGACCACGCACCCGTTCGTCACGGCCATGCGCATCCGCCTGCTCATTCCCGAAGTACGCGAACTGCTGGCCGAAGGCTCGCATGCGGACCTCGTGTCGGTGCTGCAGGAGATGCACCCCACCGACGCCGCCGCGATCCTCTCGGCGCTCACCGTTCCCGAGATCGCCACGGCCCTCGCGCTGCTGCCGCCCGACCTCGAACGCGACGTGTTCGGCTACCTCGAGTCCGACGTCCAGGAAGAGTACGTCGCCGGCGCTGGCCGCGAGCGCGTGCAGAAGGTGCTCGGCACGATGCTCAGCGACGACCGCGCCGAGTTCCTCGAACGCCTCGAAGAACGCGTGCGCGACCAGGTCGTCTGCCTGCTGCCCAACGCCGCGCGCGAAGACCTGCTGCGCCGCGGCACCTTCCGTGACGACCAGGTCGGCGCCTTCCTCAGCACCGACTACGCCGTCGTCAACCCGCTGTTGACCGCGCAGAAGGCCATCGCCGAGCTGCGTCGACAGGCGCCGAGCAAGGAGACGATCTACTACAGCTACGTCGTCGATCGTTCGGGCAAGCTGGTCGGCTTCGTGTCGCTGCGCGACCTCATCCTCGCCGACGGCAACACGCCGGTCGGCGAGATCATGAAGACCGACCTCGTGTCGGTGGCGGCCGACGCCGACCAGGAAGAAGCCGCGCGCATCATCCGTGACTACGACCTGATCGCGCTGCCGGTCGTCGACAGTGCCGGCCGCCTCGTCGGCATCGTCACCCACGACGACGCCGTCGACATCGTTGAAGAAGAGGCGCACGAAGACTTCGAGAAGATGGCCGGCGTCACCGGCCACGGCGTCGAAATCGGCGACTACGACTACCTCGCCGAACCGGTGTGGCGCCAGGTGCGCCGCCGCGCGCCCGTCATCTGCCTGCTCGCCCTGTTCTGGGTCGTCACCTCGACCGTGATCCAGGGCTTCGAAGAGCACCTGACGCGGGGCCTGCTGCTGGCGATGCTGCCGATGGTGATGGCGACCGGCGGCATGGTCGGCACCCAGGCGAGCGCGCTGGTGATCCGTGCGCTCACCGTCGGTGACATCGGCCGCGCCAGCTTTGGCATCGTCGTGTGGAAGGAACTGCGCGTCGCCGGCCTGATCTCCGCGCTGCTCGGCGCCATCGCGTTCGTGAATGCGTTCCTCGTCAGCCGCGCCGCGGCCACGCCCGATCCGTTCGACGTGGTCCTGCATGCCGCCGTGGTGATCGGCATCGCCATGGTCGGCCACGTCGCGTCCGCCGCACTGCTCGGCGCGTTGACGCCCCTGGTCGTGAAGAAGCTGCGCGGCGATCCGGCGATGATCAGCACGCCGGCCGTGACCGCGATCGCCGACCTGACCGGGGCAGCGATCTACCTCGTGCTCGTCACGATGCTCTTGTGAGCGATCGTGGTGCCACCAGCACCACGCGCCCTTCGTGCACACAGACGCGGAACGCGGCGAAGGTGAACTCCTGCAGCACGGCGCTGTTCTCGACGGCGAGCACGGGGCCGAAGTTCTGCAGCAAGCGTTCGATCGGCTGGCCGATCCAGTAGGCGTGCAGCGACGGCGGTGAACGCAACTTCGCCCTGGCCCGTACGACCACGCCGTCGACGAGCACGACACCGTCGGCGATCAACGAACCGTCGAGACCGAGGTAGCCGAGGTGCACTTCGTCGCCGCACACCACGCAAGCCAACGGCGGGCCAAGGCGCGACGCGGCGAAGCCGACGTCCGTCCCCACCAGCGATTCGGCTCCGAGCGCGTTCATGTTCCAGGCTTTCGCACCGCCACAAGGTCCACCACCGCGCACAAGGAACCACCGAGGTCCCGCAAAGATTGGTCGCGCAGTCGTGGGCATCGGACGAGGCAACGCGCCGATTCCTCCCAAAGACCCCGACGCCCGACGCCGGTCGGCCGGGCGGCGATTACACCCGGGTGCGGAACCGGACCGGGGCCGGCAGTTCGCAGGGGGCGAACTCGATGTGCACGATGCGCCGATGCGACAGGCCGTTGCTGGCTGGTGAGGCGTGCAGCACGAGCGGGCGCAGGCGCAGCGCACCGCCCGCAGGGATGTCGGGAACGACGACGGTGCCGGCGGCGACAGCGGCGGCGATGCGATCTCGGGACATGACGCCGGCATGGTGCGTGCCGGGCAACAACCGCAATCCCCCGTTGCCGGCGTTCGAACCATCGAGGTCGACGCGCACGGCGAGCAACGTGTGCAGCACGGCCTCGGGCGGTTGCACGAACACGCCATCGTCCGCCTTGTCGGACCATGGCCCAAAACCCGCGGCCTCGATCCGTTCGTGCACCGGCACCATGCGGTCCTGATGCCATGCGACGAGCCAGTTCGCGACCGCGTGCTTGTCAAAGAGCGTCGCCCGGAATGCGAACGCTGCGCGGCCGAGGATCGGTTCGACCAAGGCCCGCACAGTCGGCGCCGCCGCCAGCGCACGCACGACGGCGTGCGCGAGCCCCGAACGTCGGCCGGCGCGGTCGGCGACGTGCGCATCGAACCGGGCCAACAAGTCGGCCCGCAACTGCGGTGGCAGCACCTCGCCGTGCTGCGACCATCCGGATTGCGCGAAGTCGATCGACGCCACAGCCCCCACGCTACAGTGCGCGCCATGGAGTTTCCGGCGGCCCGGCGAGAGCCTCTTCCGATGCGCACCATGTTTGCAGCAGTGCTCCTGGGTTGCGCGACGGCACGCGCCCAGGAACAGGCGGTGCCCGCGGTCGTCGTGTCCGGCGAGGTCGTCACAATGCATGGCGAACCGGTGGCGGGAGCGCGCGTCGAAGTGACGCAGCGCGACGTTGCCGACAAGATCCTGTGCACATTGACCACCGACGCGGCCGGCTCGTTCACCAGCAAGCGCCTGCCCGGCGGCCGCGAGTTCGTGCTGCGCGCGGCGACGGCGACGTCGAGCATTGCGGCCGCCACCGTGTCGTCGCCTCCACCACCCGTGCGCCTCGTCGTCTTCGACGGCATCACGCTGCGCGGCCAGCTGTTGGCCGCCGATGGATCGCCGTTGCCGGGAATCGAAGTGCGCGCGTTGCCCTGGCTCGAACGCAGCGGCGACGTGGTGGCAATGACGCAACCCGACGGTTCGTTTGCGCTGCCGAATCTGCCGCACGGCCGCGTGCGTGTGGTTGCCGCGATACCCGGCCAGGGAATGTGGATCGCCAACCATGTCGCCGTCGGCGACGACAACGTCACCTTGGCGCCCCTGCAAGCCAACACACGCGACCTGGATCTGCGGGTCGAAGGGTTGCTGGCCGACCAGGTCGCCGGCACGCGCATCGAACTGCGACCGACGACGTTCTGGGGCTTGCCGCGCGCCTGGGAATTGCCGCGGTTTGCCGCCGACGGCACCTGCGTACTGCGCGGGCTGCCCGATTGGAATTTCCACGTGCGGCTGCACCGCCCGGGCGTGCTGTTCGAACCGGAGACTGCGACCCTGCAAACCCCCGGCGTGCATACGTTCCGGGCTCGTACGGCAACGGACACCCGCCAGCTCGTGGTGCGCGTCGTTGGCGCGGGGAAGCTGGAGGCGCAAGCGAACGTCGTCGCCACCACGGCCGTCGGCAGCTTCCTGGCGACGCGGGGCAACGATGGTTGCTTCGTCGTCAAGATTGCGCCGAGCACCGGCAAGGTGCGGCTCGCACTGGCCAATACGAAGGTCGTCGCCTGGGCAGCCAGCTTCGACACCGAAGGCCACCTGCCACCCAGTGCCGTGGCATCGCTGCAATCCGGACTCGTGCTGCCGATCGGCACCAAACCGGAAGAGGTCATCCTGGAACTCCAGGTCGCCGAACCCGCGAGCCTCGCAGGCAGCGTGCTCGACAGTGCCGGCGGTCCGGCCGCCGGCTGCGTCGTTCGCCTCGAACACCGCCAGACGGTGAACGCCTGGTTCGACGACACCGTCCGCTCGACGGTGACCGACGCCCAGGGGTGCTACACGTTCGTCGGCCTGCCGCCCATCCCCGGCGGACTGCGCGTGCTCGCCGTCGCCGCCCAGGGCCACAGCCAGAGCCGCGAAGTCCCCATGCCCAAGGCGGCGGCAACCACCACCATGGAACCTCTGCAACTCATGCTGTTCGCCCGCGTCCACGGCGTCGTGCGCGACCGGCACGGCAAACCGGCGCCCGGCGTGCGCGTGCGCGCTCTCCCCTTCGACCTCGCCAGCCAGCGGCTTGCCGGCAGTGGTGCGCAGGAAGTCGTCAGCGACGGCGAAGGCCGCTACGCCTTCACCACCATCGCTTGCAAGGCGGTGCTGCTGCAGACGCTGGTTCAGGAAGGAACCGTCTCGACGCGCGCATGCGCGCCATTCGCCACACCCGAAGGCGAGACGATCGCGCACGATCTCACCGTCGAATTGCCATGAGCACGAAGCCGCGGTTCGCACCGCGGCGAGAACTCGGCCGCACCGGCTTCGTCGCCAGCCGACTTGGCATCGGCGACCTGGCCGACCGCACCGTCGATCGCGCGCAGTGCCTGACGACCCTGCGCCGCGCCCTCGACGCCGGCTGCAACGTCATCGACACCGCGCCCAACTACGAAGACGGCTACCGCGAAGAGCTCGTCGGCGAGGCGTTGCGCGGCCGCGGCGACGACGTGTTCGTGATCGACAAGATCACGCGCCTCAGCCGCCGTAGCCGCACAGGCGCCCGATCTGGTACACCGCGACCGCCGCGAGCCACGCCAGCACCGTCATGTAGACGAACGTGAACACCGGCCACTTCCAACCGTTGGTCTCGCGCCGGATCGCCGCGAGCGTGCCGGCGCACTGGCTGCACAACGCGAAGAACACCATCACCGCCAGCGCGATCAGCCCATCCAGCGCCGGCTTGCCATCGGCGCCCTTCTGCTCGCGCAACGCCGTCGACAACCGCACATCGGGTTCGTCGGCAGAGGCTTCCACTTCGCCGAGCGAGTAGAGCGTGCCGAGCGTCGGCACGACGAGCTCGCGCGCCGGGAACGCGGCGAGCACGCCGACAGTCATGCGCCAATCGAAACCCGCCGGCGCGAACACCGGCTGCACGGCCTTGCCCGCGGTCGCCAGCCAACTCTGCTCCAGGTAGGCCGCGGCTTCCGCGGCATCGAGCTGCGCCCGCGTCGCGTCGCCCTCGGTGCCGGCCGGCGCCGCGGTGCGCTGCGCTTCGAATTGTTCGTGGATGGCGGCGGGGCGCGGAAAGTAGCCAAGCGCCCACACCACCATCGTCGCAACCAGGATCACGGTGCCCGCGGTGCGCAGGAAGGACTTCACCGCGAACAGCGTGTGCGCGAACACCAGCCGGCAGCGCGGTCGCTGGTACGCCGGCAGCTCCATCAGCAGCATCGACGTGCCGCCGCGCAACACCGTGCGGCGCAGCACCAACGCCACCAACACCGCGACGACGATGCCGAGCAGGTAGAGCAGGAACAGCAACAGCCCGGCCTGGTGCGGCGGGAAGAACGCGGCGAGCAACACCACGTAGACCGGCAGTCGCGCCGAACACGACATCAACGGGGCCACGGCGATGGTCGCCAACCGATCGCGTTCGTCGCCGAGGATGCGGCTGGCGACGATGCCCGGAATCGCGCACGCGAAGCTGCTGGCGAGCGGCACGAAGCTCTTGCCGGACAGGCCGACGCAGCGCAGCATCCGATCGAGCAGGAACACGGCACGCGCCATGTAGCCGGTCGCTTCGATGACGGTGACGAAAGCGATCAGCAGCGCAATCTGCGGCACGAACACCAACGAACTGCCGACGCCGTTGATCACGCCATCGACGACGAAACTGCGCCACGCCCCGTCCGGCAGCCAGCCGCCGACGTGGTCGCTGACGAATCCTTGCGCCGCTTCGATCCAACCGAGGAACGGATCGGCGACGACGAACACCAGCTGGAACATGCCCAGCACGACGCCGAGCAAGGCCACGGGTCCGAGCAGGGGATGCAGCAGCCAGCGATCGATGCGGTCGGTGCGCGACGCCCGCAGCGTGCGCGCCGCGGGGGCGACCGCCACGGCGGCCGCGTTCGCGTTCGCCGGCACCAACGCCGCCGTCGCCAGGGTCCGGCGCAGCTCGGGAGCCCCGGTGCCGCGCACGCCATGCACCACCACCGCGGGCAGGCCCAACGCCTGCTGCAGCCTTGGCGCGTCGATCGGAAAGCCTTCGGCCGTGGCGACGTCGATCTTGGTCAGCGCCACCACGATCGGCAGGCCGAGCGCGCGCACCGACTGCAGGAACGCCAGTTCGACCGCGAGCTTGCTCGCGTCGAGCACCACGCAAAGCAGGTCGGGGCGCTGGCCCGAGCGCCCATGCAACACCTCGAGCGCAAGCTCCTCGTCGCGGCTGGTGGCCTGCAGCGAACCGATGCCCGGCAGATCGACGACATTCAGCGTCACGCCGGCCTCGACCACCGAGCTCTCGATGCACTCCACGGACGAACCGGGGAAGTTCACCGGCCGTTGCAGGCTGCCGGTCAGGTGCATCAGCACCGAGGTCTTGCCGGAGTTGGCGCGGCCGACCAGGGCGATCCGACGGGCGACGCGCGGCGTCGCAGGGGCTGACGACGTCACGAAGCGACCTCGACGATCTGCACCCGTTGGGCCTCGCTCTTGCGCAACGCCAGCCGGTAGCCGTGCAGCCGGAACAGCATGGGATCGCCGAACGGCGCCTGGCCGAGCCGTTCGATCTGCGCCCCCGGCCACAAGCCGCCGGCGGTCAGCCGCTGGGCGATGGCGTCGTCGCCGTGCACCGCGACCACCGCATAACGGCAGCCGGTGCGGGCGGCGGACAAGGATTCGCCTGGGGGCGAAGCAGTGGGAACGGTCACAGGCAGGGCAGGGTGCACGGGGTGTTGTTGCGACTTGATCTCAATTTGCATCATGCCAGAACAGCCGCGGCGAAGAAAGACGGCTTTCGGCGTAGTCGAGGCCGCACTTGTCGAGGCCCCGCGTGGCCTGACGAAGGCACGGCCCAGGTTCGCACGCCGCGGCCTGCATCGCCGACCTGCCGTCGTTGCATCCAAGGGCACACGGAGGCGCCGATGCGCTGTTGCCCCCGGCGCGCCGATCACGACACTGCTGCCATGCAGCCAAGAGCCCACCTCGCCAGCGTGCGCATCGCCGGCACCGAGGTCACCTTCGAGACCGGTCGCATCGCTCGTCAGGCGCACGGCGCCGTGCTCGCCCGCAGTGGCGACAACGTGGTGCTCGCAACGGTCACGGCGGCGCCGACCGCCAAGCCCGGCCAGGACTTCTTTCCGCTGACGGTCGAGTATCGCGAGAAGTTCGCCGCCGCGGGCCGCATTCCCGGCGGCTTCGGTCGCCGCGAAGGCCGCATCTCCGACCACGAAGTGCTGATCAGCCGGCTCATCGACCGCACCGTGCGCAGCCTGTTCCCCGACGAGTGGAAGTGCGAAGTGCAACTCCAGGTGCAGGTGCTCAGCGCCGAACCGACCAGCGACCTCGAGAGCCTCGCGATCCTGGCCGCGTGCGCCGCGCTGCACGTGAGTCCCGTGCCGGCGAAGGGACCGGCCGGCGGCCTGCGCATCCAGCGAGTGCACGACCAGTGGCTAGCGTTCGCGGGCAAAGCCCAACGCGAGTCGGCCGACCTCGAGTTCTCGGTGGGCGTGGGTCCGGATGGCCTCGTGATGCTCGAGGGCGAAGCCAAGGAAGTCAGCGAGGCCGACGCGGTCGCCGCGATCGCGATGGCCACCGAGTGGATCCGCCGCTGCCACGTCGCCTTCACCGAACTGCGCGAGGCCGCAGGCCAGCCGAAGTGGCCGCTGCCGGCCGCCGTCGTGCTGCAGGAGCTTCCCGCGGCAACCCGCAGCGCGTTGCAGCAGGCCCTCACGGTGACGCCGAAGGCCGAACGACGCGCCGCCGTCGCCGCGGCGGAAGCGGCGTGGACGAGCGCGCTGCCGCCCGAGCAACAGGCCGCCGCCAAGGCCGCCTTCGCCAGCGCGGTGTGGACCGAAACGCGCGAACTGTCGCTGGCGCACGGCAAACGCCTCGACGGCCGCAGCATGACGCAGATCCGGCCGATCTGGGGCGAGACCGGCCTGTTGCCGCGCGCGCACGGCTCGGCGCTGTTCACCCG
>SXGT01083397.1_pt1 | contig 28210 bp, 22 predicted proteins | sample 3176221 | NCBI WGS metagenome assembly SXGT01 (sample SAMN11356862, study PRJNA531348) | freshwater metagenome | isolation source: freshwater sample F1-120 | place: China: Fuxian Lake, Yuxi | collected 2017-12-25 | reverse complement strand
TCCTCCGCAGCATCCTACGCTTTGGTTTCAGGCTCACTCCGCATTGGAAACGAACTCCTCCTTCAGGCTCATTTCGCATTGGACAATTCTATTTGTGGCAACGATCGAAATTCCTATGGTACAATTGCACAAGGGTGACCGGTTGAGCAGCGTACGATTTAGAATCGGCGGTCGAATACGATCAACGTCCAGCAGTTCTCCGGCATTGGGTAACGGCCCCGTTCGCGGCCGCTTGACCCTGAGGCCGGCGATTTTACACAATACAGAAATCCTGGATTACCATAGTTCTTGCACCAGTTGCGGAGGCTTATCTTGATTGGCAGAAAACTCGCGCTTTATGCATCGCTGATTGCGGGAAGCGGTTTTGTCTGGGTTAATGATTGCCGGGCCTCCGCGTTTGCGATTGCCGAACTCGGAGCCCGGGCGGCAGGTATGGGTACGGCGTTTACTGCAATCGCGGACGATGGGTCAGCCCTGTTCTACAATCCCGCCGGAATCGCGTTTCAGCCCGGCACAAGGTTGCAGATGGACAATCTGGTAGTAGTTGGGCTATTTCGCTTTTTCCCATCGTCAACGCCGCCCGGAACCACGGTCCCAGAGAAAGGATACAGCCAATCCGTACGACCGAAGTTCATTCCGGTGGCCAGCATGTATGCCACAAAGCAGTTCAGCGACAAGATCACGTTCGGCTTTGGCGTATTTACGCCATTCGGTCTGGCGGACAACTCGACCAACTTCAATGACGGCGATCCCAAGGGCACCAAGTTCGTGGGCCGCTTCGCGGGGACGCGAGCGCGTCTCGAATCCTTCTGGTTCCAGCCCACGGTCGCGTACAAGATCAGCGAAAACAGCAGCCTGGCGATCGGCGTCGCGCTCGTCCACACGCATTTGATGATTGAAACAAGCTTTCTGAATCCGCTCGACGACGCGCTGACGTTTGGACGGGAAGCGGCCGGCACGATCTTTCCCGGCATAGATAAGGAGACCGCGGCGCGTTCGATCGCGCGTCTGCTGCCGGAGGGCCGTTCGCGCATCGCCGGCACATCCAAAAGTCCCGGCTTCAACGCGGGATACATGTACAAGCACAAGGGCTCCAAGACCAACATCGGTCTCATGTGGCGCAGCGCGGTAACGCATCATTTGAAGGGAAAGGCCTCGTTTGCTTTCGGAACGGATTATCCTCTTGAGAAATTCATTGACAAGGATTTGCTGGACAAGGCGTTTCCGCGGCAGGATATCAAGGGATCGCTCACGACGCCGGCCACATACGCAATCGGCGTCGCGAACTCGGCTATTCCCAATACGACCATTGCGGTGGATTTCCGCATCTTGGATTTCAAGCGTTTCGCCAGCGTGCCGCTTAACTTCAGCATAACGGAGGCCACCAATAAGGATGCGCGAACGCCCGCCGAACAGCGCCTCACATTCGACTTTCGGAACTCCTACATTTTCGCAGCGGGAGTGGAGAGAAAGCTCGGGGAGCGGAAGGGTATGCTCGGAATGCTTACGAAAGACATGACGATCCGCGCCGGATATAATTTCGACTATTCTCCGGTGGTGGACAAGAGCGTAGGTCCACTGTTCCCGGACGCGAGCCGCAACGGGACTTCGATCGGCGCAACGAAGAAGCGGGGCAACAAGGAGTTTACGCTCTTCTACGAGTATCTGAACTTTCAGGACAGAACGACAAACGTACCCGCGAACAACAAAGTTTTCACCAACGGAAGTTACCGGAATAAGGCGCACCTGGCCGGAGCGGGACTCCGTATTTTCGTCGGAGAGCCGAAGAAGTAGCGCCTGCGGCGCGGTGTTTAGGGGTTAAGGAGGATCATGGCGGATACATACGATGTCATCATTTGCGGCGCCGGTTCGGCCGGGGGCTTTATGGCCGGGGAGATCGCGGCGAATGGTTCCGTGCTAATCCTTGACGCGGGTCCGCACTTTCCGAGTGAGGCTAAACCCGGGACGGGTTCGGATGAACGGCGGAGATTGTCCACACAGATGAACCTGGGAACGTGGCTGCCGGATAGCCGGGAGAGCAACCGCGGCAAGCTTTTCTTCACGTATCCGATGTACATGGATCAGTCGCGCCCCTTTGCTTCGACCGCACAGCGGGAACCGAGGCTCGTGGGTGGAGGATCCGCTATTAACGCCGGAGCGTGGCTGCGGCCGCGGGTTGTGGACTTTCAGGGATTCGCCGAAGAGACTGGAGTAAAGGGCTGGACCAAACGGGATTTCGAGCCGCACTTTCAGCGAGCCGAACGAATCCTTCACGTTCACAGGGACTCGCGCGAATACTGGAACAAAGCAAGCGTCCTTTACGAACAGACCGCCATCAAGATGGGTATTCCGGTCTTCGAGACCGCCTCAAACCGGCACCGCTGCATCTTCTGCGGTCACCGGCTGAACGCGGGTGTGCCGTGCAAGTACGATTCCCTGATGAGCACCGCAATCACCCAAATTCCAAAGGCGCTCAAGAACAAGGCCGTTCTCATCGACAATGCGACGGTTCTGCGGGTCGAGATTTCGAACAATACAGCAACCGGGATCACCTACCTGAAGGACGGACAGGTGGTGACGGCGAACGCGCGAAAGCTGGTTGTGGTGGCGACCGGCGCGATTGGGAACCCACTCCTGCTCAGGGAGTCCGGCGTTCATCTCAAAAACCCCAACGTAGGGAACTTCCTCCGCGCCCACCCGGGCGCTCCCGTGGATGTCCTGCTTCCCGGCGAGGATTGGGGAACGGATCGCGGGTATCAGTGGAACATCCACCATCACGCCATGGATAAGAATGGCGATCCCACGGACGCGGTGGTCCATGCGAGCGCAGGCTTCGCGGCGACGACTCCATGGGTCGCGGCGACATTTAAGGTGGGCTTGTTCGGAAAGCCGTACAAGGACATCATGCGGCAATTCCGGCATCGTGCGGGCGCGTTTGTGTTCGCCATGAAGCCGAACATTTACGGGCGCGTGACGGGAACGAGGGCCAACGCGGTGATCAACTACCCGATAGCCACGACGACCGGAGTGCTCGAAGATAAGACGATCAACGACCTGGTGGCCGGCATCCGGATCATTAATGAAGTTTATAAGAAGCTCGGATCTTACGCCGGGTTCCCCAATAGCGACGATCCAGACCCCATCCTGAAACAGCAGGTCAGCCTGTTCGTGACCACGTCGGGTGCGCTGCATCCTCAGGGCACGTGCCGTGCCGGCGCCGATCCTAAGAATTCGGTGGTCGATACCAACGGGATGTCATGGGATGTAAAGAACCTGATGTGCTGCGACGCGAGTGTAATTCCGCATCACATCAGCTCGAATCCCAATGCGATGATCATGGCGTTGGCAAGCCGGGCGTCGGATTACGTGAACCGGGAAATTCTGGGCGCAAGATCGGCCGTTACAGCCGAGCAGGAGATGGAGGAGGCCGCAGCCCAATGACGAATACACGCGCATCACTGGTGGAAATGGAAAAGGTCCTCTCCCGCCGCGCGTTCTTCATGAAGATCGTGAGAGGCGCGGGTGCAGCAGCCGCATACGACCGCTTCGGGACAAAGCTGTTCGGCGGCGTCGAGCGGACTCCGCAGGCAAATTTCGACGAATCACTCAAGATATTCAGCGCGTTCGGCCGGCTTGTAATCCCCGTGGATGAGGATCCGGGATGGGCCACGTTTGAACCCGAGATCACGCGCTACGGCCTTGACGTGTATATCCGTCAGGTATTCTCGGTCGGCAACGATCTGGCTTTCGACGGATTAACGCAGGCTATCGTGGCGTTTAATGAAACTCCGCCGGTAATCGGTTTCGGTCCGAAATTTCTCGACATGTCCCTTGAAGCGAAGGCCGACTATGTGTCGAAAGTGCTGATCGGACAGTTTGAGAATGACGGCGTGGGGGACATTCTCTCGTTCGGGTCCATCTTCATGTTGCTCGGATGCAAGCAGTTGTTTTTCCTGAATTTCCCGAGGCATCGGGCGGTTCCGAACGCGGAGTTTCAGAATATCGCCGCCGCGCCGGGCACGCCGAAAATGGGATGGGAGATCATGGGATTCAGGGGTCCGATAGGTCCTCAAGAGGAAGCTGCCCTGAGGGCGCGTTCAATAAACGCGCCGGAAATTCCCGGCGTCGATTGGCGTAATCCGTGGATTTGACGCGTTAAGAAGAGAACCCATGCGAATTCGAACCATGCGATCGTTATTCAGTTGGAACAAAACGGGCCGGCTTTGCGTTCTCGCCGCGGCACTAGCGTTACTGCCTCAAGGAATAGAAGCTCAGCCGACGCTCGACACGACGCAGTTCATCGTAGTCGGAGAGGGGCTCGCCGCCGGAATGGCGGATTTCGCCCTGCGCGAAGTCTATCAGGACAGAAGTTTCCCCGCGCAGATGGCGCGTCAGATGAAGACGGCGTTTCCGCAACCGCTGATTGAATCGCCGGGTATTGGGAACGCGCCCGGATTCACTGCGCTTCCGCCGCGCCTGCCGGGTACTTCGCAAGGTTCGGTCCGCCTCTGGTATCCGCCACCATTCCCAAAGCCAGCCCCATCAGACCCAACGCCAGCCCCATCGCTTTTCGTGTTCAACCTGTCGGTTCCCGGTTTCAGGCTGGCCGATTCATTGACGCGCCGCCCCAGTTCTCCGCTCGTGCAGCAGCGGGACACGCTTCAGACCGTGACCAATCTGATCCTCGGCTACCCGGCGATGATCCTGGGAAGAGACAAACCGCTGTGGACGCAGGCCGAATACGCGGTGCAGATGAATCCGACGCTTGTGCTCGTAGAGCTGGGATATTACGATGTGCTGGAACCAGCGGTAACCGACGACCCCAGCAAATTGCCGGACGTGGCTACTTTCCGGACGAATTTCACCCGCCTGCTTGCTCAGTTGAATACGGCCAGTCCGCAGATGGTTGTGATGACGATCCCGGATCCGTTCGATACCGCATTTTTCTCGACTGTCGCAACTGCATCCCGTTACACCGGCCCGCCGGTCGACTCGCTAATCAAGACCTTCAGGTTTAGATCGGACGACCTGCTGACACCGGCCGGGATGATTGTGACGGGGAATCTGGTGCTCGCCGAGAACAGAGACATTCTGAGTCCGCTGTTTCCCGGCTTGGCCTCCTTTTTCCCGGGTACCGTAGTCCGGGCGAGTACACAGGCGGCGGTTCGCGCCCGCGTCCAGGCGCTCAACACGGAGATCAACACGGCTGCGAGGGCCGCGGGCGCGATCGTTTATGACCTTCATGCCACCTTCGCTCGCGTCAGAGCGAGGGGCATGCAGGCCGGATCGAAGACGCTCACAGCCGATTATCTCGGAGGTTTCTACTCTCTCAACGGCTACTATCCGGGCGTTACGGGCCACGGATTGATCGCCAACGAGCTTCTGCAGTTGCTCAACACAACTTACAGAACATCGTTCCCCATGCTGGACTTGACGAGGATATCAACGGATGACCCGGCAGTGCGGTTCACTCCGGCGATCAAGAAGCCTGTGGGGAAGGAGTTGCAATGACCCGGAACGGTATCTTTTTTACTCTCGGAGCGATCCTGATCGCGGCGCTTCCGATGACGGCCGCCAGTAGCTTTCCCGGTCACCGGAACCGGCGCCAGCCGCTTCCCGTACCGTTGAAGCTGCCGCCTGGCCTGGTTCAGGTTCTCCCCATCGACAAGGCGGAAAGCTACATGGGGGATGCCGTGCGCATCCCGGATTGCCCGAAGAATGAAGATAACCCCTTCGGTGTTTGCGGCAACACGCTTTTCGGCGGATTGGGTCTATGGAACAGCCACCTCACGGGAAGGGTGGTCATCAAGTTCTACCCGCCCGTCAACGAAATCTCTCATTTCGAACTCACGCAGCCGAATAACCTCAAGGGTGACGACGTCGTTTTAAGAACTCCCCAGCTATACGCGTTCGGCGCCACGTCCAACGTTGTCCTCGACACTTTCAACGAGGCCTCAAGCGGAGATCTCAATCTGCGGACGGGCGAGGTGACGAACATCAAATTCAACGTCATCTTCTTCAACATCTGGTACTACGCTCTCGGCCTGGTGAATCCAAAGCTGAAACCGCCTTCATTTACGTTCCCGGGCATCTACGGCATGGCTGATATCGTGTTCGAGCAGCGTCCGGATGGGCTCCTCGACTTCACCTTCTACGGTTCGACGTTTCTCCCCCTGGGCAATAACATCGAGGGCGACCCCGTTCGGCTGCCCATGCCTTTTTGCGGCCCGCTACTCCAATGCGGAAGCATTCAGGTGCCCGGCATGAGTCTCCATCCACATTTGCGCCTCAGCAGCAAGCCCGCGCCCAAGGACCCGCCCTGCGGCGTCACATGTTTCGACGTTCCGTATAACTCGGTGATCGAAATGACGCTCAACGCGCGTTATTCGAGCATTGGGGACGATTTTTTTCTGAACATCCCCGCACTCGGCGAGAGCGGGCCCTTGCTACCGTCGGCCATCGGCCGGTCGCAGATGCAGGGACGAGTGCAATTGCAGTTCGGGGATCAGAACGGCGATTACGTTCCGGTGGCGATCAACGCGATGCCGCCAGGCGGGCTACTGGCGCCGCCACCGGAGTTCCCCATCCGCGGTATTTCTCTCGGGTGGGTGGGGCACGACGAGAAGCTCCAATTCCCGCGGTTTACGTACGATGTTAAGGAAGTCGCCATAACGGACGATCCGTTTGACGTCCCGCTTGGGGAATTCAACGTAAAGACCGGAAAATTCGTCGGCGACCTTCTCTGGAGGACATTCTGGGCTCAGGATCTATTGACCGCGATTCTTGAGCAAAATCTTGGGCGCATCCTTCCGGAATCGTTTCTCTTAGCCGGACCGGCGGTGATTCAAAAGGGAGTGAACAATCAGATCGCTTTCCGCTTCGATGGAACGGAGTACCGCCCCTTCGAGACCTTTAATTTTCCGCTGCCTGACTTCAAGAACACCGGCGGAGCTTTCAGGTCAGGCCCTGGATCGTTTCTTACTCCCTTCTTTAAGGCGCAGGCCGTGATGCCGACCGACACCCCGACGGCTTTAATGACCGGATCGGCGAGCAATGTCCGCAGTTCCTTTGGTGAGACGTTTTCCTACACCTACTCGATTCCGTGCGACGCAACCGGGAAGTCCTTCTCCTTTGAGTACACGAATACGGCTACCGGGAAGAGGGGTGGAACCTTCAAGATGGACGGCCTGGCTTCGGTCTCCTGTTTCAATTCGCTGACGTCCCAGTTGCGGCCCGGCAACTACGACAGCGTGGCATTCGCAGGCTTCGGATCCTGGAGTAAGGACGACGATCCGCATATCGCTACGGTCCAGATCTCGACCGCTCCGAACGCGCCCTACGTGTCCATTCAGATTGACGCCACGCTTTCGAACGTCAACCTGAAACCGGCCGAGATCCCGGTTCCTTAAGGACCGACGTGTGGCGCCGCGCACTGCTCGCCATCGCGATGGCGCCCGCCGTTTGGGCACAGGATTCCGCGCTTGCGCTACTGGCGGAGCGATGCGCGAAGTGCCATAGCGGCTCCGCCGCCCTTAGCGGTTTCGATCTCTCGACGCGTACGGGGTTATTGAAGGGCGGAAAGCACGGATCCGCGGTGACGCCGGGAGATCCGGCCTCCAGCCGCTTGTTTCAATGGGTTTCCGAGGGCAAAATGCCGCCGGACGCCAGGCTGACGGAGCCACAAATTCAGTCGATACGGGCATGGATTGAATCCGGCGCCGCCTGGACTGGTCCCGAAAAATTACAGGTGGAGGCCAAACGCGCCGGACGTGACTGGTGGGCGCTCCAGACGCCGCAAAGGCCTGAGGTACCGGCTGCCGCCTCAAACCCCGTCGATTTCTTCGTTCTGTCGAAACTGCGCGCGCATGGCCTGGAACAGGCGCCGGTGGCGGACCACCGCACTCTGATCCGGCGGCTCTCGTTCGATCTCATGGGTTTGCCGCCTACGCCGGAACAGATGAGCGAGCCCTATGAGAAAGCGGTCGAGCGCCTGCTGGCGTCACCGCATTATGGCGAGCGCTGGGGGCGCTACTGGCTGGATGTCGTCCGCTTCGGCGAGACCGACGGCGGCGAGCACAATTTCGAGCGCTTCAGCGCCTGGCGCTATCGCGACTATGTGATTGACGCATTCAACCGCGATAAGCCCTACAACCAGTTCATTCGGGAGCAACTGGCCGGTGATGCGATCTACCCGGACAATCCCGGCCTGGTGGCCGCCACCGGGTTTCTTGTAGCCGGCCCGTGGGACTCGGTGAGCGCTGAACTCAACAAAGACCTGGCAATGAAGGCTGCGGCCCGGCAGGACGAGCTTGACGACATGCTGACCACGACCTTCGCCAGCTTTCAAGGGCTTACTTTAAACTGCGCCCGATGTCACGATCACAAATTCGATCCGATTCCGACGCGCGACTACTACCGAATCGCGGCGCTGTTCAACGGCTCGGGCTTTGGAAAGAGAGAGGTCGCGACCGGGGCTGAACGCACGGCGCGCGAAACAGCGGCCGCGCCGGTCCGGGCGGAATTGAACGAGGTTCGAGCAAGGCTTGATGAGATCGAGGGCGCGGTTCGCTCGCGGCTGCTGATCGAAAAGTATTCAGCGTTCGACGCGGCCCGCGCGAAGGAGGCGAAACGAATTCCGGTCAATCCGCTCTGGAACCGGAATGCATTCGCGCCGGTCACCGCGAAGCGGTTCCGGATGGTGGTTGTTTCGAGCGGAAAGGACGCGCCTCTTGTCCGTCGCCTGGATCTGCTGCCTGGCGGTACGGTTGCGAGGGATTGGCGGGGCGCGGAAGCGGCGAGTGCGGACCGGCCGGCAATTCTGACGCTCAATTTCGCTGAGCCGCGCACGGTCTCAGAGATTCGATGGGCTTCCGAAGCCGCGATCAAGGTCTACCGCTTCGAGTGGTCCGTAGATGGCGAACGTTGGACAACGTTGTGCTCTTCACTCGATCACGTCGCAGGGAGCGAACTCGATCTGCCGGATTTGCCCGAGGCCGAGCTGCTGTCCGCCCTCTCGCCGCCGCTGCGAGAGGAGCGCAAGCGGCTGCTGTCCGCCCGCGTCGCGGCCCAGGCAAGGTATGATGCCATTCCGGCGCTCACGGCAATTCATGCCGTGAACCCGCACTCGACGACGCCGGCATACGTGCTCGATCGGGGCAATGTGCAGAAGCGGGGAGAAGAGGTTGCGCCCGGAGCGTTGAGTGCGATCGGACAAATCTCATGCGATCTGCCATCAACAGCGACCGACTCCGAGCGGCGACTGGCACTGGCGGATTGGATTGCCAGCCCGAACAATCCGCTCACGGCGCGCGTGATCGTAAATCGTATCTGGTACTACCACTTCGGCACAGGCATCGTGAACACTCCAAGCGATTTCGGCTTCAACGGCGACCGCCCCTCGCACCCGGAGTTGCTCGATTATCTGGCAAACGCTTTTGTCGAGCACGGATGGAGCGTCAAATGGCTGCACCGGTTGATCCTCACGTCGCGGACATACAGACAGTCCGCCACGTTCAACGAAAAGGCACACTCGATCGACGCCGGGAACCGGCTCCTCTGGCGAATGCCGCTAAAACGCATGGATGCCGAGACGCTACGCGATTCAATACTCTTCGCCGCTGGAAGCCTGAATCAAAAGACGGGAGGTCCGGGCTTCCTGCTCCAGAAGAAGGGCGATCGCGGATCCTACATTTACAGCGCGGTCGATAACGACGGCCCCGAAGTATGGAGGCGGGCCGTCTACCGTTTTGTCGTACGCGGAGGCGACCGGATCATGCTCGACAGCTTCGATTGTCCCGATCCTTCGGTTGCGACGCCGCAGCGTTCGCTCTCGAACACGCCCGTTCAGGCGCTCACGCTGATGAATAACGCGTTCGTGTTGCGGCAGGCGGGTATTCTCGCCGCTCGCATCGGGAGCGATCCGGACCCCATTCGGCGCGCGAGCCACATCCTGTTTCAGCGGGAGCCTTCGGCGGCGGAGATCGCGACCGGGTTGCGGTTCCTGAAGGACCAGCCGCTCGCAGCTTACCTGCGGGCGCTGCTCAACTCCAACGAGTTTGTTTATGTCCCCTAACCGGATCACCAGCCCGACACGCCGCCAGTTGCTCTGGGAGGCCGGCGGGGGACTCGCGGGGATCGCGCTTGCTTCCTTGATGCAGGAGAGCGCCGAGGGCGCCACTCACTTCCCGGTGAAGGCGAAGCGGGTAATTTTCATCTTTCTTCCGGGCGGAATCAGCCACGTCGACACGTTCGACTACAAGCCACGCTTAGCCGCCCATCACGGCCAGGAAACCAAAGGCGAGAACACGATCACGCCTTTTTTCGGGAAACGAGGCACGGTGATGAAAAGCCCATGGGCCTTCAGGCAACATGGGCAGAGCGGCAAGTGGGTCTCGGACCTTCTTCCGCACCTTGCCGGCAGGGTGGACGACCTGACCTTCGTTCATTCCATGACCACGAGAAGCAATGCGCACGGTCCCGCTATTTTTCAGATGTCGACCGGGTTCGTCTTTCAGGGCTTCCCGTCCGTCGGCTCGTGGATCAGCTACGGGCTGGGCTCCGAGAATGCAAACCTTCCGGCTTTCGTCGTTTTGCCGGACCCGCGTGGACTGCCGCCGTGCGGTGTGGCCAACTGGGGAAACGGATTCCTGCCCGCGGCGCATCAGGGAGTCATTTTCGGCGATGAGCGCATGCCCATTGCCGATCTGAATCCGCCGTCGGCGGTTTCCCCATCGACGCAGGCCGCGACTTATGACCTGCTGACGGAACTAAATGAGCGGCACCTGAGAGACAATCCGGGTGAAGACCAGCTTGTGAGCCGTATTCGCGCCTATGAACTTGCCGCACGCATGCAGGTAAGCGCGCCGGAGGTCACAAGCATCGCGGGCGAAAACGAGCGCACGCGCGAAATGTACGGCCTGAATGACCCCGTCACGCGCTCCTACGGCTACAACTGCCTGCTTGCGCGCCGGTTGATCGAGAAGGGGGTTCGCGCCGTGCAACTTTACAACGGCGGCCACTTCGGCACCCCGCGGATCAACTGGGACGCGCATGAGGACCTGGTGGCGAATCACACGAAGCTCGCAGCGGGAATGGACAAGCCAACCGCGGCCCTGCTGCTTGATCTGAAGCAACGTGGGTTGCTCGACGAGACGCTCGTCGTCTGGACGACCGAATTCGGACGCCTGCCAATCAGCGAGGGCTTAGGCGAGGGCGGACGTGACCATAATCCCGAAGGCTTTACATCGTTCCTCGCGGGCGCGGGCCTGAAACATGGTTTTTCCTATGGGGCGACCGACGAAATGGGATACCGCGCCGCGGAGAACCCAGTGACCATATACGACTTCCACGCGACCATCCTGCGTTTGCTCGGTATCGACCACACGCGACTGACCTACTACCACAACGGTCTGAAGCGCCGGTTGACCGACGTCCACGGCCGGGTTCTCGAACACCTACTCTCATGAAAATCGTAATCCCAGACGACTACCCCGCGGTAATGGCTCCGAGCCGCGCGTATCAGGCGCTTCTCTCGCGCGCGGAGGTCGAATATCACGGCGATTTACCAGGATCGACGGAGCGGCTCATCGAACGCATCGGGCATGCTGAAATCATCATCAATATTCGATCGTCGTCCAAGTTCACCGCGACGGTAATCGATGCATGCCCTAACCTGCGGCTGCTGTCGCTTTGGGGAACGGGAACGGACAATGTGGACCTGGCGGCCGCGGCGCGGCGCGGCGTAATTGTAACGAACACTCCGGGCGTAGCGGCTGTGGCGATCGGAGAGCATTGCCTCGCGCTCGCCCTGGCGGTAGCGCGACGGATTCCGGTGATCGATGGTGAAATGCGCCAAGGAAGCTGGCCGCGCGGAGGCGTTGTTCAGTTGCATGGAAAGACGTTGGGGATCATCGGCCTTGGGGCGATCGGAAGACAGTTCGCGCGGATCGCCGCCGGGATCGGAATGCGCGTGATCGCGTGGACCATGCATCCGAACCCCGCGCTCGGCTTCGAACTCGTGCCTCTCGACACGTTGCTTGAAACGAGCGATGTGGTAAGCCTGCACCTGCGCCTGTCGGACGAGACACGGGGCCTTCTTGGCGCGGATCAGTTCGCGCGCATGAAGCCCAGCGCGATTTTCATCAACACGGCCCGCGGGCCCATTGTGGACGAGGCGGCGATGATGGAAGCGCTCTCCGCGAAACGCATAGCCGGCGCGGGGCTCGACGTATTCGACCGGGAACCGCTTCCCAATGGCCACCCGGTGACGAAACTCAATAACGTTGTGCTCACGCCACACTCGGCAGGCGTTACGCCCGAAACTGTGGAAGCGGGTCTCCACTTGTCAATCGAAAACGTCTGGAACTACCTTTCGGGGAACGCCACGAACGTTGTCAGTTGAAATTCGCCGATGTCGAATCAAGAGGGGTGTCGCCCGGACGTTTCACGAGGGGCACTTCGGTTTATGCAGCGGCTTGGGGGATCAGGTCGAGGCCGCCACAGTGGAAGCAGACTGGCGCCTCCGCCGCACTGAGAGAACCGAGATCAGCGGCGAATTCCGCGAGCGGGTGGGGTACGCGCCAGCCCCGATTCCAGCCAAGCCAGTGTCGATTTCCAAGTTCCTTGCGGAGTACGGTATCTTGAAGAAAGCTACGTTCAACCGCTCTGTTGTCTTATGCCATTTCACATCCATCCGATTCGTGAGTTCCTGGTGCGCCCGACGATACCTGAGGCGCTTTCCAGGCTGACCGACCTCGCCAACAATGTGGCCTGGAGTTGGGAGCCCGTCCTCCGCGACCTGTTTAAACGCCTGGATCCAGCCGTCTGGAAGGAGTCCGGCAACAGCCCGGTTGTCATGCTCGGACGCGTCTCGCAGGCTACGCTCAACAGGGCTGCCGCCGATCCGCGCTATCTCGGGCTCTACAACAGGGCATGCCAACGGCATGACGCCCACCTACGCCCTCTCAGACCTAAGGGGGATTGCCTCATCTCATATTTCTCCGCCGAGTATGGACTGACCGAATGCATGCCCATTTATTCCGGGGGCCTCGGCATACTTTCGGGCGACCACCTGAAATCTTCGAGCGATCTGGACCTCCCGCTTGTGGCCGTCGGGCTGCTTTACCAGCAAGGCTACTTCCGTCAGTACCTCAATCCTGACGGCTGGCAACAGGAGCGGTACCCAACCAACGATTTCTACACGTTGCCGGTGACGCCCGTCAAGGATGCACACGGGGCGGATCTGAAGGTCACGGTTCAGCTCCCATCCGGGCCGGTTTTCATCCAGATTTGGAAGCTGCAGGCGGGGCGCGTAAACTTATACCTGCTTGACACCAACGTGCCGGAGAACGCGCATTCACAACACCGGGACATCACCGACGCGCTCTATGGCGGCGACGTGGACACGCGCATACGGCAGGAGATCGTACTTGGCCTCGGCGGCATCCGCGCGCTTGAGGCCATGGGGATCAAGCCCACCGTTTTTCACATGAATGAGGGCCATTCGGCGTTTTTGGCGCTTGAGCGGATACGCGTGCTGATGCGCGACGAACGGCTAAGTTTCGATGAGGCGCTCGAGGCCAGCCGCGTCAACAACGTCTTCACTACACACACACCCGTGCCGGCGGGCATCGACAAGTTCGACCCCGGCATGATGTTCCACTACTTTAACGCCTACTGCCGGGAATCCAGCATTCCCTTCGACCGCCTGATGGCGCTTGGCCGCTGGAATCCCGACTCCCCCGACGAGCCGTTCTCCATGGCGGTGTTGGCGTTGAAAACATCGGCCTACCGCAACACGGTCAGCAAGCTTCACCGTGCGGTATCCCAGGAGATGTGGCACGGATTGTGGCGGCAGCTTCCAACCTGGGAAGTGCCGATCACATCGATTACGAACGGCGTCCATCTCCCGAGCTGGCTCAACAGCGATCTGGCCGAACTCTACAATCAATACCTGCAACCGGACTGGCTTGAGCGATGTTCGGATCCAAGAACCTGGGAACTCGTGCACGAGATTCCCGACGAGGAACTGGTGGAGGTGCACCGGCGCCGCAAACGAAGGCTGATTGCGTTCGTGCGGGCGAGTCAGGTGGCAAGCGCGGTCCGTAGAAAGGCTCCTTCGGCCGAAGTGCAGCGCGCCGCCGACGTTCTGGATCCGAACGCTCTCACTATCGGATTCGCGAGGCGGTTCGCGACCTACAAGCGCGCGACGCTGCTGTTCCGCGATATCGGACGGCTGAAGAAAATTCTCTGCAACCCGGAAATGCCGGTTCAAATCGTCATCGCCGGCAAAGCGCACCCGAACGATCAGCCTGGAAAGTCCCTTATCCGCGAGATTGTTCATTATTCGCGAGAACCGGAATTGTGGAAGCACATCGTTTTTGTAGAAGACTACGACATGAAGGTTGCCCGTGAACTGGTGCAAGGCGTCGATCTTTGGCTGAACAATCCGAAGCGCGGAGAAGAGGCATGCGGCACGAGCGGGATGAAGGCAGGTTTGAACGGAGTCCTCAACCTGAGCATTCTCGACGGGTGGTTTGACGAAGCCTACGAATATTCGGGCGGCTGGGCGATTGGAGAACGCGAGGAGTATACCCCGGAACAGGACGCCATCCACGCCAGCGCCATCTACTATCTTCTTGAAAACGAGATCGTCCCTACTTTTTACGAGCGCCGCGAAGGTGGCGTTCCGGCCGAATGGATCAAGCGAGTCAAGTTGTCCCTCATCCATCTAAGCCCGCAATTCGATTCCCGCAGGATGGTGAACGAGTACGAAACGCAGCTTTACACGCCGGCGCATGAGGCGTTTACCCGTCTGAGAAATGCCGGTCTTGACGGCACGCGCGAGCGCGCCCGGTGGAACGCGCGGATCTCGGAGGTGTGGGATCGAGTGCGATTCATCGACGCAGGGCAGGCGCCTTCGACCCCGGTGTCGAGCGGCATGCCTGTCCAAATGCGCGCTGTGATTGACCTGGCGGGGTTGAGTCCGGAAGATGTTAGAGTGGAAGCAGTGTTTGGACAGGTCGGGCCGTCGGGAACGCTTGAGGAGACCGAAGTGGTTCTGTTACCGTGCACCGAACGCGGCAGTTCCGCGGCCGTGTTTTCCAAACAGTTGATTTCGGAACGGACGGGGAGAGTTGGATACGCAGTTCGCGTTAGCGCCAATCATTGCGACGATCCCCTCACCAGGCCCTGCTCGGACTTCCTGAAATGGGGTTGATAATTCGTGGTACGGATTCGATCGTTCCGTGGTACATATAGGTTTACAGTGTTTGGCGAACCGCCCGCGCTCAACGAAGAGCCGAGGGCGGTTGGCGTCCCCCGTCAACTAGAAGGCTGCCTTTCTTGAAGGAGTGATCCATCCAATATGGACGGAGATCGCAAATACACACAACGCGGTTACATGGACACGGACCGCGACGCATCGCGCGAGCGCTTAGGGGGCGACCGCCCGAAGACGCCGCCGGGTCCTCGCCCGCCTCTCGACGTAACAGGCCCGAGGTTGCCGCGGCTCCTGCAGACGGTAACAGCGTCCCGATGCTATAACTGTGCGACGATGCTTGCGGCGGATACGGATTTTGCGGGCGATTGCCCCAAGTGTCATGCCCAACTGCACTGCTGTAAGCAGTGCGCTCACTTCGAGTCTTCGACGCGATTTCAATGTCTCAAGCCGATACCGGTCAGGATTGCGGTTAAGGACAAACAGAACGAATGCACCTTGTTTGCGCCAAGGGTCACGGTGGCGCGGGATGCGGCTCCGACCGCCGCGCACGCCGGCGAGTCGAGGGTCTCCGTGGATGCGACGCCCCGCACGCCCAACGACGCACGCAGCGCTTTCGACCGCTTGTTCAAGAAATAAGGCGCTGGGCAAGCGTTTTGTGTAACGCCTTTTGGTTAGCGTCTGCCGGGGCTTGGCAAGTCTCCTGGGCGGACATCTGATCGGTTGGCTCCCCTGCGCCCCGGGCGACCTGGCGAACGGAGTCCCACCAGCGCCACGACCGAAGCGAAGCCGGCATGGTGCACTCGCATACAGTCGAAGAATCCTTCGACCACCGCCACCCGGCGCCCGCTTCCGCCCGCGGCGCGATGGTAATTGGACAACACCGCCGATTTCCGGAATCCGGCTGGAAACTGACAATGGTGACATTGGAGTGCCACTGTGTCTGCCGGCACTCAGACCAACGGTCGCCGAATCTATTTGCTGATCGTCAGTAACGTGCGGGTGGACGGCAAGGTCAGGCAGGGCGTCCTTCACCGTCTCGGGCCGCCTCGATGAGTTTTTGCCAACGAGGCGTTGGGCGAAGGGGACAAGTCGCCGGCGGGCAACAAAGGGTATCGCAAGTTCCTGCAATCCGGAGGGAAGCAGTTCGCCGTGACGAGGCCAAGATCGACGAGGAACGTGCTACGACGGCAAGTGGGTGCTTGCCACGAACATGGATCTGCCGGCGAGTGAGGTGGCGTTGAGGTTCAAGCAACTGTGGATGGTGGAGGATGTGTTCCGGTCAATCAAGTCGCTGCTGGACACCCGGCCGATCATTCACTGGTGCGACGAAACGACTCGCGGGCATGTGTTTTGCTCGTTCCTGGCGCTGCCGCTGCGGAAGGAACTGAAAGACGGTTTGGCGCGGAAGGAAGGGAAGTTGGAATGGGGGGCACATACAGAGGGAACGCCCGTCGCCAACTTGCAGAAGCCTGTTACGCACCGGGGCGTTTGATGTACAATAACAGAGCCGCGCACCGGTTCACTTCCGGGGCGTTGGCAAACGGGAAAGGCCATGGACAAGCCAGCGCAGAACATACAAGATACGTTCCTGAATACGGCGCGAAAGGATCGGGGCGTCATTACGATCTACCTGCTCAGCGGCGTCAAACTCTCGGGCCGGATCAAGAGCTTTGACAAATACGCGCTGGTGCTCGAAACCAGCAACCAGGAGCAGCTTATTTTTAAGCATGCGATTTCGACCGTCGTGGTATTGAAACCCAATCATCCGTTGGTCACATCGCATTCGCCTGCTTTCGCCTCAGCGCCGGTCGCCACTGCCACTTCGGAAGCGACCGGAAATTCCGGATCTTGAGCCAGCGACTAACTACCAGCCCGCTTGAGCGCGCAATCCTCGCGGCGGTGAAGTTCACGCAGAGTTCCGCCCGCCGCGGGGATACCGATTCGGACGAATTCCCGCTTTCTGAGCTGACGGAATTGGCTAAGAGCGCCGGCGCGCGCGTTTGCGAGCGCGTTGTTCAGGCCCGCCCCGGCGCCGAAGCCGCGACCCTCATCGGTTCCGGGAAGGTCCTGGAGTTGGCGGACCTTGTGAAATTGCATAAGGCGGATCTGGTCATTTTCGACAACGACCTAAGCCCCACGCAGCAGCGCAATCTGGAGAAAGCGCTCAACGCCCGCGTCATCGATCGAACACAGTTGATTCTCGACATCTTCGCCGGTCGCGCCCGCACGCGGGAAGGCCGCCTTCAGGTGGAGCTCGCGCAACTGAATTATTTACTTCCGCGGCTCGCGGGCCGGGGCACGTCGATGACGCGTCAGGGCGGTGGAATCGGAACGCGGGGCCCTGGGGAGACGCAGCTTGAAACCGACCGGCGGCGAATCCACAAGCGAATCAAGAAGGTGGAAGTGGAACTTGAAAACGTGCGCGGCGTTCGCGGAGTCCACCGCCGCCAGCGCACCGCCGTTCCCCTCGCGACCGTCGCTCTCACCGGCTACACGAACGCGGGGAAATCCACTCTTTTCAACCGTCTCACATCCGCGGAAGTGGCGGCCGATGCGCGCATGTTCGCGACGCTCGACCCGACCGTCCGGGGCGTCACGCTGCCTTCACGCCGGCGCGTGTTGCTCAGCGATACGGTCGGCTTCATCCGCAATCTTCCGACGACCCTAGTAAAGGCCTTCCGCGCGACTTTGGAAGAGGTGACCGAGGCGGCGCTAATACTGCATGTGGTCGATGCCTCGTCACCTCACGCGGCTGAGCAGGCGGAGCATGTCGCGAAGGTCCTGGCCGAGATCGGCGCGCACGGGACCCCCCAACTCCGCGTGTGGAACAAGATCGACCTGCTGCCCGGCGCGCCGGACCTGGGCGGCGTCGCTGTGTCCTCTCTGACCGGAGCCGGGTTCGATACGCTTCTGGCCGCGATCGACCGCGTACTTCCTTTCGATCCGGTGGAAACAGCGCTCTTCCGCATTCCCCTGAACGAGGCCGGGGGCGTCCATCTGCTGCACGAACTCGGAGAAGTGATCAGCCAGCGATACGAAGGCGAGTTCTGTGAGGTAGAGGCGCGGGCGTCCGAGTCTCTGAGAGTCCGCCTGCGCGAGTATCTGGTCCGCGGCCAATCATAAGAACCCGTTATCAGACGGCTCGTGCAATTGGAAACAGACAAGGACAGTTGGCAGGCAATCGCTTTTTTCCTCTTCCGGTTTCGCAACCGGTTGGAAGGTCCCGCGCGAGGAACTTTCGATCCTGTTGGCCCCCGCGCATGCGGCAAGGTTGGAAACAGCGATGCCCGGCACGCACTCACTGCGGAGCGGTTGGCTGTTCGAGCGGCGGCGCGGGCCGGGCGACTTGCGCTTCATTTGCTTTTCGTTCTTCCAGCCGTCGCTCGAGATCTCGCGTCCGCAGCCTTTCGCGCTTGATATCCTCCCGCAGAACGTTGACCTCGGCGTCGCGAAAAACGAAACCGGCCATCGCGACCAGCGCAACCAGACCGAGCGCGAGCGTCAACGGGAGCAGGAACCTGGGAGCGGCTGCGACAACGGGGATGACCGGACTGGGGACCGGCGGTTCGGGGGGGGCCTTCGATGGTGTTAACCACTGGAACCGGGTCAGGGAGAGCTGCCATCGGTAATGGCTCGCTCGCCGGCGCAGTCCCGGCTGCACTCCCCCACACCGCACCCTGCGCGGCGTGGGCCAAGGTCTGCAATGTGAACTCAAGGGCCGTCGATTCGCTGTGGATGCTGCCGCCGGCGCCGCGGAAGAAGAATCCCGCGCGCGCCGGAGCTCCGTGCTCAGGCCTCACAACCAGCGCGACCTGCCAGGGTTCCGGAAAGTAACGCTCATGTATCGCCAGATCTTCGGCGGAAAGAAAAATCCCGCTCCGGGTGTGCGAATGGAACCACCCCACGACCCGCAGTTCCATTCCGCCGGGCTGCCGGCCGCCGCCGGCGACCAGCGCGGCAAGCCTGGTGTGATCATTCGGCGAAAGAACGAACCCCGGCCCGCTGGCGTGCTCGCACTCAATCGGCACGGAGTTCAGCACTTCCACGAGTCCGTTCGCGCGACGTCCCAGCAGAATCCCACCGACCTCCATGCCTCCTCGAGGCATGGAATAGAAGGCTTCAACCGCAATCCGGCGCACATGCTCCAGGGCTTCCGGCGCGTACTCCAACTGAAAAGGGATCCCGGGCGCCAACCATACCGTATTCTTGGCCTTCGCCATTCTCTTAGAATGCCACGTTTATAATGAGACTGTGGCAAAAGCCAAAGACTTTGAATTCCGCCTGCAGCGCACCGAGCAGCAACTCCGTCTCTTCCAGAAGATCAGCCGGCTGATGGTTCGCGAGATGAGCTTGCAGGAAGTGCTTCAGGCCATCGTGGATCTGATCGTGGAGTTCATGGGGTGTGACTCCTGCCTCATGTACCTGCTCGATCAGAGCGGCCTGGTGCTGTGCGCTTCGAATAACCCCCACCCGTCGAGCATCGGCAAAGTACGGCTGAAGCTAGACGAGGGTCTCACCGGCTGGGTGGCGCGCGAACGGCGTCTGCTCGCAATCTCCCGCGAGGCATACAAAGACCCGCGTTTTAAGTTCTTCGGCGACCTGCCGGAAGACTCCTACGAGGCGTTTCTGTCCGCTCCCGTCATCGCGCGAAACCGCGTGGTGGGCGTCATCAACGTTCAGCACCGTCTGCTTCATCAGCACACAGGGGGCGAGATGGAAACGCTCACAACCATCGGTGAACAGGTCGGGTGTCTGCTCGTGCTGGCGCGCATGGATCCGGCGGCGGTAGCGGCGGCGGACCTCGCGGGCATGGTCCTTTCCTCTGGACCCGTCCAACCGCGGCGTCTGTGAGATGAGAATCACGGGTACGGTTCCGCTTGCGCTGCTGGCAGCCTCGGCCTTCGCCGAGCCGCAGTGGAAGGCGCGCTATTTCTACGACGAAGACGATACCTCGCTCGCAATCGTCGATTTGAAGTTTTCATCGCCCAGGCGCGGCATCGCAGCCGGCGTGATAACCGGGAGTAACGACAGCATAAAACCCGTCGTCATCGTGACGAGTGACGGCGGCGAGCACTGGACGGTGCAGCCGCTCAAAGAGGCGGCGCGCTCGCTGTTTTTCCTCGATGACAGCCTCGGCTGGATGGTTACCGAGCGCGGCATCTGGAAGACCGAGGAGTCCGGAAGAAGTTGGCGGAAGCTGAAGGCTCCCTCGGGAATAGTCCGGGTCTACTTCGCCGACCGCGAACAGGGCTGGGCCGTCGGACAGAGGAAGGCTGGGTATACAACCTCCGATGGGGGCGCGACGTGGGAGAAGCTGCAAGCGGCGGCGTCGCCGAAATCGAGTTCGGAATTTACTACGTATACCTGGATCGAGTTCGCCACCAAACAGGTGGGGATGATTGCCGGGTCGAGCCGCCCGCCGCGACGGTTGGGGCAAAGACTGCCGGACTGGATCGACCCTGAGGCTGCGGTCCGCCGCCGCGAGTGGCCGTCGTTGACCGTGACTCTCGACACGCGCGACGGCGGTAAGACGTGGACGCCATCCACGGGCTCCATCTTCGGCGACCTGACTCGAATCCGACTCACGCCGGACGGCTGGGGTGTGGGCCTGTTCGAATATTTCGACGAGTTCACGTGGCCGTCCGAGATCTTCTCGCTCGACTGGAAAACGGGCAAGAGCGAGCGGGTGCTCCGGCTGAAGGACAGGGCGATCACCGACATCATCATCGCGCCGTCCGGAATGGTTTACGCCGCCGGGACGGAGATGACAGGCCGCATCCGTCAGACGCCGGTGCCCGGAAAGGTCAAGATGCTGCGATCGAAAGACAGGAAGGCGTGGGAGCCTCTGGAAGTGGATTACCGCGCGGTCGGGCGGCGGGTGACGCTCGCCATCGCCGGCGAAGACAACGTCTGGGCCGCGACGGATACGGGGATGATCCTCAAGCTGGAAGGGCAGTAAGGCGCTGCCGTGGCAGGCCGGTGGGTGGGCGACTACGCGGCCCGCGCGGCGTGAACTGCCGGGTGCGGATCAAGAAGCCGCACGCCGCGCCGAGGTCGTGCTCCACAAAGCCATCGAACAAACACGCCAGTCGAAGGCCATGCAGTGCGCCACCGGAAATTTTGGGCGCCAATGCTCCATTCCCGGCGCAACCGGCAGGTGGGAGGCAATTTGGCGGCAACTCTCTTGTACACCTGCGGAGGTGCACAATCCGCTGCCCGGTCAATGTGGCCCATCACCGCGTCCCGGGCCGTCTGGACCGGACCATCAGCACGCGATCCACGGTAACGACGCTGGCGTGCCCGCCCCATTCCTGGCCGGTTTCCAGTGTGCCGAGCACCAGCGCGGTAACGTTCACCGGAATCGCCGGATGGACGCGAAACAGAATCACGCCGCTCCGTTCCAGCGGCTTGCGGCGTTGGATTGCGATCTGCCAGAAGTCCTAGTCGAGGGTCAACAAGACCCTGCCATCTACTTCAGCGAGATCCAGGAGTGCGGCGTCGCCCGTGCCGGGAGCGCCGGTGCGCACCCACATCACATCGTGGCCCGCCTCCCGCAATGCCTCCACGGCCGGCAACGGAAGTTCTCATCCGCAAGCAGGCGCATTAAACGGGGAGGGGATATGCCTTGTACTCGTGGGCGAGATGGCTGGCATACGCCAGGCAGGCCAGGACGTCCTCGTGCGACAGGCCAGGATAGTTCGCCACGACGTCGGCTTCCGATTGTCCGGCCGCAAGCAAGTCCAGGATGAACTCGACCGCGAGCCGGGTACCCCGGATGACGGGTTTCCCCGCAAGCACCTCGGGATCGACCACGATGCGATCAGGCCAGGACATGCCTTGATAATACCGCGCAGGGCACCCGCGCCGCGCGGCAATCGCCTGGATCATCCGCTCCGGCGACCTGGCGATTGAGCAGGTGCGCCAGCCAAAGGTGATCTAATCAGCCACCTGGGACCGGGTGGCAAACCGCAGGCCGGTTTCGGCTCGGGGGCAATCTGGTGGCAAAAATTGCCACTTGGCTGCAACTGGCGTAACGGACCCCTTTCCAGGAATCCCTGTAGTTTGAAACGTTTGGATGGCGGAGAGGGGGGGATTCGAACCCCCGGTAGAGGTTTCCCCCTACGACGGTTTAGCAAACCGCTGCTTTCGACCACTCAGCCACCTCTCCGTTCTTGACTCACCTGATTTCAGCAAGTTGTGGTCGTTGTCACTACATTATACTGCAATTTCCGCCTTAGGCTCAACGATTGCCACTATTTTGTCACTGGTCCGCAACCGCCGTACAGCCCTGCGCTTGGCTCGTCATTAGAATGCGCATAGCGCATGGTGCAGTTGATGTTGGCGTGCCCAAGCAGGCCTTCGCCGTCACGATGTCCACGCCGTCCCGCGTGAGCCGCCGAACTGTGGCATTAGTGAACGACACGGGATCTGATAAGGCTCCACCGACATGCTCAGATAGCCCTCCATCGGCACTTCCTTGTGAACGTTTGGGAAACGCGTGACTGTCTTAGCGACCCACTGCACCTCGCGGATATCGACGTTATATGCCGCCATGCCGGTCGAATCGTACCTGGCACGCGCAGACACGAGGTCGTGCTGGGTCAGCACGTACTCTCCGAGCATTCGCCGGCCCTCGCGCACATAAAGCTGATCTGGCCAGTGTCCCGTGTCCTCAAACTCGTCCCTCGCCAGGCCCCACGGCCCAATCTCGCGGCGAAATGCTTCTGGCACGGCCGGATCATTCGCCAGGAAATACAGCAGTCCGTGCGCCCAGTTTCGATGCTCCTCCCAGATCTGCTGGCGAGCCGGCCAATCGGTCTCGATCGATGCGCGGCCAGCACAGAGTAAGTTTGTGGAGATGACGGTCGCATTGAGGCCGGTCTTATTCGGCATCGCGGAGATTCCGGCGGAGTCGCGGATGCGAATATCGGCCCCCACCGCCTTCACATAGTTGGCTACGAGGCCGAATCGGGGCGCGTCGTAGTTGTCACGTTTTCCGATTGGAATGTCCGGCCCAGACCGCCGCTCAGCATACCGCCGACATGCCGCCCGGGTTCGACGAGAATCACGCTCGATCCCTCCGACGACGCCGAGATCGCCGCCATCACGCCTCCCGCCTTCGCGCCGTACACGAGAACATTGGCCGATTCGGTCGCGGCCAAGGCGATCCCGGCGGCCAGGGAAGGGATTGAGACGCGTAGCATTCCCAGCTAAAAACTAAAACGCAGCGCGAAGCGGATCGCGCGCTCGCCGCCTTCCACCGATCCGCTGGTGGTCAGAGCGTTGTTGACCGTCATGAATCCGCCAGCGCTGACGTTGGCGCTTGGATTGCTGAACTTCGGTGTGTTCGTGAAGTTAAAGGCTTCGGCGCGGAACTGCATGCGCCAACGCTCGTTCAGGCTGAAGTTGCGGAAGACGCCCAGATCCGCGTTAATAAATCCGGGACCTCGCAGAATGTTGCGGCCACTGGTTCCGAAGCGGACTGCCGTGACCGGAGCAAAGGCGGAGGGATCGAAGAAAGGCGTATTGCGCCCGATTCCGCCGAGACGTTCGACGGTGGGCTTTACCTGGTCCGCGGTTTGATTGTTACCGGGCGCGTTCAATGAGGCATTTGATGCCGTCACCGAGAAAGGCGTGCCGGAATAGGCGCTGAAGATACCGTTCACTTGCCAGCCGGAGAGCGCGGCGCGCGCGAGGAAATTACTCGTACCGAGCTTCGACGGCAATTCGTAGACCCAGGCCCAGCGGAAGATGTGAGTTCGATCGTAGTTTGCGAGCGCCCGGCTGCGCGCCATCGCCGAGGGAGCGTTGAAGAACAAGCCACCCGCTGAATCGTCCGTCCAATTGATGGCCTTGCTGTACGTGTAGGAAATCTTCGTTGTGAGACCGTTAGTGAATCTGCGGTCCAGCCGTGTCTGAAGGGAGTCGTAGTTACCTGTTTGAAATGGCTGAATCACGCTTAAGTCGACTCGCCGGCCGAACCGGGTTGCCAGCGGCCGTCCCGCCTGCCCGGCGCCGGGCTCGGCGGCGTTGACATTGATGCTCGACATCTGCCGGATAGTGCGAGTGGCAACGTAACCTGCCGATCCCACGAACCCCCACTTCAATTCGCGCTCGAACGCCAAGTTGAAGGATTGAATGTAGCCGCGGCTGAAGGTGCCCCCGCGCAGCGTCTGGGTGGTTGCGGTAAGCGGCAGGCTAACCACGCCTTGCGTGACGTCAGGGATCGAGAGTGCAGGAATGCCGCGCTCGATCTGGCCGGCGGGAGTGAAGGTGTTGACTCCGTTGAAGTCCTGGCTCACCATGACGGGGTAAGGGAACAAGAACGAAGCAGCGAGAGGGTACGGCTCAATGCTGATGCCATAACCAGCGCGAATCACGCCGGCCGAACCCATCCGGTACGCGGCGCCCACCCGTGGCGCGAACAGTCGTTTGCTGGTTTCAATACCGGCATTTCGCGGCACGTTGCCGTAGCCGCCAACAAGCACCTTGTCGGTATCAAAATCGTAGCGCTCGATGCCGCGATTCGGTCCGCGGCTAGTGAGCGGGAAGTACTCCCAACGAAGTCCTAGCGTCAGAGTCAGGCTGCGCGTCGTCTGCCAGCGGTCCCGGAAGTACAAACCGTACTGGCGCTCGCGAGGATCGGATGGATCGACCACTTGGACAGATTTACCAAGGCTGGAAGGCAAGCCCATCAAAAAGTCAGCATAGGAATTGAACTGGTTCGGCGCTGCTCCGCCACTCAACGCGGATACACCTCCGGCGAAGGTGAACCGTCCGCGAGGTCCATTGCCACCAACCTCGGGATGCCAGTGATTCAGCGTCGCGCGGGTCATGTCTAAGCCGAAGCGGATGTCGTGGGAACTCTTCTGCCAGCCCGCGTTCGCCGCGATAGTGATGGCGTTGTCATCCACATATTTGGGCATCCACGGATAGGGATTGCCGTAGTTCTCGTAGCCGTTGATGTTGAAGATCGGAAGCCCGCTTTGGCGCACATCGGGACCATTGGTTCCGGGAATGCCGAGCAGTTCCGATCCGGAGTTGCGGCCTGAATCGGAGTGAACCAGATCGAGAGGATCGTGACTGAATGAGACATTACCGTCAATCAGGAAGTTGGACCGAAGGAGATGCGTGCCTGCCAGCGTGATCACCCGGGCGCGGACCTTACCCGTTCCCGCACCGCCGCCGTTGATCATGCCTTGACCGCCAGCTTCGCCAAGATTATATTGCGACAACACGAGAGCGTCCATGACGGACACCTTGCCCCAAAGCGTTGTAGACTGCGAAACGTTGTAGTTGATCTTCGCGTCATAGTTGTCGCGATTGAAAGACGTTGGCGCCGAAGCGAAGAAGTTGTTGGCGACACCCGAGAGATTCGGCAGCGGCGCGAGCCCTTGCAACCGGCGCGTGATGGCGGACTGGCGGTTGGCCGGGATGACCGCGTTCGGGAAGGGCGTGCGGTTGCGGCCGTCGGCAAGGCCGGAAGTGGGATCGAAAATCTGCGTCCGGTAGGCGGAGAAATCGCCGGTGCGCTGATCGGCCGCCGCCAGCGTCGCGATGCGCGAAAATGTGGAGCGCTCGCGCATTCCCTCCCAGCTTCCGAAGAAGAACAGACGGTTGCGTTGAATCGGACCGCCGAGCGTACCTCCATACGTGTTCCACACATACTTCGGTTTCTTGGCCTCGAGATAGAAGAAGTTCTTGGCATTAAGAGCCGAGTTTCCGAAGTGCTCGAAGAACACGCCGTGGAACTGGTTGGTGCCCGATTTCGTGACCACGTTAATGGCCGCGCCGCCTGCGAAACCCTGCTCGGCATCGAAGCTGTTGGTCGAAATATTCACGGTCTCGATCGACTCGATGGGCGGGACGTACAAAGTTTGATGGGGCAGGTGCGCGCGCATGTTGTACGCGCCGTCGAGCCGCGTGTTGTTGTTGTTCCGCGCGGTGCCGTTAACGTTGGTGGTGAGCGCGCGCCCAGGCGAGCCCACGACAGCGTTCTGGTACCCCGCAGGAGTCGCGCCCGGCACGAGATTGATCAGCGTCTGGTAGTTTCGATAGCCGCCGACTGGTAGCTGCGTCACTTCCCTAGAGCCGAGTTCCACATGAACATCGGCCTTGTCGGTCTGAAGTGTCACAGCTCCAGCCTCGACATCGATGCGATTGGTGACCTCGCCGACCTGAAGCCGCACATCGATGCGGCTCACCGTATTGATGCTGACCTCCACGTTCGACCGCCGTAAGCCCTGGAAGCCCTGTGCCGATATTTGCAACGAGTAAGCGCCTGGTGCAAGATTCGTGAGGGTGTACGACCCTGCGGCGTTCGTCGTCGTCTGGCGCTCCTGGCCCGTTGACGGGCTCAGCGCCTTGACCGTGGCGTCGGGAACCACGCCACCCGAGGCATCCTCCACGGTTCCAGTGAGAGTGCCGTAAAGCACTTGGGCATAGCTGCACGGCACGATAGAGCAGAATAGGGCAAACGCGATCACACGCATGGATACCTCCAGACACCGAGATGCTGATGGAATCTCCATTGGGAGCTTCCGGATGGATGCAGTATATACCAAACGGGGCTGCAAATTTAGGGCCGGTCGGCCGGTGCCGGCGTTCCCTAACCCATCTTCTACAGTGATCGCTGTTTTTTGTCTGCAAGTTGTTGATTCGCGATGGAGGGATGCTGTTCGGGCGTAAATCCTAGTGTCACGTTTATTTGCAAATGGTTCGGTATTTCGCTATTTTGTACTTGTAATCTGGTCAGTTGCTGCTAATATTCTAATGACACAGGGGAGCAAGACATCTGTTTGTACGCACTTAGACAAACGGTACGCGGACCTGTCTGCTCATCGTCGAGAACACATGCGTCAACGGTAAGGTCGAGCAACGGGTCTTGCACCGTGCTTACCCTGTACCCTCCGCGCGCGGAAGGGTTTTCCGGCCAAGCACCCTCGCCTGAAGGCGGCGCATGCCTCGCAGCCATCGGTCGTAATCGGAGGCTTTCCGGCGGAAGTATTCAGCCACCTCGGGATGCGGAAGAATGAGAAACCGTTCCTCGTGTATTCCCGCAACAACGCACTCCGCGACTTCCTCGGGCGAAAGCGAGCCTTCCACAAGAAAGGATTCGCGGTTCCGCGCGGGGTCGAGCAGCATGTTCGTGCGCACGCCCTGGGGACACAGACACGAAACGCGAATGCCACGGTCCCCGTAGGTTGCCGACAGCCACTCCGCGAAGCCAAGCGCCGCATGCTTCGTTACCGAGTACGGCGCGGAGCCGATTTGGGTGAGCAGGCCCGCCGCGGATACGGTTTGCAGCAGGTAGCCCTCGCCACGCGCGAGCATCGATGGCAGCACCGCGCGTGCCGCGAAGATGTGAGCCTTCACGTTGACGTTGAGGATACGGTCCCAATCGGTGTCTTCCACCTCTTCGCCTCCCGCTACCATGATTCCCGCGTTCGAACAGAAGAGGTCGATCGGGCCGTAAGCTCTGGTGGCGCGCTCGACGAGGTCGCGAATATCGGCTTCGACCGATACGTCGGCCGCGACGGCAATGCCGCCCGTTTCGCGCGCCACGGATTCGGCGCCCGCGCTGTCGAGATCGGCAACGGCGAGACCGCGGGGATTCTCCTTCGCGAACCTGCGGCACAACGCGCGGCCAATGCCGCTCGCGCCGCCGGTGACTACGATGACTTTGGCGGTAAGTTCCATATATCACGACGACCGGCAGCGCTTCGCACGGCAGAGCAGGGGGAAGCGCAAAAACACACAGATACACACATGCAGCGACGCCTATGAATACTTCCTTAGCTCAATCCTGGCGATGGCTTCCGCGTGGACCTCGTCGGGGCCATCGGCCAGGCGCAACGTCCGGTTGTTCGCCCACATCGCGGCCAGCGGGAAATCGTCGGTGACGCCGGCGCCGCCATGCGCTTGAATCGCCCGGTCGATCACTCGCAACGCCATGTTCGGCGCGATCACCTTGATCATCGCGATCTCCGC